>Ga0310691_10000227_pt1 | contig 114622 bp, 101 predicted proteins | sample 176DNAGHGlowgp2_FD_203887 | JGI IMG/M metagenome (GOLD analysis project Ga0310691, IMG submission 203887) | Sheep rumen microbial communities from Palmerston North, Manawatu-Wanganui, New Zealand - 1766 DNA GHGlow gp2 (v2) (version 2) | ecosystem: Host-associated > Mammals > Digestive system... | reverse complement strand
TCTGGGAAATGGAAGCCAAGGCGATAAACACCATAATGAACAAGACCGCGAATATGACGCCGCAGGGATATTTCCACCTCGATACGTGGGGAAGCGCGCGCTACAATACAGCGGTGCAGTTCACCGCACTCGTCTACGACAAGTACCAGAAGGGCAAGGACGTCTATAATCCCAAGAATCCCGATTACACGTTCACTGACTGGGCCCTCGGACAAATGGAGTACATCATCGGCGACAATGAGCTCGGCAGGAGCTATGTTGTCGGATACGGCGAAAACTCGGTAAAATATCCCCACCACCGCGCCGCCTCGGGACTGACAAAGTGCGAGGACACTGCCGAGCACAAACACGTCCTGTACGGAGCTCTCGCGGGAGGTCCCGACGAGAACGACGAGCACAATGACGTCACCAAGGACTGGGTCTACAATGAGGTCACTATCGACTACAATGCCGCTATAGTAGGCGCGGCGGCGGGTCTGTACTTATACAAGGACGGCAAGTACGCGGACGGCACCGCAATGAAGCCTGAGCCGAACTTCCCGCCCGCCGAAAAGCAGGACGATACCGACCTCTTCTCGGGCGGCGAATTCTGGGTGGCAGGCTACTGCTCCGAGGCTCCCGAGACTACGGGCTCGGGCGTGACGAAGCTGACCTTCTTCGTGAACACCGACTCCCTCGAGCCGCACGACGATATCTCCATACGCTACTATTTCAGCATCGCGGAGTTCGACAAGAAGGAGATACCGAGCAGCTTCGTGCTGCAAAAGACCTACGACCAGGTGGAGACGGAGGTCACGGACAAATCCGCTACCCTCTCCCAGCCCAAGCACTACAAGGACGACATATGGTACATCGAAATATCGTGGGACGGCTACGCTATCGCCAACTCCAACAAGAAGTACCAGCTCATCATCGGCAACTACTTCGGCGAGGCGTGGGATTCCTCCAATGACTGGAGCAGAAAGGGCATGGTCGACCTCACCGAGGAGGGCGAGGACTACGACAACATCGTCAGCGGCGTCGAGTTCGCCAAGAAGTGCGAGAACGTCTGCGTGTACGCGAGCGGCAAGCTCATCGGCGGCACCGAGCCCGACGGCACCAAGCCCGCCAAGGTATACAAGGTCGCTCAGCTCGTTCGCCTGCGGAAAATGCTGCTCGGCGAGTCGCCTTTCAGCAGCAAGGAGGCGGCAGAGCAGTTCGACTTCAACACCGACGGCAGAGTCGATATGTTCGACGAGGTGCTGCTCCGTCAGCTTCTCGTCAATCAGACAAAGTAAAAGCGAACCCTGTGCATATGCACAGGGTTCTTTGCGTTATGAGCGCTCGCTGAGGTAGATGCCTATCCTGTTTTGCAGGTACTTCGCGCACTGCTCGGGCGTGGATTCGCCTGCGAAGAGGGCTTGACGTTCCTCGTCGATGATGTTGTAGTAGTCATTGTCGTAGATATTGAGCGATTTCGGCGGTACTTCGGCATTTGTAAGGCAATCGTGGATAAATTCGATATCCTCGTCGGTGAGAGGTCCTAAACCGATAGTTTTTTCGCCGTTGTTCCAAGCGTAGCCGTCCCCTTCCTGTTCGGGGAACTGCTTCACGCCTTCGAATCTGTTCTTGTCGGCAAGCTCATAGAAGCGCTTTTCTGTTATCGGGAATCCAGCAAGAGACCAGCCGTTGCCCTCGAAGTCATACGATTCGATGAAGCTGATGAACTGCCAAGCCACATCGGGCTGCTTGCTGTCCTTTGTGATACCGAAAGTATTGAGCCTTAAATCGACGTAGGTATGCGCTCCGTCCATACGAGGATTCCCGAGATAGGTTATCTCCTCGCCGCCGAAGCTGCCCTTGATTTCGTCCATATAATTATCGAAATTGCCGAGACTGAGGCGGTCAAACAGCGTTTCGTCATTCCTGTACTGCATTTGCTGCATTATAACGTCCCTTTGTATTTCCGCTTCTGTCGGGTGCAGAGGGTCTTCATAGAGGTCAGTTAAATCGACAGTGTCAGGGTCTTTTCCTCCCGCGCAATAGCGCAGATAGCGGATAAAGCTGTCGGAATCGTAATTGCAGGTGTAATTATCGGCGTCTATCCACCACGTCATATCTGCAACACCTGTCCTATCCCACCATGTATCGCTCTCATGATAGTAGTCAAAATTCATTCCCTCGGGACGGTTCTCGACTGCGTCCATATAGGTGTTGAAGTTGAAATCGCCGTGAATAAGCTTGTCCGCCCACTTTTTCTTGCAGATATAGCCCATATCCGCGCAGAATCGGTACGGCAGAGCATAGACCTTGCCGTCGGTGCTGATGGTTTCGAGCACGTTCGGGAAGATGTCCTCGGGCTTGACATTCTCGTCCTTTTCCATATACGGCATCAGGTCGATGAGCGCGCCCTTTTCCGCCACATTCACGCGGCAGAACGTGCCGTCCCTCTGCACGTTGAGGATATCGGGCAGATTCCCCGAGAGCACGTCCTCGTCGAACTGCGTGAACTGCGGCGCTAACGGGTCATCGCCCGTGTTCTCATAGACCACGCGCTCGACTTGGATATTCGGGTATTCGTCCGTGAAATAGCTCACCTCCTGCTCAAGGCTGTGCTCGGAATCAACGCCTATCCGCAGCTTCGTGACATCGCCGAGCTCCGCAGGGTCGCACTCGGTGAAGCGTATCAGCTTGCTCTGCCACTTGGTATAATTGGTCGTGCAGACGATGATATTGCCGTCCAATCCGAGGAAGAAGCCGATGATGTTGTTGACGTTGACATTCGTCGCGTTCACGTCCATGAGCGCAGTCAGCGCGCCGTCGGAGCCAACACCGTAGATAGTGCTGCGGGTGCGGATAAACAGCGGATAATCGCTCGTTCCCGAGAGAAGCTGCTGAACGCTCTCACCGAGGACGTACCTGTCGCCGCCCTCAAGACTGCACTCAGCCGCGTTCACTCCGCGGATATCGACAGTGCCGTTCTCGACCTCGACCGCGCAGACGAGCCTGCCCGTGCTGTCGACGGAGACATCGGAGATAGTCTCGCCCTCGCCCGCTGTCAGCTCGCCGAGGTACTTGCCCTCCGCGGAGAAAACCTCAAATCCGCCGCCGATATTGACGACCATATGCTTGCCGTCAAATGCCGAATCACCGAGCATTGTCTGCTTTCCGACCTGCTCCCTGTAGTCCTCGACGGTAACGTCGGACTTTAGCTTGCCGTCCGCTCCGTATACCATTAGCCGCAGGCTGTACTCGGCGGCTGCGTCGTACCTTGCCTCGTCGTAGTCGGGAGAGCTCGGGTCGGGAGCGGGCAGGTCGCCGTAGTCCGCGTGGACGGTAATTACCGCAAATTCGCCGTCATTGCTCACGCCGAAGTTGTAAATTATACCGATGTCGAAGTCGGGCAGGTCGCGGCGCTCGAACTTGCCGAGGTCGCGGTCAGCTATCCAAAATGCGGGGCTGACCTCCGCTGCTCCGAGCATATAGACCTTGTTTCCGCTGTCGAACGGCACTGCTCCGTAGAGAATGCTCGCGTTTTCGGGCAGCGGGAGCTTCTCCTGCTTGTACGCGACATCGGAGAGCTTCTCAGCCGTGAACGACTGAGCGGACTCGCTGCCCCCTCCCTTCGAGCAGGCAGTAAGCGTGCAGATGAGTGCAAGTGCTGTCAGAATTGATGTGATTTTTTTCATAATATGACCTCCTTTTTGTCCCATGAGGACAGTCTTCACTTATAAGTGCATTTCAGAGGCAAAAAACGCGAAAAAATCTGAAAGTTTCCTGAAACTTCGTATGGCTGCACAAATGCAGCTCCAGAATATTGTGCATAGCCTACAAAAAAACAAGGCTGCTCAAATATGGGCAGCCTTATCAGCTCGTCAAATGAGTTTATCTGTTATTCCTCGCCAGCCTTGAAATTGTATATCGGCTTGATTATTTCGTTTATCACTACCGTATCGCCGATATTGTCGACGATATCGTCTATCGACTTGTACGCCATGGGACACTCGTCGAGCGTCTGAGCGTTGACCGATGTGGTGTAGATACCGTCCATCTGCTTCCTGAACTCGGACACGGTGAAGCTCTGCTTCGCTGCCGAACGCGACATGAGACGTCCCGCGCCGTGCGGAGCGGAGCAGTTCCAGTCGGGATTGCCCTTGCCCGTGCAGATGAGGCTGCCGTCGCGCATATTTATCGGTATGAGCAGCTTTTCGCCTGCCTGAGCGGAAACAGCGCCCTTTCTGAGTATCATTGTATCCGTGTCAATATAGTTGTGGATAGTCGTGAACTGCTCCACAGCGTGAAGGTGCATACCCTTGATTATCTCGTCCATCATCGCCTGACGGTTGAGCATCGCGAACTGCTGCACTATCTTCATATCGTGGATATACTGCTCGAACAGCTCACCCTCGCAGTAGGCAAGGTGCTTGGGTACGTCCGTGAACTTGGTGTTCTTGAGCTTTGTTATCTCGGACTGTATCTGCTTGTCCCTGCCCTCGGACTTCATGCGCTCGATGAGCTCGTCGATGTCCTTCTTGGAGCTGCCATTGAGCCGCTTGTAGGCTTCCTCCTGATAGAACTTGGCAGTCTCCACGCCAAGGTGACGCGAGCCCGAGTGTATAACGATGTATATCGAGCCGTCCTCGCCCTTGTCAGCCTCGATGAAGTGGTTGCCTCCTCCGAGAGTACCGATGCTCCGCTCCGCACGAACGGGGTTGATGTGGTCGTAGCAGTAAAGCTCCGTGAGGTCTATCCGCTCGCAGTAGCGGTGAGCCTTGTCGCGTATCTCGAATCCCGAGGGTATCTTCTCATAGATGAGCTTGTCGAGCTTTTGCAGCTCAATATGTGTTTCCTTCAGCTTTACGGTCTCCATACCGCAGCCGATGTCCACTCCGACGAGGTTGGGGACTACCTTATCGGTGATGTGCATTGTCGTACCGATAGTGCAGCCTGCTCCCGCGTGGACATCGGGCATTATACGTATCTGCGAGCCCTCGCTCATTGGCTGGTTGCAGAGCTCGGTTATCTGCGCAACGGCAGTCGGGTCTATGACCTCGGTAAATACCTTTGCTGAGTTGAATTTTCCGTTTAATAGCAGCATATTTTTTCCTTTCCGAATTTGCAGACGGGTACAAAAAAGCACTCCCGCAGGAGTGCTTGTCAATTTGTGTGCGCAAAAGCTCAGCACATGGCTGTACACGGTCGGCAAACTCCATGCTTATTTAGATTATTCTGTTTCGGCATCTGATATCTTTTAGTGATAGTCATGGTTTTCACCGTCCTTTCGTAGAATATGCGTTTATTATAACCCGAACACTGCGTTTTGTCAAGCATTTTTCCGTTTTTTTATTGATTTGTAATCATAATGTATCGTAAATGAGCCAAAACAGCGCCGAAAAATGGAGTAGACAATACGCTGAATGTGAGAATGACGCGGCTTGTGCCTGACCGCATACTGATTATCTGTCAGCCTGCCTGCGGCTCCTGACGCGGCTTGAAGCCTGCACCGTAGCTCTCTCCGTGACCGCGCCTGAGGAAGCATTTATCAGTGCCAATCTGTTCAAGCGAGCCGTACCAGTCGGAGGGCAGCTTTCCTGAGAAATCAGCACAGCCGCAAAGCACATCCGAGATGCCCTTGCCCTCTGAGCCTGGGAGATAGCACATAACGACGCTGTCCCAATCCTTGTAGTCATTTTCGTCGAGGATAACATTTCTGCCTGCAACGATGCAGGTAACTGTAGGCTTGCCGAGCTCCTTTGCTTCATTAATGGCTTTAGCATTTCCTTTAAGTCCCAGTGAGCCGCAGAGCTCGAGGTCCTCTGTATCGCCGTTCCACTCGGCATAGGACTGCTCGCCCACGCAGAGGAGTACCGCATCAGCATCTGATGCCTTTTTGTCATCGGTTATGACCTCGATGCCGTAATCATCAGCATATTTCTCAAATGCCTCCCGAATCGTGGTCACTCCGGGTACGTCCTCAGTCGGAGCACCGTTCCACGACATAGTCCAGCCGCCGCACTGCGCCTGACCGTTGTCAGCAGCGGGACCTGTAATGTACACCTTTGTGCCCTCCTTGAACGGGAGCACGCCTTTTTTGTTTTTGAGCAGGACAAGACTCTTCTCTACCAGCTGTTCGGCAACTGCTCTGTATTCGGGCGAGCCAGTGTCAGATTGTTTGGTAGTGATATTCTCACAAAGCGGGTCGTCGAAAAGTCCTGCGTCCTTCTTGACCTTGATTATGCGCGTCACAGCGTCGTTGACACGTTCCTCAGCGATATCACCGCTGTCAACGGCGTCCATTATGATACCCTGCGCCTCCTTAAAGCGGTCTGTCTCCATGAGCATATCTATGCCTGCGTTGACGCTGTTTATGACCTGCTCTGCGTAGGACGGAGCTGAAGTGTTTCCGACTGCGCCCCAGTCGCTGACGATGAAGCCCTCAAAGCCCATTTCATTTTTGAGCTTCATGATGTACTCGGCGTTTTCGTGCATCTTTACGCCGTTGAGGGAAGAATGGCTTATCATGATAGTCTGAACGCCTGCGTCTATCTGAGCCTGATACACCTTCAGAAGCTCGCCTATCTCAGCATCAGAGAGCTGAGCATCTCCGCGGTCGATGAGCATACTGATATCGCTCTGCTCGCCTGTGCCGTATACTACATTTCCGTCTGCAAAGAAGTGCTTTGAGCAGGCAACAAGTCCGCCGTCGACAAGTCCCTTTGTGTAGGCGGTACTGAGCTTTTTAATGGTCTCGAGGTCAGAACCGTAGGATTCATATGTTCTGCCCCAGCGAGGGTCAACAGACTGAGCAACGCAGGGCGAGAAATTCCAAAGCATATGGCACAGCTTAGCCTCGTCAGCGGTGATAAGTCCTACCTGATAGGCAAGCTCCTCGTCGTTAGCGGCTCCCTGTCCGATATTGTGTGGGAAGATAACAGCATTCTTGCAGTAGTTGACACCGTGGACGTCGTCCTGTCCGTAGATGTAGGGTATGCCTGATTTTGACTTTATTGCAGCCTTCTGGAAGCCGTCAACGGTCTCGCGCCATTCAGCAGCGCCGATGCATTCCGTAGTCGAGAGGATACTGCCGTAGTCGTTCTTCTTCATGTCTTTTTCACTGACGTTGTAAACGGCAGGCTGTACCATCTGAGCAGCCTTCTGCTCAAGGGTCATCTCAGCGACTATCTCCTCGGGAGACATAGACGCGTACATCTGATACTTGTAATCGTATTCATTTCCGTTCGCGTCGGTTACTATTTCTGTTGCATTTTCGTCGTCAGAACCGTTGATTGAACAGGCTGTCAGTGCAGTCAGCATGGACAGCGAGAGGATAAGGGCTGTAATTCTTTTCATTGTGTGCTCCTCCTTTCAGGACGGTGGAAGTGTATATTCATTTGCGCATAGTTAATGTGTTATAGATATTTCATATTATACCATTTCTTTTTACAAAATGCAAGTTTTTTCTGTACTGTATTTATGAGTGCTGTATCACGGTTCGCTTCCGAAAAACAAAGGCAATGCGTTATACACGAACTCCATGGCAGAATAGTAATCGTGCTGACCGCCCTCTTTCTGATAGAAGACATAATGGTCAGGTGTGAAGACATTGCTTCGCGACAGCATTTCCTCTGCCATATCGACTGACTGAGCTTTTAAGTCGTCATTCGTGCCGACACCCTGATAGATGAAATATCCCCGCTCATCAAGGTCATTATCATTTACAATCTGTTCGATGAGGTCAACGTTTTTCTCGGTCTGAAAATCGCCATATCCGCCGTAATACCAGCACGCTCCGCTCATAGGCAGAAAATATTCGATATAGTCATAGCTGTGACAGAACATCATCCATGTTGTAACCGAGCCGAGAGAAAATCCCCCGAATGCTCTGTGATGACGGCTTGCTTTCAAGTCATCGGGCGAGGTGCTTTCCGCATAGGTGTGGAATTGTCCCTCGACCGCAGGCATAAGGTGCTCTTCAAAGTCCTTATAGAACACTCTCAGTTCACTGACGGAGCTGTCATAATCATCTGATGAACCGGCGTTATAGAACGACGGAGAAACAATGAGAGTCGGCTCAATGTCGCCCTTTTCTATCATATTGTCGATAAGCTCCCTGAAACTGCCGTGCTCAAAAAACTCGCCTGCATGACCTCCCCCGCCATGCATCAGATAGACGATATTATAACGGGTATCGGTATCATTTTCGTCGTAACCGTATGGCAGATATACATAAGCTATCTTAGTAATGACACTTTCATCACGGGCATAGTCGCGGCTTTCGTAGTCTATCTTAACGACCTCGCCCTGCTGTTCTGCTGTTTTGAAGTATTCAGCAGGAACGGCAGAAGTCATTCCTGTCTGTTCGAGTTCCTGAACAGTATCGACCTGTGAGCTGACCGCTCCGTGCTGTTCATGACCACAGCCTGTAAGAAAGCACATCAGCGCTGAAACTATCAGTGCAGACCTTATCACGGCGTTCATCTCATTGTGCTCCTTTCAGCTCCGAGCAAAGCTACCTCATTGTTCGTCAACTGACGGTACTCCCCTTCTCTCAGTGCAGGGTCGAGCGTCAGCCCGCCTATGCTTTCGCGGCGGAGATAGAATATCCTGCATCCGACCGTTTCAAGCATACGCTTCACCTCATGCTTCTTTCCCTCGTGTACGGTCAGGCAGGCAGAAAAAGCGGGACCTTGGGGATTTCTGAGATACCGCTCCCTCCGATATTCGGGCATGAAGGCTTCAAGCTCAGCTATGCGGTATTGCCGTATCAGTCGGAACTCAGCCGAACGCGCGGTCATTCCCGACATAGACAGTCCGCTTTCAAGCCGTTTTATCTTATCGGCGTCGATGCTCCCGAGAGCATAAAAGAAGTAGGTCTTGGACACGTGCCTGTTCGGCTGCATTATTCTGAAGTCGAGGTCACCGTCGTCGGTGAGTATAAGCAGCCCGCAGGTATCCTTGTCGAGCCTGCCGACAGGATGAAGTACAGCGGCAAGTTCAGCAGGAAAATAGTCCATGACCGTCCTGTGAATTGCGTCCGAGCGAGCAGTAACGCAGCCCTGCGGCTTGTTGAACATATAATAAAGCATATATTGCTCCCACTCAAAAACTAAAGTAATGTCACCACAGCATTCTATGGTGCAGTGCATTTATATAAAACATATTGTTATTATACCATATGTTAGTTAAAATAGCAATAATACTTTGAATATCCGAATACAAAAAAGCCGCTGTATTTCTTAATTTATACGTAATACAGCGGCTTGTTTCTGTGACAGCTTTACATAACAGTTTACTCTCATGCGCGGAAAAAAATCACCTCCCGCGGTTGAACCAAACCGTGGGAGGTGTTTGAATTTATTCAGTTATGTTTGCTTTGGCGTCATAAACTCTTTCATACTTGGGATATCACCCGAAGCTGTAGAAACAAGCGCATAATACGCAAGTATCGAGGAGGCGTCCTTTGCGTCGACCTTATCATCGCCGTTGACGTCAGCCGCCGACTTCTGCGCTGCCGTCATTTCACCGTCGCCGCCTGTGGACATCTTTGAGTATTCCACAAGTATCGCCGAAGCGTCCTTTGCGTCGACCTTGTCATCGCCGTTAACGTCGCCGAGCGGGAGCTCGCCGTCCTTCTTGAAGTAGGCAGTCCTTGCGTCCTCGGAGTCGGATTCGGGAGCTGCGAGCATATGCTTCTCGCTGTCATAGATAAGGGTCATGACGTCCTCATTGGGCTCGGTCGTACTGATGATGACCTTATTGCCCTCCTTGCGCCATTTGATGTCATATTCCTGATGTCCCGAATCTGAAGTGGCCTGCAAGGTTCCGCTGTTGTCCTCGCGGAGCTCAATAATCGCCTCCATGTCGCTCGTATTGACGACCTCAGTACCGTCTGCATCAAGCGTCTTTACGAAGCGCCATGTGCCGACAACGCTGTCGGGAGCGACGGTCGTTGTAGTCACGGGCTCAGTGGTCGTATCAGCGGTAGTAGTCGCGGAGGTAGTTGTTGCCTCAGTTGCAGCTTCTGATGTGGTTGTAGTAATTGAAGCTGATGTAGTGGTGGTTATTGTTGCTTCCGATGTTGTAGTAGTTGTTGATACAGACGTTATTGTTGTAGTTGCCGATGTTGTGGTAGTCGGCACTGACGTTGTTGTTGTTGCCGATGTAGTAGTCGTAGTTGTTGCAGATGTAGTTGTCGCTGTCGTGGAAGTCGTAGTCTCCTCGACATCGCGTATCTGATACGCCTTTATCCTGCCCTCAGACGTTCTGACATTGACGAGCTTAGAGCCGTCGCCGAGCTCTGATATCGGCGAGCTGTAGTGCTGGTCAGTGAGTGCCGCCTTCATATCTTCCTTCTGACGGTTGAGCGTTATCTTCTCGGAGGCGGGAACGTACAGTATCTCCGCAAATTCTACGGGGAGCACGACCTCGTTGTCAGCGGTGACAATGCCCTTCAAGCCGTTCTTGCTGACGAGCCAGAGGTCGCCGTACTGCGCCGCTGTGTCGTAGCCGTACTTGGCTGTGAAGTCGTTGAATACCTCCGTGCCCTTGTAGATGCCGAAGTCAAATTTGCCGCTCTTGGCGTCAACGGTCTTGTAGGTGTAGTAGGTATTGCCGAAGCGCTCGGTGTTATAGTGGTTTGAATCACTGCGGAGGTCATAATACGGGGAAACGAGCTCCTTGCCGTCCTTGGTGATAATGCCTATCTTTCTGACTTTAGCCGTATACTCCTCGCCCTCTTCGACATATCTGCCCAGCGAACGCACATACTGCTCATATTCAGCAACGAGAGTTACCTCATCCCACTGCTCAGCCCACGCGAGACCGTCTGCAAATTCGCAGATACGGTCATACTTGGCATCGCAGAGGAGCTTGCCCTCGCTGTCGGCGAGCGCCCATTTGCCGTCCTTCAGCACTACATAACAGCCGTACTGCGTCGTTACAGCTATCGTGAAGCCGTTCTTCTTTGCGTAATCCGCCGCAATGTCCTTCTTGGGGATATACACGCCATTTACAACGATATAGCAGTCAACGTCGGGATTCTCGACCGCAGGAACATAGTACGGGTCATTCGCAAAGTATTCGGGATATTCCACGCCGTCGTTATAGATAGTATCTATCGCGAAATCGCGGTAGTCGGGGCGCGAATAGCCGCCGAAGCAATACTGCGATGTGCCGAGAGTGATACCGCTCGTGGGAGCTATCACCTCTGTGCCGTCGGTAGTCAGCATACCTGTGAGGAAGCCCGAATCGTTCGTCCAGAGGTCGTCGTCATCGTAGCTGTAGGAGCTCTGAGTGGTCGTAGCGTAGCTGTAGGAGCTCTGAGTGGTCGTAGCGTAGCCCTCGGGGTAGACAGTGGTCTTGATGAGGTCAAAGCCTGCCGCCTCGACCTTATCATATTTGCCTGTCTGAGTGAACCTGACGGTATTCGTGTTGAGGTCGTAGATATTCGTCGTCAGCTTGCCTGTAGTCTCGTCCTTATCGTTCATTATGATATTGCTGAGGTCAACAGAATCGCTGACATCGCGGTAATCGCCATACGACAGCTCTGTGAAGTTGTAGCTTGTATTGAATTTGCGGAGCTCCTTGCCCGTCTTGTCATAGAAGGTGAGAACTCCGTCCTTGCTCTCAAAGAAGCAGCCGTTGGGCAGCACCTTCAATGCAGCAGGCACCTCAGCGATAGTCTTGCCGCTGATATCAACGACCTTGCCTGTCGTCTCACCCTCTTTATAGAGATAGAAGTTGTCTCCCGCAGGGTCTGCGGTGTATCCTCTCTCATAAACGAAGATGTCGTTGCTGTCGGTTATTTTAAATGTCTGTCCCTCGGCAAGAGCCTTGGATTTGATGAGCTTGCAGTCCAGGTCATAGAGCTGAACGCTCTCCGTGCCGCTTACTACATAGCCCGTGACCTCGGGATTATTATAATCGCCCTTTGTTATTGAAGAAGCCGATGTAAAGGAGGTGGGAAGGTCGTCTATCAATACATTGAGATACTTGTCGTAAACAGTGCATTTATCGTCTGTTACACCGATATGTACTTCGCCAGCACCAATCTGAATTCCGCGTGCCCCATAGAAAGCATTGTTGAACACGCCTATCTTTTTGAGTTTGGCGTTGTAGACAGTATATTTTCCGCCATTTTCAACACATACACCGCCACTAAGTCTTGTTATATTATCACCCTCGAGGAGCACATTCATATTAGTGTCCAAGAGCTGGTCAAACTCATAACTGTAACCGTCTTCTTTTTTGCGTAATAAATATGTATAACAGTCATTCCCACCCTCTCCATAACTAAGAGTGGTAGAAGCGTAAACATCGGTGTATACGAGGTCTACATATTCACGAACTATCTTTCCGTTTTCATCAAAATATGTATGGCTGTACTTGTATGGTATCTCATTGCCATTTTCATCAAGGAGCTTGTTCTTGCCAATAAATGCGTAATTTGAACCATAAAAGTCAAATTCGACAGAATCAAAATAGTCTGTAATCACCTCAAACTTGCTTCCGCCTACAACTGTATATTTCTCGTCCTTTTTCAAGGTAAAAAGACTTGATGTCAGCCTGTAGTCAGTCACATCTGCCGCAGGGACATCGCCTGTCAAGCTGAAACCATAATAATCACTATAGGAGTAGAATTTCAGCTCGCTGTATTCAGCCGAAACAGTCTTGCCTGTGAGGTCGGTGAAATAGTCCTTGCCTTTGCCGTCGACGAAGAAATGACTGCCGTCGGCTGTGAGGTACACGCAGAATATATCCGCAGAGGGCGCAATTATGACCTTGCCGTCCGCGTTGATGACTCCGACGCCGCCCTCGAGCGTGAACACCTCGTAGTATCCGCCGCTGATAGGTCTGATAGCGTGATATTCCGCTATTTTAGTGCCATCAGCGTCCACGAGCACATCTCTGTCCGACAGCGCGATTATCATCGTGCCCTTCGAGAGGCTGAAGCGGTACGTCGGGTCGCAGAAGTCGAAGCCGTACTCAGCCGTCGTCGGCATGATGAAGTCGTAGATACCCATAGTTGTCGCTGCGTAGCCGACAGCGCCCGCGATACCCTCGTTCAGCGATATGAGCTTTGTCGTGCCGTCCGTGCCGACGACGACGAGCTGCTGGTCAGCATCGAATTCCTTAGCCGTGCCGTTCTCGATGTAGACGTTCCTGTCGGGGAACTGCACCATTGACTCGAATTCCTTATCTGTCACCTGCTCCGCGACGTACTTGGCGCTTGCTCCCATAAGCGGGACATTCGCCAGCATAGCCGCAGCAGCGGAGAAAGCGATGAGCTTTCTCATTGGTCTGTTCATAGAACCACCTCTTAACGTTTGATTTGTCTGGATAAAGTAAAAATATCCCAGCATATGATTATTATATCACCCGCAACAAAAAAAAGCAAGAGCGCAGACGTAAAAATCCGCGCTCTATAGATTTAATGTATAGGGCATTTTTCAGGAATTTCTCCCTCTCGGTAGTAGCCTGTCTCAGACTTGGGACAATGCTCCCCTGCGAGCCCGCCGCTCTCTGTGCAGTAGTCCGCAGCGATGACGTTCCCGTCGGGAGCGAAAGCCGTTTCGTGCCTGTCCGCGAGCTCCATTATGCTCCGCCATACGCTTGCAGGGAGCTTGTACTCAGTGCGGTCAATGACAGATTTTTCGTCGTCATAGCCTATCCACACCGCCGCGCAGTATTCGGGCGTCAGCCCCACGAACAGCCTGTCGGTATCGCTGCCGTAGTCGTTGTCGACCGTGCCCGTCTTGCCGATGACCTCACTGCCGTCGCTTAGCCGAGCCGCCTGCGCGATGCCGTCGTCCTTACAGATGTTGTAGTACAGCAGGCGGTTCATTATCCACGCGTCCTCGGATGAAAGCGCCTGTATTTCGCTGCTTTCACGCTCAGCGAGGACGTTGCCGCCCTTGTCTGTCACGCGCGTGTAGAGGCGCGGCGCGGAGTACATCCCTCCCCTGCCGAACACGCTGTACGCCGCCGCGAGCTCCGTCATCGAGACGCCGCGCTCGAGGTAGCCGAGCGAGATAGAGGAGATGTCTGCGTCTCTGTCGGTCAGGGTCGTAAAGCCCAGTTTTTCGCGCATGAACACGAGGCAATTCTCGCCGCCGAGCTCCGACGCGAGCCGCACGGGGACGGTATTCTTTGACTGCCTCAGCGCGTAGGTGACGGTGATGTCGCCGTCGTATATGAGGTTGTAGTTGCGCGGCCACGAATTCGGCGTATTTGCGTTCATTATGGGCTCATCATGCACTATCGACGAGAAGCTGATACGCCTGTCCGCGAGCGCGGGAGCATACACAGACAGCGGCTTTATCGACGAGCCTATCCTGTGCAGGGTGCGGTACGCGCGGTTGTAGGCGGAGTTGCCGCGGTTGCCTGCCGCGAGAGCGATGACGTCGCCGCCCATATTTGTCACCGCACAGGCGCTCTGCGGGTAGACATTCAGCTCATCCGAAAAGCTCCTCGGGTCGGTGTAGACCTTGTCGACCGCCTCCTGCATGTAGGGCGAAAACGGAGTCTCGACAGTCACACCCTCGGAGTAGAGCAGCTCGAACGCCCTGCCGCGTCCGCAGCCCTGCTGCTCGGCGATATCGGTGACTATCTGCTCGACCATTGCATCGAAGTAAGCGTTATCGGGAATGCGTGACGTGTACTGTGCCTGCGGGCTGACATCGGGCACACTTCCGCCTGTCAGCACGGGGACATAGTTCTCGGGAGAGGCGGCTATCTCCGCCATTTTCTGCCATTCCGCATCACTGAGCGAGGAGGCGTACTTGCCGAAATAGGCCACGGAGGAAAGTCCAACACCGAAAACGTTCTCGCCGAAGCAGATACTGTCCGCATTTTCGGGAGTGAACTCAACTCCCGCTGCCTTGCAGACCGCCTCAATATTTGCAGCGCCGATGTCGTCGTAGCTGACCTCATAGAGCCGAGAAACTGGCAGAGTGTACTCGCTCCCGTCAGCAGTCCTGACCGCGGGAGCGGCGTATGTATGCGGAGAGCTCGCCTTGTCCGAGCACGCCGCGAGCGGCAGGCACATCGCCGCCGCCAGTAAAACCGTGAGCTTACGCATTAGCCTTCTCCTTTCCGAAGTCAAGGAGCATACCGTGAGCCGCGCCGAGGAAAAGCCAGAAAATCGGCTCGACCGTGATATTGCCGTCGTTGACGATGCCCTCGGCGAGGAAGCCGACTATCCCCGCGCACAGGCAGACGAAGAACAGCCTGTTCCTGTCGGCGAGGAGGTCATCCCTGCTCCATTTCAGAGCGTTTTTAGCGCCGCCGAGCAGGAACGCTCCGAGCAGGACGATTATCGCGATGAGGGCAGGAATGCCGCAGGTCAGAGCGATTTGCAGGTAGCGGCAGTGCGGCTTGTCCACAACGAGGCGGTATGTTCCGTTTGTATTGCACAGCCCAACGACGTCGTTCTGCACGAACTCGAACGGGAAGCCGCCCATGCCCTTGCCGACGACTATGCACTCCTTTAGTATAGGCAGTGAATTTGCCCATATATAGCCGCGTCCCGTCGCGAAGCCGTAGTATCGCACGAGGGAGCTGTCCGCCATGGGAGCGACGGGTATCTCGCCGAGGAGCGAGCGGTTCTGCGCGATTAGCCTCAAGCCGTCGGTGGTGACAGCAAAGTCGAGCGAGCTTTTATAGCCGAGGTCAACGTACATTATGCCCTCGACGAGCACGACGCTGATATTGGCGTCCTGAGCGTCGTCACGGATAAGGAGGCGAGTACGGTCGGAGCTGTCAGCTGTATACCGCACGCCCGAATCCGAGGTAGCGGATAGCATCTCGCCGCTCTCATAGGGAGGCGTTATCGTGTAGCCCGAGCCCTCCGCGGCGATGTGGAGCTCCCTGCCGCGAATCTCCGCGCTTTTCAGCGTGTATACTGACGGCGCGGACTCGTAAGTACCCGCATTGGTGATGCTCTTGATGATGTTGGAGGTGAAATCGTGCCCCGTGCAGAGGTCGAGCCCGACCGTCAGCACTGCGAATGCCGCCGCTGCCGCAAGCACTGCTTTCAGAGGTATCACACGCTTGAAGATGAAGAAGGCAAGCAGGCACACGAGCTCCGCCGCAATGACGTAGAAGGCGGCTGTTGCGTTGGTCATGATTCCAGCCGCAAAGACGGCAGCAGCGAGAGCTCCCGCCGCTATGCGCGAAGCCGCCTTCTTAGCGGCAAATACAGCGTACACCGCTATCGGGAACACGAGCACGAAAAACTCACCCGTGTAGTTGGAGTTGTAAAAGGTCAGCACCGATTCGCGGAAGTCGTTACCGATAGCGAGCGATTCCGCCGCCGCGCGGTACTTCGCGGGCGCTATCAGGTACTTCACGAACGGCAGCTCCATGAGCGGCGATACCGTGTACTCGAATACCGCGAACGCAGCGGCGACTGCCGTAAGCGCGATGACGGCTCTGCGGAAGAATACTTTCAACCGCTCACCAATAATGTAGTTGAAGCCGAAAAGGAAAATGATGCAGTAGGAGAAAATGGCGAGAAGTCCCTCAAATTCAGTGCAAAGCCCGAACAGCACGACCTCCTTGTGCTCCGAGAAAAGCGCCGATATGCACGCAAACAGGAGGTATGCTCCCACACACAAGGCAGGCAGCAGCGCCCGCCTTGTAAAGAGGCGGTTATCTCTGCACGGCTTGTCGGGGAATATACGCTCTCCGACCGCATACAGGCACACTCCGCACGCAATGACGAGGTACACTATTTCCTTGCAATAGAGGAACCAGTCGGCGTAGAGCCCGTTCGTGTTCGCGAACACCTCGAGCGAGCGTCCCGTGAGCTTTTCGATGTGCAGCCTCACTGTAAAAACTGCGAAAAGCAGCGCGCAGATGACGATTTTCGTGAATATTTCACGGTAGCGCGGCAGTTCAGGGACAGCCACACCGCCGATTGTTTTTTTCGTTTTCTTTGACATTTCAACACCCCCGAATAAACTGATTATTATTCTACCACATTTCCCTCAGAATTGCAACTTTTTGTGTTGCATCAGCCGATATACCGCCGAACGCGAGTGCTGAGAAATACAGTGAGCACAAAAATAGTCAACGCCTCATTCGACGTTGACTATTTTCATTTTTGAGAAGATTCATTCTGTATTCACGGCTTTATTTCTTATTGAAAGAATCCCTTTTTTAATCACTTCCTTATTCACGGTACTGCTTCTCTTAATCACGATAAGAATCGAAGGAAATCGCACTTTGCTCGTGTCACACTACATTGAAAAACACCTCAAAAGCACGAAATTCAATTCCTAATACGGAAATCATTATCACAAGAAAAAGCCTATATTTCCACGTTTGCGGAAATATAGGCTTTCCAAATGGTCGAGGTGACAGGATTTGAACCTGCGGCCCCTACGTCCCGAACGTAGTACTCTACCAAACTGAGCCACACCTCGATACCTGTAATATTATACATTAAAACGGAGTATTTGTCAAGGGGAAGGCTGAGCGGGAGAATATATTTTATATATTTACCTAATTATAAAATATAAAAAATTAAAATAATTCAAAACAGGTTGACAAGCGCACTTATTTATAATATAATAATGGATAGTTGCTTTATCCGTTTAAAGCATTACAGGTTCATACAGTTAAAATCAATGAAAGGTCGTGACACTATGACTCCAAAGACCGCAACCTTTATAATACTTGCGATATATGTCGCAATAATGGTCGGTATCGGAATCTACACCTCAAGGCGCACAAAATCAAGTGAGGACTTCATCCTCGGCGGACGAAGCGTCGGCTCGTGGCTGACAGCCTTCTCCTACGGAACTACATATTTCTCGGCGGTCGTATTCATCGGCTACGCGGGACAGTTCGGCTGGATGTACGGACTCTCGGCATCGTGGGTCGGCATCGGCAACGCAATCATCGGAAGCCTAATCCCCTTTTTCCTGCTCGGACGCAGGGCGAGGCTGATGTCCAATCATCTGAACGCGAGAACAATGCCCGACTTCTTCGAGAAGCGCTTTGATTCGTCATCGCTCAAGACAGTATCAGCAGTTATAGTATTCATTTTCCTCATTCCTTACACCGCGTCGGTATATAACGGACTTTCCAAGCTGTTCGGAATGGTATTCGACCTCGGCGAGAACGGACACATAGTTATCATCGCACTCATGGCGCTGCTCTCGGCTGCATATGTTATGCTCGGAGGCTACAAGGCAACCGCACTGAACGACTTCTTCCAGGGCATAATCATGCTCATCGGCATCGCAACCGTTGTAGGACTGACAATGGCTAAGAAGAACGGTCTTTCGGAGGCTGCTGACGCTCTCAATCTCATATCCGACGCCAAGACGCCCGCAGGAACTCTCGGTTCGATATTCGGACCTGACCCGATAAACCTTCTCGGAGTCGTTATCCTCACGTCGCTCGGTACATGGGGACTTCCCCAGATGGTGCAGAAGTTCTACGCTATCAAGGGTGAGGAGGCAATCAGAAAGGGTGCTATAATCTCCACCTTCTTTGCTATAGTTGTAGCAGGCGGCTGCTATTTCACAGGCGGATTTGTACGTCTGTACAACACCGACACAACAGGTCCCGCATTCGACGCAAACGGCGCTCCTATCTACGACCAGATGATACCAGAGCTCCTCAAGCAGGCAATGCCGAACATACTCATCGGACTCATCGTCGTACTCGTACTTTCAGCTTCGCTCTCGACACTTTCATCACTCGTTCTCACCTCGAGCTCCACGCTGACAAACGACCTCATCAAGCCGCGTGTAAAGAACTTCGACGACAAGAAGCAGGTGCTCACGATGAGAATACTCATCGCAGTATTCCTCGTAATATCTGTAATCATCGCCTGCAACAAGAACGCTCAGATATCGACACTCATGTCCTACTCATGGGGAGCACTCTCGGGCGCATTCCTCGGACCGTTCCTCTTCGGACTCTTCATGAAGAAGGCAACGAAGGCTGCCTGCTGGGCGAGCTTCATCACAGGTGTTGGCATCAGCGTAGTACACATGGTGCTTTTCCGCCTCGGTATATCGGCATTTGACGGACTCACAAAGGCTGTAGCTGACCTCAACTGCCCGCTCAATCTGCTCTCACCTATCAACGCTGGCGCATTTGCGATGATAGTGTCGCTCATCATCGTACCTGTAGTGAGCCTCATCACAAGCTCTCCCGACAAGAAGGTAGTCGATGACGCATTCAGCTGCCTCAACACCAAGGAGAATTGAAAAACAGTCATGCTCTTATATCAGTAATACAGTGATATATCGGGGGAAATCTTTCTGAAGAAAGGTTATCCCCCGAACCCATTTCCAAAGACTTTTAGTCCAAATTTTTGCCCCATAGGGTACTCCCGATACCAAAACAAAGTGGAAAAGCTTTTTTCTTGGAGTACCCTATGGGGCAAAAATTTAAATTGGATGTTTTAGGAAGGGAGTTTGAGGGTGACTCCCCGCAGTGCGGGGAGATGTCGCGAAGCGACAGAGGGGACCGCCGCTGTTAGCGGAACCCTTTTTTAAAAGGTTTTCCCTCAACAATTCCCCGTATCACTGCCATAAAGGCATGACGGTCATCAGCAGCAGCCGAAGAGCTTGCACAGCATTGACCAAATGTTTCTGCAACACATAACCAATACCTCCCTCATTGATTTCCCTCTTGGGATAATCTCATTATACATCGGAATGTTGCGGGATTCAATGCAAAAATACTGGAAGAAAAATTACCTGTTCAGGAGGTAAGTGCCTATTGCAAGATATGACGCGAAAATGCTCCAGCCGAGGTACGGTAGCTGAAGATACGCAGCCTTGCGGTCGACGCCGAAGAAGCTGTAGACCATGAGTCCCACAGAGGCGGAGAGCAGCACAGCTACCACAGCTGCCGCAAGCAGAGCCTCAAATCGGAAGAAAACAATGCTCCACGCGAAATTTATCGCGAGCTGTATCACATACACACCAATCGCGCGCCGTGAAGCCATAGTATCCGCGCGCCACACCATGTATGCCGAGATACCCATGAGGGCGTACAGAACCGTCCACACGACGGGAAATACCGCGGCAGGCGGTGAAAGCGGAGGTCTCACGAGCTGAGCGTAGAGGTCGGTGAATCCGCCTGACAACAGCGCGGAGAGAGCTCCGACGAGCTCTGCGGAAACGACAAAAATGAGAAGGTCCGTCAAACTGAATTTTTTCATAATGCTCCTCCTAAAGAAGTTATGATAAATTCTATGACGGACCTTTCGTTTTTATTCTGTTAATGAGGGATCATCGATCCACAAAATGAGATTCTCGAGCTGTACCGCGACATCTTCGGGGTACATCAGGTAGATGAAGTGCGACGACGCGAAGTTTGTGTACACCGTATTGCCGAGCTTTGAAAGGTACTCGTAGCGCGCATTCATGTAGTCGAGGTCGCGCTCGGCGGCGTACTCATCGAAGCGCTCATTGAGTATATCGTCGGTGAGTTCGCGCCCTGCCGCATCGAACTCGTATTGCAGGACAGGCTTGTAAACGTTTTTGTCAAGCGTATCGGTCGAGACGTATATCTTGGGGATATCGTTCTCCTGCGTTATCTCATCGACCGCCGCGAGGTTTTGCTCGATGAGGGCAGCCTCGGAGCTGAGCGACTTGTTCAGCGGGTTATAGTATGTGAGCCTCTTTGCGGTGTCCCGATATATCTCGGGCAGCATATTTGCAAGCATGGGCATTGAGTCGGAATCGAACATTCTCCTGAAGCCGAGCGTTTCGTAGGCGGTGAGGAGCTTTTCGGAGCCGTCCTCGGGCACAGACTTGGTCTTATCACCTGGGAAGACGGTGTCTAACAGGAGCACGCCCTCAATTTCGTCGGGATACGTGTTGAACCAGTATTCGGCATAAACGCCGCCGAGCGAGTGTGCGAGGAGTATGTACGGAGCTTCAACGCCCGCGCTTTCGAGAGCCTTTCGCGAGCACTCTACCACGTATTCGGCGGTCATGTCCTGCTTGCCGACGTCGCTCAGACCGTAGCCCGGTCGCTCGATGACGGCAAATCTGAGATTGCCGTGAACGTAGTCCGAGAGGTTCTTCATAGCGGGAGCAAAGGTGGAATCGCCGCTTCCGCCCATGCAGACAACGGTGTGGTCGGGCTCGTCATAGCCGAATATCGGAACATTGAGCTTGATATCGCCTGCGTCGACGAGATTGCAGTAGCCGAGCTCGGTCAAGAGCTTGCGCTCCTTGTGCTGACCTATCTTCCTCGAGGCGAAGCATACTCCGACAAACAGCCCGCTGAGCAGTATTACCGCGAGAACTATGCAGCCCATTATTTTCAATGCTTTTTTCATATTAACCTCACTTCAGCGGCGTTACGTTATTGAACACCGCATAGAATTTGACGGGGATATTCTTGTCGATGTGGCACTTGCCGAAGAACCATTTCTGATACGTACACGACTTGATTATCTCCTCGAACAGCGCATGGACCTCGATACGCTCGAACACGTCCACGCCGAGGCAGTCCTTGACGGACGCGGGCGGCTCGTGAGTGATGACGTAGTCGACGGAATTGCCGTGCTTTTCGAGGTTATCGACCGCCTCCATTATCTCCTCATGTGTGGGCTGTTCACGCTCCCACCAGTCGGTATCGCGTCGGAAGTCGATATCCTGACTGTGACCGCCGCCGAAGGTGAATATCTTTTTACCCTCGATAGTGTAAATCTGTCCGCGCATGAGGTGGATGAGGTTCGGAGCGATAACACGCGCCATACCGCCGTTCCACATCTCGGTGGGATAGCTCTCGAGGATATCGAAGTTCTCGTGACAGCCGTCGATGAAGGCGATAGTGAAGTCCTTTGAGGCGAGCTTTCGCAGTGCGGAGCGCTCCTGCTTGGAGCCGTCCCAGATAAAGCCGAAATCGCCGCATATGATGAGGGTATCTCCCCTGCTGAGCTTTTTCATCTGTGGGTCTTTGAAGCGAGTCAGGTCGCCGTGAGTATCTCCTGTAACATATATCATAGTTTTTTCCTCCGTTTTGTTGTCGTCCTGCAAGAAAAAATCGTTTTTTATCTGTTTATTAGTATAACATATTATATTATAAAATGCAATAGTTCTTTTATTCGCGGGGAATTCTCCTGCCACTGTATTCCGTGTCTTGAGATGTGTTGTCAGTAGTCGGCGAGGCATCAGATAAAAAATTTTCTATTAATACTTGATTATTTTTCGCCGATATGGTATAATAACTTTGTATAAATATACCATTCGACCTTCACGTCAGCCACGTGCTGTACACATATACAAAGGAGAATGCTTATGCGTCCCGATTTGTTTCATATAGCCTTTTACGCTTCGGCACTGCTCATACTTGCCACGACCATATTCTTCACAGTTATCCAGCAGCGCACAGCCAAGCTCAACAACAAGCTCTTCCTGATGATAGCGGGACTCCTCTCGCTGAACGCGATATCGCAGATGATCGCAGAGTTATCCTACCCGCACCGCTTCTCGGACAGCTGGTTCCTGCTTATCAACGTAAGCGAGTACATCTACTTCATGCTTCACGCGATGATACCGCCGCTCGTGCTGGTATACGTCAACGTCGTCACGGGAGCATCGACGCGCTACGGACGAGTCAAACGCATCATATACGAGCTTCCGCTCATCGTCGCCGAGGCAACACTATTCCTTAATCCGTTCCTGCACTGGTTCTTCTACTACGACGAAAACCGCGAATTCTGCCGCGGCTATGCAGAATCCACGCTGTACCTGTCGGCGGGCTTCTACCTTACGGTATGTCTTTTCACGCTCGTATATACGTGGAAGGCAGTCGTCATGAACCGCCGCATCGCGATAATCTACTTTTTCACGGTATGCATCGCCGGAATACTTGTACAGCTCTTCTTCCTCGACGTCAAGGCTGAGCTATTTGCGGAATCCGTCGGACTTCTCGGCATAATGATAGCCGTCGAGACGGAGGACGACCGAATCGACGTGGATACGGGCTTCTACAACCGCCGAGCGCTCCAGCTCGACCTCAACAACTACCTCGTCAACAAGCGCGAGCTGTGGGTGATGTGCATCAAGGTCACGAACGCGGACATAATCCCGCGTGTTACGGGCTCGGAGAACGTTGATATCCTCTCCACGCTGATGAGCGACTACCTGCGCACGAAGATATCGCGCTCGTACATATACAACATGAACCCGCAGACCTTTGTGCTCACCATTCTCGACAAGGACGAGGAAGCCGTAAAGAGCCTTGCGACGGAGATACTTGTCCGCTTTGATATGCCGTGGACGATAAACGACAACGAGTACCTGCTCAAGGCAGTCATCATGTTCGCGGACGTACCCAAGCGCCTGCCGTCGTCGGCTGACGCCTTCTACATGGCGGACAGCCCCGTCCCCGAGGGCAACGACAAGAAGATACTCTGCGGCAGTGACCTCAACTACCTGCTTCGCCGCTCCGCGATACAGAATGCAATCGTAAACGGACTGAAAAAGGACAGCTTTGAGGTCTACTACCAGCCGACCTTCAATCTCTCTGACGGCAGTCTCCACGGCGCGGAGGCTCTCCTCCGCCTCGACGACGAGACTATCGGCAGGATACCGCCATACGAGTTCATCCCCATATCCGAGCAGATGGGACTTGTCGACGTGCTCGACACCTTTGTGCTCGGCGAGGTATGCAAGCTGCTGAGCACCGAACTGAAGAACGACACGAGCATCGAAGCGATAAACGTCAACCTTTCCGTGCTCCAGTGCATGAAGCCGGGCTTCGTGCAGAGCATCGACAAGGAGGCTGACAAATACGGCATCGACCGCAGCCGAATCAACTTCGAGATAACGGAGTCTGTCGCCGCGAGCGACTACGACCAGCTCTCGCAGATAGTCTCGGAACTCAAACGCTCGGGCTTCCGCTTCTCGCTCGACGACTACGGTACGGGCTACTCGAACGTCATGTCGGTATTCTCAATGGACCTCGACATCATCAAGATAGACAAGAGCATACTCTGGACAGCCGTCGACCACGAGCTCGGACGAATACTCCTCGAGAACACCGTCCGCATGATAAAGCAGATGGGCAGGAAGGTTCTGGTCGAGGGCGTCGAGACAAAGGCGCAGCTGGACCTCCTGCGCGATGTCGGAGTGGACTATTTGCAGGGCTTCTACTTCTCGCGCCCGCTGCCAAGGGATGAGTTCCTCACTCTGGTGGCAAATGAAAAGCAAAAAATACAACAACGGAGTAAGCAATGAAAAGAGCATTTCAGGAGCCGAGCGCTCCTATCCGCGGTAAATCGCTGCTCATGGGCAGTGATATCACCGAGACGGGCTTTCTCGACATGATAGAAGAGGAAGCCGAGCCGATAAAGCAGTTTTTCACCTACTACAAATGCGCGATAATGGAGGTGGAGACGAAGTTCCGCGTACTCAACGAGCAGTTCTCGCTGAGCGGCGAGACTAACCCGATAGAGTTCATACAGTCGCGCATAAAGAGCTACAGCAGCATAATCCACAAGCTGAGCGACAGAGGCGTCCCCGTGACGCTCGCCAACATGGAGGAAAATCTCTCCGATATAGCGGGAGTCCGCGTGGTATGCTCGTTCATGGACGACATATACCGCCTCGCAGACTGCTTCCTCGGACAGGACGACATCTTCCTCATCGAGCGCAAGGACTACATACATGAGCCCAAGCCGAACGGCTACAGGAGCCTACATCTCATCATTGCGGTGCCGATATTCCTCGAGAACGAGAAGCGCCTGACAAAGGTAGAGGTACAGCTGAGAACGATAGCAATGGATTTCTGGGCGAGCCTCGAGCACAAGCTGCGCTACAAGAAGGACCTCTCCCCCGAGAAGCTCGAAGCTCTGCGCGTGGACCTGAAAAAATGCGCAGACGAGAGCGCGAGCTGGGACAGGCGTATGCAGGAGATACGCGACTACATAGAAGAATAAAAGCGAAGGCGTGACAGAAAAACTGTCACGCCTTTTCAGCGAAAAATGAAAAGCTAAAGAAGCAGAGCTTCTTTAGCTTTTTTGCATCATATCAGCTTGCGCTCGTCGCAGTATTCGCACTCGAGAAGGGTCTCGTCGCCGCTGGAGCGGAAGCTCTTGGGGAGATACTCCTCATGGTTGGTGATGCAGCGCGGATTGTCGCAGCGCACGCCGCCGTAGACCTTGCCCTTGAGCGTCTCGGAGCTCTTCTTATCGCCGAGTATCATCATTATCAGTGCCATACGTGCAAAAACGCCGTATTTCGCCTGTGTGAAGTACATCGCACGCGGGTCCTCGTCGACCTCTACGGTAATCTCGTCCACTCTCGGGAGCGGGTGCATGACTATCATATCCTGCCTTGCGAGCTGCATTTTCTTTTTGTCGAGGACGTAGGTGTTCTTCTGCGCGAGGTACTCCTCCTCGCTGTCGAAGCGCTCCTGCTGGATACGTGTCATATAGAGCACATCAAGCCTGCCTATCGCCTCCTCGAGGGTGTGGACCTCCTCATATGTACTGCCGTTAGCCTTGATGATGTCCTTGATGTAGACGGGCATTTTCAGCTTCGGCGTGGAGATGAAGATGAACTTGTTGTTCTCGAGCATACTCAGCGCCTTGCAGAGCGAATGAACGGTTCTGCCGTTGATGAGGTCGCCGCACATACCTATCGTGAGTCCCGACAGCCGCTTCTTCTCGATTTTGAGCGTGAGCAGGTCGGTGAGGGTCTGCGTGGGGTGGAGGTGACCGCCGTCGCCTGCATTTATGACGGGACAGTCAGCCGTCAGCGAAGCCGCCTTTGCAGCTCCCGCGACGGGGTGACGGATAACGAGGATATCGGCGTAGCTGCTGACTATTTTGGTGGTGTCCTTGATAGTCTCGCCCTTTGCGACCGACGAATTTGCGGGATTATCGAAGCCGATTATCTTGCCTCCGAGGCGGAGCATAGCGGTCTGGAACGACATCTGCGTGCGTGTGGAGGGCTCATAGAAGAGGGTCGCCATGACCTTGCCCTCGCACTCGTGAGCGTACTTGGCGGGGTCATTTTTGATGTCGACGCCGAGCTCAATGAGCTTCTTCCACCATGACACGGGGAAGTCGTTGAGGTCGATGAGGTGCTGATATTCTGACTGCATAATTAAAACCTCCGTTATGTTTTACAGGATCTTGCTGCCGTTTATCATCATTTCAAACTGCACGCCGAGGAACTCGGAGGCTCTGCGGCAGAGCAGCATACGGTTCATGAAAATCTCGAAATACTCCATTACAGAGGATATCTCGGTATCTATCTGCAATTCGAGGATTATCGAGGTATTGTTGTCGTTGAAGTGTACCTTTGAGAGCTCGACAGCGTAGTTTACGCGGTCGTGGATATCGAAGGTGAGCAGGTCGTTGTTGCGGACACGGCTGCGGCGGACGTCGGTCTTGTCGCCGATTATCATAGCCGCCGATATCGGGTCGAGCGGCATACCCGTGCCCTCGTCGTGGTTGCCTATCGCCGCGATGACGGAGCATATCTCCGAGGCGGGCATACTGAGGTTGTCGAGCAGACGGAACGCCATAACAGCGCCGCTCTGAGCATGGTCGATGCGGTTGATGACGTTGCCGATGTCGTGCATCATCGAGGCGATACGCGCGAGCTCGACAGTGCGCTCATCATAACCGAGCGTCTCGAGTATCATCGCGGAGGTCGCCGCAACGCGCTCAACGTGCGGGAAGGAGTGCTCGGTGTAGCCCATAGCCTCGAGCGTCTTGTCCGCGCGCTGGATGTACTCCATAATGTCGGGATTCTGCTTGATGTATTTGTATGTTACCAAACTTGCCATTTAAGCTGTCCTTTCGGCGGAGCTGTACGCCCCGTTATTTTCAAAGTATACCCTGTACCATACGAGGAAGGTGAAGACAGTCCATATCTTTCGGGAATTGTCAGCTTTGCCCTCGCGGTGGTCGTCGAGGAGCTTCACGAGCCGCTCGGTATTGAAGAACTGCTGAGCGCTCTCGCTCTCGAAAGCATCGCGGACGATGCCGTAGTATTTATCCTCCTTGAGCCATACTCTTATCGGTACGGGGAAGCCGAGCTTCTTCTTGGCGGCAGTCTTAGCCGTCTGCTCGGGAGTGTCCTTCTTTGCGGCGAGCCTCATCGCGTACTTGGTGATGTACTTGGTCTCGTCTGTGCCCTTGTCGTGTGTGACGCGGTACTTCGTGGGTATCTGCTCCGCGAGCGCCATGACCTCCTTGTCGAGGAAGGGCACGCGAAGCTCGAGGGAGTTTGCCATGCTCATCTTGTCGGCTTTGAGGAGGATATCTCCCGCCATCCACATATGGAGGTCGAGGTACTGCATCTTTGTGACGTCGTCCATATCGGCGACGCGCTTGAAATAGGGCATAGTTATAGCCATAGGCGACGGAGCCTCCGTCTCTATCTTCAGCAGAGCCTTGCGCTCGTCGGGAGTGAACATATACGCGTTGCCGATGAAGCGCTCCTCTACGTCCTTGCCCTTGCGGACGAAGAAGTTGACTCCCCTCTTTGCGGGGAGCTTGCCCGCTACACTGCCGACCGCCCTGCGTATGCCGCGCGGGAGCTTGTCATAGAGCGTGCCGTCGGGGTCGCTGTAGACGTTGTAGCCGCCGAATATCTCGTCGGCGCCCTCGCCCGAGAGCACGACCTTGAGGCGCTCCGAGGCTATATTGCAGACGAAGTACAGCGCGACCGCAGACGGGTCAGCGAGCGGTTCGTCCATGTGATACTGTATCTTTTCAAGGCTTCCCCAGTATTCCTCGGGAGTAATGACCTTGCTCGTATTTTCGATGTTTACAGCCTTCGAGAAGTTCTTCGCCCAGCCAATCTCGTTGTATCTCTCGTCGCTTCCGAAGCCTACGGTGAACGTCTTGTCAACGTCGGCGATAGCGGCAACGTAGCTCGAATCTACGCCGCTCGACAGGAACGAGCCGACCTCGACATCGGCAATCTTGTGCGCCTTCACGGAGTCGTGGAACGTATCGGAAATACGGTCGACCCACTCGTCGAGCGAGGGAGTACCGTCGGGGCGGAAGCTGACGTCCCAGTAGCGCTTAATGGACATTTTGCCGTCCTTGTATATGAAGTAGTGCGCGGGCAGGAGCTTATACACGTTCTTGAAGAAGGTCTCCTTCGTGGGCGAATACTGGAAGGTGAGGTAATTCTCGAGAGCGGTGGTATTGAGCTCCTTCTTGAACTCGGGGTGAGCGAGAAAGCTCTTTATCTCCGAGCCGAACATCAGCGTTTTGCCCATAACAGCGTAGTACATGGGCTTGATGCCGAAGAAGTCACGCGCACCGAAGAGTTCGCGCTTGTTCTTGTCCCAGATGACGAAGGAAAACATACCGCGCAGCATATTGAGCAGCTCTGCGCCGTACTCCTCGTAGCCGTGGATGAGCACCTCGGTATCGGTGTTGGTCTTGAAGGTGTGTCCTGCAGAGACGAGCTTCTCGCGAATCTCGCGGTAGTTGTAAATCTCGCCGTTGAAGATAATGACCTTTGAGCCGTCCTCGTTGAAGATAGGCTGGTCGCCCGACGAGCTAATATCTATGATACTCAGCCGCCTGTGTCCGAGGGCGATGTCCCCGTCCACGTACTTGCCCTCGGCGTCGGGACCGCGGTGGCGTATCCTGTCCATCATTTCGCCGATGACCTTGTTTGCGTCGTCAATGTTATTGGTAAAGCCAACTATGCCGCACATATAATTTCCTCCGACTGATGAATTCTCCTGAAATATTATACTACATTTTCCGCTTTTTTGCAACAGCAGATTTGAAAAATTTGAGCTGTTAGCCTTTAGCCGTCAACTGTTAGCTACAATGTCTTTCCAATCTGGAGTGCCAAAGTCAAAAACACTTGCATCTAAATCAACAATTTTGGGTTTAAAGAACAATCTTGGCTTAAAAACTATTGTCACTGATATTAAATATTGCTTGCCGTCTACTGTTATTCTTTGTGCTAAATCATTTCTGCCAATTTGGTCGGTAGAATAAACATTATTCGGATTTCCTTCATACTCATAGTCTATATCGCTGATAAAACCGCAAAACCGATACTTTTCCTCAGTATTTGAAAAAACAAAATCATCTTCCGAGATAAGCTCTTTCAAATCACTGCTCAGCATATCGTAGTCAATATAGTTGTTAAGGTCGCCTATGCCCTTGCAATTGTAGTCAAGCTCCTCAACAAAATGATAGCATCGCTGTTTGCTTGCAAAGTATAGAAATGGTATGGATAAAACGGCGAGCAATAAAGCAATACCGCATTTTAATAATGCTATTTTAATTCTCATGATGATTCCTCTACTGTAGGGGCGGAACGCCGAGGGCGGCGTTCCCTACATAATGTATTGGCAAATTCGTTCTGTAAGGTGCGGACGCCCGAAGGGCGCCCCTACAATCACAAAAAAGCCGCCGCCAAAAGGCGACAGCTCTATTGCAATTATTCAAACGAATCGAGGTCTATGCCCTGAAGAAGCTCCTTGAGAGAAGCGAGCTCATCAGCGGTGAGAGTAACGCCCTTGCCCATTCTTGAATGGTCGGGAGCCCACTCGCGTATATCGTACTTAGGGTCGTGGTCGTTCCAGCTGACCATATTCAGCTCCTTCTTCCAGCCCTTCGCGTTCTCGGAGAGAACACCTATTTCCTCAGTTATCTCGTATTTCAGCTCTGCCATGATACGAACTCCTTTCTGTTTTTCTCTTTTTTCCGAACCATAACGTTCAGCATAAATAATTTTACCACAAAAAGGAGACTTTGTAAATACCCAAAAGTTTTAATTATATCGACACGCAGAGATAGTTCAGCGCACGCGAGTATATCCCCTCGGGACGAGTCCGCGATGTTATGAGCATTTCCGCGAAGTCGACCGCGTCCTCGATATCGCGCGAGAAGTCGGGGATAGCCTCATACTCCCCCGTCCGCATATCCTGCGCCTCGATACCGTATGTAACGACGTCTCCGACGCCCGAGAACAGCCTTCCCGCGACGACGCGATACGACACCTTATTGTCCGCGCACACCTCCATATAGACCGTTCTGTCGCGTACCTCCTGCTTTTTCTTTCTGATGATACCGAACATTAATAACGCCTCCTGTACAATTGTTCTTACACGAACATTATAGCATACAGGAGGCGTTATGTGAAGAGGTCGTTCCGTGTTCTTTTTGGAATATAAGGCGAACAAATGTCGAAAAATCGTGCTTACTCCTTGGGAATGACGAGGTCGAGCGAGCGCGAGTAGTCCTCGAACACCTCAGCGAGCTCCTTGTCCATTTCCTTGTAAACATCCTTGGTCTTGTCGGCTATCGTGCCCTTTGTCTTGTCGTCGGCATAGAGCACCCATCTGCCGCCCTTGACCTTTACGGAGTAGATATAGAAATGTACCTGCTCCTTTTCGTCGTCTCCCTTGACTGTGAGCTTGACCTTGAGCCTGTACGCCTTCTTGACAACAGCGTCGTACTTCTCGAACTCCTTTTTCAGCGTGCGGATATCCTTAGCGGTCGCGGGCTTCTTCTTGACTATCTTCGCGGACACCTTCAAATCGTCGCCGAAGTATTCGTCCTCGCAGACCTCCTTGACGTTTGCGATGAGGGAGTCCATATCGTCGGTGACATCGCTCCACTCGCTGTCGCCGTCCTCGGCGTCGTCGCGGAGCTCCTCAACATAGCCGCGCGGATAGAATGAATTGATGACGAGCTCTGCCCTTTCCTTGTTGAGTCCCCTTACAGCGTTCTTCACGGGGCGCTTGTAGCCGTTACCCGCGATATTGCCGACAACAACTATGAACAGCACGAGGCACATCGCGAGCGCGCACACGAGAATCAGTCCGCGTCTGAGCAGAGTCGCGCTCATCACGGGAGCGGGTACGGGCGGACCTGTCACAACGGCTACGGGAGGCTTTTTCTCCTCCGTGTCGGACTCAGCCCCGCTGTCTGACGCAGTATCGGCGTTTTCAGCGCCGCTGTCCGCCGCAGTATCGGAGCCCTCAGCACCGCTGTCCGCCGCAGTCTCAGTGCTTTCAGCCTCGCCCTCGGCAGGAGCCTCGCGCGTCACTTCCTCAGCGTTCTCAGCCTCAGCCTTCTCGGCTTCTTCCTTAGCCTTAGCAACAGCCTCCTCGCAGGTACAGCTCTCGCCGTCCCCGAGCTTCTTTCCGCAATATTTACAAAATGCCATAATAAACCTCCTTAATCCATGCCATTGATGTCCATGTATATCTTCTGCATACGAATGTCAGTCTCAGCAATACGCTCGGCGCACTCGCGGAGCTCATTCGATATCTCGGGAGTTATCGCCGCACTCGTCTTGTAGCGGAGCTGATGCTCAAGGCTCGCCCAGAAGTCCATAGCTATGGTGCGTATCTGTATCTCCACGGGAGCATAGCGCTTCTGCGCGGCGAGATACACGGGCACGTTGATTATCATGTGGTAGCTCCGATAGCCGCTCGGCTTCGGGTCCTTGATGTAGTCCTTCTGCTTGATGACGATGAAGTCATCGCGGTGCGAGAGCATCTCCGCGAGCACGTAGATGTCGCTGATATAGTAGCAGGTCACGCGTATGCCCGCTATATCGAGCAGGTTCTTGCGCGCATTCTCGGGCGTGAGCGGCACGCCCTTCTTCGCGAGCTTGTTTATGATAGATTCCGCCGATTTAAGGCGGCTCTTGATGTCGTGTATGGGATTGCGCTGATACTTTATGCTGAACTCGCTGTCGAGGATGCCGAGGTAGGTCTTTACGACCTCTATCGCGCTCTCGTACAGGTGCGCGAGGTCGACGAACTCGTTGAACGTGCGGGTTATATTCTCCTTTTCGGCAGGTCCGCGCTCGACTATCGCGGGGAGCTGCTGAATGCTTTCAAGATAGAAATCCATTTCATTCATAGCGTTATGTCCTTTCTATCGTATTAGCCTATCGCTGTGACTATCTCGTTCACCGCTCCGACCGCATTGCCGTCCTTCAGCAGCTTATCGGCGTTTGACTTCGCCTTTGTCACCTCAGCGGGGATATCCGCGTCGGAGACGACGGTCACGGTGCTCGACTTGGTATCAAGCATTATCATGAAGCCCTTTCCGTCCTCGGAGCGCCGCTCGAAGTAGCTGCGGCATATCTCCTCGTTGGACTTGTCGGTGCCGTTTGTAGTCGCGAGGACATATACAGGCTTTTTGCTCTCGGAGAGCGACGCCTCGAGCGAGGCAAGCTCCTCGTCCGTGAGCAGACCAATGTTGTCGAACACATACCGCGGACAGCTCTCGCCGAGCTGTAAGAGGCGCAGTATCGCGGAGCAGCAGTCGCCGCTCATGATGTCCTTGGTCGCCCAGTAGAACGGGATATTTTCGGCTCCGTCGGGAATTGCGCGGAGTGCGCTGCCCGTCCTGTAGAGGCAGTCGTCGCCCTTGTCGTTATTGATGAGTAGGAGCAGACCGCTTCCCCTGCCCTGATATATCTCGTCGTAGGAGTCAGCGGCGTAGTCGTATGGCGACTTACCGCCGAGGTCGTCCGCGATGACGACAGCGGTATTGACGAGCCTCTCCTTGTAGAGGAGCTCGCAGTAGCTGTTTACCCGAGCGGTCTCCTCGGCAGTGAGCGTGCCCGAGCTGTCATGGACGTATGAGCCCTCCGCAGCGGGAAGCGCCGATGTATCGGGCAGCGGAGAAGCTGTTACGGGCTCTATGGTCGCCATAGTGGTCTCTGCGGGAGCGTCAGCGCCCGAAATTGCAGAAATGCTCCGCGAGCAGCCCGTGAGAGCTATGAGAGCGGCAGCTGATATCACCGCCGCAGAAAAAATTTTCAAAAAAATCATTCCTCACTACTTGTAATACTCCTTATATTTTAGTATAATTTAATTGAAAAATCAAGTGTATCAGAGTAAATTCTTTGCAAAGGCGGCATTTTTTATGGATTATACGGTAAAAGGACATGACATAATCGTAAGCGAGCCCGACCTTGACCTCGACGAGACCCTCGACTGCGGACAGGCTTTCCGCTGGCGGAAAATCGACAGCACCTACGCCTGCACCTACACAGGCAGCTTCGTCAACGACAGGCTGACGGTCTCGCAGACAAAGGCGGGCGAGTTCATCTTCCACGACACGACGGAGGCGGACTTTTTGACTAAGTGGCGCGGTTACTTCGACTTCGACACCGACTACTCCGAGCTCAAGCGCTGCTTCTCCGAGGACGAGACGCTCTCGAAGGCGTGCGAATTCGCGGGCGGGATACGTCTCCTGCGGCAGGACAGCTGGGAGTGCCTCATCTCGTTCATTATTTCCCAGAACAACAATATTCCCCGAATCAAGGGCATAATCGACCGCCTCTGCGGCAATTACGGCGGCGACTTCCCGACGGCGGAGCAGCTCGCGCAGGAGACTCCCGACAGCCTCGCCTATCTGCGGAGCGGCTTCCGCGCGAAGTATCTCTGCGACGGAGCATACCGCGTTGATTCGGGCGAGACAGACCTCGCGGCGATTGCGGCAGCTCCCATAGACGAAGCGCGTGCGGCTCTGAAAGCGATAAAGGGCGTTGGACCAAAGGTCGCGGAGTGCGTGCTGCTGTTCGGTATGCACCGCGTTGAGGCGTTCCCGATAGACGTGTGGATAAAGCGCGTGCTCGCGGACTATTACCCGAACGGATTCCCCGAATTTGCGCGGGATAACGCAGGCATTGCCCAGCAGTACCTCTTCCACTACATACGCAATCTGAACAAGGAATAAACGCCGAAAAACTGCCCATACTCTCCATATCAAGTGATTTGGAGGAACTATGATAAAAGGCGTGAACAAGCAGATAATCGAGGTCAACGACCCCGACAGCATTTACTTTGAGAAGGCGGTATTCTACCTGCGTGCGGGAGTGCGGAAGCTGCCCGCGGAGGTGAGCCGCCGCGAGATAGACCGCTGTCTCGGCGGCGAGGCAAGTTTGTACCGACGCAGGAGCAAACGGCTGCGGACACTGCGCGTTTTGACCTATATTGCGGCAGTGGCACTGATAGCAGCGATAATAATTATAATGCTGTAATTCTATCCGCGCGGCGAAATCTACCATTTTGAGCAAACTACGCCGCGAAATACGGGGTCAGGAGCAGCGCACTTGCGGAGTCCAGAGGCAGAGCCTCTGGTCTGAGCACTATTTTTAGAATTATATTGCAATTATCGCAATAATGTTGTATAATATACGTGTAAAACAGCTTACCCGAGAAAGGAGAATCGTTATGGAGCACCCCGAAGCCATGAATTTCAAAAGCAAATTCTCGCGGCGTATCATCAATACGCCGAGCCCTGCCGCGAAGAACACGTTCTTCTATATGCAGGAGACAGGCGTCATCAAGCCCGAGGACGCCCCCGCCACTCACCGCCGCGACCTTGACTCCCTGCTCATCGTCGCCGTAGCTGACGGCTCGGGCGAGCTCGAATACGACGGACGCATATACCCGCTGAAAAAAGGCGACTGCTTCTTCATTGACTGCAACGTGCCGCACTTCTACAAGAGCTCGGCGGACGACCCGTGGGAGCTGCTGTGGGTACACTTCAACGGCGCGACCTCGCGGCAGTATCACGACTACTTTCTCGGGCAGTCGGAGGTCGTATTCCGCCCCGCAATATTTAACAGGTACGTGTCCGCGATAACAGAGATTATCGAGGTCAACGCGTCAAAAAAGCCCGAGGCAGAGATACTGACCTCGCGCCTCATCGTCGAGCTGCTCACGCTCTCGCTGACCGCAGGCAGCTCCGCTAACCGCTACGACTCGATACTAAAGCAGAAGCTCGCGTCGGTCAACAGCTACATTGAGGACCATTTCAGCGAGGACCTCTCGCTCGAGAAGCTGTCCTCGGAGTTCTACATAAGCAAGTTTTACCTCACGCGCGAGTACAAGAAGATATACGGCAAGACGATATTCCAGCACATCATCAGCTGCCGCATAAACTACGGCAAGCACCTGCTCCGCTTTACGGACAAGTCCGTCGAGGAGATATCGCATCTCTGCGGCTTCAACGACCAGAGTTACTTTGCCCGCCAGTTCAAAAAGGCGGAAAATCTCACCTGCTTTGCCTACCGCAAGAAGTGGCGTGACTAAGGAGGATACATATGAACGACGCATTCAGCATACTTTTCCCGTACAAGAACGAAACAACGTACAAGCAGCTCTCCCCCACCGCCTGCCACGACCTCGGACTTGACGCGGTATGCAAGTCCCTGACCGACGACGGCAAGGAGCAGAAGATGATAATGAACATCATCTCCCAGCTGACCGCCGACCCGCGCGTCTCCGCATACAGGCAGAAGGTATTCGCGGACATACTCGCCCTCCCCGAGCTGAGGGCGAAAATGACGGAGCTCTTTGACAAAATGGAGTTCATACGCAGCTTCGGAACCATGCACAAGAACTCAGACGAGGAGCTCGGACTGTGGCACTTGTTCCACCGCCTTGACGAGCTCAATGACTACATAAATTGCGTGGAGGCAATGCGTGAGTGTCTCTCCGACGAGCGCATACAGTCTCAGGGACTGAAAGACCTCCGCAGCTACATCGACGAACTCTACAGCGAGGCTTACTTCGCGGAGATGAAAAAGGACATCGCCGCCCTTAGACTGAAGGCGTCCGACGTGCAGAGCGTTACTCTCGGAATCAACGTCAACGAGCGTTTTGAAGCCGTCAGCATGGGACTCATTTCCGTCAACAGCAAGCCCTTCAAGAAGTCGGGCATCGTCAGCAATTTCGCGGACGCCGTTTCCGCAAAGGACAAGATACAGGACACCACCGACTGGGACGGCGATATGCACTACCGTCAGATTGACAAGCAACAGTCCATGAGTATCGCCGAATTCATGGATAAGTTCGGCGGCTTCTCGGCAGTCCGCAATTCGCCGTTCGTGGACGGAAATATACGCGCGACCGTCGTGAGGACTCCCGATGATGACGGCACTGCAAACTCGACCTTCTACCTCGAGACTGTCATCAACAAGATGCTCGGCTCGCTGGTGAAAAAGCTCCGCGACACGCTGACGAAATACGCCAATGTCGCGATAGTGAACATCTCCTCGCTGATACCCGAGTTCGTGTACTATATCCGCTTTTCCGAGTTCATCGGCAGGCTGACCGATGCGGGAGCACGCTTCTGCGAGGCTGAGGTCAGCGACAGCACAGACATGACAGCCCGCGGCTTCTACAATCTCAAGCTCGCGGTAAATCTCGAAGACAAGAGCGAGATAGTGCCGAACGACCTTGACTTCGACGCCGACCGCACGCTGTACATACTCACGGGTGCGAACCGCGGCGGCAAGACCACGATAACGCAGGCAGTCGGACAGCTGTTCGCACTCGCGCAGGGCGGCATATACGTCCCCGCGGAGAGCTTTGCGTACCGTCCCGTCGACTGTATATACACTCACTTTCCCGCCGACGAGGACAAGACAATGGACCTTGGACGTCTCGGCGAGGAGTGCATACGCTTCAAGGAGATATACACCGACTGCACCGCGGACAGCCTCGTGCTGATGAACGAGACGTTCTCGACGACCTCATTCGAGGAGGGCTACTACATCGCCCGCGACTCGGTGCGCGCGCTCATGGAGAAGAACGTCCGCACGATATACAACACGCATATGCACAAGCTCGCCTCCGACGCAGAGGAGCTAAACCGCGGGAATGAGGGAGCACGCGTAGCCTCGCTGATAATGAAGAGCGACGGCGGAAAGCGCTCGTTCAAGGTGGAGGTCGCGTCGCCCGAGGGTATGTCCTACGCGAGCGATATCGCGAAGAAATACGGAGTTACCTATGAAATGCTGACAGGCAGAAAGGGAAGCTGAAATGGAGTTCAGGAGCAAGGAAGAATTTGAGAGCAAAATAAAGCGCGTAGTTGTCACGGAGGACGAGATACGCGCAAAGATAGCCGAAGCAGGCAGATACATCGACAGCATATACGACGGCAGACCTATCCTCCTCGTGAGCATATTGAAGGGCTCGTTCGTGTTCCTCGCAGACCTCGCGCGAGCGGTATCGGTGCCATGCGAGGTAGGCTTCATGGCGGCGAAGAGCTACTACGAGAGCACGCAGTCATCGGGCATAGTCCACATCACTATGGACCTCGACCGCGATATATCGGGCTGTCACATAGTCATAGTCGAGGACATCATCGACACGGGCAGGACGCTCGCGGACGTGGTAAAGCTTCTGAAATCGAGGAATCCGCTGTCACTGCGCGTAGTAACTCTGCTCGACAAGCCGAGCCGCCGCATAGTGCCGTTCGAGGCGGATATGCCGCTGTTCACGATACCCGACCTGTTCGTCATCGGCTACGGACTGGACTACGGCGAATACTTCCGCAATCTGCCGTATATAGCGGAATACGTGGAATAAAAAAGCACAGCCTTCTCGGAGCATGACCGAGAAGGCTGTTTTCATTATTTCTGATACTTCGCCTTGTCCATTTCACGGATAGCCGCACGGCGTATCTTGCCGCTTCCGACGGTCTTGGGGAGCTCGGCAACGAACTCGACGACTCTCGGGTACTTGTAAGGCGCGGTATGCTCCTTGACGTAGTCCTTTATCTCCCTGACGAGCTCCTCGGAGCCCTCCTTGTCCTTGGTGAGGACGATAGTCGCCTTGACCACCTGACCGCGTATCTCGTCGGGGACGCCCGTAACAGCGCATTCGAGCACATAGGGAAGCTCCATGAGCACGCTCTCTATCTCGAACGGTCCGATGCGGTAGCCCGAGGACTTGATGACGTCGTCGACACGTCCGACGTACCAGAAGTAGCCGTCCTCGTCGACCCACGCGGTATCGCCAGTGTGGTAGAAGCCGTCGCGCCATGTCTCGGCGGTGTTCTCGTCGTCGCCGAAGTAGCAGAGCGCGAGCCCGGGTACTCCGTAGCCGACGGAGCGGTCGCCTTTGAGCCTTATGCATATCTCGCCCGTCTCGCCGACTCCCGCGGGAGTGCCGTCAGGCAGGAGCACCTGCACGTCATACTGCGGATTGGGCTTGCCCATACTGCCGGGCTTGGGCTCCATGCCGACCACGTTCGCGATAGAGAGGGTGGTCTCGGTCTGTCCGAAGCCCTCCATGAGCTTTATGCCAGTCGCGCGGCGGAACTGATGGAATACCTCGGGATTGAGAGCCTCGCCCGCGATGCAGGCATATTTCAGCGACGTGAGGTCATACTTGGAGAGGTCCTCCTTGATGAAGAAGCGGTACATTGTCGGAGGCGCACAGAACGACGTAACATTGTACTTTTTGAACATCGGAAGTATGTCGTCCGCATGGAAGCGGTCGAAGTCGTAGACGAACACCGCCGCCTCGCACATCCACTGTCCGTAGAGCTTGCCCCAGAGCGCCTTGCCCCAGCCCGTGTCGGATATGGTGAAGTGCAGACCGTTCGGGTCGGCGTTCTGCCAGTAGCGGGCAGTCACGTAGTGTCCGAGCGGGTACTGGTAGCTGTGCAGTACGAGCTTGGGGTTGCCCGACGTGCCCGAGCTGAAGAATATGAGCATGGGGTCAGTGCCGCAGGGAGTATCAGCCGTGCGCTCGAAGTGAGTGCTGTAGGCGGAGAGCTCCTCGTTGAAGTCGTGCCAGCCCTCGCGCTGACCGTTGACCATGACCTTTGTTTTCAGCGTCGGAGACGAAGCGCAAGCCTTGTCGACCTCATCGGCTACTTCGCCGTCGGCAGTGCAGACGATAGCGGACACCTCCGCGGAGTTGAAGCGGTACACGAGGTCGTGCTCCTTGAGCATATTCGACGCGGGGATAACGAGCGCTCCGAGGCGGTGAAGCGCGATTATCGAGAACCAGAACTGGTAGTGGCGCTTGAGAATGAGCATTACGCGGTCGCCCTTTTTGATGCCGAGCGACTTGAAGTAGTTCGCCGTCTGGCAGGAATAGCGCTTGATGTCCTTGAAGGAGAAGCGGCGCTCGTTCTTGTTGACGTCGACGTATATCATCGCCGTCTTGTCGGGACATTTCTCCGCCATTGCGTCGACGATGTCATAGGCGAAGTTGAACTTGTCCTGATTCTCGAAGTGAACGGCACTGAGCACGCCCTCCTCGTTTGTCTCGCACTTGACGAATCTCTCGGCTACGGGGTGGAGCAGACCCGCCTTGTCAACGTTGGTGAGGTGGTGCTCGGCGATGTGCTCCTTGTACTCAGCCATGCCCGCCACACCGCGCGGAGCGGTAACAAATGCGTATATCTCGCAGTCCTCGCCGCCGAGTGCGACCTCGTCGTGCGGCAGGGAGCTGTCGTAGTAGATGCTGTCGCCCTCGTGGAGTATCTCCGTATGCGAGCCGACAGTTATCCTCATCGTGCCCTTGAGGACGATATCCATTTCCTGACCCGCATGGCTCGCCATATGGAGAGGCTCGGAGAGCGCCTCCTCGGAGTACGGGATAACAACGTGGAATGGCTCGACGGTCTTATTCTTGAATCGGGGCGCAAGGCGGTTGTAGGCGAAGCCCTTTCTGCGGACGATAGGCACGCCCTCGCCCTTTCTTGTGACTGTATAGCCGCTGAGCTCTGGGCTGCTGCCCTCCATGAGCTCGGTGATATCGACATTGAAGGTGTTCGCGCACTTGTAGATGAAGGTGAAGCTGAAATCCTGCTCACCCGCCTCGAGCTTTTTGTACTCCTCGACGGGATAGCCTGTTTTTTCAGCCATTTCCTCCGCCGACAGTCCGAGGTCTTCGCGGAGGTGCGAGATACGCTCTGCGACCTCTTTTATCCTGACCTCTGCATTCTGTAGATTCGTCTTTTCGTTCATGATATTCTCTCCTTAAAAGTATAATTACTGGAAAGTGAAACGAAGCGCTTTATAACGTCATATCCGCGAAAACAAAAAAGCCCGTCTCAAAGAAAAGTCTTTGAGACGAGCATCATAAACTGAATACCCGCGGTACCACTCAAATTGTGCCGCTATTGCGTAACACCACTTTCAGACTCCAGCAAGCCCTATTCATTGACGCAGAATCACGGAAGCGCTTACTGAGAAGTTCAGCACTTCGGCTCAGAAGGGATACACAGCATTGCTTATCACCGACTCGCACCGACCGTCGGCTCTCTGTAGACATAGGCAACCCTCTGCTTGTCTTCCTCATAGCTTATGCTTGGATTATATCACAGTTTTTCCGATTTGTCAATACCCTTTTGAGATTTTTCCGTATTTCGTTTCCGCGGCTGACGCATGGAGCGCCGCCTCAGCACTGCATCTGCGCTCTTATTTATGAGCTCTTGCATTTTTTGAGCTGATGTGATATAATAAAGAGTGATTGAAAATCCACCGAAAGGAATCATAGATATGTCTGACAAGAATGAGAAAAACAACAAGCCGTTCGAGATACCGCGCCCCGTTTTCCCGAAGAGGGCAGTTATCACGGGCGGTATGCCCTACGGCAACAAGGAGCTCCACTTCGGACACGTCGGCGGAATGTTCGTCTTTGCGGACACCTACGCCCGCTTCATGCGTGACCGTATCGGCAAGGAGAACGTCATATTCGTCGGCGGCACGGACTGCTACGGCTCGCCCATTGCGGAGGGCTGGCGCGTGAAGGTCAAGAACGGCGAGTTCAGCGGCACGCTGGAGGAGTTCGTACAGCGCAACCACGACAAGCAGCAGAAAACGCTCAACGACTACGGAATATCGCCGAATCTGTTCGCGGCGTCGGGACTCGGACGCTCCAAGGAGATACACGCCGAGGTCACGGACTGGTTCATCAGCTCGCTCCACAAGAAGGGTCAGCTCGACCAGATAACGACCATGCAGTTCTACGACGAGAAGGCAGGCTGCTTCCTCAACGGCAGACAGGTCATCGGCAAATGTCCCGTGGAGGGCTGCACCTCCGAGAAGGGCTACGCAGACGAGTGCGACCTCGGACACCAGTATATGCCCGAGAATCTCGTTGACCCCGTCAGCACGCTCACAGGCGAGAAGCCCACAATGAAGCCCGTCACCAACTGGTACTTCAGGCTCCGCGACTACGAGCAGCTGATGAAGGACTGGGTCGAGGAGCTGAAAAAGCGCAAGGATATCCGTCCCGTCGTATGGAAGACGATAGACGAGTTCCTCAAGCCGCCCGTTATCTATGTAAAGCGCGAGTTTGAGGAGAAATACCTCACGCTCAGGGACTCCATGCCCGCGCACGAATACCTCGAGGAGCCCAAGAAGCCCTCGTTCACGATACAGTTCATCACCCTCTCCGACTGCGACGAAGCGTGCCGCGTGCTCACCAAGAACGGCATACGCTACAGAACGGGCAAGACGCTCGTTCCGTTCCGTCTCACGGGCAACATTGAGTGGGGAGTTCCCGCGCCTGTCATGGACGGCGTAGAGGGACTGACCGTATGGGTATGGCCTGAGTCGCTCTGGGCGCCTATCTCGTTCACGCAGACCTACCTCGAGAGTGTCGGCAGAGACCGCGACGAATGGAAGGACTACTGGTGCAGCAAGGATTCGACCGTGTACCAGTTCATCGGACAGGACAACATCTACTTCTACGGCATCGCCGAGCCCGCCATGTGGATGGCTCAGCAGGCATCCGAGACAAAGACAGCGGACGTTCCCGACGGCGAGCTCCAGCTGCCCGTAATAGTTGCGAACCACCACATTCTCTTCCTTGACAAGAAGGCATCGAGCTCGGGAGCGGTAAAGCCTCCGATGGCAGACGACCTCCTCCGCTACTACACGCCCGAGCAGCTCCGTATGCACTGGCTCGGACTCGGACTCGGACAGCGCTCCGTCAGCTTCATGCCGAAGCCCTTCAACCCCGACGCCAAGCCCGAGGATGCTGACCCCGCAGTAAAGGACGGACTGCTCCTCTCGAACGTATATAACCGCATGATACGCACGGCGTTCTACACGACACAGAAGGAATTCGACGGCATAATGCCCGACCTTGCTCCCGAGGAAAAGTTCGTCGCGGACGCAAAGAAGGCAGTCCTCGAGTACGAGAGGCATATGTCGAAGTTCGCATTCCACCAGTGTACCTACGTGCTCGACAGCTATATCCGCAACGGCAGCAAATACATGGCGAAGGCTGTGAACGGCGAGAATATCGGCAGGGACGAGCTCGCGCAGGCACTTGCTAACCTCTTCTACATTATACGCATTGCGGGAGTGCTCCTGCACCCTATGGCACCCTTCGGCACCGAGAAGCTCCGCGAGTATCTGGAGGTCGACGAGCGCATATGGTCGTGGGATACTATCCTCGAGCCCCTCACCTACTTCACGGGCAAGCAGCACAAGCTGAAATTCCTGCCTCCGCGCACGGACTTCTTCACTCGTCACGAGAGCCAGTTCGCGCAGGGCGAAAGCAACGAATAAGCGGGAAATCCGCCATAAGGAGAAAACGATGAAAACAGCGGTAATGACAGACACAAACAGCGGCATCACACTCGAAGAGGGCAAGGCAAACGGCATATTTGTGCTGCCGATGCCCGTAATGATAGACGGCAAGGACTACATGGAGGAGGTCACGCTTGACCACCCCATGCTGTACAAGGCGCTCAACGAGGAAAAGGACATCGTGTCCTCACAGCCCTCCCCAGGCGACCTCACGCAGATGTGGGAGGACATACTCTCGCAGGGCTACGACGAGCTCGTATACATCCCGATGACGAGCGGACTGAGCGGCTCGTGCGCGACCGCGACAGCCCTCTCCGCGGACTATGACGGCAAGGTCATCGTCGTGGACAACCACCGCATCTCGATAACACTGCTCGACTCGGTCTACGACGCGCAGTACATGGCAGAGAGCGGCATGACGGGACAGGAGATAAAGGAATATCTCGAGGAGCAGACCTACAATAACGACATCTACATCACGCTCCAGAGCCTGAAGCGCATAATCAAAACGGGCAGGATAACGAAGGCGGGAGCGGCTATCGCGACCGTGCTCAACCTCAAGCCCGTGCTGAAGATACAGGGCGGCAAGCTCGACGCATACGCGAAGGTACGCGGCATGGACAATGCGGAGAAGAAGATGTTCGAGGCAATACACAACGACCTCGCGACCAAGTACAAGGACGTGCCGAAGGAGCACCTCAGCATAGGCGCGTCGGGCACGATGGAGACTCAGGAGCAGATAGACCGCTGGGTCGGCATGATAAAGGCGGAGTTCCCGGGATATCACGTTACGTACAGACCGCTGGCGTGCAGTATCGCGAGCCACGTCGGCACAGGCACACAGGGAGTAGCGGCAGGCGTGACGAAGCGCCCGCTGGAGCTTCCGAAGGAATAAAAAAAGAGAACCGTTATCGGATGACCGATAACGGTTTTTTAGTCTCGCGGAGATATCTTCCGCTACGAACAGAGTGGAGCGCGAAACTCAAAGTTTCGCTCAAGCCTTTTCAAAGGCTTGCGGGTCGAGGGCAGCGCCCCGCGGGGACGGGGGCAGAACCCCAGCGGGTTCCAAGGGCAGCGCCCTTGGTCGCCGTCTATGGCGGCGAAACATTATCATCAAATCAAAAAGTCGCCCTTCGCAAACAATCCAGTGAATTGTTTGCGAACAGGATAATCAATGGTTTAATGCAGGACGACGGGTGACTCCCTACAGAGTAGTGAGATGTCAGCAAAGCGACAGAGGGTACGGGCAGCCGTTGGCTGCAGCGTCCCTAAAAGTGATTATAGAAGGACACTTACAGCTCAGAGATAGCCAACTCGATACGTGCGAGGGATTCCTCCCTGCCGAATACCTCCATGAGCTCGGTAGCGCCGCCTGGAGTTACGCCGAGGCGAGCGACCGCAATGCGTATCGCCCACATAACAGCTCCCGCCTTTTTCTCGGTGGAAGCGGCATAGTCCTTGAGGAGCGTGAACAGCGAATCGTTGTCCCAGCTCTCAGCAGCCCTGAGCAGCGGCAGGCAGTCCACGAGAACCTCCTTGCAGCTCTCGGGAGTGGTCTTATTCTTCTTATTAGTATAAAGGTCAGCATCCATATCGAGCCGTCCGAGCACGAAGGAGATGCGCTCCTTTATCTCACAGAAGGCGTAGATACGCGATTTCAGCAGCTCTGCGAGCTTCTTTGTGTCGATGTAGTCGGGACAGAGCTCGTCGAGTATGGGCAGGGCCTTTGCGAGGTAGCTCTCATCGTCCATTTTCTTGATGTACTCGGAGTTGAACCAGTTGAGCTTCTCGTAGTCAAATACAGCGGGAGACTTGCTCAGCCCCTCCATAGAGAAATTGGCTTTGAGCTCGTCCATTGTGAAGAACTCCTGATTGGTGTCCTTGGGGCACCAGCCGAGGAGAGCGATGTAGTTGACGATAGCCTCGGGCAGATAGCCGTCCGCAACCAAATCCTGGAAGCTGACCGCACCGTGGCGCTTCGAGAGCTTCGAGACCTTGCCGTCCTCGTCCTTGCCCATGAGGAGCGGGAGATGCACGTAGGTCGGGCGCTCCCAGCCGAATGCATCGTAGAGGAGGCAGTATTTCGGCGTGGAGGTGAGGTACTCGTTGCCGCGCACTACATGGGTAACGCCCATGAGGTAGTCGTCCACGACGTGGCAGAAGTTGTACGTCGGGTAGCCGTCCGCCTTTATCATTATCTGGTCGCGGAGCTCGGAGTTGTCGATAGTGACCTCTCCGTACACCTCGTCTACGTATGAGGTAGTACCCTCGAGCGGCATTTTCTGGCGGATAACGTAGGGTATTCCTGCGGCGAGATTTTTCTCGACCTCCTCCTTGGAGAGGTCACGGCAGTGACCGTCGTAGCCGCCTATGCCCTTGTCGTCCTTTAGCGATTCAAGGCGCTCGGGCGTGCAGAAGCAGTAGTAGGCGTGACCGCCCGCGATGAGCTTCTCGGCGTATTCCTTGTAGATAGGCAGGCGCTCGCTCTGAATGTACGGACCGTGCTCGCCTCCGACAACGGGACCCTCGTCGTAGTCGATGCCCGTCATTTCGAGCGTTTTGAGGATAACGTCCACAGCGCCCTCAACGAAGCGCTCCTGGTCTGTGTCCTCAATGCGGAGAATGAACTTGCCGCCCTGCGACTTGGAGAGCAGGTATGAATACAGCGCAGTACGCAGGTTTCCGATATGCATGAAGCCCGTCGGAGACGGAGCAAATCTTGTAGTTACAGTATTTGACATCTTTAATTCCTCGCTATTTTATCTTTTAATGAAGTATTCCTCGTACCATACAAGGAAGGTATATATCGTCCACACCTTGCGCCAGTTGTCGGAGTTCCCGCCGACATAGTCGCTGTAAATGGCGTTTATCTCGTCGATGTTGAAGAACTCGGCGGCGTAGTCGCTGTTGAACTTTGCTCTAACGTCGGCATTGTAGTTCTCGTCCGCGAGCCATATCCTCACAGGAACGATGAAGCCGAGCTTCTTGCGGAAGGCTATCTCCTCGGGGAGCACCTTCGCCGCGGCAGTTCTGAACGCTACCTTGTTCTGCTCCTCGTTGACCTTGAACCTCGACGGCATACGCGACGCGATGTCGAAGATACGCAGGTCGGTGAGCGGCATACGTATCTCGAGCCCTGCCGCAGTGCTCATCTTGTCGACGTTGAGGTAGATATCGCCCTCGAGCCATATCTGTATGTCCACGTCGGACATCTTCGTCAGCGGGTCGAGCCCCTCTGTCTCGTCGTAGATGTACTTGACGAGATTTATCGGGAGCACATTCGGGTCGTAGGACTTGAGTATACGCTGTTTCTCGTCCTCCTTCATGATATTGGTGTTGCCGACATAGAAGGTCTTGAGGTTGTCGCCGTAGCGCTCGGCATTGCGGTACATATTGTACCCGCCGAAGAACTCGTCAGCGCCCTCTCCCGAGTAGCATATCTTGGTATGCTTGGCAGTCGCGAGACAGCCGAGCGTGAACACGATAGCGGAGGCGTCGCCGAGGGGCTGCTCCATGTTGTACATCGTGAAGGGCACGATATCAAAGAAGTCCTTGGGCTGTATGTTCGCAACGGAGTGCTCGACGCCGAGAAGCTCCGCTGTCTTTGCCGCAACGCGCGACTCGTCAAAGCGCTCCTCGTCGTAGCCGCAGGAATCGGCTCTCTTGGCGTCGCTCATGGCGAGCACGTATGAGGAGTCCACGCCGCCCGAAAGGAAGGATTCAACGGTCTCGTCCTCGTCCTTGACCTCGGTGAAGATGTGCGAGAGCGTGGAGTGTATCTCGTCCGCCCACTCGTCGCAGGTCTTGCTCTCGTCGGGCTTGAAGGTCGGAGTCCAGTAGCGTCCGAGCTCGAGCCTGCCGCCTTTGAATTCGAGCCAGTGACCGGGCATCAGCTTCTTTACGCCCTTGAAGAAGGTGTCCTCGCCCGCAACGTAGGTGAGCGACATATATATCTGGAGCATATCCTTATTGAGCTCCTTGACGAAGCCCTCCTGCTCCATTATCGTGCGTATGGAAAGCGAGCAGAGCAGTCTTCCGTCAGCCGTGACATAGTAGTAGAACGGCTTTGTTCCGAACTGGTCGCGGAGGGCGAATATCTTGTCCTCCTTCTCGTCGTAGAGCCAGAATGCGAACATTCCGTAGATGTGGTCGCCCATAGTGCGTCCCCACTTCTCGTAGGCTTTGACGATTATCTGCTTCTCGCATTCCTTCGCGGACAGTCCGCCGCCTATGCCGAGCTCCTCGCAGAGCTGTCTGCGGTTGCGGATATGTCCCCTGTACTCACGTAATTCAGCCATGTGTGTTCCTCCAATTAAAATACTTCGTATATCTGGGGACGGTTCATCAGCTTGCCAAGTGCGTCCCTGACGTCTCCGCCCTCGAAGAGCACCTTGTTGAGCTGCTCTGTGATAGGCATCTCAACGCCCATTTTCTTCGCGAGCTGATATGCCGCATTGCAGCAGCAATAGCCCTCGACAGTGCCTACGCGCTTTACAGCCTCCTCTGGAGATATACCCTGTCCGATGAGAATGCCCGCGCGCCTGTTGCGGCTGTGCATACTTGTACAGGTGACGATGAGGTCGCCTATGCCCGTCAGTCCGCTGAACGTCTCGACCTTTGCTCCGCAAGCCTTGCCGAGACGCGCTATCTCGTGGATACCGCGGGTCATGAGCGCAGCCTTGGTGTTGTCGCCATAGCCCATGCCGTCACAGATTCCGCAGCAGAGCGCGATGATGTTCTTCAGCGCGCCGCCCAGCTCGCAGCCGATGACGTCGTCGTTGAGGTACAGGCGCAGGAAGCTGTTGCCGAGCTCGGACTGTATGTACTTCGCCGCCTCGGGATTCTTCGACGCGCAAGCCATGGTCGTAGGCACGCAGCGTGCTACCTCCTCCGCGTGTGACGGTCCTGAGAGCACAACGAGGTCCTTTATTCCGAGCTCCTCCTCGATGACCTCGCTGAGGCGCTTGAGGCTACCCTCCTCGAGGCCCTTGCCCGTGTTGACAACGGTCATGTGCTCGTCGATGTAGGGCTTAGCCTCCTTGGCTACGCCCCTCACGAACGACGAGGGTATGCCGAATATGAGGATATCGCAGCCCTTTATGCACGAGATATCGCTCGTGAGCACTATCTCGTTCGGTATCTGCACTCCGGGGAGCTTCTGCTGGTGCTCGCCGTGAGCGCGTATGTCGTCTATCTCCGACTGGAACTTCGACCACACTGTGACGTCGTGCTTGCCGCACTGCTTTGCCATTATCGCTATCGCGAGACCGAAGCCTCCCGAGCCGAGTATAACTATCTTTGCCATGTGATGTCCCCCTTTATTCAGTCAGCAAATCTCGAGCTGAACGAGAATTTCGTCTCTGTGTTGTTCATCAGACGCTCAATGTTAGTGCGGTGCATCCATATTATCATCGCTGCCATGGGAAGCGACAGGATAAGGTACAGGAAGCTCCTGCCGAAGCCGCTGCCGTTGACTATCAGCGACATGAGGAACACTGCGAGAGGTCCGTATGCGGTCGCCATTATCGACGAGAGCGATACGTACTTAGAGAGCGCGAGTATTACTGCGAATATTGCTATAAGAGCGATAAACACGCGCCAGTCAAGTGCGAGGAAGGAGGCTGCTCCGACGAGCACGCCCTTGCCGCCCTTGAAGCCGTAGTAGGCGGGGAATACGTGTCCGACTATCGCGAAGAATGCCGCGATATAGCCGATGTAGTGTACGTCATTGTCGGGCAGGAAGCCGACCTTGAGCCAGCCTGCAATGAGGCGTGCGAGCGCTACTGCGACAACTCCCTTGAGCAGGTCGCCGAGGAGAGTCAGTCCCGCGCAGGCAGGTCCGCAGCAGCGGTAGGTGTTGGTCAGACCAGCATTACGGCTGCCCATAGTGCGTATGTCCTTGCCTCTGACGAGCTGTACCACGATTATCGAGAAATTGAGGCTGCCGAGCAGATAGCCGATAGCGGCAGCAAGTATAAGAGCGAATAACACTTTCATTATTTATCGTTTCCTCCTCTTTCACGTACGATGAAGCGCACGGGTGTGCCCTCAAGTCCGAACGTTGAACGTATCTGATTTTCAATGTATCTTCTGTAGGAAAAATGGAAAAGGTCTGCCCTGTTCACGAATGTGACGAACGTGGGCGGCTTTGTCGAGGGCTGGGTCATGTAGTATATCTTCAGTCTCCTGCCCTTATCCGACGGCGGCTGTACCCTTGTAGTAGCATATGCGAGAACGTCGTTGAGCATTCCTGTCGATATACGCATACTGTTCTGACCGTAGGTGTACTTTATCAGCTCGTACAGCTTGTTTATGCGCTGTCCCGTCTTTGCCGAGATGAACACGAACGGTACATACGACATGAAGCTGAAATCGTTCTCGAGCTTGGTGCGGAACTCCTGCATGGTCTTGTCGTCCTTCTCAACAAGGTCCCACTTGTTGACGGCGACTACGCAAGCCTTTCCCTGCTCGTGAGCATAGCCCGCGACCTTTGAATCCTGCTCGGTGAAGCCCTCCGTGGCGTCGAGCATGATAACGCAGACGTCTGCGCGGTCGACTGCCATATATGCGCGTAGCACACTGTAGTGCTCGACCTTGTCCGTCACCTTCGACTTCTTGCGTATGCCCGCGGTGTCGATGAACACGAACTTTCCGTACTCGTTCTCGATGACGGTGTCCGTGGAATCGCGCGTGGTTCCCGCTATATCGGAGACGATGACGCGCTCCTCCCCTGCTATCCTGTTTATCAGCGAGGACTTGCCCGCATTCGGCTTGCCGATGACCGCGACCTTGATGTGGTCGTCGCCGTACTCCTCCTCGTCAGCGGCGGGGAGGTACTCGTATATCGCGTCGAGCATATCGCCCGTACCGTGACCGTGTACCGATGATATCGGGAACGGCTCGCCGAGTCCGAGATTGTAGAACTCGTACAGCTCGAGCGGCGGCTCTCCGAGGTTGTCGACCTTGTTGACCGCGAGTATTATCGGCTTGCCGCTCTTTATCAGCATCTCCGAGACGGCGTAGTCGTCCGCGGTGACGCCGCACCTTATATCTGTGACGAACACTATAACGTCCGCCTTTTCTATCGCAAGCTCTGACTGCCGCCTCATCTGCGAGAGGATAACGTCGTCGCTGTCGGGCTCGATGCCGCCCGTGTCCACGACCATGAACTCCTTGCCGCGCCACTCGCACTTCGAGTAGATGCGGTCGCGCGTAACGCCAGGAGTGTCCTCGACTATGGAGAGGCGCTGACCTATCAGCTTGTTGAACAGCGTGGACTTGCCGACATTCGGGCGTCCGACTACTGCTACTATCGGAAGTGACATAGTATCACGCTCCTTTCTTCTGTACTGTATTTATTTTACCGAATCCTCTGATTTGAGGTAGTCCGTGAGGAATTCCGCCTCCTCGACGTCGTCCGAGCAGAGGCACACTACCTCCTCGCCCTCGAAGTCGCCTACAAAGAAGTCCTCACTGCGGATAACTCTTGTCAGGCGCTCAAAAAAGGCGTCGAGGCTGTCGGCGAGGACTGCCTTATTGTGCTCGTCCCTGCCGAAGTTGATGACCTGTCCGACCCTGCCGTTTACGTCGGGGTCGAGGTCAACGCCGAGGAAGTTTCCGCCTCCGTCAGCGCATATCGGTATCCACTTGGAGTTGGCGTAGAGGCGCTTTATACAGCCCTCGGGCTTAGATGAGAAGCTTGCGCCCTCATTGAGAGCCTTGTCCTGAGCTATCCCGCTCCAGTGCTGACACTCGGAGACGAGCTCGTCAAGGCTGAGGAAGTGGAAGCCCATTATCATTCCGCAGGCTGACTCCTCATTGTCGCCGTCAGCGTCGAGATACAGGGCTTTGAGCGATTCGGGGAAAGCGACTCCCACCGACTGCTCGGCAGAAGCGATGTCCTCCTCGGATACACCCTCGTTAAGAGTTTCTCTCAGGGAGGGTATCTTCGCGAATAGCTCCTCCTTGTAGGTGTTCCATGCATTCATTGAAGCTCACTCCTTTTTATAACAATATTGCTCTAAGAATTATCGCCAGCACAATGTGCGCGGGATAGAATATGTAGAAGAACCACTTCGAGAACGTCGGGAATCTGCCCTTTTTGCCGCTGTAGAACACCGTCATCAGCAGATACGCGGCGACGAAATCGAAGATGTGTACAAGTATGGTCTCCAGCCTTATAGGCTTGAAGTCCGTTATCAGCGACGGTACCGACGATACGCCGAGGTACACTGTCCACACGGCGGCGTACCAAATCGCGCGCGCCTTGGGCTTCTCGCGGAAGATATGCAGTCCGAGGACGGTCATGGGTCCGAAGACCATCCACTCCGAGACGAGGACAAGTGTAACTATATTGCACAGGATTATCAGCGCTATCCTTTGCCACAGCTTCATTCTGCTCTCCCACACGCACAGCACGAGGAGGCTGAAAAACAGCGTGAACATGACGTTTGCGCCCCACCACCCTGTCAAGGGTCCCCACAGTATCGTGAACGGCACCTGCGTGATGCACGCGAATATGAACAGCCTCAGCGCGTACTTTTTCCGCGAGCGCGTGTACTTGAAGCCGTCCGCCACGAAAAAGAACATCACGGGCGGCGTGATAAGGCTCAGCTGGATGAATAGCCTCTGCCACAGCGGACACTGCTCGAAGAGTCCGTCGGGCTGCTCGTGACCAGTCGCTATCCACGCGATGAGGTGTCCCGTAGCCATGAAAAAGACGATGATGTACTTTATCATGTCACGGTCGATGACCTTCAGCTTGCTCTGTTTCTCCATATTTCCACCTCAGTAGGTTATTCCCATTATCGCGTCGAGCAGCTCGTAGCCGTCACTTGCGGAGCTCCGCAGCGGTACTCCGAGCTCACGCTCCACGTCGGAAACGGTAAGGTCGTCGAGGAATACGTCGCTGTCACGCCTCAGCATTGCCGAGGAAATGAGCAGCTCGTCGCCGATGTCCTTGCCCCTCAGCTGGGCGATGAGGTCCTGCGCTGTAATAAGTCCCGTGACAGTGATAGTATCGCCGAAAAAGTCGTTGCGTATGCGAACAACTCCGCATTTCAGCTGCGGGAAAGCCTCCTCCGCCTGCCTCGCGAGCTGGCAGATTATCGGGTAGGGGCTGTAGCCCGTCGCTATCGTGACGTGGCGGTCGCCGCCCTCCCATTCGGCTATTTCAAGCGCTTTCGTGAACTCGTCCATGAGCGAGCGGAGCATTCCCACGCCGTTCTCGTACTGGGAGTAGTCCTCGTAGAACTCGGCGGGTGGTATGTCGCGCTCGGCAATGAGGAAGAACTCGTCCGACGGAAATACCGTCCGTGTGCCGAACTTTTCGAGAAATTGCTGCTGGTACTCGGCGATGATGTCTATCGTCTCGCCCGCAGTCTGCTTGTTGAAGGTGGTCAGCGGGTAGAGCCCCTGACGGAATTTCGTCACTCCCACGGGTACGACTGCCATGCTCGTGATATTGGGCATCAGCCCTCCGAGGTCGCGAAGAGTGCGCCGCAGCTCGTCGCCGTCGTTCAGCCCAGGGCAGCAAACGACCTGACAGTTCAGCTTTATGCCGTTCTCCGCGAGCTGCCAGATGAATTTCAGCTTCTCGCCCGCGAATCGGTTGTGCATCATCTTCACGCGGAGCTCGGGGTTCGTCGTGTGGACTGAGACATTTATGTTCAGCTTCATCTTGATTATGCGGTCGATATCCTCCTGCTTGAGGTTGGTCAGCGTGACGTAGTTGCCCTGCAAAAACGAGAGGCGCGCGTCGTCGTCCTTGAAGTAGAGCGTCTCGCGCATCCCCGGAGGCATCTGGTCTATGAAGCAGAAAACGCAGTTATTGCTGCACCTCTGCTTGCTGTCCATGAGGAAGGTCTCGAATTCGAGCCCGAGGTCGTCGTACTCGTCCTTTTCAACGCGGAACGTGAGCTCCTCGCCGTGTCGGACGATATCAAGCGTTACCCTCGTTTCGGCGGCGTAGTACATATAGTCGAGCACGTCCTTGACCTTATGCCCGTTTATCGCGGAGAGCAGGTCGCCCTCGCGGACTCCGCACCTGCTCGCGGGGGAGCCGTCAGCAACACTATTTATCTTTACCATATGCTCTCCCCTGTCCGAATCAAGATTACGTAAAAAGCAAAAAGGGAGAGGAAGACTTCTGCCTCCTCTCCTCCTCATGTATCGGAATTAGCCGATTATTCAGCGTCGATCTTAAGAACCTCAACGCCCTTATAGAATCCGCAGTTCTTGCAGACCTTGTGCGGAGCCTTGTATGCGCCGCAGTTATCGCACTTGCACATTGCAGGTGTCTCCAGCTTCCATACAGCAGAACGTCTCTTGTCGCGTCTTGCCTTGGAAGTTTTTCTCTTCGGTACAGCCATTTTGGCACCTCCTTATAAAGAGCTTCACAGCTCGGTATTGATATGCTCGCAGGTCGATTCGTTCAGGTCACAGCCGCACACCATGCAAAGTCCTTTGCAGTCCTCCTTGCAGAGGTTCTTGGTCGGCAGCTGCAACAGAAGGTCTGTCACTGCAGCTTCATTCAGCTCAATGCTCTCGCCCTCGGCAACGATGTAGTCATCGTTATCGCTGTTTGCGGAAGGAACGACAATATGCTCGAAATCGTAGTGATACGCTCTTTCAAACTCCTTGAGGCACCTGTCGCAGGTGACAAGGAGCGTCAGATCCACGGAATACTCAAGGTAGACAACGCCTGCCCTGTTATACAGCCGACCCTTCACAGCAACGGGTGAAGCAAAGCTGTATCCGCGGATATCGGAAAGCTCGTCCTCGCCTATCTCATAGGCGAAATCACGGGATTCTCCGACGATACTGAAAAGTTGTTTTAGGTTGATCTTCATATTACAAATCCTTCAGAGCACCATAAAATATATTATACACTAATTGACAGGATATGTCAATAGCTCTGCCCGATTTTTTTAAGCAAATTACCTATTTATCTTACTTGAGGAACTGCTTTACGCTCTCGGGGAGTTCGCTGTCGTCAGCGGATACTGTGAAGATAACGGATACGTCGTCGCCTGTGAGCTTGTCCAGCTTCTCGAGGAGCTTGCCGAGCGCGTCGTAGTCACGTCCGCCGATGCGGAAGATTCCGTCGATGTAGATGTGTGTGATGTCGTAGTTGCTTGCGAGGAGACCTGCGATGAAGCCGTAGAATGTGTCATAGCCCTCGATAGCGTAGTACTCGGTATCGCACCATCTTACCTTACGGCTGATGGAATATCTTACTGTAGAGCCTTTCTCTACGCATACAACGCTGCCCGCTGTAGCCTTTACTGCGTCGTTGATCTGGTCAATGAGTATCTTGGTCTTGCCTGTACCCTTTTTTCCTGTGATGAGTTTTATCATAGTTTACTCCTTCCATTGCCTTGCGGCAGTGTGATAGTTTAGTTTATAGTAAACCCGGCTATTAGCCGAGCTTAGCTTCAAGTGCAGCCTTTGCGCCTTCGTAGCCGGGCTTGCCGAGGAGAGCGAACATATTGGACTTGTAGCTCTCAACGCCGGGCTGGTTGAAGGGGTTTACTCCGAGAACGTAGCCTGAAATCGCACAAGCCTTCTCGAAGAAGTATATCATGTAGCCGACGCTCTCTTCTGTGGTGTCGTCGAGCTCGAGGATGATGTTCGGAACTCCGCCCTCTGTGTGTGCGAGGACTGTGCCCTCGAATGCCTTCCTGTTGACAACAGACATATTCTGGTTAGTGAGGAAGTTGAGTCCGTCGAGGTTCTCTGCGTCGGGCTCGAGGAAGATGTCCTGCTTGGGGTTCTTGATGTCTACGACAGTCTCGAACATGATGCGGGCGCCGTCCTGTATATACTGACCCATTGAGTGGAGGTCGGTCGAGAATGTTACGGATGCGGGGAAGATTCCCTTGTTGTCCTTGCCCTCGCTCTCGCCGAAGAGCTGCTTGTACCACTCGCTCATCATTACGAAGCTGGGGTCGTAGGATACGAGCATCTCTACAGCCTTGCCCTTGCGGTAAAGGATGTTTCTGAGAGCTGCGTACTTATAGCAGTCGTTGTGGTCGAAGTCAGCGCAGAAGTCAGCCTGTGCCTTTGCAGCGCCCTTCATAAGAGCGTCGATGTCACAGCCTGCTACAGCGATGGGGAGCAGACCTACGGCTGTGAGTACAGAGAAGCGTCCGCCTACGTCGTCGGGGATAACGAAGGTCTCGTAGCCCTCAGCGTCGGAGAGGTTCTTCAGTGTTCCTCTTGCCTTGTCTGTCGTAGCAAAGATGCGGTTCTTAGCCTCCTCCTTGCCGTACTTGTCCTCTACCATCTTCTTGAAGATGCGGAATGCAAGCGCGGGCTCGGTAGTTGTGCCCGACTTGGAAATTACGTTTACGGAGAAGTCCTTGCCCTCGCAGAGTGAGATTATCTCGCTGAGATATGTAGGATTGATGCTGTTTCCTACGTAGTAGATGTCGGGAGTGTCCTTCTTCATGTTATTGTAAAGGGGCGACTTGAGGAGCTCGATAGCTGCTCTCGCGCCAAGGTAAGAGCCGCCGATACCAATTACGATGAGGATATCGGAATTGCTCTTTATCTTCTCGGCAGCAGCCTTGATGCGTGCAAATTCCTCCTTGTCGTAGTCAGTCGGGAGACTTACCCAGCCTAAGAAATCGTTTCCGAGACCTGTCTTGCTGTGGAGAGTCTCGGCAGCAGCCTCGACCTGAGCCTTGATTCCTGTGAGCTCATCAGCATTGACAAAGTCAGCCAGATATTTTGTGTTGAGCTTTAATGACATTTGATTTACCTCCAGTATGCACTGCACAACATATAGTGTGCGGCACATTATAAATTACCAATCTTATGATACTATATTTTAAGAATTTTTTCAAGTACCTTTATAAAAGTATTTGCACTTTTGTACTTTGTAGCCAATTTCAACAGTGCTATTTCAGCATTTTTGCCAAGGTTTTCACAAAGATATAGCCGTAGCTCAGACGCGCTACATCTCCCCCTGCCACTATATCTGCCTCGCAGACGAGCTCCTTGCCGCTGTAGAAGCCCGCCGTACCTATCCTCTGCCCCTTTTTCACGGGCGCTGTGATGTACTCGGGCAGCACCGTCACAGTCGCGAGTTCGGTCACTCCGCGCGGTACGACTATCCTGCTCTGCTCGCGGAGTCGTATCTCTACTGCGGCGTCCTCTCCCCCGCGCACCTTCAGCGGCATCAGCATCTCATCAGGAAACATCGTCGCCGTGACCTTGTAGTCCGTGAAGCCGCGGTTTATCAGCTTTTTTGCAGCCTTCAGCGACAAATCAGCGTCAGGAGCTCCGAGCACGACCGAGATGTAGCACGTCCCGCCGTCGTTGGCTCCGCCCTCAGCCGCGCAGTAGCCCGCCTCGTCGGAGTGGCACGCCTTGAAGCCGATGTGACGCTCATATGTGCGGGAAAGCGTGTTCTCGCTGACAAGCTCAGTCGCTCCGCCCTTGACGAAGTCCCGCCAAGTCTGAAAATACGGGCGCAGAAAGTCGTAGCGAGACAGGGCGCGGCATATCTCCGCGATGTCGTGGGCAGTCGAGTGCTCACGCTCGTCAAAGTAGCCGTATGGCGAGTAAAAAGCGGTATTTCGCAGTCCCATGTCGAAAGCTTCGCTGTTCATGCGCGAGACGAAGCCCTCTATGCTCCGCTCCGATGCCTCCGCGAGAACCGTTGTTGCGTCGTTGGCGTTGCCGATAATGACCGATTTCAGAAGCTCCTCGACCGTCAGCCTGTCGCTCGGCTCGAGCCATATCACGGCTCCCTTAGTCCCGCGGACGGTCTCCGAGGCGGTCAGCTCCGTATCAAGTCGGAATTTGCCCGTTTCAATGTCCTCCGCTATCAGAAGCAGCGACATCAGCTTGCTCAGATAGCCGCAGTTTCGCGGAATATCGGCGTTTTTCGCAGTGAGGACAGCTCCCGTCGCCGCCTCAACAAGAATGTACGCCTCCGCAGAATCTGCAGGGTCGTCGGCGGCAAGCGCTCCGAGCGGCAGCAGTGCCGCCATGACGAGCAATGCCGAAAAAATAGTCAGGATACGCTTCATATCATCACCTCAATGCTATGATATGTCCGCGGAAAAGCAAAAATGCGACCCTTTCGGGTCGCATAAGCGTCATATTTTCTTGTAGGTCACGATGAAGCCGTCGGTGTTGTTGCCCGAAATGCTGTAGTTGCCCGAAATAGGCACTATTGCCGTCGTCGTGTCTCCCGCGGAGGGTATGTAGTATATCTCGTAGCTCATGCCCTCGTATTTGAACTCGAACGGGGCGTCTATCGTGTAATTCTTGAGGAATTCGAGGTACTCCTCAAGGCACATATCATTGCGCTGCATCACTGCTGCATGGAGCTTGCCCACGTAGCGGAGGTGCCACGGACAGAACGGCTGTCCTGTCTGCTCCTGCTTGCCCTGAGGATATCTCACGATAAAGCCGTACTTCGCGCAGTTCTCAAGAACCCAGCCCTCCTCGTCGTAGCCATCAAAAGCTATGACAGAGCCGCAGCCGCTGAGTGCGAGGTCAACCGTGTTTCCTGTTGCGCGCTCCGCGAACGCCTTCGGGCAGAACGAGCCCTGACCTGTGTATGTATCGGTCGTGCCATAAACGATAAAGTCATTGAGCCCTGTCGCGTTCTCGTACGCTATCATCATGCTGTTGAGCGCCTCTGCGGCGTCGCTGTTCAGCATCACGCCCTCCTCAATGAGGGTGTAGCTGTCGTTCTTGCAGCCGAGCAGTTCTATCATATCGCTCCTGCTGCCCTCGGCTACGGGATGCTCGGCGTCAGCAAGGACGAGAAGTCCCTGTCCGAGCTTGTCAGACGTTATCTGCTGCTCGGTCTTGCCGACAAATCTCACGCCGTTGAATTCCGTCGTGGGCTGTCCGTTCTCGTCAAGCGTGAACGGTACGGTGTTATCGTCTGCCATCGCAGATGCCGACTTCGTGATGAAGTCGCCGTGTACCGTCACCTTGCTGCTCGTGTTGACCTTGAAGAACTCTCTCCTCACGCTGTCAACTACCGTCATTGATACTACGACTCCAATAAGAGCGAGCGCAACTCTGCCCTTATTTACGTGTACCTTTCCCATTTTATTTCATCCTCCGTATCTTTTGTTCATACACATGACCTGCGCCGTCGGCAGGTCGGGAAGTCACATCTTCCTTTTTCTCTTTCGTCTGCAAGCTTTATCCGTTTCATTTCCGCATTGACCCGTCCGCTTATACTTGCTGCGACTGAATGCACCAAAAATAAAAACGGCATAACTTTTTCCTGTGTTTCGCCCTGCGAAACGAACGGAAAAGGTTATGCCTACCCTAACATCGGATATTTCAGGTAATGCGTTCCTTTCTCTTGTTCGTTCTACACCTTGCAGAGTTCTGACTCTTTTTTCTTTTTTTGTTTGTCAAAACCTTATATTTATCTGTAATTTACATTATATTACAAATTATTCATAATGTCAACCGAAAATACGAAAGTCTCCGATTTGCACAAACGGAGACTCCGACTTTTCAACGATTCAACTTTTCACCGTTGATAACTCAGGGCAAAACTGTTGAATCATTGTTGATTTGATGTTTATTGGGGTTGAAAAGGCTATATGAGCCAAATAGCAGAATATATGTTTTGTATATATCGTCAAATCAGCGTTGTGCATTACGCCGAACTCTCCCCTTTCGGGGCGAAACAGACCGCTCGGAGACGTACTCCGAACGGTCTGTTGAAAACTTTGTGTTGAAAGCCGCTTTGTCAGCTCTTATTTGCCAAATACCGCAAGCAGGAAGCCTGCCGCGATAGCTGAGCCGATTACGCCCGCAACGTTCGGTCCCATGGCGTGCATGAGAAGGAAGTTCGACGGGTTAGCCTTCTGTCCCTCCATCTGCGATACGCGCGCTGCCATAGGTACTGCCGATACGCCCGCGGAACCAATGAGCGGGTTTACCTTACCGCCTGTGAGCAGGTACATCAGCTTGCCGACAAGAAGTCCGCCGACTGTCGAGAACGCGAACGCTGTGAGTCCGAGCGCGATTATCATCAGGGTCTTGATGTTGAGGAAGCTGCTTGCTGCTGTTGTAGCTCCGACTGAGATGCCGAGGAATACCGTTACGATGTTCATGAGAGCGTTCTGTACGGTGTCGGAGAGACGCTCAGTAACGCCGCACTCTCTCCAGAGGTTGCCAAGCATGAGGCAGCCTACGAGCGGTGCTGTCGAGGGAAGAAGAAGTATTACGAACATTGCTACGATTATCGGGAAGATTATCTTCTCGGTCTTTGTTACGTTTCTGTTCTGCTCCATCTTGACCTGACGCTCCTTCTTTGTGGTCAGGAGCTTCATCAGCGGGGGCTGTATCATAGGAATGAGCGCCATGTACGAGTACGCCGCGATAGCGATAGGTCCGAGGAGCTCGGGGGCAAGTCGAGTGGTGAGGAAGATAGCCGTAGGACCGTCCGCACCGCCGATGATGCCGATAGATGCTGCCTGATTGCCTGTGAAGCCAAGGCATACAGCTCCGAAGAATGCGAGGAATACGCCCATCTGAGCCGCCGCTCCGAGGAGGAGGCTCTTCGGGTTCGCGATGAGAGGACCGAAGTCCGTCATTGCTCCGACGCCGAGGAATATAAGCGACGGATAAATGCCCGCCTTAACACCGATATAAAGGATATCGAGCAGTCCGCCGTGCGCCATGATGTGTCCGTAGCTGTGGTAGAATTCGCTCTCCTCATCGAGGAAGTCCTTCCATAGCTCGGGGTGGTAGAGCGCGTCGGTCGATTCGGGTCCGAAGTAGGAAAGGTTTACGAGCAGACAGCCGAATGCGATTCCGACAAGCAGCAGCGGCTCGAACTTTTTTCTGATTCCGAGGTAGAGAAGAACGCATGATATCGCTATCATTACGAGGTTCTTCCAGCCCTCGCCTACGAAGAAGCTCTGGAAGCCAGAATCGTTCCACAGCTTTTCAAGGGTCTCAACTATGTTCATCGTTTGCCCTCCTTACGCTATTATCACGAGCGGAGCGCCTGTGTCTACGACTGCGCCCTTGCTGGTGACTACCTGCGCAACAGTGCCGTCCTTGGGAGCAACGATCTCGTTCTCCATTTTCATAGCTTCGAGTATTACGAGGATCTGTCCTGCCTTGACTGTGTCGCCCTGTGCTACGTCAACACGGAGGATATTGCCCGGCATAGGAGCTGCTACCGTCTCGCCTGCTGCGAGATTCACGGGTGCAGCGGGTGCGGGTGCGGGTGCTGCGGCAGGTGCTGCGGCAGCCGCAGGAGCAGCGGGTACTGCTGCGGGAGCGGGCGCGAGTGCCTCGTACTCGTCGAGGAGCATTGCCTTCTCCTTCTCGACCTCTACCTCATATGTCTTACCGTTAAGTGTAACCTTGTACTTCATTGTTATTTGACCTCCTTGATGGAAATAAAGCGAAGCTCATTGAGCGGAGTCTGCATCTTGTCAGCTACTATCGCCATTATCATTGCAGCCTCCTTGTCGGGTACGCCGTGGAGCTTTACGTGTCCCGCGGAGCCCGGTGCGCACGGAAGTGCGAGAGGCGTTACGGTCAGAGGATTAGCCTCGACCTCCTTCTTCACGTTCTCGAGGACTGCTTTCTCCCTCGCCTTGGTCTTGGCGTCCTTGCTCTTGAATATGCCGCCTGTGATGTAGAGAACTATCATCAGCAGAACAAGTCCGAAGAAAACGACTGCATAGCCGAATACCGCAGTTATTGCGGCGTCGCCTATCTCCATTTTCGTGCCGCTGTCAGCTGTCTGAGCGGCAAGAATAGTGAAATTGATATTCATCGCGTGAAGCCTCCTTACATTTCCTCAATGGTGTAAACTGCTTCATTTTCCTCCTTAGCCTTGCGGTCCTTGAGGAACTTCATTGTCTGGTCGGGGTAGCAGATGTAGCTCATTACATCTTCTTCCGAGCGTGCGAGGTCGCCGAGTGCTTCCTTTGCCTTCGCGAAATCCTCGCCTGTGCGCTTCTGGTCCTCTATACGGCAGTCAACAGGCTCTGCGCCCTCGAGTACCTTGTCGAGGAGCTCCTGGCTGATAGGTGCGGGTGCGATGCCGTACTCTCCCTTGATGTAGTTCTTTACTTCCTTGGAGATGTTCTTGTAGCGCTCGCCGATGAGGACGTTCGTTACCGCCTGATTTCCTACCATCTGCGAGAGAGGTGTTACGAGCGGAGGATAGCCGAGGTCTGCTCTTACCTTCGGTATCTCGGCAAGTGCGGCGTCAAACTTGTCCATTGCGTGCATATCTGTGAGGTTTGCTATCATGTTCGACAGCATTCCGCCAGGTACCTTGTATACGAGCGCCTGAGCGTCCGTAGCAAGGCTCTTGGGGTTGAGCTGTCCGCTGTCTACGTACTTCTGCTTGATGGGCTTGAAGTAGTCGTTTACCTTGTTGATTACGTCCTCGTTGAGTCCGCAGTCGATGCCGTACTGCTTGAGAGCGTAGAACATCGTCTCTGTTGCGGGCTGCGATGTACCGCCCGAGAAGCACGATGTTGCTGTGTCGATTACGTCGATACCCGACTCGATAGCCTTTGTGATTGTCATGTATGCCATACCCGTTGTGCAGTGGGTGTGGAGAATGAGCGTCATGTCGCCGATTGCGTCCTTGATGCCCTTGATGAGGTGCTCTGCCTCGTAGGGAGACATAGTACCCGCCATATCCTTGAGGCATATTGTGTCAAAGCCCATTGTCTTGAGCTCCTTGCACATCTCGATGTACTTGTCAACGGTATGTACGGGGCTCTGTGTGTATGAGATACAGCCCGAAGCTATGGTCTTTGCAGTCGCGTACTTCTTCGTGCACTCGAGAGCTGTAGCGATGTTGCGGAAGTCGTTGAGCGCGTCAAAGATACGGATAACGTCGATGCCGTTCTTGATGGACAGCTCGATGAACTTCTCTACTACGTCGTCGTGGTAGTGCTTGTAGCCGAGGAGGTTCTGTCCTCTCAGCAGCATCTGAAGACGGGTATTGGGAAGGTTCTTTCTCAGTCCGCGGAGTCTCTCCCACGGGTCCTCGCCGAGGTATCTGAGACAGGAGTCAAATGTTGCTCCTCCCCAGCACTCTACGGAGTAGTATCCTGCCTTGTCCATTTCCGAGAGGATACCCTCGTAATCGGAGTAAGGCAGACGTGTCGCCATGAGCGACTGGTTTGCGTCACGCAGAACGGTTTCTGTCAGTTGCACTTTTTTCATGTACAAGCCTCCTAAATTCTTAACTCTGCTTTGCAGAGACAGTATACTTGAGGCTCCCGAAGGAGCAGCGGGTCAGTGCGTTCTTGCAAATGACCCAATCAAAATTAATTATAACATATCCAAAATTATTTTTCCAGTGTTTTTTCAAGTTTTTTTATTTATTTTATTCCTTTTCCGATATTTATTTTATATAGAGAAGCAAATATGCGTTTATGTCGGGAACTGCAAGCTAAAAAAAGGCAGGTGCTCCCAGCGGTGAGGTACCTGTCCTTTCGTTGTGTCACTATTCATTTTTCACGCACACCTTGTCAGCAAGTTCAAGTCCGTAGTCCCCGAACTCGCCGTTTACTGCCCTGTATGCCCACTCCGCGACAGAAATGCCGAACGCATTCACGTCGGAATAGACATCGGGCGTCATGATAATGGTGTGCTTGGTCAGGTCAACGGTACTGTCGTACCATTTCAGCCCGTCCCATATGTACAGATATGCGCCTATCTTCTTGAACTCGGGTATGCTTGCCTTCAGCGTCTGCCTGAACAGGTCGACTCTCGCTTCATCGACCTCCGCCTTCCCGTTGTCGAACAGGTTCTGCGCCTTTGTAAGCTCGCCGTCGCGGGTGGAACAGTCAAACAGTATCGTCACATCGTCGCCGAAGTCCTCGCGCAGGGCGGTAAGGCTGTCGAGCACAAGGTTGTCGGTCATGAGCCTGTCCGATATCTCCGCGGGACTCTTCCATACCTCAGCCGCTATGCCGTGCCAGTCGTCCATGAGCATGAGCATAGAATCCACCAGCACAGTCTTGCTCTTTGCGTTCGGGAAATACTTCGTAAACACGTCGCTCGCAAGCAGTGCGGCTCCTCCCGCACCTGCACTGAATCCCGTCACAAGGACTGCCTCGGGGCTGCCTATCCCGCCAAGCTCAAGAGCCCTCCGCATTACCGCGGTGTAGTTGGTGTAGCCGTGATGATGAAGTACCCTCTTGTTGCCGACCTTGTCCGTGTATTCAAGGTCGTTGGTGCCTGAGTGGAAATCAGCTGTCGCGTAGGGCAGGACTATGACCGTCCATTCCCTGAACGGGTTGGCGTCGGACGCGGTCGCAAGTCCGCCGCTGTTCATCATGTTATTCGCGAATTTATCAATGGGCGCGACTCTCCTGATGTAGATATCCTCCTTGGCGGTCTCCGCGCTGATGCTGACGCCTCCGCCCGCAAAATAGACAAGCACCTTGTTTTCCGAGCCCTTCCGAAAGAATGCCTTGTAGCAGCTGCCGTCCGATGAAAGCATATCAGGGCTCGTTATTCTGTACCATTTGCCGCTTTTCGGCTCCTTCCTCAAATGCGGATATTGCAGCACAAACAGGTAAATGCACAAGATAAAACCTATTATCACGGCAAATACGATGCTGATTATTATCAACGCTTCTATCATAACATCACCCCGTTTTTACCGCTTCCGCTTGAAACGCGGCATTATCCTCTTGATGTAGACTTTGTACACGACGTCGAGGTTGAAGTCGTAGAGCAGGAATATCACGTTGCATACCACAAGCAGCGCTATCGAGCCGTATCTGCCGAAGTCGTTCATGTCCTCTATCATCTGCTTGATGCCGAAAATGTACACCGTCACGTAGAAAAAGCTCACCGCACAGCCGTTGAACACCGTCTGCTTCAGCAGCAGCCTCAGCGGTCCGAAGCGTATCTTTTGCAGGAAAAACCTCAGCATTGGGTAATGTCCGAACAGCATGATGAACAACAGTGCCGCCTCCTTGTCCGCGGTGATGAACAGCGACAGCAGGCTCACCGACACGTATGTCACCATTGCCCAGCTTATGCTGACCTCCTCCACGATAATGAGCAGCAGCACTCCCGCTATGAGCGGCAGCACGATATACAGCGGCGATACTATCCCCGCGAGGAACATCGTGACAAGGCACAGCGCCGATACTATCCCGCCAAGCGCTACCCTGTAGCTCTTATCCTTCATCTGTCACAGCCTTTTCGCCGTCGGCAGTCTTCTTGCTGTGCTGTATGCCGTATACTATCGCCGAGAGAAGCTTGTGCGGTGCAAAGCGCGAGGCGAATACTCCCGCTCTTACTCCGAATCCCGGAATGGCGATGAGCTGGCGGTCGAATGCCTTCCTCAGCGCGTACTCTGCCGCGTAGTCGGGCGTGATTGGCTTAACGCTGAATGAAACTCCCGCGCGGTTGTTGAAGTTGGTGTCCACCGGTCCAGGACAGAGCACCGTTATGCTGACGTTGGACCTGTCGCGGCGGAGCTCCTCCGCTATCGCGAGGCTCAGCCTTACAACGTAGTTCTTCGACGCGTAGTACGACGAGAGCAGCGGTCCCGTCATGAAGCCCGCAGACGACGCCACGTTGAGGATGATTCCGTGGTCGCGCTCCTTGAAGTCGCGCAGGAACAGCTTGGTCAGTATGTGTACCGCGACGATGTTGACGTCTATCATGTTGAGCTCGTCGTCGAGGTCGGTCTTGTCGAACCTGCCGAATATGCCGTAGCCTGCGTTGTTCACGAGCATATCCACGCCCTTGTCCTTGCAGAATTCATACACCTTGAACACATCCTCGCGCTTGGAGAGGTCTGCCGTTATCGTCTCTACCCTGCCGAGCTCGGACTTGAGCTGCTCGAGCGCCGCCTCGTTCCTGCCCGTGAGTATGAGCTCCCACCCGCGGCTGCCGAGCTTGCGTGCCATGCTCTTGCCTATGCCCGATGTTGCACCTGTTATCAATGCTTTCATTTTTGTTACCTCGTTTCTGTATTTTTTAATGCGTCGGCTGTGACTGCGTCAATGCCGAACAGGAAAAGTGTCTGTTCATAGTCGTTCTTATCAATGAACGTGTCGAGCGGTCTGTCCATGTACTCGGGGAATACGACCGCTATCTCGCTGTAGTGCTGCGTGAGGAACGGCACAAAGCTCGCCGCGCACTCGCTGCCTATCACCAGCAGACGGCGCTCGTTGTTGACGTCGGTGCGTATCCGCACCAACGGTCCGCGCTTGCCGAGATACAGCCCGAACATATCGTCCGAATCCAGCGCCGAAAGGTCATAGAGCGAGCATTCTCGCTCTGTTCCGTCGTTTCCGACGCTGACGCACTCCGTGACCTGTACTCCGTCGGGATACTCGTAGATGTCGAGTATGTCGGGCTCGCACTTCATGTAGAGCGTGCGCTCGTAGAGGTCGCCGCGGTATTCGTTCGTAACGTGGCGTATCGTGTATTTGTCATACGAGAGCGGCTGTATGCCGAGCTTCTGTATGACCGTTCTGTAGAGACAGTACGCGCCGTACATCGTCCACTTGCTGTCGCTGCGCAGGTAGATGCGCTCATCGCTCATCATGCGCATGAGATTGTAGGCGTCAACGCGCCTGATGTCGCCGCCGAGCTGCTCGTAAAGTCGGTCTATCTGCTGCTTCTCGGTCACGCGCGAGAGATGCGACGGGAGTATGTCCCCGTACACACCCGCGGAGGTCGGGACTGCGGCAAAATAGACCGCGCCGTCATAGCTCTCGGCAAAGGAGTTGACTATCGCTGCGCTCTCCGCAGTGTCGCCGCGGTCTGCGATGTCGGCAGCGATAAGGCGGTCGTCCGCGATATAGACGCCGTTCACGATGCTGCCGCTTATCACGGAATCGAGACGTGAGCCTGCCGAGCGCCAGCTCTCGCTGAATGCGAAGTGCTGCGCGGCGCACGAGCTGAGTCCGCTGCCAAAGCCTCCGTCTGCTATATTATCCCACGTAGGCGCGGGAATAACCGCTTTGCCGTTCGGGACGAGCGAGGCGGCTCCGAAAAATACTGTGAATGCAATCACCGCCGCTGCGGTGAGCTTGCTTGTGATGTTCTTCATATTCCGCCCTCCTACAGCCTCAGAAGCAGCATCTCAGAGCTGCCCGACGATGATATCAGAGCTGTGCATATCGCCAGCAGAAGCACCATTACCGCGGGAGTCGCCGCCATGAACACCTTCCTCAGCAGCAGCCTCCGTGAGCGCAGAAGCATATTCCTGAACAGGTCGGTCGAGGCGTACATCGTCACGAGCAGCACTACAAGGTATGACCTGAGCAGGTACAGCGTGAGGTCGTCCGTGAGGGAGCGGTTGCCGCCTATCATAGCGAGCAGATATCCAAAGCCGCTGCCGACTGTACCGCTCGCAAGGAATACTGCAAATACCGTGACGAGCAGATATGTGTAGATTATGCCCGTCGCCTTGAGCATTCGCGACTTTCTCAGCTTGCCCTCGATGACTATAGCCGTGCCCATGAGTGCTCCCCACAGCGCGCCGCTGACGGTGAAGCTGTACCAGCAGCCCGCAAGCGCCCATGCTCCGATGAAAATGAGCTTGCCGGTATAGCGGCTGTTCACCGACGAGGTGAAGGGCTTCGTGATGTAACTGCGGAACCAGTGTATGACCTGTACGTGCCACTTCGCCGCAAAATAGCGGATACGGCTGCTGAACATCGGATAGTTGAAACTCTGCGGGAAACAGAATCCGAAGCAGTACCCTATGCCGACGCCCATGTCGGCAACTCCCGACAGCGTGAAGTACAGGCAGAGCACGTATGCTGTGATGCCGAGCCATGCCGTAACTGCGGAAAGCTCGCGCGTATCGTAAGAATCAACGGCTATGTAAAGCGCGTATAGAGTGTCAGCCGCGAGCACCTTCTTCGCGAGCCCCTTGATGAATACCGTAAGTCCCTTGCCGAGCTCGTCTATGCCCGACCTGCGGCTGTCCATTATTCGCGTGAAGGTGTCGTAGCGCACGACGGGTCCCATGAGCAGACGCGGGAACATCATTATGTATAATGAGTAGCGGACAAGGCTCTTCTCTGAGCGTATCCGTCCGTTGTAGACGTCGATGAGATAGCCGAGCGCCGACAGCGTGAACAGCGATATCCCTACGGGGAAGAAGCCCTCATGCAGGCGAAGTGCCCTGTACATCACGGGGAAGCGCTCGGTGCGGAAGGCGAAAAGTGCGAAGATGTCGAACATCATGCAGAGCGCAAACGGGATAAAGCACACGACTGCTCCCCTCTTCCGCAGCTTGTCGGTCAGGCGCGCGGCTGTGTAGTTGAACAGCACGTATGCCGCTATGCAGACAAGGTACCTAACTCCGAAAAATGCGCAGAAAATCATGCTCAGCAGGAGCAGTGACACGTCCTTGAGCTTTTTCGGCGTTATATGGTACAGTGCGAGCGACACGGGGAAGAAGCCATATATGAACAGCAGACTGCTATATTCCATTGTCTTCCTCCTTCAGCTCCGCGACCCGCACAGCGAGCTCTTCCGCCGTCATCATCGTGTTCAGCACTTCTGTCAGCGCTGTCGCCGACATCAGCGAGGGCAGTCCGAGCTTCTTTTGCAGGCGTCTGCGGAGCTCGCTGCTGTTGCTGCCTCCGCTCAGCCCGAGCTCGTACAGCGTCAGCTTCGTGATATCGGGCGGAGCTGTGCGCTCCCCTGCCGTGATACCCGCCTTCTCGAAGGCGGCGAGCAGGGTCGCGGTGTCGATGCCCTCGACTCCGAGCTTGCCCTCCGCGGACGGCTTCACTTTGCGCTTTTCCTTGCCGAAAATGTCAGGGATATAGACGTTCTTCACGCTCCCGCTCTTTATCGCGCCCTTGATGTAGCCGCGAATACGGCGTCCCGCGCTGTCGGAGTCGGTGAGTATGATTATGCCCGTCTTTTCCGCATAGTAGCGAATCAGCCCGAGCTTTTCCTCGTCCTTGAATATGCCGAAGCCGCCCGTTACGATTATCACAGCGTCAACTATCGAGCACAGCTTTATCTTGTCGTACTTCCCCTCGACGATTATCGCTTCGTTTATCTTTATCATCGCTTCCTCCCGTGTGAGTCAAGAGAGAGCATCCGCACTATCGCCTGCTCTATCGCGACGCGAGGGTCAACAGGCGCAGAGTTGAGCTTGACCGTCGTGTCGCGCAGTATCATCAGGCACGCACGCAGACGCTCGGCTCCGAACTTGCCCGAGTCGCGGTAGGCGTTCTTCATCGCAAACCGCCTGCTCCCGTACTTGAAGTCGTCCGCTGCTGTATCCATAGGAACGCCCGCACGCTTCGCGCACTCCGCACGGTACATATCAAGAAATACGCTCGTTATCGCGTGGAGCACCGCTCCCCTGTTGTCGCTGTCGAGGTTGAGCTCCTCTATCGCCTCAAAGGCGGCTTTTGCGTTCTTTGCCGCAACGGCGTTCGCGAGGGTGTATATCGTTGTGTCATTCTGCGCGTGGACGAGCTCCGCGAGCATATCACGCGTTATCTCCCTGCCGTCAGCGTAGGCGCAGAGCTTCTCGATCTCGCCCGCTATCGTCAGCTCGTCGCAGAGGCACATCTCCGCGAGCTCCTTTGCGTTGTCGACCGATATCATGCCGCCCCTTGCCGCGACCTTGTCGGCTATGAGGCGCGAGAGCTCGACCGACGTCTTCATCGCCGATTCTACGAGAGTGCCGTTCTTGACCGCGTAGTCCGCGAGCTTCTTGTTCTTGTCCGTGATAATGGTCTCGCCCGACCTGAAATCGCGTCGCGTTCCGACCTCAAAGCCCGTGACGTTGAATATCACGACCGTGTAGTCGGGAATGTCCTTTATCGCCTCGAGCAAAGCCTTGTTGAAGCTGTCGGCTGTCCTGCCGCGCATATCCTCGACGGGCTTCTCGCAATTGTAGTCGTTGATGAGTATGCAGTTGTACTCCGACATCATCGGCGCGGTCTGCACCATGTCGGTCAGCTCAGACATATCGAGCTCGCTGCCCTTCAGCTTCGTGAGGGCAATGTCCGCGCTCTCGCCGAGTGCCGTTCTGATTATGAGGCTCGTCGCCTTCTCGACGCCTGTCACGTCCGCGCCGAATATGTAGTAGACCCTGCTGAGCCCGTCCTTTTTAAGAGCCGCTGTAAGCCCTTTTACATCTGTTTTCGGCATTACAGCCTCCTTATCCTGTATTCTCCGCCGCGGGAAAACGCTATCTCAAAGTCGTTCCCCGACAGCAGCTCGTCATCGTCTGTGTCGTCTGTAAATATGCCGCGCTCGGGAACTGTCCCCGCGCGTCTGCCGCGGTATACGGTCACGCCGCCCTCTCCCGAGGTCGGGACGAACGATATCTCCCTGCCGTTGTATGTGACAGTGAGCTCGCCGTCAGCGTATGTCAGCTCGCAGCCGCCGCTCGTCACGGTCATCGAATCGCCCGCCGTCTGAGCGTCGCCGCAGTATACCTTCGTATCGCCAGTGACTATACTCCTGTACGCAGGAAAGAGTCCGAGCTCCTTCTCATATGCCGAGTAGCCCGACTGCACGTTCTTCGTCAGCAGCACCGTGTCAGCCGCAGCTATGCCGTTGGCCGTCATATACCTGCGGACGTACTCCGCCGAGCGGTAGTGTCCGCTGAGGTCGACTATGTCCGCGTGTCCGCCGTGAGTAACCACAACTGCGGCATTGCTCCCCGAGCCGAGGACTGCCGCGCGGAACGCTCTCCTGCGGACTGTGCCCGCGGCGGCTGAGGTCACGGTAAAAAGCAGCATGGCTCCCGCAGTCATGAGCGCGAGAGTGCGCCTGTCCCTGCGGAAGATGTGTACTCCGATGACGAGCGCCGCTGAGATGATGAGCAGTCCGCCAAGCAAGCCCGAATCGTCGGAGGTGTGGAATATCGGGACGGAGGCTATGCCGTCCGATATGATGAATATTATTTTTATTATCCCCGCCGCTGTAGGAAGTACGGGCAAAAGCCCGAAGCTAAGCAGGTGCAGAAGTCCGAGCACCATTGCCGCCGTACACATCGGCAGGAGAAGTATGTTCGCAAAAGGTGAGACAAGCGAGGTCTCGTCGAAGTAGTGCATACACAGCGGGAACACTGGGAGCGTCGTGCATATCGACGTCACAAGCGCGATTTTAAGCCTCTGCGGCACAGTCTCGCGCTCCATTTCCTTTGTCATGTACGGAGCAAAAACGGCTATGCCTGCCGTGCCCGCTATCGAAAGCATGAATCCCGCGTTGTACACGCAGTACGGGTCGGGAATGCTGAGTATCAGCACCGCGACTGCGAGCGAGTTGAGCGGGTCGCTCTGTCTGCGGAAGAGGCGCGCGGAGTACATAATATCGAGCATTATCGCCGCTCTCAGTGCCGATATCGGGTAGTTTGCGAGAGCGATAAGCGCGATGATGAGCACGTTTACTGCCGCAAATGCCGCGAACCTGTTCACGCGAAGTTTGCTCAGCAGCAGCATTATCAGTCCCGCGATTATCGAGACGTGCAGTCCCGACACCGCGAGGACGTGTCCGATGCCCGTCCTGTACAGTGCCAATCGCGTGTTGCCGTCGAGGTAGCGCTTCTCGCCGAATACCATGCCCGCAAGGAAGCCTCCGCAGTCATTGCCCATTTTTGTTCGGAACTCCGCGACACTGCTCTCGCGATAGTCGCGCAGTGCGCGGCGGAGCACAAAGCCGTCCCTGTGATGTACCGTGACGTCCTTGACCTTTGTGGCGTTCAGCGCGATATGCCGTGACTTGTACACCGTCTCAGCGTCGAAGAGGTAGTCGCTCTTCGGACGCGCAAATGTACACTCCCCGAGCGTTATCTCATCGCCGAGGTCTGCTCCGATATCGTCACTGAAAAAGCTCACTCTCGTCAGCCTGCCGCTCCCCATGCGTCCGTACAGCGTGTACGACACGCGGTCGCCGTCGTAGGCTATGCGGTCCTCGACCGTGCCCGTGAAGCTGTCCGTGCGCCCGCTGTATTCGGTCGCGGGGCGGTAAACTGCCGCCGTATAGACAAGGCTGACCGTCACCGCAAGCGCGAATGCTCCGCCGATAATGGCGTAGTCGTGCAGCGGGAACTTCCGCCGCCTGCCGTAGAGTATCACGAGCACCGCGGCTGCCGCATACATCAGCACGCCCTTCGCGTCCATAAAAAATGAAGCGAAAAACAAGCCCGACATATATGCTGCTGCCGCTCCGATGATTTTCCGCTTCATATGTACTTATTTAAAGAAAAGCGGGAGCTTTTCAAGGAATACTATGTCCGTCCTGTCTGCGGCGTCGCCCTCCGCGAGGACTGCTGCCTTTGCGGCGATATCTCCGCCCGCAGCCTCGGTCAGCCTCTCGAGCGCGATGAGCGACTCGCCCGTGCTGATGACGTCGTCGGCTATGAGCACGCGCTTTCCGCGTATCATCGCCGCCTTCTCAGCCGAGAGATACAGCGTCTGCTCGGCGGCGGTGGTGATAGACTTCACCTTTACCGATATCGGGTCGGTCATGTAGAGCTTCACCGATTTTCTCGCAACTACGTAGGGCTTGCCGCTCTGACGAGCCATTTCGTAGCCGAGCGGTATGCCCTTTGACTCCGCCGTGAGTATCACGTCGAAGTCGGGGCACTTCTTCAGAAGCTCCGCCGCTGCCTCGACTGTGAGCTCCACGTCGGAGAACATGACAAATGCCGCTATATCAAGCTTATCGTTGAGCGGGCATATCGGGAGCTCGCGCTCCAGCCCCGCTATCGTCATTTTGTAGGTCTGAGCCATACGCCGCTCCTTATTCGGTCTTGCCGAGGGACTCGGGTCCCCAGCCCATTTTTACTCCCGCGAGCATATGGAAGTGCATATGCTTCACGGTCTGTCCTGCGTCGTCGCCGCAGTTGTTGATTATGCGGTAGCTCTCGATGCCCTCTGCCTTTGCTATCTTTGCGGCAGCCTCGAACACCTTCGCTACGAGAGAGGAGTTCTCCTCTGTGATATCGTTTGCGCTCGCGATGTGTGCCTTAGGGATTATGAGGTAGTGTACGGGCGCTATCGGAGCGATGTCCTTGAAGCTGTAAACGTACTCGTCCTCGTACACCTTTGTGCTGGGTATCTCTCCGTCGATTATCTTGCAGAATAAGCAGTCCATAACTATTACTCCTTTACTTTACGATGTTGGAAACAACGCTCTCGAGCTGTGCAAGAGCCTCGTCTATCTTGCTGATGTCGCCTGCGCCTGCCATTGCTCCGTCGGGCTTTCCGCCGCCCTTGCCGCCTGTCAGAGCCGCTATCTCGCGGACGATAGTGCCCGCATTGCCGCCCTTGGCTACAGCTTCCTTGGTGCATACGCAGTAGAATGTGCCCTTCTCGCCGACTGTGCCCGCGAACAGAGCTATGATAGCCTCGTTCTTGTCCTTGACGCTGTCGCCGAGCTTGCGGAGCGCGTCGGGAGCTGTGCCGTCAAGTCTCGCAGATACGAGCTTCACGCCGCCGACTTCCTTCGCGTTGTCGAAGAGAGAAGCTGTCTTTGCGTTCGCTATCTGCTGGTTGAGGCTCTCGAGCTTCTTGTCCTTCTCCTTGAGCTCAGCCGATACAGCCGCGCACTTCTCGGGGAGCTCGTTCACGTTCGCGAGCTTGAGCGCCTTTGCGGAGCGTGCTATCGTGTCCTTGAACTCGTTGAGCAGAGCCAGTACGCCGATTCCCGTTACAGCCTCGATACGTCTTACGCCCGCGGCTACCGAGCTCTCGGATACTATCTTGAAAAGTCCTATCTGTGAGGTGTTGGATATATGTGTACCGCCGCAGAATTCTATCGAATTGTCGGCTGTTACTACTCTTACCCTGTCGCCGTACTTCTCGCCGAAGAGAGCCATTGCTCCGAGCTTCTTTGCCTCCTCTATCGGGAGCTCCTGCATTGTTACGGGTACGGACTTCATTATCTCGGCGTTGACGAGCTCCTCGACCTTTGCAATCTCCTCTGCCGTCATTGCGGAGAAGTGGTTAAAGTCGAAGCGGCAAGCGCTCTCGTTGACGAGCTGTCCTGCCTGATGTACGTGGTCGCCGAGCACCTGACGGAGTGCGTACTGGAGGAGATGCGCTGTGGTGTGGTTGCGCATGATAGCCCATCTGCGCTCCTTGTCGATAGCGGCTGTTACCTTGTCGCCCTTGCGGAGCGTGCCCTGCTCGACAGTTGCTACGTGGAGGAAGTGTCCCTCGCTCTTTATAGTATCGGCTACGGACGCGATGTTCTCGCCGCTCCTGATAGAGCCTGTATCGCCGACCTGTCCGCCGCTCTCTGCATAGAAGGGAGTAACGTCGAGCACGATAACTACGTCGTCGCCCTCGTTTGCGAAGTCTACCTCAGCGCCGTCCTTGTAGATAGCGAGTATCTCCGCGCCCTCTGCCTCGAAGTCTGTATAGCCAGTAAATACGGTCTTGGGAGCGTCTACCTTTATGCTGTTGTCAGCCCACGACGAGCCAGCCTTTGCGGCATGGTCAGCCTTGGCGCGGGCTCTCTGCTCCTTGGCGAGCTCTGTGAAGCGCTCGCGGTCTACAGTGAGTCCCTTCTCCTCGCAAATCTCCTCGGTGAGGTCTATCGGGAAGCCGTATGTATCGGAGAGCTTGAACGCGTCGTCGCCCGAGAGGACTGTCTTGCCCTCTGCCTTGAGCGCGTCAGTGAAGCCGTTGAGCATCTCTGTGCCCTTGTCGATGGTCTTGGCAAACGCCTCCTCCTCGACGCCGATTATCTTCTTAATGTAGTCGCGCTTCTCTGCAAGCTCGGGATAAGCTGTAGCGTTCTCGTTGATGACTGTGTCGCATACCTCGCAGAGGAAGGGCTTTGTTATGCCCAAGAGTCTGCCGTGACGAGCCGCTCTTCTCAGCAGTCTGCGGAGCACGTAGCCGCGTCCCTCATTCGAGGGCATGATGCCGTCGCCGACCATGAATGTCGTGCTTCTGATGTGGTCAGTGATAACGCGGAGGGATACGTCCGTCTTGTGGTCCTTCTTGTACTCGACGCCCGCTATCTTTGAGATGTGCTTCATGATGTTCTGAACTGTGTCGACCTCGAAGATGTTGTCAACATTCTGCATCACGCACGCAAGACGCTCAAGTCCCATACCCGTGTCGATGTTCTTGCTCTTCATCTCGGCGTAGTGTCCCTCGCCGTCGCTGTCGAACTGGCTGAATACGAGGTTCCATATCTCGATGACACGGTCGCAGTCGCTCGCCTGCTCGAAGCTCTCAAAGGGTCCGTATGCCTCGCCGCGGTCGAAGTGTATCTCAGAGCAGGGTCCGCACGGACCTGAGCCGTGCTCCCAGAAGTTGTCCTTCTTGCCGAGGCGGATTATCCTCTCGTGAGGGATTCCGATGTTGTTCTCCCATATCTGCTCTGCCTCGTCATCGCTCTCGTATATCGTTATCCAGAGGCGGTCTGCGGGTATCTCCAGCACCTTTGTCAGGAACTCCCACGCCCACGCGATAGCCTCGGGCTTGAAGTAGTCGCCGAAGGAGAAGTTGCCGAGCATCTCGAAGTATGTGCCGTGGCGAGCCGTCTTGCCGACGCTCTCGATGTCGGGAGTCCTGATGCACTTCTGGCAGGTAGTCACCCTCACATTCGGAGGTGTTGCCTGTCCGAGGAAGAACTTCTTCAGAGGCGCCATTCCCGAGTTGATAAGCAGGAGGCTCTTGTCGCCCTGCGGCACAAGAGAAGCGCTCGCCATTCTCGTATGGTTCTTGCTCTCGAAGAACGAAAGATACTTTTCACGTAAGTCGTTAAGACCTGTCCACTGCATGATGATTACTCCTTTTATAAATGTTTTACGGGACAAAATATAAAAAGCCCCGCCGCCAAATGGGACGAAGGCTCTCGTGGTACCACCCAAATTCAAAGGAGCATACTGCCCCTTCCTCGTTAGTCCTTAACGCGGACACACGCCGCAGTTTCCCGCGGAGGCTCGGGGTAAGCACCTGCCCTGCGCCTGAAAGCTCGCACCTGCCGCTTTCTCTCTGAAAGGCGCGCCAAAGCAGTCAATCCCGTCGACGCCATACACATATATTATATATCCGCGGGCATGAAAAGTCAAGAGCTTTTTCGTTTTTTCCGCTCAAATCAGCAAAAAAGCACCCGCCGAAACAGGTGCTTTGTCTCATTCTTCGTGGAGCTTTGCTTTCGTAAGAGGAAGGTCGGCTGCCTTTTCCATAAGGTAAAGAGCATCTATATCATTTGATGTCGTATATGCCAACCAAAAAGACGGTACATGCTTACCTTCATCCCCAAAATCCGGGAAATCTAAATATGCGTAATATGCTTTATAATAAATCGTTATATCACCATAACAATTGAATGTGCCTGTTCGACAAAGAGCGGGAAATCCTAAAAACTCCACTTCGGTACTGGAATCCACTGCAACTTTTGAAAAATCTCCGTTTGTATCTTGTTTACATTTACGATGCATAAAAGGCTGCATAGTAAAAAGTAATTCTTCAGGCAATTCATCAAGCGTGTGTCCTTGTGACACATCCTGTAATTTTTCATCAAAGTGGAAATCCATTCCATAATACACCGGAGCACTCTCTGAACCACCGGTCAGACAAATCATACCGGTTCTATCAATTATATCATCAACTTCCCATCCCTTGGGAAACGGCATATCAATGCCATTCCAGTTATGATACTCCCCCACTTCCAAAGAAACCGATGATTCTGTCTCTTGAGTATTCTCTTCCTGTTTTGCTTCCGTATCCTGCTGAGCTGCCGCTGTTGTCGCAGGGGCGTCATTCTTGCTACTCTCGGACGAGCCCGCGGTGCTTCCGCAGCCTGTGAGCATAACAGCCGCCATGCAAATTGCAAATATTCCCTTTTTCATTGTGATTATACTCCTTATTCAGCGGTATTACAATAATTACCGACATTTTCTATTTCATTATAGTATAAAATCGAAGTAAAGTCAAGCGTGAATTTGTCACTATCTGGCAAATGCCGAAAAACGTGGATTTTCCGCCCTGTATAACCTGACAATAATATAACTTGCTTTGACAGAAAAATAACATAAAAACTATTAGCTTGCTGTCCGAAATTTATAGATTTTTGTGGAAAATACAAATATTCTGCAAAATTTTCATTGCAGTGCTTGATTTTTCAAATGCATTGTGCTATAGTATGCTTGTACGAGGGAGAATCCCCCGAAAAATGGGTAAATGAAAAGGAGAATAATTATGAAAAAGTCAATTTCGATCATCGCAGCAGCTGCTATGGCTGCTTCACTCACTCTCGCAGGCACTATGTCCGCTTTCGCTGCTGACGAGGAGCCTACAACTCAGGCTTCCACAGAGGCTGCAACAGAGGCTGAGCCCTCTATCAAGATTGCTGACATCGTCGGCAAGTGGAAGTATCAGGTAGCTGACGGCAACACTTCCGTTGATAAGGCTACCAAGGACAACGGCGTTGTAGAGATAAAGGACGACAGCACCTTCTCTTACACAGACGCTGAGGGCAAGACTTCTACAGGTACAGTAAAGATAGGCACTGAGACTATCGAGAGCACTGTAGCTGATACTGTTAACTTCTACGTTGGCGATGAGTTAAGCTTCGGCGGCTACTATCACAGCGATTCAAAGGAAATTTCTATCGGCAACGGCGGTACTGCTCGTCTCGTAGCTGACAACGGTGAGACTGAGACAACTACTACCGAGGCTACAACTACTGAGGGCACTACAACTTCCACAACAACAACTACTACAGCTACAACTACTGCTTCTTCAACTACTGCTAAGGCTACAACAGCCGCAAATTCTCCCAAGACAGGCGTTGCATTCCCCGCTATCGCTATCGCAGGCGTCGGCGCAGCAGTTGCTACAGCATTCGTTCTCAGAAAGAAAGAGGACTAATTAACCGATAATTCTTAAAAAGCGGCACCTTTAGAGTGCTTCCCTTAGCGGAATTTGTGGGCTACCGAGCCGTAAATTTACGGTACATATTCGGTATCCTGCGAAACCGCCAAAGGGGGCTCCCCTTACGGTGCCGCTTTTTCGTTTATTATGCCGTCCGCTATCTCTGCGAATATCGGGGCTGCCGCGTCGTTGCCGTAACCACCGTCCTCGACGAGCACCGTCACCGCATACGTCGGCGAGCTCGACGGGAAGAATCCCGTTATCCATGCGTGACAGAACTCCTCGCCGTCGTCGCCGTAGCGTCCCGTCTGCGCGGTCGAGGTCTTGGCTCCGACACGGATATACCGCGGGCGTGCCTTCGAGCTGTCGTTGAGATAGACCGCCTCTATCATCATCTTGCGGAGCTGTGCGGCAGTCTCCTCCGTCATCACACGTGAGCGGCGCGGCGGCTTGAGATTGCCGACTGTCTCGCCGTCCACTGTGATGCCGCGCATTATCGTCAGCAGCGGGAGCTCCCCGCCGCTCGCTATCGCGCAGGTGAGGGCATTGACCTGCAATGGCGTGGCGGTGAGCCTGCCCTGCCCGAATGAGAAGTTTGCGAGCTCCGCGGGGACGAGCAGCTCCTCCTCCGTGGGGAGAACTCCCGCGGAAGCCGTCATGCCCGCGCATAGGTATATCTCCCGCCCGAAGCCGAGCTCCGCCGCAAGCGAGCGGTACCTTTTCGTGTCAAGGAGCTGACTCAGCGCGATGAAGTAGGTGTTGCAGGAGTTCGTCATCGCCTCCGACATCGTCTGCACGCCGTGTCCGTCGTATTTGTGACAGCGGAAAAGCTGTCCGCTGACGTCGATGCTGCCCGTGCAGTCGTAGACGTAGCCGCCGAGTCCCTCGTTCAGCCCTTCACAGGCGGTGACGAGCTTGAACGCCGAGCCAACGCTGTATGAGTACAGCGCGCGGTCTATCAGCGGGCTTCGCTCGTCCGTCAAAGCCGCGCCGATATCGTCAGCGCTGAATCGCGGGAAGCTCGCAAGCGCCAGTATCTCACCCGTTTTCACGTCCGTGACCACTATTGCTCCCTTGTCGATATCACGTCCCGCACGCTCGCAGATACGCTGTATCCGCGAGTCTATCGTCGTGACTGCGCCCGTTTTCTGCTTCGTACTGCGGATAACGTCCTTGCCTGCTCCGATGAGAACATTGCCGAAGCCGTCCGTCGAGTAGGTCACGCTGTTCTCCATGTTGCCGCCGCGAAGGATACGGTCGTAGGCGTACTCTATCCCCGCCGCTCCCCTGCCCTCCGACAGGTAGCCGACAACGTGAGGCGCGGGCATATTGCTCCCGCAGCGGACGGGCACCTCGAAAAAGGTCAGCCCTGCAGAGTCGAGCCCGCGCCGTACACAGCGGAAAGCGAACGGTCTGCCCGCGGTATACTTAGCGCGCAGGTCGGACTTGTCCTCCGCGTAGTCGTACAGCTCGTCGAGCGTGACCGCAGACGGTACTGCTACCGCGACAACTGAGCTCTCCGCATTCGTCAGCGGGACAAAATTGCGGTCGAATATAGTGCCCTGTGTGTCGCCCGCGTTAATCGTGATGAAGGCGCTGTCCTCCGCCGCACGGACGTGCTCGCGCTCCTGTGCGAGACGATAGTAGTTCAGCACAAGCACTGTGAACATCACGAAAAATGCCGCCGTAAGCATAAGTATACCGCGCTCGGAGCGTCTGCGCATAAAAATCACCTCATACGTATCATTCCCGTATGAGGTGGTTTTATTCTATTCAAGTACTATCGTGAACGGTCCGTCGTTGACGAGCTCGACCTTCATATCAGCGCCGAATATGCCAGTTTCAACGTGCTTGCCCTTACTGCGGCAGTAGTCGGCGAAGTAGTTGTACAGGCGCTCCGCCTCGTCGGGCTTGCCCGCCTGTATGAAGTTCGGTCGGTTGCCCTTGCGGCAGTCGGCGTATAACGTGAACTGCGACACGATGAGAAGCTCTCCGCCCACATCAGCGAGCGACAGGTTTATCTTGCCGTTCTCGTCCGAGAATATCCGCAGGTTTATCAGCTTGTCGGCAAGTCTGCGGCAGTCCTCCTCGGTGTCGTCCTGCCCAACTCCGAGCAGTACGAGATATCCCGTGCCTATACGTCCCGTGACCTCTCCGCCGACCGTAACGCTCGCGGAGGTCACCCTCTGCAATACTATGCGCATGGCTTACTTCCTTACAATGTCCATCTCGAACGGCTGAAGCTCGAGCTTGTCCTTGCCCATCGAGTATATCATGCTGTACATCGGCTTCGGAAGCGGTATCGTCTTGGGCTTGTCGGAGTTGTTGAAGAAGCAGATGTACTCGTCTCTTCCGTTGGTGCGCGTTGTGACCTCTATGCCGTGCGGGAGTCCCTTCAGCTTGGGTATGCCTGTCTGCATCATGAGGTTGGAGGCGAAGCTCTCGTAGAAGTCAGCTTTGCAGACCGTGCCGACGTAGTATGCCACGCCGTTGCAGTACCTGTTCATCGTCACAGCGGGTATGCACCTGTAGTAGCCCTCGTTGTACTCGGCATATGCCTTCGCCGTCGTGGGCTGGAGGAGGTCGCACCACTGTCCGCACCTGAACTCATTGCCCGCAAAGTCGCGTATCACCTGCATATCACTGCCTATCGGGTCGTACTCGGTTATCTCCGCGCCGATGAGCTCCTTGAACACGGTCGGGAGCGTATCCATTATGCAGTTGTTGTGCTCGTCCTTGACTCCGCTCCTTGTCGTCAGCACGAGAGTACCGCCGTTGATAACGTAGCGGTAGAGGTTCTCGGTCACGGACTTCCTGTTCACGTAAAGCGACGGTGCAATGACAAGCTTGTAGCCCGAAATATCGGTATCGGGCGACACAACGTCGATGTTCGCGCCGTAGTGAGTGAACGCCGAGTGGAACGCCTTGAGCTGTTCCAAGTAGTAGAAGCCGTCGACCTGCGGCTGTATTTTGAACGCCGCGTCTGTCTCGGGCGAATAGAGTATCGCGATGTCGGAGATTATCTCCGTGTTGTCCAGTATGCCGAGCTGTGACACGCTCTTGCAGAGCTCCGAGAACTCGACAAAGCGGCGGTTCGGGACGTTGCTGTGGTCGAGTATGCCGTGCCAGTGCATCTCCGCGCCTGTTGTCGCCGTGCGCCAGCGGAAGTGCAGAACTGTGTCAGCTCCGTGGGCGAATGCCTGCAATGCGTAGCCCTTTATCTGTCCCGGACGAGGCGCGGGCGACATCGGACACCAGCTTCCCGTAGGTCCGCTGAGCTGTTCCATGACCCAGAAGTGCTTCTCCTTGACGCCGCGCATGAGGTCGAGGTGGAAGGCGTGCGAGTAATACTCGTTCGGGTCAACGGGTATGCGTATCGGAGGGTAATTGTCGTATGAGACGAAGTCCATGAGGTCGAACAGCTTGTAGAAGTCAGGCGTGTTCTCGCAGAACCATGTATTCGTGGTTATCGGTATCTTTGTGTCTTCGAGCCTTATCGTCAGCATGAGGTCCTTCAGGTAGCCCGCGACGCTGTCGTTGCAGAAGCGGTACCAGTCAAGGCAGAGCGCGGGATTCTGCCACGCCTTCGGGTAGGCGTTAGGCGGCTGTATCTGCGCGAAGGAGCTGTACTCGCCGCTCCATACGCTCGTACCGAATGCCTTGTTCACGCCGTCGAGGTCGTTGTACTTCTCCTTGAGCCAGTCCCTGAACAGTCCCTTGCAGGTGTCGCAGGTACACTGATACGCCTCGAGCTCGTTGTCTATCTGCCAGCCTGCAACTGCGGGCTTGCCTGCAAAGTGGCGTATCATCTGCTCTGTTATGCTCTTTGCGTAGAAGCGGAAGGTCGGGTTATTTATACAGCGGTGCGCGCGTATGCCCGTCTGTATGCGCTTGCCGTCGGCTCCGACCTGCACTATCTCGGGGTGAGCCTCATACATCCAAAGCGGAGGGCAGTTCGTCGGTGTGCAGAGCACCGTGCCTATCGCATAGCGCGAGAACGTGCTGATGACGTCGTCGAGCCACGAGAAGTCGAACTCGCCGTCGCGGGGCTCCAGCCTCGACCACGCAAATTCAGCCACGCGTATGAGCTTGACGCCTGTTCTCGCCATAGTTTCGGCGTCCTTTTCCCACATTTCCCTGCCCCACTGTTCGGGGTAGTAATCCACACCAATTTTCATGATGTCCCTCCTGTTATATCAAATATTGTAGCATATTATCTGACAGTTTCCCATGAACCAGCCCGCAAACTGCTCGGCTGTCATATCGTTGAAGTAAGTCTCTATTATGCGGCAGACGCCTCCGTGGCTGACTATCAGCACGTTTTTGCCGCTGTACTCGGCGATGATGTCGTCGAGAGCCGCGTAGACCCTGTGAGCAAGCTGTAGGACGGATTCGCCCGTCCTGCCCATTCTCACGCCGAAATCGAGCTTTGTCTCCGCAAAGCCCGCAGTATAACGGGATTTGCCCTCAAACTCGCCGTAGTCCCATTCGCGAAGACGTTCATCTGTTACTATCTCAAGTCCGCAGAGTTCCGCAACTTTTTTCGCAGTCGTCTGCGCTCTCAGCATCGGGGACGCTATAATTATGTCTATATCCCCAAGCTTTTTTACATCTTCCGCAAGCTTTTCAGCCTGCTGACAGCCTGTATCGTTGAGCGGCAAATCGGTTGACCCCATAATTATACCCTGCTTGTTGTAATCAGTCTGACCGTGCCGTGTAGAATATATCTTCATATTTCAGCCGCCTTTCTTATCTCAGCCTCGGCGTTCTCGAGCATGAGAGCGCTGGGCTGGTCGCCGCCCATGATTCGCGCAATTTCCGCTATCCTGCCGTCGAGGTCAAGGCGCGTCACGCTCGTCTCGGTGCGGTCGCCCACTACGTTCTTTTCAATCATGAGGTGGTCGTCCGCCATGACCGCTATCTGCGACAGATGCGTCACGCAGATGACCTGCCGCACCTTGCCTATCTGACGGAGCTTTATGCCGATTTTCTGCGCCGCCTTGCCGCTGACGCCCGTGTCTATCTCATCGAATATCATCGTCGGTATGCTGTCCTTGTCCGCGATGACGCTTTTCAGCGCGAGCATGATTCGCGAGAGCTCGCCGCCCGAAGCTATCTTCGAGATAGGCTTCGGCTCCTCGCCCTTGTTCGCGGAAATGAGGAATTCCACGCTGTCCATGCCGTTGACCGTCAGCTTGCCCTTTTCGTGGCGGACTTCGATTATCACGCCCTCCATGTTGAGGAAGGCGAGCTCCGCTGTAACGCGCTCCGTAAAGCGTGCCGCGACCTCCTCGCGGTAGTTATACAGCGCCTTTGCCTGCTCCGTGACCTCGTGCAGGAGCTGCTCGCGCTCCTTGACAAGCTCGGCTATCTCGTCGCCGCAGCCGTCGAGCGCTGACATCTCCGCGCAGGCGTCGTCGTACAGCTTGACAAGACCCTCGCAGTCCGTCGCGTACTTGCGCTTGAGCTTGTTTATCGTGCCGAGGCGCTCGGCTATCTCATCAAGGCGCTGACCGTCGAGCTCTATCTTTCCCGCGGCGTGCTCGAGCTCGGAGGCTATGTCCGCAAGCTCTATCTCAGCCGCAGAAAGGCGCTCGTACAGCGCTGCGAGGCTCTTGTTGCTCTCGGTGAAGCCCGAGAGCTCCCCCTCCGCTGAGGCAAGCAGCTCGTTGGCTGTGCCCTCGCCCGTTATCGCCGAAACTGCGTTGTTTATGGCGATTATCGCCTTTTCCGAATTCTTGGCGGCTTCGTACTCGCGCTCGAGGTCGTCGTCCTCGCCCGCAGTCAGCCCAAGCTCACCTAAATCGTCGATTATCTCGTTGAGCGTGCGGCTCCTCTCGAGACGCGACTGCTCCTTCTTTTTCAGCTCCCCGAGCGTGCGCGCGGTCTGCTGTAGTCTGCGGAAGCTCGCCCTGTACGCGGAGAGCAGCGTGTCGTCGCCGCCGAAATCGTCGAGTATCTGCAAGTGGCGCTCGCTGTCGAGAAGTATCTGGTTGTCGTGCTGACCGTGTATGTTTATCAGCAGAGAGCCTATCTCCCTGAGAAGTCCCACGGAAGCGGTGCGGTCGTTGATGCGCGCGACGCTTCCGCCGTCGGAGCTTATCTCGCGCGTGACCGTTATCTCGTCGTCCTCGTGGTCGAAGCCGAGCTCGTCGAGCTTTGCCTCGACCTCAGCGGGGAGATGCGTGAACAGTGCCGTGATTATCGCCTTGTCGCAGCCCGTACGGACTATCTCCTTGCTGCTGCGCTGTCCGAGCACCGCGTTGATGCCGTTGATTAGTATGGACTTTCCCGCGCCCGTCTCGCCCGTGAAGATATTCAGCCCGTCACCGAGCGGTATGACCGCCTCCCTGATGACGGCAAGATTCTTGATATATATTTCCTTCAACATCTGAGTGCTACACTACCTTCCGGGGAAAACCTCGCTCTTGAATTTCTTGCACAGCTTCTTCGCGTCGGACTCAGTCCGCATGAGAATGAATATCGTATCATCGCCCGCTATAGTCCCGACTATGCCCTCGTGATTAGCGGAGTCGATAGCGGCGCACGTGCCCTGAGCCATACCCGCGCGGCATTTCAGCACTATCGTGTTCATCGCGTAGTCGACCGATACGACCGACTCGGAGAATATACTCTTCTCCGCAACTGCCGCCGCGGGGAGAGTGTACCTGTAGATGCCGTTCTCGTCGCGCTGCTTCACGAGCGAGAGCTGCTGGATATCGCGCGAGAGCGTCGCCTGAGTGGTCTTTATCCCGCGCTCCGCGAGGTACTGTATCAGCATCTCCTGCGTGGTTACGGGCTTTTCGCCTATTATTTCAAGTATGATATCGTGTCTGCGGTTCTTCATAAATATCTCCGTTATTGACTATTTCAGCGGTCGGCAGAGCTTCCTGCACAGCGACTCGTGGAAGGAATTGCCGATGAGGTCGACGAATCTGAGCGTGTTGCGTCCGCGCATTATCTCGACCGACTCGCCCTCTCCGAGCTGTACCTTTATCTCGCCGTCAACGCTTATCACTATGGGGTCGCGGGACGTCCTGTCCGTGAGCGTCAGCCGCCTGTCCTTCGAGAAAAGCGTCGCGCGCGAAAAGAGCGAATGCGGGCATATCAGCGTCATTTCTATGCACTCGAGGTCGGGCTCTATGACGGGACCTCCCGCCGAGAGAGCATACGCCGTCGAGCCCGAGGGCGTGCTGAAAAGCACTCCGTCGGCGCGGTATCTGCCGATGAGATAGCCGTCCGAGCAGACGTCAAAGTCGCTTATCCTGAACCCTGCCGAGCGCGCCGACACCTCGTTCAGCGCCGTGTACGTAACGTCGCCGTCCTCGCCGTGAGCCACGACGTCTATCGTCATGCGCTCCGAGACGGTGTACTCGCCCGTGGTAAGGAGTACGAGCTTGTCGAGCTGGTCAGCCTCGAGTCCCGCCATGAAGCCGAGAGTTCCCGTATTTATACCGAGCATTTTCGTGTCCGTGCCCATGAGGTGCTTGGCACAGCGCAGGATAGTGCCGTCTCCGCCGATAGCGATAACTATGTCGGCTGTTTTCGCCGACGTCTCTATGTCCTCGAAGGTGACGCGCTTGTCCTTGAAATCTTCGCGGAATTTGCCGCTCACGCAGACCTCAACGCCCGCTCTGCCGAGCACGTCACAGGTCTCCCGCGCACAGCTCAGCGCGTTTTTCTTCTGAAAGTTCGGGTACAGTACGGCTTTCATTTTATCCTCCATCAAAGAGCGGCGAACGCCTCGTTCACCGTTTTTTTATAGTCGCATGGCGGCACTTGAGCCTCAGTCTTTCTGAGCTCCAAGAGATACTCTATATTCCCGCTCCCGCCGCGGACGGGCGAAAACGTACAGCCCACGGGAACAAATCCCATGAGCCTTGCAAAGCTGTCTATCTCGCCGAGTATGCGCTCGTGGACTTTCCTGTCCTTGACGACGCCGCGCTTGCCGATGTCGCTCCTGCCCGCCTCAAACTGCGGCTTCACAAGCACAGCGGCACAGCCGTCCGCGCTGAGCAGCTCGTACATCTTCGGCAGTATCTTCGTCAGCGATATGAACGACACGTCCGCGCTGATGAAGTCGGCAGCTCCGCCTATCATATCGGGCGTGACCTCGCGTATATCGGTGCCCTCCATGTTGACGACGCGCCCGTCACGTCTGAGCGAGTCCGCGAGCTGTCCGTGCCCGACATCGACCGCATACACGCGCGCGGCTCCGTGCATGAGCATATACTCCGTGAAGCCGCCCGTCGAGGCGCCGATATCGAGGCAGACCCTGCCCGTAAAATCAAGTCCGAACGCCTGTGCCGCCTTTTCGAGCTTCAGTGCTCCCCTGCCGACGTAGACCTCCTGCTCCGACGACTCGATAACGTCCTCGGCAGTGACCTCGTCGGAGGCTTTTTTGGCAGTCCGTCCGTTTACTGTGACGGCTCCAGCCTTTACCATTTCCTTTGCACGCTCACGGCTCCTTGCAATGCCGCGCGATACGAGCTCGGAATCAAGCCTTGCCATCTTCCAAGCTCCTGCGACAGACGTAGTCCGCCATTTTTTCTGCTGTAAGTCCGAGCTTCGCAAGTGCGGACTTCACCGACGCCTGCTTGATGAAGCCTTCGGCAGTAACGCGGCTGTAGTCTCCGCTGTAGCGCTGCTCCATGAGGAGGTCGCCGAATATCGCGGAAATACCGCCCATGCGCTCAGCCTCCTCGAAGAAGACTATGCGCCTGTACTGCTTTATCTCGCCGATGACGTCGTGCGGGACGGGAAATATCTTCGTCAGCTTCAGGATATCGCAGCCTATGCCGCGCTCGCTGAGCAGGCTCTGAGCCTTGTATGCCTCGTTGTACAGCCTGCCGTAGGTTATGATGAGGGTGTCGCAGTTGTCGCCGCGCATGAAGATGTGCTCCGTGCTGACGTAGTCCCTGTTGAAGGAGACGTCCTCAGCTCCGCGCGGATAGCGCACCGCAACAAGCCCCTTGTTCGCATAGATAGCCTTTTTCATGCAGAGCCTGAGCTCCTCGTAGCATGAGGGCGAATATATCACCGTATTCGGTATCGACGTCAGCATCGCAACGTCGAAAAGGCCCTGATGCGTCTCTCCGTCCTCGCCGACTATGCCCGCGCGGTCGACTCCGAGCACAACGTGGAGCTTTCCTATCGCGACATCGTGTACGAGCTGGTCATACGCGCGCTGCAAAAACGTCGAATACACCGCGAATACGGGTATCTGTCCCATGGAGGCAAGTCCGCCCGCAAAGGTGACGGCGTGCTGCTCCGCAATGCCGACGTCGTAGAAGCGCTCGGGGAAGCGCTTGCAGAAATACTGCAAGCCCGTGCCGTACTTCATAGCCGCTGTTATCGCGCAGATACGGTCGTCCTGCTCGCCGAGAGCCACGAGTTCCTTGCCGAATGCAGTCGAGTAGCTGTCGCTTGCTGCGACCTCGGGATTGCCCGTCTCTATGTCAAATCTGGAAATACCGTGGTACTCGCCCGGATTTTTCTCCGCGGGGAGATAGCCCTTGCCCTTCGTAGTCTTGACGTGTATGAAAACAGGCTTGTGGTAGCTCTTCGCCATGTGCATTACCTGATCGAGCTCGGTCAGGCTGTGACCATTGACAGGTCCGAGGTAGATGAAGCCCATATCCTCGAACATAGTATGCTCAAGTATCGTCGATTTTATCGAGTCTTTCGCGACCTTCATTCCCTTTGTGACCGTCTTTCCGACCACGGGTATCTGATTGAGGTTCTTCTCTACCCAGCGCTTGGTATCGAGATATTTCTCGGTATTCCTGAGAGTGGTGAGATACTGTCCGAGCGAGCCGACGCTCTTGGAAATAGACATATTGTTGTCGTTGAGGATAACGATGAGGTTGCTGTCCTGCTTGCAGCAGCAGTTGTTCATCGCCTCGTAGAACATTCCGCCTGTCATGGCTCCGTCGCCGATAACAGCCACGGTGTAGTTATCGCGTCCCTGCAGCTTCATTGCCTCCGCGATACCGCAGGCTGCGGATACGGAGGTGCTGCTGTGACCTGCGATGAATGAATCATGCACCGATTCCTCGGGCTTCGGGAAGCCCGATATGCCGTTCTCCTGACGCAGTGAGCCGAGCTTGTCAGCACGCCCCGTCAGTATCTTGTGAACATACGCCTGATGTCCTACGTCCCATACTATCTTGTCCTCGGGTGAGTCGAAATTGCGGTGTATAGCCATTGTCAGCTCGACCACGCCGAGATTGGAAGCAAGGTGTCCTCCCGTCTTCGAGACCGTCGATATCAGCAGATTGCGTATATCCGCGCACAGATACTTGCACTGCTGGAGACTGAGCTTCTTCAGGTCGCTCGGCAGCTCGAGCTCCGAGAGGCTGACCCTGTTTCCGTCGTTTATAAATTCGTTCATTTTAACTCAGCGGAGCGGCGCTCCGCAGCTCCTTGTTTATTTTGTACGATCGAGCAGATATGCTGTGAGCTCCTTGAGGAAGCCGTTGTCGTCGATATTGTCTATCCACTCGAGAGCCTCGTCTGTTATCTTGTTTGCCATTTCACGAGCCTTCTCAACGTTGTAGAGTGTAACAACGGAGGCTGTGTCGGCAGGCTTGCCCTCCTCAGCGTCGAGGATATCGTCGATTATCTGATATGCAAGACCTACTCTGAGTCCGAACTCCGCAGCAGCTCTGAGGTTCTCGTTCGTGCCCTCGGCACAGATAGCACCGATAACGCAGGAAACAGCGATGAGCTGACCCTTCTTGCAGCGGTACATATTCATTATCTCTTCCTCGGTGATGTCCTCGCGGGTGCGGCTCTCGATGTCGATGACCTGTCCGCCTATCATGCCGTCTCTGCCGACAGAGTTGGCGAGAACTGATATGATGAGCACCTTCTGGTCAGCTGTGAGCTCGGGAGCATCGGCGATGACCTCGAACGGGAGTACGGAGAGTGCGTCGCCCGAGAGGATAGCCAGAGCCTCGCCGAACTTCTTGTGAGCGGACTCCTTGCCTCTGCGGCTGTCGTCATTATCAAGAGCGGGAAGGTCATCGTGTATGAACGCAGAGGTATGTATCATCTCAACTGCACACGCGGGAGCTATGGCGTTCTCGATGTTGCCGCCGAGTGCCTCGCAGAACGCGTACACGAGCATGGGTCTGATGCGCTTGCCGCCCTTGAGCGAGTAGTTCATAGCGTCAATGAGCATCATCTGCGGACGGTTGTCGTTGCTGTAGTTGTTGAACTTGATGATCTTTTCATCGGTCAGCTTGAGGTATTTTGCCATTTTTTCTTCAAAGTTACTCATTTTTCTCTTTCGACGGTGCAGCTCCGTCATCCTCCGTTATTTTTATTTTCGCTTCATCGAGCTGCTTTCTGCAAACGGCTGAGAGCTTTACTCCCTCGCCGTACAGCTCGACTGCCTTTTCAAGTGGTATATCGCCTTTTTCAAGCTCCGCGACTATGCCGCCGAGCACTTTCAGGTTCTCTTCAAAGCTAACGTTTTTTTTCATAAACTCACCATTTTTTCGTGATCTGTGCCTCTGCTCCGCCGCTGTCGAACCGCAGTGTCACGGTGTCTCCCTCGCTTATCGTCTCGGAACTCCGCACGAGCTCGTCGCCGCTGTAAACGAGCGAATATCCCCTTGCCATGACCTTCAGCGGGCTCAGTGCCTCCAAGCGTGCAATTTTTTCGCCGAGCTCCGCACTTCGCCTGTCCATGAAGCGGGAAAGTGCCGTGTCGAGCCGCTCGTCGAGGCGGTCGAGGCTGTTCCCCGTGAGGACGAGCCTGTTCTCGGGAGACTGCGCCGTCAGCCGTGCGCCGACCGCAGCGTACCTGTCCGCGGCTCTGTCGTATGCCGACTTCGCCGCCTTTTCGGCTCTGCGGACGTACTGCTCTATCGTCTCGCGTATCGCCCCTATCTCGGGAGCTGCGAGCTCTGCCGCCGCTGACGGAGTAGGAGCGCGCATATCTGCCGCAAGGTCGCATATGGTGTAGTCCACCTCATGACCTACCGCCGATATCACAGGCACCTTGCAGCCGTACACCGCGCGGGCGACCTGCTCGGAATTGAAAGCGCCGAGGTCCTCTGCGGAGCCTCCGCCGCGCCCGACTATGATAACGTCGCAGCCCGCGCTCTCGGCTCTGAGAATTCCCCTGCATATGGACTCGGGAGCACCCTCGCCCTGCACGAGCGCGTTGACCGCGTACAGCTCGCACAGCGGATAACGCCGCGTCAGCACGTTGATGATGTCGCGCACAGCTGCGCCGCTCAGCGACGTGACAGCGCCTATCTTCCTCGGCATATGCGGCAGCGGACGCTTGTGCTCCGCGGCGAATATGCCCTCCTTCTCGAGCTTGCGTTTCAGCTGCTCGAGCTCGACGCTCGCCTTGCCTGCGCCCTCGGGTATGATGTCGTTCGCGTAGAGCTGATACAAGCCGTCGCGCTCGTACACCGATATGCTTCCTGACACGATGACGGACATACCGTCCTCTGGCATGAATCTCAGCCGTGAAGCCGCCCCCGCGAACATCACAGCCTTTATCGAGCTCTCGCTGTCCTTGAGCGAAAAGTAGCAGTGACCGCTCTTGAAGTGCTTGATGAAGTTCGATATCTCGCCCTTCACCATTATGCCCTGCAATATCCTGTCGCCCTTCAGCTTCGAGCCGATGTACCTGTTGACCTGTGTGACTGTTACTACAGGCATAAACTATCACCTGCCTGTTTCAGATAGCCGTATATCGCGACTCCCGCCGCATTGTCGCATGAGAATTCGGGCGCCGCGAAGCTCGCTGACGGATAACGCAACTGTATCTTGTCGCGTATGAGCTTGTCCGACATCACGCCTCCCGCAAAAACGAGCGGCAGACTGCCATATTTTTCAATAGCACAGTCGGTCATCGCGAGTATCGTCTCCGCCACGAAGTCGAGGCAGTATCGCGCGATATTCTCAGGCTTTTCGCCGTTTCTGAGCATCTCCCCGCACTTGTTCTCGACTCCCGACAGGCAGCAGCTCCCGTCCTTTATCACGGGCTTGACCTTGAACTGCTTATCGGCATTCACCGCGAGCTTTTCGAGCTCCGCGCCGCACGGGAATCTCAGTCCGAGCATAACTCCCGCCCTGTCGACGGCTTGACCCGCCTTCAGGTCGAGCGAGGTTCCGACCTCCGTGATGTTCAGCACATTTTCGCTGTCAGGCTCACAGAGCAGGCAGTCCGTCGTGCCGCCGCTTACGTGGAAGGCGATGAACCGCTCCCTCACGAGCGCGAGCCTGTCCGCCGAGTAAAGCGCCGCGAGGATATGACCTATCTGATGCGAGGTAGTGTGCAGCTCCGTACCCGTCGCCGCCGAATATGCCCGCGCGTAGCCCTCTCCTACGAGAAAGCACGGCATATACGAGCCCTCGATATTTCGCGGTCTGACAGAAGCAGCAACTGTTGCCGCGTCCGTTGGACGGTGCTCGCGGCAGAGCTCCTCTATCAGCTCGGGAAGCTGCTTCGTGTGGTGGAAGACGGCGTCGCTCTGTCTGAGCCCGAGCTCGCCCTCCTTGACTGGCAGCAGCCTTTTCCGCTGTATGACGCGGTTCTCGCCGCTGATGTACACTGCCACAGACGTGGTGTAGTTACTGGTGTCGATACCTATGTGGTCAGGCATTTTCAGACTCTCCATGGTCGCGCGAGAATGCTCCGAGCACGCCGTTGATAAATGAAGCGTCCTCCTTGTAGGTATAGGTCATCGCGAGCTTAACAGCCTCGCTGATAGCCGCATTCATCGGCGTATTCCCGTCGTAAAGACATTCATACAGCGCTATGCGCAGTATCGCATGGTTGAGCTTGGAAATACGGGAAAGCTTCCTTGACTTGCTGTAATTTTCAATGATACCGTCGAGCTCTTCCGCGTGAGTGAGAGTACCGTCGACGAGCTGCTTGACCTCGTCATTTACGGTTATCTCGTCTATCTCCTCGGCTATCTCGTAGAGTTCCTGTATATCATCGTCGCGCAGAAGCTGTTCAAAAACGAGCTTGAATGCGCTGTCTCTGACTTCTCTTCTTGACATTTCATCTCTCCCCTCTTATTCAAACACAACGCCGTTCACGATGACATTCACTCTCGCCACCGCAACGCCCGTCATATTCTGAACGTCTTCCTTTACTGCGGTCTGCACCTCTTCCGCTACCGCGATAGACTTGTAACCGCTCTTGACCTTTATCTTTATATCCAGAGCCGCGACGTCACCGATAACCCCTACGGTTATGGGTCCGTTCTTCTTGAGCTTGCTCATCTTGGTCATCTCGCCGTCAAGACCTGCCACGCCCTTTACCTCGAGTGCGGCAAGCCTCGCGACTGTGATTATGACGTCCTCCGAGATACTGAGCTTGCTCTGTGCGCTCTTTTTGACATCTGCCATTTTTGTACCTCCGTTTCGCGAAGATTTGAGTGTATATTTTAATTAAAGTATAATATACACTCTCGCTTCTATATTATACCAAAAAAATTCAGAATATTCAACTACTTTACCTCAAAAATTCTGATATTTTCAGAAGAAATTTCTGTCTCTCCGAGAATTATGTCCTTGATAGCCGCTGCCTGAGCCTTGTCAAGCCCCTCGGTCTTGACTACGACCTTCGCTGATTCGCCGTCGAGATAGGCTACGCAGTCCTCGAAGCCCTGCGCTTTGACGAGGGATTCTATCGTCCCCTCGCTCTCTATCAGCTTCGATACCTCCACTGCGTCGAGCGCGTTGACCACCATTTCGTCCTCGGTGAGGTCGCCGCCGCCCATTATGGTCTGGAGAGTCTGTACTGCCTCGTCGCGCCCGTTCATTCGGTCGAGGCGAGCCTGCGCGAAGTAGTCGACCTGCTCTGCATCGCCGCTGTCGGGAGTGGCGCTGACGAACTCTGTATCGCCGTAGTTGACTGTGTCGCCCATTTCCGCGACCTTCACCGTCTCGCCATCTTTCGTGAACTTCGTCGGCGTGGTCGTGTAGTTTATGTAGACCGCTATCGCCAGCATGAGCGTCAGGCAGGTCATGATTATCTGCTTTTTTCCGATTATGATTGTTGGTTTTTTCATAGCTTGCTCCTCATTTCATCTTAGTTACATATATTCGCGAGGTAGGTATCCCCAGTGCAGCCGAAACTGCCCTGTATATCCTCTCCTCGACCGCAGGGTCGCCGCAGCCCGTACACGCGACCACAGCTCCCGTTATCGCGGGCGCCTGCACCGTCTCTATGAGCGGCTCGCGCTGCCCGCCTCCGCCTGTCATGACATATTTTTTCTCCTCCTCCGTTCTGTTGTCCTGACTGCTTTTCCGTCCCTCGGCAGCGTAAACGTAGCGCTCGCCTGTCCCGACAGTGAGATAGACCTCAACCTCTCCCGCTCCGTCGATGCGCCGCAGGAATCCGCGCAGTCTCTCCTCGGTGTCGCGGCAGTAGCTCTCCGACTGTGACGCCGTGCTCACCGTGTCGGGAGCCTGCGGAGCGGGCTGCTTCCTGTCCGTCAGAAAAGATGATATAAGTATCAGAAGCAGTCCCGCAGTCCCGAGGGCTGTGACGGCTATCGCGGAGCCCTTGCTGCCGAGCACCTCGCCGAGCTTACCAAACGCCTTCATTTACGACCTCCGTTTCATCTCCGAGAGTGTTGTGTATGACCTCTGCTGCACCCTCGATATCCTCTGTGTTCACCGTCACCCTACTAATAGATATGCTCCCGTCGGACAAAATATTAACCTCCGCTGTAATTTTTCCGCAGCCGATACCCGCTGCGGCTAACTGCTCCGTGAGGATATCGCTCACATTTGAGGCTGTCCGCTCCGCAAGTACTCGGTCGTAGAGCTCCTGCGCATAGCTGCTGTCCGAGAGCTCATATGCCGATATATCGGGCAAAGAGAAGTCCGCAAAGCCGCTGACGAACGGCGCTGTGATGACGAGCGCGAGCAGTATGTCCAGTATCAGCCTGAGCTGACCCTTCATCTTCACGCTGCCCGCCGTCTGTCCGATGAGGCTCTTTGCCGCCGATACTGCACATACCGCGAGCACTGCCGCCTTGATATCCATAGCTTCACCCCTGTCCTATAGTCTGAGCCAGTATCGCCGACGAAATAATAAACATCAGCGAATAGCACACAAGCACGCACTGCGCGACGGCAAGCCCGACGTCAAGGCTTTTCAGCAGCTTCGACAGCGACGGAGCCGAGAACATATCCGCGGCTGCCGCTCCGAGCAGCATAACTCCGCGATAGGCAAACAGCTCCAGCAGCTTCGGGAGCAGCAGCAGGACGATTGCCAGCACGCCTGCCGCTCCGATAGTGCTGCCGATGACCTCAAAGCTGCCTCTCACAGTCGCATATGCGTCCGATACGGCTCCGCCCACGATAGGGACTGCGCCTGAGATAAGCGATTTTGCCGCCTTCACGGCAACACCGTCCGCCCTGCCCGCAATGGTGCATTTCAACGTGACAAAGCCCGTGAAAAGCCCAATTACAAGCGTTATGCTCCATGTCGAAGCCTTTTTCAGCAGTCCCGTCACGCTCTCAAGCGCGGAATCGGGGAAAACGCTGCCCGTCACCGATAGAGCCGTCGACACGCCAAGTATCGGCATGAGATAGTTCTCCGAGAGCTCGGTTATCAGCTCCGACGCGCCGAGTATCAGCATATGGTACACCCCCGCCGAGCTCATTCCTCCGCACATCACCGCAACCGCCGTAAATACGGGCACGAACACGATGATGAAGCCTCCGCACAGCTCTATCTCCTCGACTGTGGAGCGGTAGACGTCTATCAGCTGCGGAGCTGTTACCGCTGCCGCTGACATCACGCAGACCATGTCATAGGTGCTGCCCGAAGTCCCGCCGAGAGCGCTGCCCGCCGACGTCCTCAGCACCGAAGCTGCCACGATAACGAGCAATATCGCCGAAAGCAGCCTTGTCGGAGCAGCGAGGCGGTCGGCAAGCCTGTCCCATATCGCAGAGGTCAGCTCCCCGAAGCTGAGCGAGGAGATGTCCTCAAAGCCTATCCCGAGGTCGAATTCGGCAAGCGCGTCGTCGAGCTGCTCGGTGACCTCGGAGTAGACCTCATCGGGCTCGTCCGCGCGAGAAGTGCACGGTACGGCTGCCGCAAGTAGAAGCACAAAGCTCACCGCGGCTATTATGATATATCTCATACGCACCTCACAGTATCTCGCCTATCCGCGTGATAAGCGCTCTTATCAGCGGCAGGCTGAGGAATGTCACAGCTCCGCGCCCCCACAGCTCCGCCGCGGAGGCGATAGCCGTCTCGCCGCTGTCACGGCACAGGTCGGAGGTAACCTGTGTGATAAGGCAGACTGCGGTCGCCTTGAATAGAAGCGAGATGTAACTCTCGGGGAGCCCCGAATCGAGGAAAAACTGCCGTATATCGGCAAGCACTGGTGCAAGCATGGTGAAAAGAGCTCCCGACACGACTACGCACGCCGCCAGAGATATGAACAGCGACTGCTCGCGGACGTACTGCCGCAGTAGAACTGCTAAAATTGCCGATGCTACGCAGAAAACGGCAGTTGAAAAGGCATTCTCTACCATAATCCGAACACCGATTTTACCGTGTCGAACAAGCCGCCTATCTCCTGCACGATGATGACCAGCACTACTATCAGCCCCGCGAGAGTGGTCATCATTGCCTGTTCTTCGCGCTCTGCACGCTTCAGCACAAGGTTGAGCACCGCCACGATTATGCCCACTCCCGCTATCTTGAAAATAAGGTCAATGTCCATTGAAAACGTCCTTTCATATTACCATGATGCCCGCCATAACGCCGAAAAGCAGCCCTACGCTCCGATAGAGCCGCCCCTTACGGAGATACGACTCCCTCCTGCGCTGCTCGAGGTCGGCAAGCGTGACTTCGAGCGCACGTATCGAGTCAAGCTGACTCGCACTGTCGCTGCGCCCGATAATTCTGCCGAGACGAAGCAGCAGGCTTTCCTCGTCAGAGCAATAATGTGCCGATATTACGGCATTTTCCCAGCAGGCACGAAAATCCGAGCCGCGCTCATATTCCGCGGGAAGCAAATGCAAAAACGTGAGCGGAGCAAGCTCACTGTCGCGTTTCAGCTCGGCGCAGACAGCGTACACATCGTCGCTCCTGTAGCCGACAAGAAATGCCGTTCTACGCAGTAAACAGCCAATTACCGTACAGAGCTCCTGCTCGCGGCGCAGCTTATCCGCGAGCCTGAAGCCTATGAGTCCGCCTGCGGCAACGAATGCCGCAGAAGCCGCTATCCTCAGCAGCATCTCACAGCTTCCTCACTTCGCGTATCATTCCTGGAGAGGACGCTCCCGCAAGAAAAACTGCGTGCCTGAACAGATTGACAGAGAGCAGCTTTTCTGCGAAGGGACGGCGTTTCAGAGCTTCAAGGCTGTCGGCGTGAACTGTCGCGATAAAGCTGATACCGCAGCCCGCTCCCGCAAGCATCGCCTCCGTATCGGAATCGTCGGCAATTTCGTCGCATATTATGTAGTCGGGCGACAGCGAGCGGATAGCAGAAATAATACCGATATTTCGCGGACAACCGCTCATCACGTTCGTCAGTACGCCGACCTCGTTCCCAAGCTGACCGCCCAAAACAGCGGCTATCTCTCCGCGCTCATCAATGAGTGCGACCTTCCTGCGTTTGCCTATTATTCGGCTGATATCACGGAGAAGTGTCGTTTTGCCAGAGTTGACTCCGCCGCAAATGAGCAGACCGCCGTCAAAGAGAGATCCAAGCTCATCAGCACAGCCAACCACGCATCGCGAGATTCGGAAGCTTATGCCCGTGACCTCAGTAATGATACCGTCGGAGTTGTATACGCCCGAAATCCCCGCACGAATGCCGTTCCCGACAATGAAATACCCCTGACGGAATTCGCTGATATGGCTGTGGAAGGAAAAATGCGAGACGGCGTCGACCGTCCTGCGGATATCCTCCGCGGTACATCTGACGCAAGATGTATTATTGCTGCTCGCGGTCAGGGTGTTTGCGGTCAGAAAGGCTATCCTGTCGGGAAAAACGACGGCAAGAGGTTGTCCGAGGTAGAGACGTATCTCCGTGACATCGCTGCCTATCGTTCTGACGGCACGCAGCAACGGAGCTCTCAGCCGCTCAGATAGATAACCCGCGATTATCTCAAGGCTTGTACGTTCATTCATTTTCATCGCTCCTTTTACTACAGTGTATGCGTCGTGCTCACTGAGTAGAACAAAAAAGAGCGCCGAAGCGCCCCAAACAAAAAAACAGCGTACCGAAGTACGCTGTTTGTGTGTGAAATTATTCCTTTACACCACCAAGTGCAACACCTGCGATGATGAATCTCGAGAGGAATACGTAAGCGATAATGATCGGGATGATAGCCATTGCGATTGCAAGGTAGATAGCACCGTAATCATTGAATCGGTCAGACGACTGAATAGCCGAGATCATCATAGGAAGTGTCTTCTTGCTGAGCTTAACATTGATAAGGATCATGTTAGGTGTATAGAAGTTGTTCCAGCTTGCGATGAAAGCGAAGATAGCCTGAACAGCTATAGCCGGCTTCATCATCGGGATAGCGATAGAAACGAATGTCCTGAACTCGCCGCAGCCGTCGATACGGGCTGCCTCAACGATGTCAAGCGGGAATGAAGACTTCATATACGACCTCATAAAGTATACTACACCCGGAGCTGCAATAGAGGGAAGAATAAGGGGCCAGTATGTATTTGTGAGGTGTATCTTGGACATAAAGCTCAAGAAACCTGCGGATGTTACCTGCATAGGAACCATCATTACAAGAAGAACAACCGCATAGGAGATCTCCTTGAGCTTGAAGTCGTAAACGTGGATACCGTAAGCTGTAAGAGCTGAGAAGAAAACGGTAAGGAAGCAGGAACTGCAAGTTATTATCAAGCTGTTCCTGTAACCGAAAAGTGCACGGTAGTTAAGTCTGTAGTCCGCGCTCGTAACGATCTTATAGTTGTTAAAGAGGTTAGAGCCGGGAAGGAATGTGATACCGTTAGCAATTATCTTATGCGGAAGAGTTGCGTTTACGAGAAGGATATATATCGGAAATAAACAGATAATTGTCAGGATAACGAACCAGATGAAGAGTATCGTTGACTTGAGAACGATCTTAGCTCTGTAGTTATCCTTGGTTTTTCCATAAACTGTGTCCATTTTACTCATATTGAAAAACCTCCAAACTGTTTACTTTCTGCCTTGAGCTGTTTTGCGATCTTCTTTCTCTGCTTCTTCTTAGCGATCTCGTCCTTATCACGAGTCATATAGAACGCGATACAGCCGAGAATAAGAGTGATGAAGAACAGAAGAATTGACGCAGCACCTGAGTAACCGAGCTTACTCTGATTCAAATCAGAAACATGGAAGTAGCTGTAAATAAGAGCAGCAATAGTCTCGACGTGCTCGCCGACCTTACCGTCCTTGTTGTAGAGGTAAGGAATATCGAACATCTGAAGACCACCGATCATAGATGTAACGAGTGTATATGCCATGATAGGAGTAAGAAGGGGCAGAGTTATCTTGCGGAAAACTTGTCCCGAGCTTGCGCCGTCGATAGCAGCAGCCTCGAAGAGTGAGGGGTTGATACCCTGAATACCTGACATGAGCATGATCATGGTGTTACCGAACCACATCCATGTCTGGATGAACATGATGACGACACGTGAAGGCCATACACCCTCGATGAAGGGGATACAGTCAACCTTGTCACCGGGGAGCGACTTTACGATGCCTATCTTGTTAAGAAGGGAGTTGATCGCACCGGGGTTTGTCTCAGACTGACCGCAGAGCTGTACGAAAAGTACGGCAACTGAAGCAGCTGTGATGATGTTGGGAAGATACATTACTATCTTAAAGAATTCCTTGCCCGGAATCTTGAGGTTAGCCTCTGTGAACCAAACCGCAAGTGAAAGAGAAAGAATGAGCTGAGGAATGAAGTTGCCTACCCAAAGGATAATGGTGTTGCCAAGAGTTCTGAGGAAGCTCTCATGTACCTGAGTAGCAAGAGCAAACTGATTCTTGGAACCGAATAAAAGGTCTGTGTAGTTCTTGACACCGACAAAAGTGTCGAGACCTGTGTCACTATTGCCGTGGAAGCTAACAATAAATGTATTTATCAACGGCCAGAACTGGAAGAAGAGATAAACAATAAAAAATGGCAGTATGAAAATATAGCCATACTTAGCGTAGCTTATAGATTTAATGCGGCGCTGAGCAGCTGTTGCCATAACACACACCCTCTCGTGAATTGATTAGTAACAAATATACACCTACGGAATACATAAGTATTCCGTAGGCATAATTTGTGTTAAATGTTATGTTGTTTTAAGGGATTATTCAACTGTGATACCAGGAACAGCCTCTACAACCTTCTTCTTGAATGTTACAAGTGTATCCTCCCAAGACTTGCCACCCTTGAGGTAATCGTCTGTTACAGCGTTGAGGAACTCGCCCTTAACAGCTGCATCATAAGGAGTGATAAGACCATTGAAGTTGATTGTCTTAGCGTTGTTAGCAAGCTCTGCGAAGTAGTTCTGATTGTCAGCAAAGTTGCCGGAGATCTTCTCGTTGAATACTGTGTTAGCAGCGATGAGGTCATCCATAACCTTTGTGTTGTTTACATACTCAGGCTTAGCCTTAGCGTATGCAGACATCTGAGCCTCGTCAGAAGTTGCAGAGATGATGAAGTCACGAGCGAGGTCGCCGTTATCTGTAGCAGGGTTAACAACGATCCATGTACCGCCCCAGAAGAATGCCTGCGGGCCCTGGCAAACGTTCCACTTACCGTATGTAGCGCCGCCTTCGCCGCCTGCTGCGTCGAGGAAGAAGCCACCGAAGCCCCATGTAGATACGAAGTAACCCATGCAAGCATCGTTAGAACCAGCTGCAGTCCACTCATCTGTCCACTGGCTGTTCTTTGTTACGCCGCCGCAATCCCAGAGCTCCTTAGCTGTATCAGCGAAGTTCTTGCAGAAGTCATCGATAACGAGCTTGTTATCAACAACCCAGGGCTGTGTACGACCGCAAGCGAATGCCTGCCACATACCACCAACTGTATCAGCGAGAGCTGTCTTACCGTTGGACTTTGTCTGAACTGTCTTAGCAGCCTCAACGAACTTGCTCCAGTCAGCAACCTTAGCCTGCATGTCAGCGGGTGTAGCTGCATCGAGGTAGTCCTTAGCGAGGTCAGCTCTGTAAGCGAAGCCGCCTGCTGCAGCCTGCCATGAAACGCCCTTACGAACGCCGTTAGAATCCTTACCGATCTCATCAGTGTACTTGTAGATGTTAGCGAAATCGCTGTCGCCGAGACCGAGCTTGCTGAGAGCAAGAGTCTTGGTGTCATCGTTGATGTACTTGAGAGCCCAGTCAGCCTCGCAGAAGTATACATCGAGGTCGCCGCCATCGTTGAAGAGCTGGTCGTAACGCTCGGAAGCATCGCCGCCGCCTACACCGAAGGAGATGAAGTGGATGCCGTCTACCTTATCATCAGCAAGGTCGTCCTTGATTGTGTCCATGGAAAGACCCTTCCACTGAGCGATAAGAGCAGGAACGTCGTCTGCGTTCCAAGCTGCAACTGTGAATGTGTCGCCGCCTGTCTTAACAGAAGCGTCGAGCTCACCTGATGAAGCCTCTTCGCCAACTGTTGTTGCCTCGGAAGCGCCTGTTGTCTTCTCTTCCTTCTTGGAAGAAGAAGAGCTGCTGCTGTCGTCACCACAGCTTGCGAATGCTGTTGCAGCCATTGCAAGTGTAGCTACTAATGCTAATGTCTTCTTAAGTGTGTTCATTAGAATTTTCCTCCTTAAATATGTATATTATAATTTAAAATTATAATACGCTTTGGTTAATAATGGTTTGTGTGGCTGTCTCTTTCGTTCTGTTCCGCACGACGACTGTCCTCGCCGCTGCATAGCGTCTCGTCAGAACTGCCGTTGTATCCGTTAGGACTATTACCAAGGGTGATGCTCGCCGAGCACTCCTCTTGTAACTTTTATCAAGCAACGCTTTCTGCGGAAGTCCTCCGCATTCCGTACTGCTCTGCTCTCCGCCTCAGCTTCCCTACGGACGTCCTCCGCTTTTGGGCTGCCTCTGCTTCTGAGCTTTGGTGTACGTAACTGCATTATATCTTTATAGCAGACGTATTGCTTTTGCATTTACAATATACCGTATTTCGCAGTCAAAGTCAATGCTTTGAATTGTTCTGTAATCCATTTTTGCACAATCTGTACACTTTCAACACGGTTCTATTGTTAGTTTTTACATAATTACAGGCTGTAAAAATAAAAAGTTACAAAACGGTAAAAGGCTTTTTTGACCTTATTACACATAAACGGCGCATTTCTTTTATACCTATTGCCTAAATATCCCAATTATGTACAAATCCGCCTCGTCCGTTTTTGTCTATATTTACTGCGTTGACATCTTCGAGTAGTATTCCAGTATCCCGCTCGCGTCACGGGCGTCGATATCGCCATCGCAGTTGTAATCAGCGCACGTCAGTCTCTCCTCGGGGATGACTCCCGCTCCGCCCGTCGACAGCGACGAATAGTGCATGAGCACTCGGCTCGCGTCCTTGGCGTCGACCATGCCGCTGCCGTCTGCGTCTCCGAGCATGAAGCCCTCCCTGACCACTCTGACCGCTATCACGTTATCGGGCAGTCCCTCGCGGCTGACCGTTATCTCCACAGACGTCACCGCTCCGCTGACGGGTATGCGTATCTTTTCGGAGCTGAGCTGTGCTCCCTCGCCGCAGGTCACGCCGCCGAATGCCTCGGTGTAGAGGTAAACATCACGCGTGTCATCGGGTACAGTCAGCGTGACCGCCCCCTGCCCTGCTCGGTATCCCGCGTCGGTCTTGTTCCCGACTCCGTTGCCGTCGGAGGTCACATACTTTATATAATAGAGCTCGGGACGCTCGGGGTAGTAGCTCCGCGAGACCGCGCCCTTGCCGTCGGGAGTCGGAGACGCGCTCAGCGTCATCGCCTCCGTGACCTCGATAGGGACTGTGTACAGCTTGTAGGCTCCGCCCGTGCTGTAGTACACGGCGCCGCCGTCGGGAGCGTTGAGCTCAACGCGCTCGCCCGCGGGCACGGCTCCTGCCGCTTGTGAGAAGCCGACCGCGCCGACCTCCCTGCCGAGCACCTTCAGCGAGATATTGCCGCTCTTTATGCCGACTGTTCCCGCCGAGAACAGCTTCTCCATGTTCGCGTATGCCTTGTCAGCCGCCTCGAGCTCCTCGGTGTCGGTGTCCTCAAGCCCGTCATAGAGCTCCAGCTTTATCGCGTCGAGAAGCTCCGCCTCCTCCTCGTCGGTGTAGGTCATATCGACGGCAGTGACGTCCACCCACTCCGCGCAGTCGGTGCTGTAGAAGCTCTCGCCCTCGTGTGTGGAGGCGATTATGCCGTCGTAGGTGGTATAGCTGCCGAGGCTCGATATCTCGCCGCTTTCGTCGTCCGTGACGTACATCGCCGTCTCGAGCGGCACCACGAACGGGCTGTCCGCGCAGTACATCTTCACCACCGCCGAGAAGCTCTCGCCTCCGCGGACGTCGACGCTGCTGTTGAGCGGCAGAGTCATATACCCCGTGAGGCTGCACGTTCCCTTAGTCACGGACGAAGCCGTGCCCGAGGTCGGGTCAGCCGCGTCGGTGAGGTCGGTGTATACCGTTATCTCGTAATCAGTCTCAGGCGAGCCTATATACGTGCCTATCGCCGCTATCTGCGTGTCCTTGTCGAAAGTGAACACATTCGCCATATAGGACGGGTATATCTCGTCGTCGTAGTCATACGCGGACAGGCTCTGCACCTGCGGGTATGTGTCGTGCTGGAAGATGGCGGTGTAGTCGTCCCTGTCGGCGAGCTCGTACACGACGAACTCCGTCAGCGACCTGTCGCAGTAGGATATCCATATATAGCCGTCCTCGCCGTAGGAGCTGCCCCAGCTGTTCTTGACCAGCCATGCGCCGTCACTCGCGGCGGGATTCTTGAATCTGTCCGCGGGGAAGCCGTCGTCCCAGCCGACTATCGCGACTGCGTGGTTCGCAAAGCGCGGCTTCCTGTGCGTATTCGAGGACGCGTAATCGTAGCTGTAGTTCTTCACGGCGTCGGAATAGAAAGACACGTCGACCGCGTGCCCGCCGTATACGAACGCCTTGACGAGGGCATTGACCTCCGTCTCGTTCGTGCGCTCCCTGTCGTAGTCAAAGGTGTAGGCATTGCGGAGATGATATGCGCACTCGCCGCGCTTGAGGTCAAGCGCGTCTGCGTCCGCGAAGACAGAGAGGTCGCCGTAGGGCATGACGCTCTCGTCCGCGGGACCTATCCACTGCGCCCACAGATTCGTGAGAGGCAGAGCACTGCCGCCGCTGTTGAACAGCTCCTTGACAGCCTCCGTATCGGTTATATAGGTACTGTCGGGGAGCGCGCCGTAGTATGCGGCGTGGAACTCCGACAGGTCGACCGTCGGGTCGCTGCGGATAATACTGCTCTCCGCGCTCGCTATCGCTGAATGCGCCCAGCACGTGCCGTAGGGAGTCTGCGTTTTGACGGGTGATACGGGGTACACGTCACGCATATCAAAGCTACTCGGGAGCTCGGAGCCGTCCGATACCGCGGGAGCATAGCCGCTCACCTGCGGCTCGAGCACGAGCTCGGAGTCAGCTCCCCTGCCCGTCAATCCGAACACGGGCTGAGAAAGCGAATACCCGCGCGATGTGCCGCTGTCCTCAGCCGCACACTGCTCCGCAAAGCCGACAGCTCCGTTATATGAAGCGGCAAGGCTCAGAGCTGCCGCCGCCGAGACTGCACGCCTCAGAAAAGCTCTCATTCTATCCCTCCCCGTCAGGAAATAACGTCACGCGCGGTGTAGTAGGCGATGCCGAACCACTCCCTCACCCAGTAGGTCGGCGCGAGCCACCACGGAGTATGCGCGGATATATTGTACGCCTCCATGCCGAGCTTTTTTGCCTTCATATCCGAGCGAAGCTGATGGAAGCCGTCTGTTACTATCGTGATGTGCGCGGGCAGTCCCTCCCGCGCGATGATGTCGTGCGAGAAGCGGAGGTTCTCGTCCGTAGTCGTGGACTTGTCCTCCATGTATATGCGGTCGGGAGCGATACCGCGTCCGACGAGGTAGTCCCTCATGCACTTCGCCTCGCTGATTATCTCGTCCGCACCCTGTCCGCCCGAGACGACGACGCAGACCTCCTCATTCTCCGCGAGGTAGCCGTAAGCCGTGTCGAGCCTGCGCCTGAGCATAAGGCTCGGGACGCCGTTTCTGACCTTGCAGCCGAGCACGACTACCGTCGTATCTGTGCTTGGCGGGATATCGTGCATCTCCCGCAGCATGAAAAAGCTCATCACTGCCGCAGCCGCTATGCTTATAATGACAAGTGCCGAGACCGTACACACGAGCACGCGTCCGCCCGTGCTCTCCCATAAGTGGGAGACGAAGCGGCTGAAGCTGCCGTAAAAAATGAATACAGCCGTCAGAGCTCCCGATACGGACGCTCCGACGATGTTTCCGAGGTTGATTATCCCGCTCGTCAGCGGCAGGAGAAAAATAATCAGTATTATAAAAGAAATGAGAGTCGGTACAACTCTCATTTCTGTCCTGATAAAGTTCAGCATTGTTTTTTCGTCAATCCTTCTTGGTCGCGAGCTTGATTATGCGGTCGAGCTCCTCCTGCGCGGTGAGCTCGCTGCCGAGATGAGTCGGCACGCTGTTGTACAGTCCGTGGAAGTCCGAGCCGCCAGTCCTGATGAGCTCGTATCTGTCAGCAATTGCACTGAGCTCCTTGCGGTAGTTCTCGTCTGCGGAGTGGTGACCTATCTCTACGCCGTCAATCTTGCCCTTCTTCGCAAGCTCCTCAAGAAGCTCGATGTTGTCGTACTGCGCGGGGTGAGCCATGACAGCCACTCCCCTTGCGGTGTGGATAAGGTCGATGACGAAGTTTACGTCGGGGTACTCGCGCTCAACGTAGCATGAGCCCGTCTTGGGGTTGAAGAGCTCGCTGTCGAGCTCGCCGTAGAACTCGAGCGCGTAGCCGTAGTCTATGAGTGCACGCATGATGTGCTGCTTGAATATGCTCTTTGAAGCAGTGGTGTGCTTGAGTATGCTCTCAAGCGTGATGGGGTACTTCTCCATCACCTTGTCTATCATTTCCTTCGAGCAAGCCTTTCTTATCTCGCAGGATTTCAGGCACAAGCCCTCAAGTCTGTCGGGCTTCTGCGGAGCGTAGCAGAGAATATGTACCTTGCTGTTTCTGTCCTTGTCCCAAGCGGAGAGCTCCACGCCGCGGAGTATCTTCACTCCCTCGCGCTGACCGAGAACTTCGGCTCTTGAAAATGAAGCCATGGTATCGTGATCGGTGATAGACAGGCAGTCTATCCCCGTGCGTTTCGCCTGTGAGATTATGTCCTCTATACCGAGCGAGCCATCGGACAGCTTGGTATGACAGTGCAGATCGCAGATCATTGATCAAACCTCTTTCCATGCCGCAATAAGACAAATGCGGCAGACAAAATAATATATACTGCATTATATGATGTCAATATCACAAAAAGAAGTACATACAGCGATAATAATTATATCACATCTTACGACAAATTTCAAGTATTTTCGTGCAATTTTATTATAGTAAATGCTTGAAATATATCCCAGTCTGCCGAAAACAACGTAATACAGCCTATTGAAGCGCCGAATAGAGCTCGCCCTTCTTGAATCCCGTCTCCTTCGCGACCGCCTTGCAGGCATCGGTCGGCTTCTCGCCCATAGCTATCAGCTTCTTTACCTGCTCCAGTGCCTCCTCGAGCGTGAGCTCCCCGCTGTCGGAGCTTCCGCCCTCGACTACGAGCACGTACTCGCCGCGCGGCTCGTTCTCGGAGTAGTAGCTCACAGACTCCGCGAGCGTCATGCGCAGGGTCTCCTCGTGGAGCTTCGTTATCTCGCGGCATATCGAGATGTGACGCTCCCCGCCGAAGAAGTCGGCGAGGTCTGCAAGCGTAGTCTTCAGCTTGTGCGGAGCCTCGTAGAATATCATCGCTCCCGTCTCGCCGCGCAGGCGCTCGAGCTGTTCCGCGCGCTCCTTCTTGTTCACGGAAAGGAAGCCCTCGAACGTGAACCTGCTCAGGTGCATACCCGACAGCGCCGCCGCAGTCACTACCGCGGACGGTCCGGGGACTGCCCTCACGTCTATGCCGTTCTCATATGCGAGCCGCACGAGCACCTCGCCGGGGTCGGAAATACAGGGCATTCCCGCATCGGTGACCACTCCGCAGCTCTCCCCCGCGAGCAGTCTGTCGATGATGTGCTGTGCGTCCGCGCGGGAGCTGTGCTGATGAAAGCTCACAAGCTCGTTCTTTATCTCGTGCCGAGTCAGAAGCTTCAGCGTCACGCGAGTGTCCTCAGCGCAGATGAAGTCCACCTCCGAGAGCATACGGAGCTGACGGAGCGTGATGTCCTCCATGTTGCCTATCGGCGTACCTATTATATAAAGTGTGCCGCTCATAACTGCTCCTTTCCCGTGTCGTAAATCCTTTGCAGCTCCTCCGTGAAGCCGTCGCCGCTGCGTATGTAGAGCTGCGGCTCGACCTTCATGAACGGCTTCGAGCCCTTCTTGCCCTCAAGGAGGAACAGCCACGGAGCCTCGTCCGCATTCTTCGATACCATACGGAGGCGCTTGGGCTCGATGTTATGGGACTTCATCGCGTACATCACGTCGCTGAGCCTCTCGGGACGATTGCACACGCAAAGTCTGCCGCCGAATTTGAGCAATTTCTCCGCCGCCGCGCAGACGTCGTCTATCGTGCAGAGTATCTCGTGGCGCGCTATCCTCTGCGCTGTTATCACGCTCTGAAAGCCCGCGTTGTTCACCTTATACGGCGGGTTGCAGGTCACGAGGTCGAGCCGCCCGAGGGGCGCGCCCTCCCAGAGCTCCTTCAGGTCGGCGCACACGGGCACGATACCGCTCGTCTCGCTGTGCTCCATGCCGAGGCGGAGCTGCTCTATCGCGCCCTCCTGTATGTCCACGGCGTAGGTCACCTGCGGCGGCATCTTCTTCTGCATGATGAGCGGGATTATCCCGCAGCCCGTCCCGAGGTCGCATACCTTGTCCTTTGCGCGGTACTGCGAAAAATCCGCGAGCAGGAAGGCGTCCGTGCCGAAGCGGTGGTCGCTGCTCGCACAGACGTATATTTTATCGGTAAGCTTTTCGTATTTGTATTCCATTTTTTCGATTCTACTCTCCCTCTCGGCGCAGTATCTCAAACACACCATTGCGCTCAAAATCACTGATTATAGGCTTGGGCAGCAATGCCCTGCACTGCTTCTCGTCCGCCCATATGAAGTCCTGATGCTCGGAGCTGAGCCTCACGTCCTGCGAATCAGTCTCGCAGAGGTACACTATCAGCAGGTCGGGCGTCTCGCGTTCCTTGTCAAGCAGCACGACGTAGGCTACTCTGCCTATCCTGATATCGGCAATACCCGTTTCCTCTCTGACTTCGCGGACTGCCGACGCCTCGGGGACTTCCCCCTGCTCCACGCAGCCGCCCGCATTCTCCCAGGTACCCGCGCCGATGTCGTCGTCACCGCTCCGCCGTATCAGCAGAAAGCGGTTGAGCGACCTATTGTAAATGATACATTTCACGATTATTTTTGCAATCATATTCGTCTCCTGAACTCGTCAGACGATAGTCCCTCCGCCTACGACGATGTCCCCGTCGTAGAGCACGACCGCCTGTCCGCTCGTGACGGCGCGCTGCGGCTCGTCGAATTCGACCATATACCGCCCGTCCCCGAGGTATGAGACCGTCGCGGGCTGCTCGTGCTGAGTGTACCTCGTCTTTGCAGTCACGCGCATGGGCTCGGTCAGCTCGCTGACGGAGATGAGGTTGAAGTCGTCCGCGATGAGCGAACGCGAGTACAGGTCAGCCTCATCGCCGAGCGTGACCGTGTTCGCCTCGACGTCCTTGCGCACTACATATGCAGGCTTGCCGAGCGAGATTCCGAGGTGCTTGCGCTGACCGACGGTATAGCATATCACGCCCTTGTGCTCGCCGAGGACGTTGCCGTCCGTATCTATGTAATTGCCGCGAGCGGGCTCAATGCCCTTGAATCGGCTGATAAAGCCTGCGTAGTCGCCGTCGGGGACGAAGCATATGTCCTGACTGTCGGGCTTGTCGGAGTTGACGAGCCCTGCCTGCTCCGCCAAAGCGCGTACCTGCGGCTTTTCGAGGCTGCCGAGCGGGAACAGCGTATGCGAGAGCTGCTCCTGCGTGAGCGAGTACAGCACGTAGGTCTGGTCCTTGCTCCTGTCGGCGGGACGCTTCAACAGATATCGTCCGCGCTCCGCGTCGTATTCGATTACGGCGTAGTGTCCCGTCGCGATGTAGTCGTATCCGAGCTCCTGCGCGCGCCTGAGCATAGCGTCGAACTTGACGCGGCGGTTGCACTCGATACACGGATTCGGCGTCCGCCCGCAGATGTAGCTCTGCGCGAAATGCTCCATGACGTTCTCGCGGAAGCAGTCCTTGAAATTGAAAACGAGGTGCTCGAAACCGAGCTTCCTCGCAACATCGCGTGCGTCGAGGACGTCCGAAAGCGCACAACAGGTCTTGCCCTCCTTTACCGCCTCCGCAACGTCCTCGTCACCGAACATTTTCAGCGTCACGCCCGTGACCTCGTAGCCCTTGTCTCTAAGCAGCATTGCCGCAACGGAGCTGTCAACTCCGCCGCTCATGCCGACCATAACCTTACTCATTATCTGCCACCTCAAAAAGTGCGCGCAGCTCGCCGAGCTCCGTGAAGCTGTAGTCCGCGAGCGCCTTTATCTGCTCCCACTCGGAGGCTGCCGTCTCCTCGTATACCGCCGCAGTCGCGAAGCCCGCAGCCTTTGCCGTCTCGATACAGTGGAGCGAATCCTCGACAACAAGCGTCTCCGCGGGCGATGTGCCGAGGAGCTCCGCCGCCCCGAGAAAGATGTCGGGAAAGCCCTTGCCGTTGGGGTATTCCTTGTCCGTGAGCAGGAAGCTCATCCTGTCAAGCACGCCGCAGCGCTTCATCGCCGCGACCGCGAGCCCCTTGTATGTAGCCGTCGCAACTCCGTAGGGTATGCCTCTGCTGTCGAGGAAAACAAGCAGCTCCGCCGCGCCGTTTTTCAGCGGGATATTGTGCTCGTACTCCTCGCGGACGAGCTCCTCTATGCGGCGTATCACCTGCGCGGGAGTCATATCAAGTCCGAACTCGCTTATCATGAACTTCGCCGCAGTATCTATCGTCATCTGCTTTATTTTCCACGATATCCCCGCGGGGGGGGCGGTCACGCCGTTCTCCGCAAGAAAGCGGCGGTCGATGTCGTACCACATCCCCATTGAATCTATCAGTGTACCGTCAAGGTCGAATATTATTCCTTTTATCAAGTTTTTGCCTCCGTAGTAGTTGTTGCGTTAGTAGTTGCAGGCTCCTCTCGTGCGGGCTTTTCTTCCGCCTCCTCAGGAGATATCAGCAGGTCAAGATTCTCCCTGAGCCATACCCTCTCGCCATTTTCAAATATGCGGTTCTTTTTCATCCACTCGCTTTTCTGCTCGTTGGTGGTGTAGTCGACTCCCGCCGACTCCTCATGTCCGCAGAGCACCACCGCCTGCTTGTCCATGCTCGCGTATATATGCTCGAATCGCGCCATATCGTACTTTCTGTTACCGACAAGCGGGTCTGCGACGTGTACGACCTTCTCGTCGTAGTCGAAGCCGTACAGCACTACGCAGTGCTGCATACCGTTGAACCACAGGTCTTCGCCGCAGCCGAGCTCAAACGCATACTCCTTGCCGATCTCCACCTGATCTATCGTCGTCCATACGATGACAGGTCTGCCCTGCTCTATCTGGTAGTATATCTGCGCCATTGTGCTGCCCGTCAGGTCGGCAGCGTACCAGTCCGAGCCGATGTAGTCGAAGTAATCGTTCGCCGCCTTCACGATGACGGGAGCATTGCAGCCAAAGCCGTCCTCCTGATGAGGGTCTCCGATATACGCCTCGTTCATCGTATAGTAGCCTATCCTGTCGTTAGCCATAAAAATGTCAGCCATCTGCACCTTGTCAGCCTTGAAGCCGTAATAATTGAGCAGCTCCGTCAGAGCCGTTATCTCGCAGCCCGTTGGCAGCTGCGGATTCTGTAATACAGTCTCGACGTAGAGCGCGCATTTCTGTCCCACCTTGTAGTCATCGGGCTTTGTCACGTCTATCTCGACGCGCGCTGGAGCTCCGTACTCGTTCGTAGCCTCGGTAGGCACCTCAGCCATCGCAACCGTCAGCGGCTCTATCCCCGACTTCGACGAAAAAGCAGACGAACCACGCTCAGACACGTCGTCCCCCTCGAGCTGCGACTCCCCGCCGCTGCACGAGGTCATCGCCGCGGCACACATCACCGCGGCTGCTATCACACACATTCTTTTTCCCATTCATTTCACTCCAGGTCTATCGCTATCTTCGCCCTGTAGTCATCAGCGGCGGAGGTCACTGTGTCAAGTGCAAGACCGTAGATGTCCGATGCTCTTCCCTCAAGCTCGGCAAATCGTCTTGTCACCCTGTTGGTCTGTGAGAGCTTCGCCAGCGACGAGCCGTACGGTAAAACAGCCTTCCCCTTTGCCGCCGCGAGTATCTCTCTTCCCCTTTCGTTGAAGGCAAGTATCCTGCCGTATGGCGGCATATGCGTCATGTCCTCGCGCGTTATCCCTATCAGCAGCGAGAGCAGTATCCGCTTGATACGTGCCATTGTGTATCTCTTCGTTTTGACGGTGCAGAACAGCTCCTCGAGCGAGCCCGCCATCCGCGCACCGTATATCCTGTTTTCAAGTCCCTGCGCTATGTCGCTTATCTGTGCTATTTCCTCGGGCGACGCCATTCTCAGCTTGTACAGCATCACGCGCTCGAGCCGCTCGAGCTTCGCTATGCCGCCCTTTGCCTCAGCCTCAGCGACTGCCTTTGCCCACATTTCGGGCATTATTTCCGTGAGCTCGGAAATATCCGCTCCCGAAAGTATGCGCTCGCGTATGTACGAGGCGCTCGCGTAGCCGCCCTCGGAAACTCCGCTGTCGTGCGAGGCTCCCTCGCGTCTGACAGTAAACGGTTTCATCGGTGAGCGCAGAGTTTTCAGCGCACGGAGATACTCTATCGCGAGCGTGTTGTTCGGCTCGGATACTATCGCCGCCGCGTTCGGATACACGCCGCTCAGCACCGAGGTCAGCGCACGTGGATAGGTATATCCCTTCTCCATTATGTCACTTATGTCAGAGGCGCGCGTTTCAGCTATCTCGTCGACCATTTCGAGCGCCTTTGACAGCTTGCCTATGTCGCCGCACTCGCTCCCGAAGGAGAGCTCGTCAACTGCTCCGAGGCAGTTGAGCAGCCATACTGCTCCCGCGGCGAAGTTCTCCGCAGAGGCAAGGCTGAACTGCACAGGCAGCTCTATGACGAGGTCGACTCCCGACCGCACCGCAAGCCGTGCGCGTGCGAGCTTGTCCATTATGGCGACGTCACCGCGCTGGACAAAGCTGCCGCTCATGACGGAGACGATGTGAGTCGCGCCGTTTTTTCGTGTTTCGTTGATATGGTACAGGTGACCGTTGTGGAACGGGTTGTACTCGCAGATAAGACCGCTTATTTTCATAGGTTTACCTCACACTATATCATTATATCCCTATTATGCAATAAAAATGAACGTTTGTCAAGTTTGCGGCGGCGCGGAGAGAATTTCCGTTCTGAACAAACTACCGCGCGAAACCGAAAGTTTCGCTCAAGCCTTTTCAAAGGCTTGCAGAGTCCAGAGGCAGCGCCTCTGGCGGGTCGAGGGCAGAGCCCTTGTGGGTTCAAAGGGCAAAGCCTTTGGTCGCCGTCTATGGCGGCGAAACACTCCCATTCTAAACAAAAGCCGCACTTCGCAAACAATCCAGTGAATTGTTTGCGAACGCGATGTCTGACGTTTCTATGCGGGCGCACGGAATGCGCCCCTACAGAAAAACAGGACACCAGAAGTGGTGTCCTGCTGAGATGTTGTAGTGAAATTATTTGGAGATGAGCTCGAGTGTATCGCGAGCGATGAGGAGCTCCTCATTTGTGGGAACTATCCATACCTCAATCTTGGAATCGGGTGTGGAAAGCTTTGTGAGCTTGCCTCTTATGGAGCGGTTAAGCTCCTTGTCTATCTTGATTCCGAAGTAGTCCATATCTGTGCATACGCCCTCGCGAACCTCCCATGAGTTCTCGCCGATACCGCCTGTGAAGAGGATAGCGTCGAGACCGTTCATAGCAGCTGCATAGGAGCCGATGTACTTCTTAATCTCGTAAACGAGCATATCAGAAACGAGCTGTGCTCTCTTGTTGCCCTCGTTAGCTGCGGACTGAACGTCGCGGTTGTCCGAGCCTACGCCCGATACTCCAAGGAAGCCTGACTTCTTGTTCATGTACTCGCTCATCTGCGAGGGAGTGAAGCCGTGCTTGTCCGCAACGAATGTTACAGCGGAGGGGTCAACAGCGCCTGTACGTGTGCCCATAACAACGCCGTCGAGAGGAGTGAAGCCCATTGATGTATCAACTGACTTGCCGCCGTCAACAGCTGTTATAGATGAGCCGTTGCCGAGGTGGCAGGAAACTATCTTGAGGTCCTCAACGTTCTTGCCCATTGCCTTAGCGAGAGCCTTGGAAACGAAGCGGTGAGATGTACCGTGGAAGCCGTACTTTCTTACGTGGTAGTTCTCGTAGTCCTCGTAGGGAAGACCGAACATGAATGCCTTGGGGGGCATTGTCTGGTGGAACGCTGTATCGAATACAACGACCTGAGGAACGTTTGCGGGAATAACGCTCTTGCAGGCACGGAGTGCGAGTGCGTGAGCGTGGTTGTGTACGGGAGCGAGCTCACGGAGCTCGTCTATCTTGTCGATGACCTCGTCGGTAACGAGCACGGACTTGTCGAATACGTCAGCGCCCTGTACTATACGGTGACCAACAGCGGATATCTCGTCCATGCTGTCTATCACCTTAGCGGAGCTCTTTGTGAGAGCCTCAACGAGCTTCATGAATGCCTCTGTGTGGGTGGGGAAAGCGCAGTCCTCGTCGAGAGTTCTGCCGTCGGCAGCCTTGTGAGCGATATGACCGTCAATGCCGATACGGTCGCAGTTGCCCTTTGCGAGCACGCTCTCATCGTCCATATTGATGAGCTGGTACTTGAGCGAGGAGCTTCCTGCGTTAACAACTAAGATTATCATAATGCAGATTCCTTTCAGAAAAATATTTTGCGTATGATATTATACCACAAATTAACAGATAATGCAACAGTAAACAAGTTATATTTATGTTTTAACTAACCAAAACTATTTGTAGGGGCGCATTCCGTGCGTCCGCGAGCTTATCTCAAAACCTGCGGGTGAGCGGAACTCGCCCCTACATCGTTATCCGATTACTTAAAGAGCGAAAAGCCCTTCTTCTCATAGGGCTCGGACTCCGAGGACAGCACCTTGTAGCCGTCTGCCTCGATAGCCGCCTTGAGCTTTTCTGCGTCGAGAGGCTGGTCGGAGATTATCTCCGAAGTCCCCTTCTTGTGCGAGGACGTTACCTTCTTCACGTCGAAGCCGTTGCGTATCGTGTCGTTGACGTGCGCCTCGCAGTGTCCGCACATCATGCCGTCTATTTTAAGCGTTGTTTTTATCATGCTATGCACCTCCTGTTATCATTGTATAACAAACTTGGTGATTTGTCAAGAAAAATGTAGGGGACGGCGTCGAAGACGCCCAATATTACGTATTGTTCTCCGCCCACTCGCGGATACGCTCCTTCATTCCCGCGATGTCGAGAATGCCGTAGGCAAAGCCCTTGCGGACGAGCTCGGGCGGGACGTACTGGTCGTACTTCTCGAACATCGGCACCTCGTTCGGATACACAAGCGCGAGCGGGTCGAACTCCACCTGCGCCTCCTCCGCAAGCACGCGGAAGAACTCCTCGGGCTGTGCCTTCATCGTGAACTGGATATAGTACGGGCATGCGGAGTCCATGCCTCGCAAGCCGAGTCTGTCTGCACAGCGGAGCTTCAGGAAGCGCTCCATTGCGAAAAATGCATACGTCCCCAGCCACGGGAAAAGCGCCCACATATTGCCGCCGAGACATATCAGCGGAGTTTCCGTCAGCCCCGAGTTGCGCGCGGACTGTCTCCCCTGCGCGAGCCTCTGCACCGCGTTTTTCATCAGGTAGGGATAGCTCCTGTCCTCGCGTAGCACCTGCCGCATCCTCAGCAGTATCTTCGTGTTGATGTCCCCCGGGCAGTCGCCGAAATAGGCGGGTACCTTGCCCTTTATCTTCTCGCAGTAAACGAGGCGGCGCTTGTGGTCTATCTCTTCGACGACCCACACGTGTCCCGCAATGGCGAGCTTCTCGCCGACGGGCGGCGGACTCACGACCGTGCCAAGCTCCTGCGAGTCCCAGCGGACGGTGTACTCCTCGTTCTCCTGAAATACGGCGTAGAACTTGAAGCTGTTGATGACGCGCTCACCCGCGAGCCCCACGATAAGCCCGCCCTCCTCCGTGCGCTGGATATGCTCAGTCTCGAGCAGGTGGCGGAGCAGTACGCGGAAGTCGTCCTGCGATATGCGGTGGAAATATTTCAGCGAGAGCACCCGAGATGCAAGCTGCGCGGGAGTGAGCTCGCCGTTGGAGGCAAGAGTGCTCATCGTCTGGTGGTAGAGCAGCGAAAACGGCAGTCTGTCGAGCTTTGGCGGCTCGACCCAGCGCTCCTCGACATAGACCTGCACAAGAGCTATGCCCTGTATCAGCTTCCACGGGACGGTCTCGGGCAGCATGGAGCGCGGCTCGGGAAGCTCCTCGCGTATGACGAACCACATCTCGGGCGGGAGGTCGCGCCTGCCCGTCCTGCCCATTCTTTGCAGGAACGAGGACACCGTGAACGGCGCGTCGACCTGAAATGCGCGCTCGAGCCTGCCGATGTCGATACCGAGCTCAAGCGTGGCGGTGGTGCAGGTGGTCATGAAAATGTCGTCGTCCTTCATCGCAGCCTCGGCGGTCTCGCGGTAGGCGGCGGAGAGGTTGCCGTGATGAATGAGGAAGCGGTCGGGCTCGTGATTAGCCTCGCAGTAGGAGCGCAGCGTCGTCGTGACAGCCTCGCACTCCTCGCGCGAATTGACGAAAACAAGGCATTTCTTGCCGCGCGTGTGCTCGAAGATGTAGCCCATTCCTGCGTCGGCGTGCTCGGGAGCGGAATCAGTTTTTTCCTCCAGCACGGGCAGGGCTTCGACGTCCGCGCCGCCCTCGGGCTGGTTCTGCTGTGAGATGTAGAAGTGCTCCATTGAGAGCCGCCACTTCGTGCCCTTTGCCTCGATGCGCGGGATAACTGTACCGCGATTCGTACCCGACGCGAGGAATTCTCCCGTCGCTTCGAGGTCGCCTATCGTCGCGGACAGACCTATCCTGCGCGGCTGAACTCCCGCGAGCTTCGACAGCCTCTCGATGAGGCAGAGCGTCTGACCTCCACGGTCACCGCGCATGAGGGAGTGTACCTCGTCGATGACGATGAAACGCAGGTCGCCGAACAGCTTCGGTATCAGCGCGTGCTTGCGGAGCAGCATGGCTTCGAGCGATTCGGGCGTTATCTGCAATATGCCCGACGGATTTTTCAGCATCTTCGCCTTGTGGGACTGCGCGGCGTCGCCGTGCCAGTGCCAGACGGGTATGTCCGCCTCCTCGCAGAGCTCGGTAAGGCGCGTGAACTGGTCGTTTATCAGGGCTTTGAGTGGTCCGATGTATATAGCTCCGACAGAGCGCGGCATATCCTCCGAGAAGAGAGTGAGTATCGGGAAAAAGGCGGCTTCCGTCTTGCCCGATGCGGTCGAGGCGGAGAGCAGCACGTTCTCGTCGGTGTTGAATATCGCCTCGCCCGCGGCAGCCTGTATCGCGCGTAGCGACTCCCAATTGCTGCGGTAGATGAAGTCCTGAATAAACGGCGCATAGCGGTCGAATACGTCCATAGCTCCCCCTTATATCTCGAACTCCGCGAACTCGTCCTCGGTGCTCTCCTGCGACGTCGAGGACGGCATATTCTCGGACATGATGAACTCGCTGATGTTGATGTGCGGATTCTGATACACGATGTCGAGGAGCTCGATGAAGTCGCGTATCACCTCGCGCGGAGTGATGTGGCTGCCCGCTCCGATGCGCCCGAATTCAAGCTTGATGAAGGCGACCATGTCGTCCTGCGTGATGACGCGCTCGTAGCCGAAAAGGCCCGCGTGGATATCGGCAAGCTTCTCCGTCAGCACGAGCATTTCCTCATAGGTCAGCGGAGTGAGGTGTATCACGGGCGCGAGCATATCCTTGACGCCCTCGCGTCCGAAACGCCCCTCCGCAAGACGCGAGCGCAGAGCCTCGTAGCTGTACACGCCGCGCCGCGTATCCTCGATGCACTGCGGAGTTCCGCCCATTATTATGCCGAGGTGCTTCGCCTTGCCCTGAAGCGTGTCATTGTACAT
>Ga0310691_10000223_pt1 | contig 116168 bp, 93 predicted proteins | sample 176DNAGHGlowgp2_FD_203887 | JGI IMG/M metagenome (GOLD analysis project Ga0310691, IMG submission 203887) | Sheep rumen microbial communities from Palmerston North, Manawatu-Wanganui, New Zealand - 1766 DNA GHGlow gp2 (v2) (version 2) | ecosystem: Host-associated > Mammals > Digestive system >... | reverse complement strand
TTGAAATTTCGGTAATGACCAAGGCTGGAAGCAGAGTATCGATACGGGAAACTAAACAAACCAAGATTCCAATTCCACCCTTTGTATCATGCTGATCAGCACGACCAAATGCGAAAGGAGGTTTTTTTAGAATCGATATCGACAACGGTACTCAATCAGACAATACGGTATAGTGCCGGATAGTTAAGGGCAAAAGATTTCTGGAGATTATGTTAAGGATAACGGAATTGAGCCGATTACTAAAATATAAGTAGCCTGAATTAGATCAGGTAGAGGCATCAGGCTAGTGCCATTAAAGTGCTGGTATGGTTTTCTTTTATCAGCGGTTTATAAATCTCAACTACAGAGTTGAAAATAGCCAATCAGCAACAAAGACAGCAATAGAAATGGGAATAGATGTAAATACTGTCTGCCTTTGGGTTCAGGATTACAGAAAGAAACATAATCTGCCCAGTTATGCTGAAGAAAAGGGAATAAAGAGAAGACCACCACAGAGCGATGCAGAGTTAAAAGCCAGGATAAAACTGTTGGAGCGACAGGTAAAAGAAAAAAGAAGCAGAGCTGGAAACCCAGATAAAGCAGCAGTTTAATGCCCAAAAGCAGAATCAGATATGGGCAGGAGACATAACCTAAAGGATTGATATTCCATAGTGACAGAGGAAGCCAATACGCGAGTAAAGGCTTTCAGGAGATGTTAAGGCTCTATGGGATGGATGGGAGTATGAGCAGGCCTGCCTGTCCATATGACAACTCCTGTGTAGAGAGTTTCTTTGCAACTCTAAAAAAGAACAGATCTACAAGAGAAAATACGATACAATGGAAGAGGTACATCGAGATGTATTTGAATATATTGAGTTGTTCTATAACAGAAAACGTATGCATTCACACCTCGACTATATGAGTCCGGTTGAATACAGATTGAAGCAGATGGAGTTATCCGCTTGAAAACACTATGTTAAGAGATGCCGATGAATGAAAAAACGAGATGAAATCACATTTATACTGCTATTGTTTTTGACATGGATAGCTCTTTGGCAACCGTTCTACACCATGAATCCAGTTGTATATTCTATTGCAATTTCCTTATCTGGAATTGCGTTGGTTGGTATAGTTAGATGTGGAATTATTGATCGTCCAATAGTCAATTCGAATCATGACAGATTCTTTTGGAAAGGGAAAATGATTCTGGGCGGTATTGCTATTGTATCGATATACTGGATCAGCCTTACCTCGAGCAGAGAATTCATGATACAACGAGGTGGAGGAATATGGGCTTTCTTTTTTCTCTTGTCTGGAGTAATTGGAGTTTTAGAATCAAAGGATACTTCGCCAGTATCCTCAGCGGTATTAACTCTTTTGTATGGTATACTTCTGACTTCAAGTTCGAAAGTATCAACCTTCTTTCTGATAGAGAATCTCGGTCAGCTTCTATTTGCATTTGTGTTTTTGTTGATGGCTAATATCGATTTGCGACTGGAAACAATGGCCGTATTGAAGAAGAGAGGTAAAAACAACTTTCTGCCAACATTAGGTAATACAAACGCATCCTATGATGTTTTGTTTAGAGATTTTTGGGAGAAGAATAGAGGAATGGTTATCGCAGTTTCATTGCATTATCCTAGCCCTCTAATTATACTTCTTGCTGAAGAACCAGCACATATCGAGTACACTCTTTCAGATGGAAGAAAGATACTAAAATATGATCCTTGCAAACTTGTAAAAATCAATTTTTTAAAACATCTTAGCAAGACAAAATTGACGAGCGACCAAAAACAATATTTGGTCACCTACGTCAAAACCATTTTGGAGAATGACAGTAATTATGTATCCTGCGAAAGATTTAGATATAAGAGATTTTGCGGGTATAGAAGAAAAGAACAAGATTAACGAAATATGTTGAGCAAAGATTCTTTTCTGTTGTAAGCGTCAAACCATGCGCCTAAGATGGACTGCGGTGAAAAAGTGTTACACCCTAATGGAATAAAATATCACCATTAGGAGGAATCAAACATGAACCGGAAGCACACAGATGAAGAACGAGAGCAAGCAGTACTGTATTATCTGGAATCTGGGAAAGGGATGCTTGCAGTATCCAAGGAAAAACGAATATATAGACGGCACTACGAAACTGAAATAGAATTAAGACAGGATATGTTCAAATACGTAGAACTATTCTATAACAGAAAACGGCGCCATTCTTATTTGGGGTATAAGAGCCCGGTTGAGTATAGGAATGACTACGAGAGGAATCAGGCCGCATAATGAAAGGATTCTGTGCTAACATGTATTCATTAAGGGGTGTTACAAAATGTCGTCGCAGTCCAAATATTCATAATCCATTATCGTCTTGGGAAGCAGGTGAGATACCCGGATGAAGTCATACATTAGTTTTTTTCTATGGATAATGACCATTGTGATGCTTTTATCCTTAAATGGTTGCAAAAAAATAGAGGATCCAACCAGTTTCGATTCTGTATCTAATCCCTCTTCGATTACATCGCCTGTCCCAAAGCAGTCAACTAACCGAACGACGCAGGAACCAACCATTTACGATCCAACATGGCGTCCTTACTTCTATCCGCCTCCAGAGACAGTCCCCCTAGAAGAATCATATGAGTTGTTATTTTCTCTGAAGTGGATAATCCAACAGTGCTGAATCTTCCGGTTGAGATAGATGAATATATTAGTGAAAAGGATGGGGTTCCTCATTTTACTATGGATTCGCTTGCCATTGATTATGGGTGGAAACTGAATACAGCCTCTCGTTTTGAAGATGGAAAAACTGTCGAATACTCATATTATTATTATGATTGTGGAGAAATGTGGATATATCTTGAATTCGAGTTCTTGGAGGACGATCACACAGATGGAGAAATGCGCAACTGTTTGGGACGGATAAAATACGCGTTTATCTATCCTGACGAACCGGAACACTATTATTATGAACCAGACAATGAATTTGCAAGCCCGACGAATAATGCGTATGTATATTTGATTAGAAATGTCATGAAACAAGAACTCTATCAGGTTAAAGAGGAAGAAGAGTATTATGCATACAAAGATGAGATCATACTTATGACATATGTTTTCTCATTTGTAAGCCGATATCCTGAATACAATCCATTTTGTTTCGAAGCGTTCGAGACATGGCGAGAATGCGATTACTATCCGATTTCAAACGAGTATCCATGGGATCAATATGAAGCCGCAGGATGGTAATCTGACGACAATTCTGACGACAATTAGGTTTAGTAATAATGGAAAAATGTAAAGCCGGTGCGACATGATCTTCTTGAAAAGCACTTTCTGATTGGTGTACTTGTCAATCTCCGTATGACATAATGACATCACGGATCGGGAAGATCCGGATACACTGTTTCGGCCGACAGGAGAATCTATAAAGATGAGGAGATTACACCATGAATGTAGGAAAGAATATTCAATATTTGCGTAAGATGAATAAGCTGAAACAGGACCAGTTTGCAGAGAAGATGGGGGTCAGCAGACAGACCGTTTCCCGTTGGGAGTCAAATGAAGTGACACCGGAACTTCCCAAGCTGGTGGAGATGTGTTCCCTCTTCTCCTGCAATATGGATGAACTGGTCAGAGGAGATATGACTTCTAAAGGGGAGATCTATTCCGATGTCACGATCCGGAAAGTCCCGGCTTTCCGGATGGCGAAATATGCCGTTATCTCGCAGAATCCGGAAGATGATGTACAGACGCATATGAGAACCTGGGCGGAGAAGAGCGGCCTTCTTGCCGCGGATCCGAATGCGAAACTGATCGGATGGGATTTCCCGTTTGTTTCCCAGGAACAGAGCATGCGTTTCGGCATGCACGGCTATGCAGCGGCATATGTTCTTCCTGATGGTTTCCGGACAAATTGCGAAGGCGTGGAATATTGCGATAACAGTGAAGCCAGCTATGCGGTGATCACGGTGAGAGATCCGATGGTGCAGCCGTTTGAGCGTATCCCGGTCGGATATAAGCACATCATGGAGTACCTGGAAGCAAATAGTATCAAGGGCAGACAGGACGATAATGTTCTTGGCTGTTTCGAGTATGAATATGAGAAAGACGGAACAGGGTACATGGATATTTATATCTGTGTAGAAGTAGGAAAGTGTAGCATTCTGATGGAGCAACAGATATAATGAAATCGGGTATGGACTATATGTTTTCGAAGGGAGAACGGGTGGTAGTGCTTTTCTATGGAAAAGATAAAAAGAATCATTGTATTCGTGCTTGTAACGGTGGTGCTATCCTCCGTATTCCTGACTGCGTCTTCCTGTAAGAAAAGGGGCACGAAGAAGAAAACCGTACTCGAAACAGATCCCTTCTATACGACCAAGAGAATCACGCTGGATCCCGAGTTCATCGCGGAAGATTTTTTCACGGTTGAGCCCAAAGGATTGTGGATGTGCAATGACCGGTTTGTGAGTCTGTATTTCTTGGAAGAAAAAACCGAAAACAACGATGTGTATTATTATGACGCGATATGCATCTTCGATCAGGAAGGGAATCTTCTTCATGTGATCGATCTCTACGATATCATGTACTCGGTAAGGGGGACGGGTGCGGAGGCGCTTGCTGTCACGGAAGGAGAGCAGGGCATCCGTCTCTATTTCGAGAACTTTGCGACGACCGAGCCGTTTGATGGAAATATCGTATCGGAGGGGCAGCTAGCGTCCATAACGATCAAAGAGTTCATTTACTATTGTGAGTTCGATCCGAGTAGCGGAGAACTGATCGTGCCGCCGCAGATGGTCCGAACCGATCCGGATGATGTGTATTTCCATAGCCTGACGTTTGTTGAAGGATATGAAGTGGGCTTCATTGATACCTATGATGAAGAGAGTAAAGCTTCGTTGGCGATCCATGTTTCCAAGGACGGCGAACCGCTCCATAATGTTGAATTCGAGAAAGTCTTCGGGCCCGGAGAGGTGAGATATGTAGAGGGTGTGTATGGTGCGGGTAACGGTACGGTCATGATCGATTGTATCGGGAATGGTCATTTAGTTGCCAAACTTGATCTGGCAACGGGAAAGATGACGAAGGTCACCGATGCAAAACCGATCAGCAGTAATCAGAAGATCTCCTCGACCAAAGAAGGAAAAGGGTATCTTACCAAGGCAACCGGTATTTATGAATTCGATCCGACAAGGACGGATGAAGTCTGTGTACTGAACTACGATCACTGCAATATCAACCGCTATGAGAGCCAGTCAGCAGATGTCCTTTCTATTGATGAAAACAAGATCATCCTCGGCTGTAGTCCGGTGACGGAAGGTATGTTTCTCGTGCCGGAGCCTATGGTCGTCTATGTTCTTGAGAAGGCCGAGAAGAATCCGTATGCCGGGAAGACCGTGCTTACGGTGGCCACATTAAGCGACTCCGTCTCGTATTTCGAAAGTAAGGCGATGGAGATATTTAACGAGCAGAATCCGGATTACCATGTGCAGCTGGTGCTATACGATCAGAACGCGTATCAGAAGACAGGTGACGTGACAGATGATATCGATACGAGTGACCGCCAGATGTACAATGCCATGTCGATGGTCAGCGGAAGCCTGTCCATGGATATCCGTTCCGGAGATGGACCGGATGTCGTTCTCGGCGCGGCGCAATCGCTCGACCTGCTGGACAGCCAGTATCTTATGGATCTGACACCGTACCTCCAGGGGCAGTCATACGATGCTTCCCGATACTATTCCAAAATCATCGATGCCTCGAAGATCGATGGAAAGACGTTCTTTATTCCGACATCATTCACGATCGCGGGCATCATTATGGATGGATCGAAGTTGGATGCAAACCAGGTCGGCTTTACCTACGACCAGTACATCTCTTTCGTGGAGAATCAGCGCAACGGATCGGAACCGGTCACGGAATATATCAGCCGTCTGCATTTTCTGAATCTCTGTTTCGAGAGGAGTTATACACAGTGGATAAAAGAGAAGAAGATGAATATCGACCAGGAAGACTTCCGGGAGATGGTTGGTTTCTTCAAGGAGAAGATTCCTGCGGGGGCTTCCGTGGAGCAGGTGGAGATAACCGAGCTCTTCGATCCTGAGGCGCCGGAAACGATCAAGGAAATCATCTTCCTGGAGAATATCAAGGGGCTTGCGGATCTGGGACACTCCGACTACTATTTCGGCAACAATATCAAGATATTCGGTCTCCCGTCGAAAGACGGCACCGGCCCGTCTGCCAATATCGTGAATTCTTTCTCGATCACGGAAGGCTCCGCTGTGAAGGAGGGAGCGTATGCACTTCTTGACATCCTGCTCAGTGAAGAGATTCAGAAAGATTCGATCGATGCGATTCCGATCAACCGCTCGCAGAATGTGTTTCATGAGAGGTAGAAAACTGTCACCTTTTTCCTCTTTTCACCTTCTCATGCGTGACGATCTTGCCGGCGTCGTGGTGGAGGAAAAAACATCTTCTCGAAATGCACTTGACAAGGATGGTTTATCCGGATAAACTAAAGACAAGGTTTATCTAGATAAACCATTTTTCTGTTGAATGAGTATTCATTTTGACGGGATGCGTGAAATGTCAGTGAATACAGGATTCGAGAGAATTGGAGAGGTAAAAGCAGATGATGGATATGGAATTAGGTGCAGTACAGTTGCGGTTTGCCGATATTGTTTGGGAACACGAGCCGGTAGCGTCCGGAGATCTGGTAAAGATTTGCGAGAAGGAACTGAAGTGGAAGAAGCCAACGACGTATACCGTGCTCCGCAAGCTCTGTGAGAAGGGTCTGCTTCAGAATGAGAACGGTATCGTGACGACCAGGATTCCGCGCGAGAAGTTCTATTCGATCCGCAGTGAACGGATCGTGGAGGATTCGTACCAGGGATCGCTCCCGGCTTTTGTCGCATCCTTTATCTCTCGTAAAGAACTGACCCCCGAGGAGGCCGAGCAGATCCAGAAGATGATCGATGCTTTTAAGAAGGAGAATTGATCATGAACTCGATATTGATTAGGGTATTGAATCTAAGCTTGTCTGCAAGCTGGCTGATCCTGACCGTGATCGTTCTGCGTGCGGTTTTCAAGAAGGCGCCGAAATGGTTTCCGTGTGCGCTCTGGGCAATCGTAGCGATCCGGTTGGTCCTGCCTTTCTCCCTTGAAAGCGTGATCAGCCTGGTTCCCAGCAGTGAAACGATCCCGATGGAGATCGTTACCATGGACAGCCCCCAGATCGATAGTGGTTTTGCCTATATTAACGGAGTGATCAATCCGGCGATTGAACATGCCGTGAGAACTCCGGCGGATGGGAAAGCCGGCGCGGGAAAGCAGACGAATCCGGGTGTGGATCCTTCTCGGGCTGCTTCAGAAAATGGAACGAGTCATGCCGGAGAGACTTTGTCTTCTTCGCAAGACCATGGAAAAACGTCGATGCAGACTGTATTTACGGTTGCATCCGTCGTGTGGATCGTGGGTGCGGTGAGCCTTCTGGGATATGCCGGGATCAGCGCCTGGCGTCTCAAGAGAAAAACAGCTGCTTCGGTTGAGATCGAAGAGGGTGTCCTGGAGTGCGATGAAGTCAAGTCTCCGTTTATTCTCGGGATCTTCTGCCCGAAGATCTACATTCCTTCTTCTATGAACAAGAAGACATTAAGCTATGTTCTGGCGCACGAAAGAGCGCATCTGGCACGTCGGGATCAGCTATGGAAACCGTTGGGATTTCTGATCCTTACCGTATACTGGTTCAATCCGCTTTGCTGGGTCGCGTATATCCTCCTTTGCCGGGATATAGAGATGGCCTGCGATGAGAAAGTCATCCGTAAGATGAAGAAACAGAGTACCGCCGAATATTCCCAGGCTCTGCTAAACTGTAGTCTCAGAAGATCATCCATCAAGATGTGCCCATTGGCATTTGGCGAAGTCGGCGTGAAACAGAGGGTGAAGAATATTCTGAACTATAAGAAGCCGAAATATGCAGTTGTGGCACTCCTGATCGCGGCATGTATCGTTGTGACCGGCTGCTTCCTGACCAGCCCGAAGAAAAAGAAGTCGGCGAAGGTGATCAAGATCACGGAGTCATATTCTTGCGTGCCTTTCCAGGCTCCGGCGAAAGAAGGCTATACAGCCAATGTTAAGAATATTCTGCCGGATGAAGATAGTTTCTGTATATCTGTTCTTTACACGGACAGGAAGAATGGAGTTTCTCTCACAGACATTATGACTGTAAGTACGAAGGGTGAGATAGAGAGCATACTGGAACTTCCCGGATTACAGGTTCCGACAGCAGTATTCCCGACGGAATATGCTTTTATGAACTCTGATGGGAAAGCGAAGTTTTTGGATAAGAATACCGGAAAGGATACGAAGACGGTAACACCGGGATTTCAGGCCGAGTTCATGGCGCCTGTTTCAGACGGGTTCGTGATCGCGGGACGAAGGGAAATTGCGAAATATGACCAAGCTGGCAATTGTCAGGCATCGATCCGGACAGAGTTTCCGATTGAGAAGAACTCGTATTTTGAAGAGAACGGGAAATCTTATGTGATAGGTGGCGAAGAAGATGGAGAGAGAAGCTTCTATTCCGTGAACTTTGCAAGTGAAACCGCTTCGGAAGCAGCGACGCTTCAGGAGCTGAATCTGGCAACGGTGGATCCGTGCGGGAATTATGCTTTCGCAGCGCAGGGCGTATATAAAGTAGATCTGGAAAGCAAGCAGAGAACACAGATTATTGCCTGGAATAACGTGGATATCCGTCCGCCGGCGAAAGGTTTGGAAGAAAAACTATATTATCCCGTGAACGATCGGCAGTTTGCCCTGGAATATGTATATGGTGAGAATGACTCGGAGGTGCTGCTGCTCTCCAAAGATGAGGATTATAAACCTGTTGTAAAAGGAGTGATTACGATAGGCGGATGCATGGTGTATCAGGATCTTCCGCTCCAGTGGCTGGTCTATCAGTTCAATACATCTCATTCCGATTATCGTGTAGTTCTCGATGAGTATGCCCGCTTCTACGTCGGCGAGGATGAAGCGGAGCTTCGCCGGGGAAGAATCGATCTGATGCAGTATTTCAACGATGGAAACACGCCGGACATTTTCTATGGGAATACATTCGACTTCGAATACATGGGGCGAACCGGAATGGTTGCTGATCTGAAGCCATATCTTGACCGGTCTCCGGATGATCTTCAATCTCTTACAGATGCGGCGAAAAACCTCATGGTCAACGGTCAGGGGGCATGTTATCAGGTATTTGCATCGTATTGGTTGAATGGGAATATCGGATTAACAAGGCACTTTCCAGAAGGAAGCAGCATAAGTGCGATGGACCTGTATCAGAAAAGCCGGGAGCTTGGGATGCTGGAATACGAAAGTTTTTGTTCTGAAGCAGCAAGAATAGTCGATGAAGCGCTTATCTACCGGTTCCCGGATCTGTGGGGAATCTATGACAAGGATAAGAAATTATCTGTTGAGGATTTGAAAAAGCTTCTGGATGTGGCAATAGCTGCACAGAATGAATACGGATCCGGAAATAGTGGTACATATTTTCCGGACGCATTAAGGGATGATCTGACATTGCTTGCCAATGGTATCGTGGGGGATATTTATTCTTTTGCAGAAAGAGAGAATTCACTTCAAGAGAGTATCTCATTTATAGGCAATCCGGGAATCGACGGTTCGGTTCATCAGGCACATCCCAGATGCCGGTTGGCTATGTCCACAACAGCAGCAGATCCGGATAAGTGTTGGGAGTTAATGAGTGGGATTTTTACTGAAGACGTGCAGAAAATCGCAGCATGCAGCGGAGTGGGCGAAATCCCGGCCAATAAGTTTGTCCTGAAAGAGATATGTGATGCGGCGATGGATCCGAAGTCCGTTTCGGATGAAGTGATCAAGAGCTTCGTGGAAAATCAACCACCGGTGTCGCAGGACATCGTGGATGATTATCTTCAGGCGGTTGCCACCGCGGATGCGCTGTATATCGAGAACAGAAGCCTGATGTTCATGGTTTGGGATGAAGTGAACAGTTACTATACGCAGAATCGGACTACCGATCAGATCGCGAAGACTCTATATGATCGATTGGAATTATATGCACAAGAGAATTATTCATAGTGCTTCTTGAGAGGAATCACAAGAAAATAAAATAGGAGGATCAGATTATGAAAAATCTCGGAAAACGCATTGCGTGCGCAATGTGCATGCTTCTTATGCTTCAAACAGCCGCCTGCTTGAAGAAAACGGAACAGGAAACCAGCGGTTCGGCGACAGACAGCAGCGCCGGTTCGTACAGTGAAACATCCGAAAGTACGGAAGGAAATGCTTCGGGGAGTGAAGACACGTCTTCAAGTTCGGAAAGTGAGACTTTGCCGTCCGATTCAGGCAACTATTGCGAAACGGGCTCCCCGAAGGACGTGGAGCAGTCTTTTGATCTGTCTTTCAGTGACGATCTGAAAGTCTACGATTATGGAAAGAAAACAGTCAATGTATATCGGGCAAAGTTCGCTGATTATATCGAACTGTCGGAGCCTTTCTTTAATGAGTGGATCGATCATTCTGTTCAGTTAGACTACCTTGTGAACTGGGCTACGGGAGGAAGATTCTCTTACGCTCCGATTCTAAAATCGATAGATGACATGATGAACTATGATGGAATTCCATTGGAATTCGTCGAGTTTCAATGCGCAGATCTAGATACTGTTGCACGCAATATTCAGAATGTTGATATGATTACGCTGAAGGAGCTGGAAAACGGCGAAGAACTTGCGGGGGAGTGCGGCATCGATGTCAACAGCCCGATTCTCTGCTGGGAGTATAATGTTGTTGATTTTCCTGTGGAAGATGCGGTAAAAAGCTTCTACGATGTGCAGGTGGATGCGGGACCTTTTTCGAAGGATACAGTGAAATATGCGAAGGTTCGGACACAATATATAGATGGTATTCCGCTCAATGGGACAGGTGACGATGATAATTTCTTCGAATGCACGTACGACTGGCCTGGCGTAATCGAACCGTCCAGACGTGCATATAGTTGTAATCTTTATTTCCCCGCTTATGGGTTAGCGAACCCGAGTGATACCTGCAGAGTTTGTCTCGACACACAGAGATATACTACAACGGATGTCATAAAGGCAGATCTGCCGGTCGCATCTCCTGAGAACTGTCTGGATGGAATCGCCGAGGCGATCAAGTATCAACCGAGTGCAATTTCTGATGGACAGTCTTACAATGGTGCCTGGGGAAAGGATATAAAGATCTATTGCATGGAATTGATGTATTTGCCTCTGGATCCGAATCCTTTGTATGATAGTTCGGACGAATCGGAGGAAAGCCGGATCAGTCATGTTATGTATCTGGTCCCTGTCTGGAAAGCATACTATATTTGCACGGACCCGAATACTGACGCAATCGGTTACGGATCACTAGTCATCAATGCGGCCACGGGCGAATCTCTGTTCTCTTCCACCATTGCCCAGGGAACGAATTCGGAATTGTATCCGTATCTGCATAGAGAGGGATGAGTCGGGAAGAACTCGGGCAGAAATCAGTCTACGGCGAATTGAAATATCAGTCTCAAGCGAATTGACGAGTGACGGTTCTGGACATATAACGACAGTGATATTGGCAAAATTTTATCATAATTATGATAAGGAGTGTTTATATGAGTCAGATTAGACCCGTGTCAGATTTGCGGAATAAATTTACGGAAATTGAAAAAACAGTTCAGGAAGGGCAGCCTGTCTATCTTACAAAGAACGGGTATGGAACCATGGTCCTGCTAAGTCTCGAGAGCTTTTCAAGAATGACGGAGAATGTGGACATCATGCTGGATCTGGCTGATAAGCAAGCGCAAGAGACAGATGTTCGCTATTCACATGAGGAGGTCTTCAAGAAAATCAGAGGCAAGATACATGAGAAGTGAGTACGGACTTCGCTATCTTCCGCTTTTCTAGGATGACCTGTGGGAAAAAGTGTACTATATCAGTTGCCATCTCGGAAATCCAAAGGCGGCAGAGGATCTTGTGGATGCGGTGGAGTCCGCCATCTTGAAACGCCTGCCGGTATGCGAGAGCTTCGAACCATACCCTTCATCCAAGATACGAATGAATCCATACTACAGAATATATGTGAAGAACTTTATTGTCTTCTATGTTGTCCTTATCGAGAATGGAAAGAAAATAATGGAAGTACGAAGGTTCCTGTATAAACGACAAGAGCGCACAGATAAGTTGGAGTAAAGAAGGTAGCGGGTGCTGGGTTATGGCTGCCGGTTACATTACGTGTGGAATTCTGGTTTTGAAAAATCCACACGTAATCCCGGACGGCCTGCCAAGAAAGATTACGTGTGGAATCCCAGTTTCTGAAAATCCACACGTAATCTCAGATTCGCCTCCGAGAAAACTTACGTGTGAAATCTCCATTTTTGAGAATCCACACGTAATCCCGGATTCACTTCCAAGAAAACTTACGTGTGGAATCCTTGTTTTTGAGAATCCACACGTAATCCCGGATTCGCCTCCGAGAAAACTTACGTGTGAAATCTCGATTTTTGAATATCCACACGTAATCTCAGATTCGCTTCCAAGAAAACTTACGTGTGAAATCTCGTTTTTTGAATTTTCACACGTAATCCCAGAATTCCCAGTAAGAGAATTCATGTGTGATATTTTCCATGTCTATACTTATCGCTGTGCCCGTGTAGCAGTGACTTAGGCGCTGTTATTCTACAAATAACAGATTAGGATTATGACGGAGGACAGTTTCGACGTGATCGAGGCCTGGGAGACGATGGAGGAATCGGAGATCAAGGCGATGTGCGAGGCGAACAACGCGGTGTACTATTCGAAAGAAGAGATCGTTGGCAGGTTCTGGGACAATCACGAGATCTTCCTGGAGAGCCTTGATAATGGCATGGTCTGGATGGAGACGTCGCTTGCGGATGTGGGGATTACATGGTGAGATCTGACGTGGTCACTTCTTGAGACCGCGGATCTTAAGGCCGGTTTCGAAGTATTTCTGGAGGAACGGGTAGAGGAGCAGAATCGGGACCATGGACACAATGGCGAGCGCGGCCGACATCGTGGAGGGCGTGGGCGTGTTCTGATCGAGCGAGCCTCCGTGGATCCTTTCGGTGGCGATGGCGACGGTCTGGGTGGAATACTTCATCAATTCGTACTGCAATGTCGTGATCTTCACATCCAGACGGTTAAAGAGCATCGCGTCGAACCAGGCGTGCCAGTGGTAGGTGGCGATGAAGAGAGCGATGGCGGCATAGAGTGGCTTGCATAATGGGCTTACGATGTGGAAGAAGATCTTCAGGTGCCCGGCTCCGTCGAGCTGGGCGGACTCTTCCAGCGAGTCGGGGATCTTCTCCATGTACGCCTTCATGACCATGACGTGGTACGCGGATACCATGCCCGGGAGGATATATACCCAGAAACTCCCGAGAAGGTGAAGGTGCTTCATGAGGATGGCGATGGGGACGATGCCGCCGGAGACGTAGAGCGTGAAGACCCAGAACAGCGAAAGCTGGGACCGGAACAGGAATTTCCTGCGGCTCAGGATATAGGCGAGAAATGCATTGGCAGAAAGGGCCGTGATGGTTCCGATTGCGGTTCTGGCGACGGTCGTGATTGCACCATTTCGAATCGATTCCCTCTTAAAAAGCACTTGTACGTAGTTCTCAAGTGTCGGGTGCCGGGGGATGAGATACAGGCCGCCGCTCTTCACTGCGTCGATCGATCCGCTGAAGGAGAGAGCGATCAAGCGGAAGAACGGGTAAAGGGTGATGAGGCAGAAAAGGATCAGGAATGTCCATGCGCATATCGCGAAGAGAAGATCTCCGGATGACATCTTCTTCATGCGTTTCCTTCTCGGAACAGATACACTATCTACGTAAGCCATGACACGATCCTCCCCTCACTCGGATCCTCTTTCCTATCCCTCCTAAAAGTCTTCTGATACCTGTTACTTCTAGCGTAACATGAGGATCGGGAGGACGGCAATGGAGAAACTCTTACAGTAATACGGTGAGATTATGGAAGATTCGCACCGCCGTACCATCGTGACGCTGTATGAAGCCGGGCGGCGCGAGTGGCGGTGGGGAAAGATGTGCGAATCGCGGTTCTGTGATACAATCAATATATTATGGAGTGAGGGGGATTCGTTTCGTGGAAAAACCATTTAAACCGTATATACCTGCCGATAAGGTCACGACGGAGATGACGCCGACGTCGATCATCCTGGGTATCGTGCTTGCCGTTGTTTTCGGCGCGGCCAATGCGTATCTCGGACTGAAGGTCGGCCTTACCGTTTCGGCGTCGATTCCGGCGGCCGTTATCTCGATGACGATCATAAGGATCATCATGCGCAAGGACTCGATCCTCGAGAGCAACATGGTGCAGACCATCGGCTCCGCCGGGGAATCCCTGGCGGCGGGTGCGATCTTCACGATGCCGGCGCTTTTTATATGGGCGAAGGAAGGCGTCATGGACAAGCCTTCGCTGATCTCGATCACGGTAATCGCTCTGGTGGGTGGACTCCTTGGTGTGTTCTTCATGGTGCCGCTCCGTAGTGCCCTGATCGTGAAGGAGCATGGTGTGCTGCCGTATCCGGAGGGCACGGCCTGTGCGGAAGTGCTGCTGGCCGGTGAGGAGGGCGGATCTTCTGCCAAGTCTGTTTTCATCGGTATGGCGCTGGGTGCTATCGTCAAGTTCGTGGCCGACGGGCTCTGCGCCGTGAAGTCGGTGGTCACGTTTAAGATCTCTTCTCTGAAGACGGAGTTCTCGTCGGAGATCTATCCTGCCTTGATCTCGGTCGGTTATATATGTGGACCGAAGATCTCCGCGTATATGTTCGCGGGCGGTATCCTGGGATGGTTCGTCCTGATCCCGGCGATCGTGACGTTCGGTACGGATATCGTTATGTATCCGGCGAGTGTGTCGGTTGCGCAGCTCTATGCCGAGGGCGGTGCTTCCGCCATCTGGGCAAGCTATATCAAATACATCGGTGCCGGTGCGGTAGCCGCGGCCGGTATTATCAGCCTGATCAAGACTTTCCCGACGATCGTGAAGGCCTTCACAGGTTCCATGAAGGGTATTTCGAAGAGTGGGAAAGGTAAGGGTTCTGTGGATCGTACGAGCCAGGATCTGGATATGCGTTTCGTGCTTGTGTCGATCGCGGTCTTGATCGTGCTGATCTGGGTGCTCCCGGTGATCCCGGTGACGATCTTCGGTGCGCTCCTGGTCGTGTTCTTCGGATTCTTCTTCAGTGCGGTCAGCTCGAGAATGGTCGGTCTTGTCGGAAGCTCGAATAACCCGGTCTCCGGTATGACGATCGCGACGGTTCTGATCGCGACATTCTGTCTGAAACTGACGGGCGATGTGGGTGTGCATGGTATGCACGGTGCCATCGCGATCGGTTCGATCATCTGTATCGCGGCATGTATGGCCGGTGATACTTCGCAGGACTTAAAGACCGGTTATATCCTCGGTGCGACGCCGAAGAAACAGCAGATCGGTGAGATCATGGGTACGGTCGCGGCGGCGCTGGCTATCGGCGGTGTTATGATCCTTCTGGATTCCGCCTTCGGCTTCGGTACGGATAAGCTTGCCGCACCGCAGGCCACGATGATGAAGATGATCATCGAGGGCGTCATGGACGGGAACCTCCCGTGGGCCCTGATCTTCATCGGTGTCTTTATCGCGATCGTTATCGAGCTGCTCGGTATCTCTGCGCTGCCGGTTGCGATCGGTCTGTATCTGCCGCTGGAACTGTCGGCGCCGATCATGCTCGGCGGCCTGGTGAAGTGGGTCGTGGATAAGAGAAACGGCAAGCAGAAGGATGAGTCCGGTAAGGGCATCCTCTTCTGTTCCGGCCTGATCGCCGGTGAAGGTATCCTGGGTGTGATCCTTGCGATCCTGACGGTGACGAATGTGGCGGAGAAGATCAATATCAGCGCCCATATTCCTACCGGAAATATCACGTCGCTGATTGTGCTGATCGCGCTTGCTGCGGTCGTTCTTCTCATGTCGGGGAAGAAGCCCGAGAAGGCAGCGGTGAAGGAAGGCGCAGGGGCGAAGGCGTCTGCTTCTTCGGAAGAGGATAAATAATTGGCGGATGAGGTAGGTGCTGCATGCCGAAGAAGGAAAACTTCCTGGATCGTGTATACGAGAAAATGCCGGGCGTTGCTTACTCCACGTCGGAGGACGGCGTGGTGACGGTGGATATGGAGAATAAGGGCTTCACGAACAGGATCGCGCAGCGGTTCTTCAAGCAGCCCGCCGTCTCCCACATTAAGCTTGAGGGCATGGGAAGTTTTATTTTCTCCAGTGTTGACGGTCGAAGAAATGTCTATGAGATCGGACAGCTTGTCTCGGGAAAGTTCGGTGACGAGGCGGAGCCGCTCTACGAGAGACTGTGCGTGTATGTGAAGCAACTCGAGGAAGTGGGCTTCGTGAGGGTCGTGGTATGAAGTACGGGGAATCCACATTCGATATTCTGTATCTGGTTTTCGCGATACTTACGGGTATCGTGATCCTCCTGCGGCGCAGAAACAAGGCGGATGTCCTGATGGGGACGGCGGCACTGGTGCTCGGAGCGGGTGATGCTTTTCACCTCGTACCGCGCGTGCTGAATTATTTTTCCAGTAGGGATATGACCTGGTATCTCGGGTTCGGGAAACTGGTGACGTCCATCACGATGACGGTCTTCTATATTCTCGTTTTCTATCTTTATAAGACGGTGTATCGGAAAGAGGCGCGAAATGGCGTTCCCGTGTGCTCGGAAGGTACCGGGAGCGGTGATCCGGTTCGCGCGGGAAGTTCCGGGAATGTGAAGGCGTTCGGAGGGACGATTCTGCTTCTTGCGGCGGTGCGCGTGGCACTCTGTCTGCTGCCCGGGAACAACTGGTTCTCGGGTGAGGGAACGGTGCTGTGGGGGATCATCCGTAACGTGCCTTTTATCGTGATCGGTGCACTCATCGTGTATCTCTATTACGGGGTTCGAAAAGAAGACAGATATCTTCTAAGGTTCTGGATCTATACGGCGCTGTCGTTCCTGTTCTATATTCCGGTGGCGGTCTTCGCGCCGCTTCTTCCGATCCTCGGGATGCTGATGCTCCCGAAGACGATCTGCTATATTCTGATGCTGGTTTCTTTCCTGCGAAGGAGCAGAGGTGGAGAAGCAGAGGAAGCGAAGGCATAAAAGACGGAACCGATTCGATCGTAATGTGGTAGTGAAAGCATGGGTAGGAAAGTGAGGTAGAGAAGATGGCGATGATTTCTGACAATGATCCGGTTTATGAGCTTCTGGATAAGTGGCATGAAGAGGATCAGTATGAGAAGATCCTGGAGAAGATTGCGGAGATCCCACTGGAGGAGCGCAGCAACAAACTGTGGTTCCGGAAGATCAGTGCGCTTAATAACATGAAGCGGTTCTCGGAAGCAAGAATGGAGATCGGCACGCTGGCGAAACGCTGTACGGAGGATAAGGATACGGCGAAGCTTTTCTATATGCTGGGCTATATCTATGATAATACGGACAGTGAGCTGAAAGCGGTGGAGTGCTATCGGCATACGCGGGCGCTGGATCCGGACTATGAGGGGCTCCAGGAACTGATCGACAGCGCGATGGAGTATGTCAATAAGGACATGGAGGGTGTGCAGAACTCGTTCGGAAAACTGTTCCCCGACGCGAAAAGTGCTTTTGAAAAAGAGGAGGATCCGAGAGAGCTGGACGAGACGGAAGCCTTCCAGTACATCGCTCTGGTGGAGTCGTCTTTCATTCCGTCGGGATTGGGCGTGAAGGTGCCGCTGGACCAGCCCTTCTTCAAGTGCGGGGAAGAGGATAAGGAGAAGGTGAAGGCGCTTCTTTCGTCGAAGTTCGGGGTCACGGATATCGGAAGCCTCCGTGAGTGGTTCGGGAAGAACCGGAACGGGCAGCATCTCGCCGAGGTGATGATGGCGCTGGACGAGGAGGTCGAGATCCCGGTGGAGAAGATGTCAATCGCGGGGCGGACGCGCTTCGATGCGGACCAGCTGGTGATCCGGTACCTGAAGGGGTTCCTTCCGAAGGCGGGGATCCTGGCGTGGGATTTCTGCGCGGTGCTGGCGCTGGCGCGGCTGGCCTTTGCGGTGGATCTGCTTAGTAATACGGAGTTCGTGGAGACGACTTTGTTCTTCACGGACGAGTGCAGGCGGAATTTCGATTCGTGGGAGGAATTCTCGCAGTCGCTCGTGGTCGGGGCGTTCTATAGCGCGATGTGTTTCGAGACGTCGTATGATATCAACAGTGCCGCGCGTTTCGCGATTGGGACGGGGATCCTGTGTATGCAGAATTATCCGAAGCTGAAATGGATCGGGAGTAAGTAAGGGCGCGCCGGTTGGGGCGCTGGTGAGGCGCCGATGAGGCGTGGATCAGGCGCGAGTAAGGGCGCCGATGAGGCGTGGATCAGATCGATAATTGATCGAAAAAAAATAGAAGGAAGTAGTGAAAATGAGTGAGTATCCCAAGCATTTCGAAGAGGCGGAAGCGTATTTCCCGTATGTGGATATGGTGGATGAGGAGACGCAGAAGCAGCTTCTGGAGGCGGCGCAGCGGGCGATCATGGAGTTTAAGATCCAGGCAACTTCGGATGGCCGTGAGCTGGCTTCGCAGATCAACCGTGTGGTGGACGAGATCCTGCGGACCGGGGAAATCCCGAGCGGATATGAAGGCGACCGGATCCTGGTGGCCGTGGAGCTGGGCGCGCTCTATGGGTTTGCGCTGAATATGGGCTACGGCTGGAAGTGGAAGAAGGTCGGCGCGGGCCCGGATCAGCTGCGGTTTGACTGGGGCGTGGGTCCGGACGACGATAACTATTATAATCCTTGCGGGGTGTTCCTCGCGAAGATCCTGCAGGGCCAGAATCCCGGGATCGACGGCAAGAATGATAACACCGTGCTGCTTCTTTATAACATGATCGGTGAGACGGTCAAGAAGACGCCGGCGCGGAAGCTTACTGTGCTGTGGTGAGGATCTGGAAGCCTACGGCTCCGCCAGATTTGAAGAAGTTACCCCCATTTTCTGTACAGCGATGTACAGTGAATGGGAGTACTTCTATGCTGATAACAAAGGATTCAAGAGGTTTCGCGTTTTTCGTGAAAAACTCTTGAAGCTCGCGATGAAAATGTTCAAGAGGTTTCGCGCTTTTCGAGAAAACTCTTGAAGCGCGCGATGAAAACATTCAAGAGGTTTCGCGCTTTTCGAGAAAACTCTTGAAGCTTACGATGAAAATGTTCAAGAGGTTTCGCGCTTTTCGAGAAAACTCTTGAAGCTTACGATGAAAATGTTCAAGAGGTTTCGTGCTTTTCGAGAAAACTCTTGAAAAAGAACAGATTTGTAAGAGAAAGTACGATACAATGAAAGAGGTGCAGTGAGATGTATTTGAATACAGATTGAAGCAGATGGAGTTAAAGAAATGAGAATTCTAATAACCTTGGCTTTGGTTCCCGGAATCATCCTTTTGGGCATAGCCAATTTTTTCTGGCTACACGGCGATCCTGCAACTAGTAAAGAACCGACAAAGAAGTATTTCAAACTTTCTATGATTTTCTTCGGAATAGCCGCGCTGTTAAAAATATTAGAAATGACTTTCTATTAACCAACACATATTCTTCTCATTTCATAGTCTGAAAGTGCCTGTTTTCACCATATTGTGCGGATTGGACTTTTCTTTGGGGAATTCGGAAACCTACGTACAGTAGTGAGGATTCCAAGTAGTGGTCCATGTAAAACGTTTCAACATTGACCATTACATGGATCGGAAGATGAAGATAGTTCTCTTTCAAGTGTGATTTGCCTGATTACGTGTGGATTTTCAGAACCGGAGATTCCACACGTAATTTTCCGTGGAGGGGTGTCCGGGATTACGTGTGGATTTTCAAAAATGAGGATTCCACACGTAAAGTGCCCGGCATACCCTAGCTAAGCCCAAGGACTCGTTGTTTTCACGTGATGTAGAAACCGAAACTCGTGGAGATCGTTTTGCCGTTTGACGTGGCTTCGATCACGAGCTGGTAATGACCGGCGGGTGCTTACGATGCGGAAGTCGTGGATTTCGCGTCGGGCTCGTCGAGGTTGAGGACGTCTTTCCTGTCGACAACGGATTTGCCGACCCATTTCTTCTTATACCAGTAGAACATGACGATCAGGCCGCGGATGCATTCGTCGGTGGCGGTGCCCATGAAGATGCCGGCAACGCCGACGCCGAGGGCCACGCCGACGAAGTAGCCGGTGGTGAGGCCCAGGCCCCAGTTGCAGAGGATGCCCATGATGAGCGGGAAGATGTAGGCGCCGGCGGCCTTCAGGCTGCAGACGAATGTCATGTTCAGGCAGCGGCCCATCTCGACGAAGATGTCCACGATCATGATCATCTGGCCGAGGGCGATGATGTTCTGGTTGCTTGTGAAGAATTGCAGGGTGTAGCGGCATAAGAGGGCGTTGATCGAGGCCATGGCAATCGTGATCGGCATCGATGTGCGGAGCGTCTTAAACACGCGCTTATAGGCTTCGTCGGATTTGCCGGCACCGACCAGGTGCCCCGTGATGATCTGTGTCGCCATGGCGGAGGCGTTCGAGAAGATCATGGCAAAAGAGATGAGGGTGTTACAGTAGGTGCGTGCATTGACGGCGTCGTTGCCCATGCCGTTGACGAAGGAAAGAAGGGTCGTCTGGTAGAGGTTGTAGGTGAGGTTTTCGCCTGCGGTGGGAAGACCGATCTTGACCATCTTCATGAGCAGCTTCTTCGGGAAGGGACGCAGGTAGAGGATGGAGATGCGGCCGATGCGGGTCTTGTAGAAGAAAACGAGAAGCACGATCACGGCGATGAAGCGGGACGCGACGGTCGAGATGGCGACACCTTCCACGCCCATTTCCAGATATTTGAGAGGTCCGTAGAGGAACATGAAGTTGCCGATGATATTGATGACGTTGATGGCGGCGGTGACGCGCATGCCGATCTTGGTGTGACCGTTACAGCGGACGATCTGGAGAAGGACATTGAATACGGCGGTGACGAATCCTCCGCCGCCGACGATGTACAGGTACATCATGGAGTAGTGGCGCATCTCGGGGGAGACATTAAGGAATGTCATAATCAGTGGATTCATCAGGCAGAATGCGGCGCTTAAGATGGCGCCGGCGATGAAGTTGACGAAGATGGAGAGTGTGTAGATCATGTTCATCTTGTCGAAGCGTTTGGCACCGAGATACTGGGAGACGACGACCGTTGTCGAGGTGGCGATGACATTGAAGAAAATGTTCATCATGAACAGTATGATGTTGGCGTTGCCGACTGCGCCGACTGCGAATTCGTCGTAATGGCTCAACATGAGCGTGTCCACATTGTTGAGCATCGTGTTGAGGAGAAGCTCGAAGAACATCGGTCCTGCCAGGAGCAGAAGCGGTGTGTTTTCGTCGATTTTCGTGATGCGGTTAGTATTCATGCCACGGCCTTCTTCATACGTTACTCTTTTTCCGAATTGCTATATTACTACAATGTGAGGGAACATTCTATCAAAATCCCATCCATAAATTGCGTTCTTTTTTCATTTGGGGCGCCACGCGGGCGGAGTTGACAGAGACGAGGTGAAATCAATAGAATATTTAGTTAGGGTATGTCATCGTAGAAGAGGGACGTTTATGAAGTACGAGACGGTCATCACGCCGAAATCCGGCACAAGGTTGAGTTTCCGGGATCTGTTCAGATACCGGGATCTGATCCTGCTGTTCGTGAAGCGTGATTTCGTCGTGACGTATAAGCAGACGATCCTTGGCCCGCTGTGGGCGATCATCCAGCCTCTGATGACAACGCTTGTTTTCAATGTGATCTTCGGCAACCTTGCGAAACTTACAAAGTCGGATACGATGGCGGCTGCGGCGGACATCGTGATCCCGGGTTTCCTGTTCTATCTGGCCGGAACGATCTGCTGGTCGCTTTTCTCGCAGACCGTGACGAAGACGGCGAATACGTTCCTTTCTAATACGAGGATCTTCGGAAAAGTGTATTTCCCGAGGCTGATCATGCCGATCTCGAGTGCGGTCTCGAACCTGATCCCATTCGCGATCCGGTTCCTGATGTTTATCGGTTTTTATCTGTATTTCGCGCTGACCGGCGGGTACGGGTTCCATGTGAGCGGGTATCTGATCCTGCTGCCGCTTCTTCTGCTTCAGCTGATCCTGATGGGGATGGCTTTCGGGCTGATCGTGGCGTCGGTGACGACCAAGTACCGGGACCTGATCCATCTGATGGATTTCGGGATGCAGCTGTGGCTCTACGGGACGCCGGTGGCGTATGGTCTTTCCATGATCCCGGAGTCGTACTATCCGCTTTATATGCTAAATCCGGTGACGATGGTCATCGTGGTGTTCCGGTATGCGTTCTTCGGAACGGGATATTTTGACATCGGGTACTATGGGTTGAGCTGGGCCGTGACACTACTCGCACTCACCCTCGGGCTAGTGCTTTTTCAGAAGGTGGAAAGGTCCGTAATGGATACGATCTGAGGTGGAGACTGTGGACGAACCGATCATTACATTCGAAAATGTTTCTAAGCAGTACCGGTTAGGCATGATCGGCAGTACGACGCTACGCGAGGATCTGCAGCGGCTGGGGGCGCGGATGCGGCATAAGGAGGACCCGACGAAGAAGATCGGGCAGAGCCAGATGAATCAGACGCTGAAGATCGGTGATGCTTTCTGGGCGCTGAAGGATATCGATCTGGAGATCGGTAAGGGCGAGACGCTCGGGATCATCGGGCGGAATGGTGCAGGGAAGTCGACGCTTCTGAAACTTCTGTGCCGGATCACGTCGCCGACGACGGGGACGATCTCGTATAACGGGCGGATCGCGTCGATGCTGGAGGTCGGGACGGGCTTCCATGGGGAGCTGACCGGGCGGGAGAATATTTACCTGAACGGGGCGATCCTGGGTATGAGCCGTAAGGAGATCGCGTCGAAGATCGACAGTATTATCGAGTTTTCGGAGTGCGGGCAGTTTATCGATACGCCGGTGAAGCGGTATTCGTCGGGTATGTATGTGAAGCTGGCGTTCTCGGTGGCGGCGTTTCTGGATGCGGAGATCATGATCATGGACGAGGTCCTGGCGGTGGGCGATGTGGCCTTCCACAAGAAATGCATCGATCGGATGAAGGAGCTGGCGCGGCAGGATCATCGGACAGTCCTGTACGTGAGCCATATGCTGCCGACGGTGTCGGAGCTCTGCAACCGCTGTATCGTGATGGATCATGGGCATATCACCTATGACGGGGCGACGGCGGATGCGATCAGCCATTATCTGGAGAATGAGGCGAATACGGCGACGTCTATTGATTATACGGAGTCGGTCGTGCGGCGGGTGCCCAGGCGGCATGCGGTGCAGCTGCTCCGGGCGTCTTTCGAGGGGAAAGAGAATACGGTTTTCTATGATGATGAGCCGATCCGGATCCGGCTGGATTATAAGTTCCTCGAGGACAGTGATGGAGTATCGTTCCGTCTGGATCTGAAGACGCCGGACGGGCGGCCGATCGGGGCCTCGTATAAAGAGCATTTCCTGTCGGGGAAGTCCGGGCAGGAGGGCAGTGTCGTGCTTAAGTATGATTTCCCGGAGCTGGCGGCGGGCCGCTACCGGACCATTTTCACATTTCTCTTCGGGAGCGAGGGCGGCGCGGCGATTGCGCTGGAGGCGCGGGAAGGCCTGGCTTTCGAGAAGAAGTTCTCGTCGCTGCTGGATGCGAAGTGGGATGCGGCCAGGCTGGGCAGTATCCGGCTTCCGGCGCCGGTGGTGGACATGCAGAACAGCGGCGAGGACTGAGGCCGGGCGTCACGACGGCGATTGCTGCTCGAAAAGCACGGGGAACAGTGCTTTTGCATGAGTATTCAAAGAAGTGAATGAGATTGGAGCGGCTCGAGGTGTACCGGGGAGGGGCCGACACATTAAACGCTCAGAAAGATCTATTTAATGTGTATTTTGGGTGTGTTTGGAAGGGGTCTGACACATTAAATCTTACGAATCGCTCATTTAATGTGTAAAAAGCACTATGCAATATACCTCGGAGGCGTGTTTTTACACATTAAAACCGGTCGGGACTGAAGTTTAATGTGTTGGGGACTTCGGAGTGTCCCGGAAGATACTTATTAAAACGCTTGAAACCGGAGTTTAATGTGTTCTGCCGTTTCTGCGCCGGGAAAAGCACTGATGCGGCGGGGCGGGGTGGAAAGAGGAGTGATCGGCGGCGCGGTCCCAGGAGAGGCACGAAAAAAGAAGTATCCTCACAGTATAAAAACAGTGCTTTTGACGTGGGAGGAGTGGTAAGATGGGAAACAAATTTCTCACGGGGGAGTGCCGGTCGATGAATTCGATGAAGAAGAAAGATAGCATGTGGAGACAGCTGCGGTATGCGCTTCGGCAGGTTTGGGAGGCGGATCGGCTGCTGCTGCCGTTCACGATCTTCAAGAACTCGATCGAGCAGATCTTCTATGTGTTTTTCTTCGTGTACCTGACGAAGTACATCTTCAACTGTATCGAGCGGAACATCGCGTACAGCAGGCTTTTCTGGTTTCTGATCGTCGCATGCCTCGGGCATGTGTGCGTGCATTTCATCTGCGGGTGGTACGAAACGTACAGGAAGATCAAGATGCCGGAGGTGTACCGGCACATTTTCCACCGCGTGATGGACATCTCGGACACGATCGAGCTCTCGGATTACGAGTCGCCGGAGTTCTACGACAAGTACGCGCGGGCACTGGACCGGTGCGCGGAGTCGGCGATCGATCTGTCGATCCAGACGGGCGTGTATATCGGCAACGTCGGGGCGACGATCATGTCGCTGGTGATCGTTCTGACGGTGGACCCGGTGCTTCTCGTGTTCATGGTCATCCCGATGGTGGTGAGCCTTTACTTCGGGAAGAAAAACGGCAAGTGCAATTACGACCGCGAGAAGGCCATCACGCGCGACAAACGCACTGCGGACTATGTCAAGCGTGTGTATTATGAGAAGAAATATGCTTCCGAGATCCGGCTGTTCGACATCAATTCGATCATGCTCGACAAGCAGGAGAAGGCGGTCGAGGAGATGGGACGGATCTCGCTTACTTACCGCATGAAATCGGCATTTTACTCCTTCCTCATGAAGGGCAGTTACTCGATCCTAGCCGGGATCGCGGCGTATTTCTACGTTGCTTTTCGCGTGAAAAACGGCGGCGTCACGGATATCTCGAGCTATGTGGCCATGATCTCGGCGATGGCGTTCTCGACGGACCAGCTGAAGCACGCGGTCGAGAACCGGATCTTCCTGAACAACGAGTCGCGCCTGTTCCGAAATCTTTATGAGTTTCTGGAGACGGAGCGCCCGCGGCAGGCGGCTAAGCCCGATATCGGTGAGATCCGCACTATCGAGCTTCAGGACGTTTCGTTCACCTATCCGGGCGCTTCGGGTGAAACGCTCCGGAACGTGAGTTTCCTGTGGAAGAAGGGTGAGAAGCTCGCAATCGTCGGCTATAACGGCGCGGGGAAGACCACACTCATCAAGCTCCTCATGGGGCTGTATCCGGTCACTTCCGGCCGGATCCTCGTGAACGGCACGGATATCGGTGAGATCGACGGCAACGCTTACCGCAAGCGTTTCGGGACGGTGTTCCAGGATCTGCAGGTGTTCGCGATGCCCCTCGTGGAGAATGTCCTGATGCGCCGGCCTTCCGGGCAGGAGGACTACGACTTGGCGCGACAGGCGCTGCTGGATGCGCAGTTCGATGTGTCGCATCCCGGTCTGGTAAAAGCACTGGACACCATCGTGAGCCGGGAATTTGATGAGGAGGGTTTTATCCCGTCGGGCGGGCAGGCACAGAAGATCGCCATCGCGAGGGTATTCGCCCAGCAGCCGGATATGGTCATCCTCGACGAGCCGTCCTCGGCGCTCGACCCGCTGGCCGAATATAACATGTACAACAATATGATGCGTTTGTCGAAGGGACGCGGCGTGGTGTTTATCTCGCACCGGCTGTCGTCGGCGAGGATGGCGGATCAGATCTATATGATGAAGGACGGCTGTGTCGTCGAGCACGGCTCGCACGAGGAACTGATGGAGAAGCGGGGGCATTACTACGAGATGTTTATGCTTCAGGCGGAGAACTATCAGGAGAGTCTGCCGGAGGAACTTCTCCGGGGAGCGGAGGCGTTCTATGAGTAACACGGCATCGAGACGAAAAGATAAGCTGAAGGAAGAGAGAATCACGATCCGGCAGATGATCGGCAACGTTACGTATCTTCTCAAGTACGCCGGTAAATACGACCGGCCCCTGATCCTCCGGATCATGATCCTGAATATTCTTCTTCTGTCCGGCATGGCGGCAAACGATACATTTATCCTGAAGATGATCATCAACGGACTGACCGGTGACATGTCTTTCTACCGGATCATGGTGCTGCTCCTCATCTCGCTGGTGCTGGTCGTGATCCTCGAGTGGATGCGCCAGATGCTGAACGAGTGGGCGCAGGCGAAACTGATCCCGCTGAGCGGACGGATCCAGCGGGACCTGGCCGAGAAGAACAGCCTGAAGGACCTGATCTTCTACGACGATCCGGAGAGCTACGATACGTATGCGGTCGTCTCCCAACGCGCGGACGAACTGATTGCGGACGCGGTGACGGTCGTCAGTAAGATCATCGGCGGAACGGTGGCCCTGCTCGTCGCATCCGCCATGATACTCACCATCGATCCGGTGCTGGCGCTTTTTCCTATAGCGGGATTCCTGGTCAATCTGGCGACACGCTTCAAGATCGAGAAGATCAACTACACTTGGTGGGTGGAGTACAGGAAGAAACTTCGGAAGGCCGACTACAGCAAGCGCGTCTTCTATCAGCCGGAATTTGCCAAGGAGTGCAAGCTTACGGACGTCCGGGGACCGCTGCGCCTGCAGTTCGACGAGGCGCTGGATGAGGCGGCGGAAGAGGGGCGGATATATGGCCCGCCGCTGACGTGGGTGTCGCTGGTGAACTGGATCTCCGTCTTTACCATCTTCTCTTTCTTCGCGATCCCGGCGTACCTCGGCTATCTCGCGCTGGTCCTGAAGTCGATCGCCCTCGGCGAGGTGGCCTCGGCGAACAATGCGGCGAACTACGTGAGGCGGAATCTGAACGAGATCAACTACTGCCTGGTGGATTTTCAGGTGATCGGGCGGTATGGGGACAAGCTCATCAAGCTTCTCGAGTATGAGCCGAACATCGAGGTGGCCGACGGACTCACCCCGGCGAAGGGAACCGGGGCGCTGGTGCTCTCCCATGTGTCATTTCGCTATCCGCATACAGAGGAGGATACGCTTTCTGACATCTCGATCGAGATCCGGCCGGGTGAGAAGATCGCTATCGTTGGCGAGAACGGCGCCGGCAAAACCACTTTCGTGAAGCTGCTGATGCGTCTTTATGATGTGACGGGCGGCAGTATCTCGTACGCGGGGCACGATATCCGCGAGTACAACACGCGGCAGTACAGGAAGAAGATCAGTGCGGTCTTCCAGGACTATAACATCTATGCGGCGACGATCGCGGAGAATGTGCTGCTGCGGAAGGTGGAAGACGGGGACGAGGCGGAGATCGTCCGTGCCCTGGAGAAGGCCGACTTCGGGAGGAAGCTTCGGTCGATGCCGGAGGGGATCCGCACGCCTCTGACGCGGGAGTTCGACGAGTCGGGCGTGAATCTGTCGGGCGGCGAGGGGCAGAAGATCGCGATCTCGCGTGTGTTCCTCCATAACGACGACCGGGCGGTCTCGATCCTCGATGAGCCGTCCTCGGCCCTCGATCCGGTCTCGGAGTATAAGCTCAATAAGAACCTGATCGAGAATGCCGGCGAGAATACGGTCATCTTCATCTCTCACCGCCTCTCGACGACGCGTATGGCCGACCGCATCTATCTGTTTGAGCATGGCCGGATCATCGAGGAAGGCACCCACGACGAGCTCATGAAGCGGAACGGCCGCTACCGCGAGATGTTCGACCGACAGGCACACAATTATCTGGTGTGAACGGGCGGCGTGCGGGCACTGCTCGGGCCGGGCGGCGCGGGAATTGCTAGTAATGGCAGCGGGGTAGTGCGGTAGCTTCTCGAGATGGAATTGCTAGTAATGGCAGTGCGGTTGCGATTTCGCTCGAAAAGCACTGGGAACAGTGCTTTTGCATATGTATTCATGGAAATGAATGAGATTGGATCGGCCGGGGGCCTGTCTGAGAGGGTCTGACACATTAACCCGTTAGAAGTGTCGTTTTAATGTGTAAATTGGGCGTGCTTTGAAGGGGGCTGACACATTAAAACTTGCGAATCGCTCATTTAATGTGTAAAAAGCACTATGCAATATACCTCGGAGGCGTGTTTTTACACATTGAAATCACTCAAGACCGGGGTTTAATGTGTCAGGGTCTCCAGAGCGTACTCATTAAATCGCTCGAAACTGAAGTTTAATGTGTTGGAATCGCCGTGAAAAGCACTGGACCGTGAATGCGATATCCCAGAACGTGGGAATCTGATATAATAGGAGGCGACGTGTAGGGTTCGGCGGGATCATCAGGTGGGACAGCGATGGAAACAGAAGTTGTTCTTGCGGTTGGAGGTACAGAAAGATGTGGAGTAGTGGCGGATTACCGGGTTCCATCAGATATGCGATGGCGATGGGCAAAAACAGATATTATACGGCGGATATTTATGATCCGAACGGCGTGCCGGTGGATGAGAAATGCCTGCGGAAGAAGCCTTTTACCCCGATCAAGGATCCGTCTTATCTTGAGATGGTCCGGATCGCCCTTTGTTACTACATTGCCAAGATCGACGGGGTGTCCGCGGATGAGCAGAGGATCATTGATGAGATGTGCCAGAACCTTCTGGAGAACGGGTGTGGCGGGGCGCAGTTCCGCTCGGACCTGAAGATGATCCTGGCGGATAAGAGCCGGTGCTTCGATACGGTGAAGCGTTATATCAACCGTGTCGAGCCGGAGGTGCTTGAGGATTTTATGCAGGATATCGTGGCGATGGCGGAGACGACCGACGGGATCACGGATAACGAGCGGAAGGCGATCAGCGAGTTCCGGGCGTTTATCGATGAGCGGAAAGGCATGTCGGACGAGCAGGTGAACAGCACGAGTGTCGGGCAGGAAGAACTATAATCACGCTTGCGAAGCACTGTCAAAGGGGCGCGGGGCGCGCTTCGGAAGAGATGTACGGACGCCCCCCACGGGCGCGGAGGAGAGCTTGCCGGGAAGGGTACGGGGCTGTTCTCAAATTCTTCTTAAAATCTTTACATAAAAAGTTTTCATTTCAAGTTCTGAAAGTTATAATAGTAATATCCCTTTCTGCGGGGACGGGAGAATTACATAACGCGGAGGCATGAAATGACACTTGACGCTCTTTACGAAGAACTTAATCTTCAGGACTACTATCTCGGCAAAATCACTCAGGTTTACAGAAGCAACTGTATCGCCCATATCGAAAACGTAGACGCAATGCTCGACAGAAGCAAACTGAACAGTTCTTTTCTGCCGAATACGATCAACTACTTCGTTCTGGTCGACTCGACCGTAGGTGTGTTCCTCGGTGAGGTCTTCGAGAATAAGTCCACGAGAAAGAATGTTTCCGAGTCCTCTGCGGATAAGGCGCAGGGCTATCACGAGATCTGCATCGATACGCTGGCCGTGCTGACACCGGAGTCGAACCGGTTCGAGCTGGCGGGCTTTAAGACCCTCGGCATTACGGATAAGGTCTACCTGGCGCCGGATGTCGTGTATAAGCTCTTCATCCAGTCCCTCGAATTCTCCAGGGAAGACGAGCAGCCGCTGCCGTCGTTCGCGACATACCTGAACCGTTCTGCGCAGGCGTCCGTGGTGTTGAAGCCGAGTACGCTCTTCAACCGTCACCTGATGTGCATCGGCGCGACGAACAGTGGTAAGTCCACCACCGCGCTGGCGATCCTCGATAAGCTGATCGCCACCGGGCGTAAGGCGCTCATTATCGACCCGACAGGCGAGTACCGCGATGCTTTTACAGACGACGAGATCATCAAGCTGACACTCGGTGTCGATACGACGATCTCCCCGAGTAAGATCACGATGGAACAGTGGGAGAAGCTCTTCGAGGCAGAGAACAGCGGCCAGGGCGCGGTGCTGGCGGAGGCGATCACTTCTCTGCGTTTCATGAAGAAGATCGGCGACGATTCCTACTACTATAAGGTCGGTGCGAATATCGACGAAGTGCAGGAGAATCTCGCATCTGTTTCGAATGAGGATACCGACTTCAATATCGAGCTGCTGCCGGAGCAGATCCAGGCCGAGGCCGTCTGCGAGCCGGACCGTGATAACGACTATAACTTCCGTTTCCGCTACGATGCTCTGAAGGCGAACGCAAATGCTTCTTTCGTTAAGAAGATCCAGTATCAGATGACGAATACGCGATTCCTGACGTTCTTCTCGAATGACCCGAGCATGAATAACCTGCTCGATGTGGTCGAGGATTTCGTCCACCGTCCGAACGAGAGCCTGTACATCGATGCGTCTGCGCTCGGTGCGGCAGAGGGCGTCGGCGGCATGGTCGTCGACCTCGTCAGTAACTTCGTTATGTCCCAGAAGAACACGTATCCGTTTGTTTTCTTCATCGATGAGGTGCACAGATACGCGAAGTCCCGTTATTCCGAGAAGGAATTCCACGGCGGTCTGACCCTGATTGCCAGAGAGGGACGTCGTAAGGGTGTTTTCCTCTATCTCACGACCCAGAACCCGAAGGACGTTTCGCCGGTCCTCTTCGGTCAGGTCGGTACGATGCTGATCCACCGTCTCATGCTGAACGACGAGATCCATGCGGTCGAGAACCACCTCGACGATTACGCCATGAAGCATGTCCGGAAGCTCAATCAGGGCGAGGTCATCCTGACGAGCGTCAACCTCCTGCACAATGTGTTCATCCACGTCAACAAGTGCGACAGAAAGCAGTACAACGACACGCCGCTGCTGTGATCGTGAGTTGTGAGTTGCGAGTTGGCTGTTGGGCCCCGGGCGACAGTGCTTTTTCATAGGGAGCGCTGGCGCGGGCTTCTGCTGTCCTTCTTGCCCTCGATACCCCGCCGCCAGCATACTAATCTTCCATCTCCATGAGTTTGGTATGTTTGTTAGGTCGTGATTTCGAGGCGTCGACCTACTAACACTCGATTTCGAAGCATTTAGTATGCTTTTTTCTGCCCTGAAGGCAAAATGTATAAAGAAATAGCATACTAAACTCACGAAATCAGAAGTTTGGTATGTTAGACCCCCTGAAAAACGCCTCAAATGACATACTAAATCTTCATTTTGAGTGGTTTGGTATGTCGGGCCCCGGCGGACGCGTCTCGGACAGGCTATTTCTCATTCATTTCCATGAATACTTATGCAAAAACACTGTTCCCAGTGCTTTTCGAGCAGTGATTGGCTTGGCAGTTCTGGTCGTGAGCCGGGCTTTCGTTGCGAAAAGCGTCGATCCAAGTGCTTTTCGAGCGGAATGCGTCGTTGCAGTGTGACCGTGCCCGCGCCTGCGCGCTGGGGGAAAATGCTGTGAAGGAAAACGGGGTCGGACGCGCTTAGCGTGAGCCGAAGAAAAGCTCGCCGTCGCCGTACGTGTATTTGTAGATCGTCTGGCCGGGCTTCATGCGGGAGGCGTCCGCGCAGTCGTAGCCACGGTGGCCGACGTACTGCTTCGCTTCCATTTTCCCATCGACATTCAACTCCGAAATGATGAAATCACGCGCATTTGGGGCGGCGAAACTGACGTTCGAACTTATGAGAATGACGGGGCGGACGGCCACGATGTTCCGGTATTTCTTGCGAAGATAGGAGCGGAAAAGGCGCAGGCAAGTGTAGAGGAAGATCGGCGGCAGGACCAGCAGCAGCGGCAGCGCGATGGGGAAGTAGTTGTCCTCGTAGGCGGTGCCGTCGAAGAAGAACCCGTACACGGCGAAGATCACGATCGCCAGGAGGCAGAAGCCGAAGAAACCCGTGCCGAGGAGTACCAGCGAGCGCCTCAGCCGATGGGTATTCACGTAGTAGTTGAAGAACGTGTCGATCTGTCTTCTTTCGTGCTCCGTGACGGCGGGATGGCCCATGCTCTGTGCTCGTACTGCAGAAGCACTTGGCGCCGGGCTTGTCACAGGCTCCGACACCGGAACCTGCTCCGAAGCCGCAGCCGAAGCCGCAGCCGAAACTGCAGTCCCCGGCATGGAAGAAATGTGATCCAGTTCATTCTGATGCGCGATGACGGCCGACTCTTCGCTCACAGCCTGCGGCGCCTCCGCCGGAATCAATGTGGCGAGCTTTCCCTCCGCCTTCATGAGGAAAACCATCTCGCCGTTTACGACCACGATAAGCCGCTCGCCGATACGGTTGGCCATCGCAAGAAACTCACTGCACAAAATTTTATACGGGTGGCCGTTGCCGTCCACAAGATCGTCCTCGGTGTAGGCGATCGGCGGGCAGGTGATGTCGCCCACGCAGGTGGCGCCGTTGATCATGGTCTTGCCCACGCGGAAGATCCTGTTACGCTTCCTCCGCGTGCCGATGACGGCGGTGAGCACGGTCCCCAGGACGGTGACGCCGAGCATGATCAGGAAGAACGCGGGGAGCGAGTACGGGTGGTTCATGCCGAGCACGCCTAACCCGACGATGGCGCCGCCGATCGCGCCGACGGTGCAGCTGATGGCGAGCGCGACGAAATTGAGGGTCGTCTGCCCGGAGACCATCAAGGTCTGGATCCGCCCGCTGTATTTGTCCAGGATGCGTTTGTCCTCTTTCGTGATATACCGTCTCATACCTGCATTATACACTAGTTTCCTTCGCCCAAAGCACTGTTTTCCTGTGTTGTCTGCACCTGCCTTTGCGCGTGGAACACTGCACCGAGCGAAGCCAATCCCACGCGATCGGTTCCCCCGTCCCCGTCGGGCTGCCGCGCGCCCCCTGGAACAGTGCTTTTGCATAAGAATTCAAAGAAGTGAATGACATTGGACCGGCCCGGGGCATGTCTGAGAGGGTGCAACACATTAAATCTTCAGAAGATGTCTTTTAATGTGTGAATTGGGCGTGTTTGGGAGGGGCTGACACATTAAACTTCAAGAATCTTTCGTTTAATGTGTAAAAAGCACTATGCACAGCGCCTCTGGGGCATGATTATACACATTAAAACCACTCAAACCCAGAGTTTAATGTGTTAGGCGCTCCAGATCGTTCCGAGACGTACTCATTAAATCGCTTGAAACTGGAGTTTAATGTGTTGGATCTCTGGCGTAACACATTAAACCGCGCAAAACGAAAGATTAATGTGTTCCATCCTCTAGCCGAGAGACCCGTGCCCAGCGCCTCATCATCCGCGCACTGCCATCGGCGCCCGGCGCCCTGATCACCCGATCACCGGATCGCCTGCTCCCAGGTGGTCGTCTCCGGCCAGGCGTCGGTCCCGAAATAGAAACGGAGCTCGGAACAGAGGTACTCCGCCTTGGCCAGGCACTCTGGCGTCATCTCGATCGGGAACGAGCCCGTCATGCCGGAATACATCAAGTACAGATACGTGATCGCACGATCCACATCGGCGAAAGAAATGGCCTCCATGCAGAGGAAATACTGAAGATCGACCTCGGCCGCATACGCCTCGATCTCATCCGTTAAAGAAGAAAGAAGATACTCGAAGCCCGAAGGATTCAGAGCCTGCCAGGAGTCCTCCGTGAACGTGCTCCTATCGAAGAAAGAGTTTCGAGCCGTCATGACCTTCTCCGACATACGCCAGATATCACAGATCAGCTGGGCCGCATAATAATCGATGCTGTCGAAGCTTTCTGACATGATGTTATTCGCGTCGACAGGATCCCCTATGTAGGTCTCCCGATAAGTATTGACATAGAGCATCAGATAGTTCGTATTTCGCACGAACGCCGTAGACGGGAAACCATACTCAAAATTCCCGTCATAAAGACAGATCGCGATCGCCGAGTACGTGTTGAAAGTAAGCTGGTCGAAATACCCCTCCGGATACTGAGCAAGCACCGTCTCGATCGAATCGAGCGCTGCAGAAACAGATGTGTGATCCACGGCCTTTGTATCCTCGGCGAAAAGCACTCCATCCGGCGTCATCCCGCCGAACCAGATATACACACCGTACTGGTTGCCGATGTCCACAGCGCGTTGGTAGAGATCCTTGAGAGGTCCCTTCGTGATCTTGACCGTCTGACTGTGCGCCGCCGAATTGTCGCACAGCAGCCCCTCGACCAGTTCCGCCGCCTCCGGCGAATCATCGGAAGGAAGCCTCTCAAACAGCTTCTCCGGAATAAAGTCGTCGTAGACCTCGAAGCTGATGAGCTCATTTGTTTCGAAATCATAGTCCATCACGGTAGTCCGGGTCAGAAGCACACCGTCCTCACGGATAAAGAAATTCCCTACCAGCTTGTACTCGCCATCGACCAGAAGCGGTGAAGGCGGCAGCGTGAAGTTCATCCCCTCACTGCTGAAGCCCTTTTCCTTGCGGATCTGGCGCAGAAGCTCCTGCTCCTTGTCCGGAGAGAAACGGTGAAGTGTATTTGTAAAATCGCGATACTCAGAAGGAATATTCTTCAGGACATCGTCCTCCATCGTTGCCAGGATCCGGCAGAAGATGGCGTCACTTTCGAAGTCCGGGCCAATGTTATTGATATACAGCCGGATCAGGGTCTCCTGCGGGTCCAGGAACTCTTCGGCAGCGCTATCCGGGTCGATCTTCTCCCTGTCGAGCATCTTATCCATCACGTGATAGAGTTTGATGATCTCCTCGTGGCTGAAGCCGTTCTCCTCCAGAAGCGCGATGAACTTCGCGTCCGTGTCGTGGCTGAAGAAAATGTCGTCCACCAATTCACTTCCGAAGATGTATTCCAGTCCGACCAGGAACTGTTCCGCCACCTCGTAGGCCCCGGTCTCCGGAGCATGGGAGAAATACTGGGCGTAGTATTTCTCGGAGCCGCCTTCGGACCAGTACGACGCATCGAGCAAACTCATGTCCCACAGTTCTTCTTCGTCAAAAGCACTGGAGTCGGCGAAGCTTCCGTCGTCCATGAGTACGATCGTGGTCGTGGGCCCGTCGATGAAACTGTCGACGAAGTGCATGAGCTCATGGTAAAGTCCGGTCGCCTGTACGCCGGGCGTGGAATCCTTAAACTGATTGATGCCGATCTCGATCGTATTCGACCAAGGGGAGAACCCGCCCCAGAAATCTTCGGTCTCGATAATATGGAATTCAAGCTCGCGCACTTTCTTGAGAAAGTAGTCCTCGTTCTCGGGCTTGATATGATCTGCAATAATCGGAAAAATCCGGTACAGATAGCAGTTAAATTCGTGAAGTTCCGCATTGCTGGAAACACTGCCGGCGTATCGAAGGAACAGGGCGTACTGCCCGTGCAGGTCCTCCTCGGAAAGCCCGACTTCCCCGGCGATCTCGAGCGCGAGATCCCTCGTCTCCTCTTCGGACAATTCTTCCTCCGGCTCGGCCCACGGGTCTTCTTCCTCTTCCTCCTCCGGCTCGGTTTCGGTCTCGGTTCCATCCGTGGTCCCGCTTCCGCTGCCGTTTCCGGACGCGTCGTCATCGTCGTCGGATCCGCCATTCGAATCCTCGTCGTTATCTCCCTCGTCCGACTCCTCTTCGGCCGCGGCCTTCGTCCGTGAGGATTTCTTCGTTTCCTCCGTCTGCTTATCCTTACAGCCGCTCAACAAGGCCGGTGTGCACAGCATCGCCACAACGAGCAGGAGGCACGCAGCCTGTCTGATCATTCCTCGGAATTTCTTCATAACCATAGCCTCTCCCATCTGATCTTCCCCGTAAGATCTCCCCCAATCCGATTATATCATCCCGTCTTCTTTGACAAAAGCACTGAGAACAGTGCTTTTGCATAAGTATTCGTAGTTTTGTATGTAATTGGACCGGCTCGGTACCTTCTCGGAGAGGACTGACACATTAAACGCTCAAAAATGGTGATTCAATGTGTCTTTTGGGCATGGATTCAAAGGGGCTGACACATTAAATCTCACGAATCGCCCGTTTAATGTGTCAAAAGCACTATGCACATCCCCGCCAGGGCATGAATTTACACATTAAACCGTTCACAAACTGCAGTTTAATGTGTTTCATTCCAATGGTTACCCCAGTGGCGACACATTAAATTGTGCAAAAACGCAGTTTAATGTGTTTGTCTGTCCCGCCGACACATTGGATCGTTCGGTGGAGGGCACCGGGCTCGGACTCGTGATCACACAGCGGCTCCTGGAGATGATGCACGGCACCATCTCCGTAAAGAGCGAATACGGGAAGGGGTCGGTCTTCAGCGTGAAGATCCCGCAGAAGATCTTAACCGATGCGAAAGTGGGCGACTTCCAGGCGCGTTTCGAGACGAATGTCCTGGAGGCGCGGGCATACCGGGAGTCCTTCCGGGCGCCGGATGCCCACGTACTGATCGTGGACGACACGAGCATCAACTTAACCGTCGTGGTCAACCTTCTGAAGGACACGAAGATGCAGATCGACACGGCCACCAGTGGCAAGAATGCGGTGGCGATGGCGGAGAATACGGCGTATGACGTGATCCTCATGGACCAGCGGATGCCGGAGACGGCGCGGCGGAGTAACCTTCCCGGAAGGCGCTGTATGAAGCGGAATAGACGGGCGTAAATCCACATCTTACAGGAAGTGCTTTACTGACAGAAAAGTAAAAATATGTTAATATGTCACTTGTGTGGGAAGCGCCCGGAAGGAAGATTCCGAAGGGGCGCCCGCGCCAGAAAAATCGGGACCCGCTTATCAAACAGCGGGCCGAAGAGGAAACAGGACCCGTTCGAAGAAACGGGAACAAAACGGGGAAGACAGTGCTTCTCACAAAAAAGCGCGAAGAAGAGGGAGTAGGGAATGCCTGAGGAGATGAAATCTCTTTCCGTAAAATGCAAGGTGTGCGGCGGCGATATCGTGAGAGATTATATGGCCGGGACCTGTGTGTGCGCGCATTGCGGGAATAAGTGGCCGATGGAGGAGATGGTGCCGGATTACCGGAACCATAAGCGTGCGATCGAGCTGATGACCAAGGCGAATGAGATACTCATCGGTAAGCCCGATGTCGCATCGGCCGGGCAGGTGAAACTTCTTTACAAACGCGCGATCGTCGATTGTACGGAGTATCCGAGTGCGATCTCGGCGGAACTGATCAAGCTCTGTAATGACGGACTCGCGAAGACGAGGCATTTCGAGATCTACGCGAGAGGTAAGAATTTCTTCGATAAACAGAACTTCCGGCAGGCGATGTCGGAGTTTAAGAAGATCCCGGATTACCGGGATGTGCAGGAGATGATCCCGGTGTGCGAGAAGGAGATATTGATCTCGAGAAGGAAGCACATCCCGCTGGCGATCCTTGTGGGGATGGTGCTGCCGGCGATCATTGCGATCGTACTTTCTGAGAAAGTGGGACTGCCGATAGCGGTATGCATACCGGTGTTTATAGTGCTTTCGGCGGCGACGGCGTATGCCGTGTATCTCGAGAAGACACTGTCTGTCGTGATCATCGTGTTGTCGTTTATCTGCGCTGTGCCACTTATTCTCTTCATGATATTGGCGTATGGCTTTCATATGGAAACGCGAACGGCTGCGATCGTTGCCGTCGTGAGTCCGATAGCAATAATTCTATGTGTGGAAGGAGTAAAGTATGGAAATAATTAGTGTTATTAAGTACGAAGGCAGTAATGAAGTATTTGCGTACAAGCACCCGAAAGAGGACATTACGATCGGTTCTCAGCTGATCGTCCATGAGTCACAGGAGGCGCTATTCTTCCGCGATGGAAAGGCGCTGGATCTTTTCCAGGCGGGGCGTCATACGCTGACGACTTACAATATTCCGCTTCTGCGTGATCTGATGAAGCTGGGTACCGGTGGAGAGAATGTTTTCCACGCGGAGGTCTACTTCATCAATATGACCACCCAGATGGGGATCCGCTGGGGGACCGACAGTAAGGTCCGCCTCTTCGATCCGGCGTCGGGTCTGCATATCGAGATCGGTGCGAGCGGTACCTTTAACCTGAAGGTGGTCGATTCGCGTAAGCTGATCGTGAAGATCGTGGGTACGACGGATGGGCTTCTGAGAAGTGAGATCGCGGATCCGAGTGAGGGCTTGGAGTACGGGACGAGCAAGTTCAGATCGCTCGTGATCAATCGTGTGAAGGCGAATCTGGCGCGTGTGATCAAGGAGCAGAATATCAACATCCTCGAGATCGATTCGTATCTGGATGTGCTGTCTTCTACGTTGCAGGCGGATATCAACGAGTCGCTAGTGGAGTATGGTCTCTTTATGCCGGAGTTCTACATCACGACGATCATGACTCCGGATGATGATCCGAATTTCCAGAGGCTGAAGCAGCAGTTCGCGGACCGTACGCTCAAGGTACGTGAAGAGGAAGTGAGACGTGCCGAGGCCGAGGCGGCGCAGGGCAGAAAGATCGTGGAAGCCCAGACGGAAGCGCAGCTGAAGATGGTCGGTGCGCAGGGTGAAGCGGAGGCGCTTCGTATTAAGGCGCAGGCTGAGGCGGATGCGTACCGCATGAAGGCGGAGGCCGAGGCGCAGGAGATGAGAATGAAGGGCTACTCCTATCAGGATGAGACGGCCCGTAAGGTTGGTATGGAAGCGATGCAGAACGGTATCACCGGTGGTGGTGGCGGAGCCGGCGGCAGTGCGGCGAGTGGCATCGGCGAAGTGGCCGGCCTGGGCGTGGCGCTCGGCGCGATGGGCGGCGTGATCAATATGACGCGTGATGCATTGAACCCGATCATGGGAACTTCGACGCAGGTCGGCCAGGGCTTCGGTGGCGTGATCGCCGGTACGCCCGGGGCTGCGGCATCTGGTGCGCCTGTAGCTCCTGTTGTCGCGCCGGCTGATCCGGCGACACCTGTTGCACCGGCAGCCCCTGTTGATAGCGCGGCTCCCGCTGCACCTGCCGCTCCCGTGGCAGCCCCCGCATCGCTGGTCGTGGATGCCTGGAATTGCGCAAACTGCGGTAAAGCCGGTATCACCTCGAGATTCTGCCCGGACTGCGGCACGCCGTACGCCCCGAAGAGCTGAGATCGCGGAAAAACAGCAGGCAGAAGCGCTTCTTGAGAAGAATCATGATGAGCCGTCCCGGAGAATGCTTCGGGGCGGTTCTTCTTGTCGTGCGGCCCGATCCCGCCAACCTACTAAACTTCGTTTTTTTGAAGTTTGGTAGGTCAGGATTCCGCAGAACCGGCTCAAATGACATACCAAAACCTCATTTTGGGAAGTTTAGTAGGTTATTTTCCGCTTCTGGAGCTAAATGTATAAAGAAATAACATACTAAACTCACGAAATCGGAAGTTTAGTAGGTCGGGGCCTCTCCAAACCGCCTCAAATGACATACCAAATCTTCATTTTCGAAGGTTTAGTAGGTCGGAGCCCCCAGATACGCCTTGGGGCCGTCCAATCTCATACAAAACCCTGAATACTTATTCAAAAGCACTGTTCACAGTGCTTCTCGAGAAGGAAACTGGCGTGGCTGTTCTGTTTATGAGGCGGCTTTCCTTGCCGACATCAAGGCACCTTCGAATATGCATAACAGCCAAACACATTAAACTCCGATTTCATGCGATTTAATGTGTTGTGCCGGAGTTCCAACACATTAGACTTCAGTTTCGAGCGATTTAATGAGTACGCCCTGGAGACCCTGACACATTAAACCCCGGTCTTGAGTGATTTCAATGTGTAAAAACATGCACCGGAAGCGGAGTGTATAGTGCTTTTTACACATTAAAAGGACGATCCATAAGATTTAATGTGTCAGACCCCTTCCGGACATGCCTGAATTACACATTAAAACAACATCTTTTGAAGGTTTAATGTGTCAGACCCTTTCAGACAGGCCCTCGGCCGGTCCAATCTCATTCATTTCCATGAATACATATGCAAAAGCACTGTTCCCGGGTGGTTTTCGTTGCAGAATAACTGTTCCCGGTGCTTCTCGAGAAGAAAGACGATTGGAATGCACACCGGGCGCGAGGCGATTCTTCGTGGAACCGTGAAATGATGGTATAATCAGTAGCGTGTGCAGCCGTTGGGAGCGCGGGACGGGCGCTTAGACATCAACAGAAAACTACGCGATGAGAAAGAGAATGACGACATATGTTAGCAGATCAACCGGGAACGAATAGAAAAGCATTTGTGAAGGATTATGTGGTCTTCGACCTGGAAACGACGGGGCTGTCGAGCCGGTTCGACCAGGTGGTCGAGATCTCTGCGGTAAAGGTGCGGGATCACGAAGCGGTGGAGGAATTCTCGACACTGGTGAATCCGGGGCGGCCGATCCCGCTGATGGCCTCGGATGTGAACGGGATCACGGACGAAATGGTGGCAGACGCCCCCGGGTTTCAAGAAGCACTGGAAAAATTCAGTGCTTTTGCAGGGGAGATGGTGCTGGTGGGACATAACATCTACCGGTTCGACCTGCCGTTTCTGTACCGCGACGCGATGGCATTCTGGGGCCGGACGATCGGCAACGATTTCGTGGACACGCTCCAGATGGCGAGGGTCAGCCTGCCGTCACTCGGGCGTTACGGGCTTGGGGCGCTGGCGGAAAAATACGGGATCGATACGGCCGGGGCGCACCGGGCGCTGGCGGATTGCCGCATGACGCAGAAAGTGTATGAGAACCTGCGCGTGGAGGCGGAGGAACTGGTGCGCGTGGGGAAGCTTCGGACGTGCCGGTGCGGGAGCCTGATGGTGCCGAGAAATGGGCCGATGGGCGGGTTCTGGGGCTGCCTGCGGTTCCCGGATTGCCGGTGCACGGTGAATATGCGGTGACGGGTGAAGCGGCGACGTGCGGCGCAACTGGCCGCTGCATGACGGGCACCCTGCGCGGCGGGCAGTCAGTGAGGCCGGATTCCGCGCTTCGAGAAGCGCTTTTCCTTCTGCCCGGCGGGCGTCACTCTTTTCTCGATTCGAAGTGATACTTGACGGAGCGGAAGCAGAAGCTCATGCTGATGCCGAGGGCGAAGCTCACACAGACTGCAGTAACAAAATCCAGGAACAGGTCCTTCAGCGCGACGGCGTAGAGGAAAACGAAGCACAGGCCGATCAGCCAGTTCGGCGAGCCGACCTTACGGACGAGCTCCGGCAGCTTCTCGCCAAGAAAAGAATTGTCGTGGCAGTTGGCCATGAGCGCGAGCCGCCCGACCTCGAGACGCACGTATTTTCTCATATTCTGACGCTCCGGCTCGGAGATGCTGTCGGAGTAAAGAAGCTTCTCGCAATGGTAGCCGTTCTCGGTGATGCGGATCGTGAAGACGGCTTCGATGGGGCCTTCCTTAATAAGTCCGGACTTACGAAGTCCGAAGGCCCGACCGCCATTCGCGAGCAGGTCCTGAAGCATCTGGAAATCCGCGTGAAAAGCGAATCTGGCGCGGAAGTTGTGGCGTGTGAGTTTCTTCGTGGTGATCTCGACGATGCTGTATCCCTCGGCGCAGATGACGGAATCCTCGTCATCCACCACGATCTCGTTGTCATCGACGATGTCTTCGGAGGCAGCTTCGCCCGATTCGGCGCTGTTTTCGAAAGTGGCTCCGGCCGCGTCCGTGCTGTCATCGGTTGTTTGGAACTGATCTTCCGCGAATCTGCTATCTGTCATGTGGTCGAAGTTGTTCTTCAAATCGTCTGCCATTTTGTTGTCTCCTTTTTAGTCCCTTTTCATTTCACCGGCCGGCGCCATTTCTGCTTCCTTGCGATCCTTCACGGCCGGGTCGCTTCCTTGCCGATCCATTACGGCCGGGCCGCTTCCTTGATGATTCCATCTTACGGGTTCCGCATTTAGTAAACGCTAATATTCGTTAAAGATTCTCTTCCGAAAAGGATAAGAAAGTGTTAAGCGGGCGCCCACACGAGACGCTCCTCTGCTCGAAAAGCACTGGAAACAGTTATTGCGCAGCGGCGCGGCTTGCATGCGCCCGAGAGCAGAACAACCACGGCGATTTCTCCTCGAAAAGCACTGATAACAGTGCTTTTGAATAAGTATTCATGGTTTTGTATAAGATTGGACGGGCTTGCGGCGTATTCGGAGGGTCCCGACATACTTAACCTTCCAAATTGAAGATTTAGTTAGTCGTCAGAATGGTTGCATCAGGGGAAACCGCCCGTGCCGTGCTTAAGAAAAAAAGAGGCGCCTATTTCCGCCTTTGCGGGGGTGTTGGGGCAGAAAAAGGTGCGATATAATCATAGTAGGTTTTTACAGCCTGGAAGCAGGAAAAGAAGAAGGGACGGACTTGGAGGAACATCTATGGGAATGCGCAGATTGAGTGTGATCATGCTGATTACGCTGATTTTTATCGCGGCGACCGTGACGATCGTGGCGAAGGTACTGACTGACGACCGGACGCCGGAGGAGATCAGACAGCAGAACATCGAATACGTCGAAAAATACGTCAGTGATTTTAACGCGAAAAACCTGGACGTGATGTTCTACGGGATGGACCCGGCGGAGGTTGCGCCTCCGATGCTCAAAGCCAGACAAATCGACAATATCGAGGACGCGCAGTATTCGGGCTCGGGCTTCGCCGGAAGGATGCTCGTGGTCTGCGACCAGAGAAGCAACCTGATTATCCAGCCGGAGCAGCTTGATCTGATCAATCAGATGATCGACGGCGGGAATTTCTACTTCGTGTATCTCGGCGACATCAAGCTCGACATGCTGAAGGAGGCGGGCATCGTCTCCGGGCAGACGCCTGCGGGGATGAAGAGCGTGCTCGAGTACAAGTCCTCAACGAGAAGAAGCGGCGCGAACGCGATCGCGGACGAGTGCCTGCTGCTGCCGATCCCGATGCGCACCGGCGGGCTTTCGGATGACGAGCTTCCGGTCTATTCATTCATTGTGGAGATGGCGACGAAAGAACTGTATTGGCGTTAAGTGCGCCCGATTCCGTGGCAAAAGCACTTGCCCCTGCGGGTCCCCGTGTTACACGCTCATCCGGCACCGCCGCCCGCCCCGCGAGCGCCCTCATCTCACGCATATCTACGCTATCTGTGATATACTTGCTATAAAAGATCAAGGAAAGTTAGGAATTTTGATATGAGTAAGCGAATCAGGATCCTGGCCGCGGCGATGGCGCTATGTCTTCTTTCCGGCTGTTCGGGAAAAGAAACCACAGACAAAAAGAAGACGAAGAAGACCAAGAAAACGACGACGGAGACGACAGAGGTGACGGAAGCCCCCAGCCTTTCAGAGTCTGACGATACGACGCCGAGCGGCGATCCTTCCGACACGGCCGGCACAAACCCCAGTGATCCGAACGCCACATCCGACCCAAGCGACACTTCCGGCCCGGCCGGCACCACGAACACCCCGGGCACATGGCAGATCGATATGGGCGAAGATGATCCGGATCTTCCGGGCGCCCCGTGCCGCGACACCGCAGAAGGCCGGAAATCCCGCGAACTCTACGAACAATTCATCCTGAAGAACGCGAAAGTCGACTGCTCCTACTTCGCCGAATACCGCGAGAATTCCTACATGCTCGCGATCCCGATGGGCGAGCTTCCCATCGAGAGCCTCACGATCGACGAACTCAGCAAATTCATCATCAACCACCTCGACACCGCCAGAACGGACATTCAACCCACGTATTCCTACGCATTTATCGACGCCGGCCTCGACGGCGATCCGGAGCTCGTTTTCAGCATCGGAGGGCTGGGTGTTTTCACCATTCACATGATCATCAAAGCCGTCGACGGCGAGCTGCGCCTGACCTGCGCCTTAGACGAGTGGGACCGGAACGACGTGTACATCCGTAGCGCCGGCCTCGTCGAAACAGACGGTTCCTCCGGATACAACATCACGATCCAGAACCAGGATATCATCGACGCTGACGGCCGGTACCAGAAGGTACTCACGCAGACGGTCTGCACCGACGATTTTACAACGCTTGACGAAGCCCTGGCCCCGATCGATAACTATTACCAGACCCACAACGGCGAGCCCTCTCTCATGGTATCGCGCATCGAAGTCGCGGATAAAGACCCGGTCTATGTGGCTGTGTATTTCGACTACGTGCTCGGATTCTCCGACACGTCCGCACTGAATCCCGACCTTCAGAAAGTGATCGATACTATCACTGACCTGACGTTCGTCCCGTTCGACAGTTACTACCAGATCCTGGCCGAGGAGTTCCCGGCCGAGGCGCTGGACAGCGGGATCATCGATTCCATCTATTTCAACCTGTAGAAGCATAACCCGGAGGTCCTATGAAAGAGAGAGCCTGTCATCATTCCGATATAAAAGCACTGAAGTCGAGGCTTCTTCGTGCGCGTGATCTGGGTAATGCCGGTGTGCGGCATATGTCCGAGTCGGTGGCGGATATCGAATCGGCGATCGATGCGGTGTCGAAGCCGGAGGGCATGAGGAAACTCATGACCATCCCCGTGGACGAACTCAATGCACGTAAGGCGGGTATCCGTATCAACCTCCTGAAGGATGCCGGGTACACGAATATGCACTCGATCTGCACCGCGACGCAGGATGCTCTCTCTCATATCTACGGCATCGGAGACCAGCAGGCGGCGAAGGCGAAAGAGATCGGAAACGCCGTTGCCAACGAGGTTTGTAACAGTGTTAAACTGAAGATCAGCACCGACCATAAGACGGAAGAGTACTCCCGGCTGGTGACCGCAGTGGCTGAGCACATGCGTGCGAAAGAAATCCTGCCGAAGAGTGAGCAGGTACTGGCGATGATTCCGCCGGATATGGATCAGGAATTCAGAAAACTCGACTGCGCGAAGAACGGCATGAAGTGGTTCTTCACAGGCGGCGCGAAAAAAGACGCTGCGAACAGTGCTTTTGCAAGATTAAAAGGCGCGGCGGACTCGATCGATGCCAGCGGGCTTCTGATCGGGATCAACGGAACCGGCCTCGTAGGCGGCCGGGTCGATGGCGTTGCCGGGGCGGGAACGAATGCGGGCGCCGGCCCCTCTGCGACGGCGGTCCTGGGCCTGACTCCGATCACGATCGCGGATGCGTGGGCCGACTTCGCGAGAAGACCGGTCGAGTATTACAGTGTCCTCGAAGAAATCGCGCCGGACCGTTTCGACAGTTCGGAAGACGGCTACGGCCTGAGCGACGAGATCCGCGAGAGCGTGGAGAACACGCCGGTGGACCTGACGGGCTTGAAATGCACGCTTCGTGGGTATCAGATCTGGGGCGTGAAGTATATTCTCCGCCAGAAGCGTGTGCTGCTCGGCGATGAGATGGGTCTTGGCAAGACGATCCAGGCGCTGGCGGCGATGGTTTCCCTTCGAAACGGCGTCCCGACCGAGAAGCCGGAAGCCCCGGCAACGGAACAGACGCCGGCAGCATCAGAAATCCCAGCGCCGGCGGCGCAGCAAGCAGAGCCGGCGAGTGCAGTTGTGCAAGAGACGCCGGCACCTGTCGGGCCGAAGCGGTTCCTCGTCATCTGCCCGGCAAGCGTCATCGTCAACTGGTGCCGTGAAGTCGAGGCGAAGAGCGACCTGAAAGCATACAACATGCACGACGAACCAAGGAACAGTGCTTTTGGAGCATGGGCGAAAGAAGGCGGGGTCGCGGTGACCAACTACGAAAGCCTCGAGAACCGGTTCCGCGTGGACGACGACTTCGACATCGACATGGTCATCGTCGACGAAGCGCATTACATCAAGAACATCACGGCCAAGCGCAGCCAGAACGTGCTGCGGCTGTGCGATCACACCGACCGCATCCTGTTCATGACCGGCACCCCGCTGGAGAACCGCGTCGACGAGATGGTGGGCCTGATGGGGCATCTGCAGAAGGAGGTCGCGGAGTCGGCCAAGTCGGTGAGCGTGACCGCGTACGCCGACGATTTCAAGCGGAAGATCTCTCCGGTCTACTACCGCCGCCGCCGTAACGACGTGCTGTCGGAACTGCCGGAACTGACCGACATCAAGGAATGGTGCGATATGACGAAAGAGGACGAGCAGGCCTACGAGAACGACGTGCTGTCCGGATCTTTCATGGACGTGCGGCGTGTGTCGTGGCGCAACGCCGACTATCTCAATACTTCTGCGAAAGTGACGCGGCTTCGCGAGATCGTGCAGGATGCCTCCGATGATGCGCGAAAAGTACTTGTCTTTTCGTTTTTCCTGGATACGCTTGAGAAGGTGAAGACGGTCTTCGGCGAGCAGTGTGTGGGCGTGATCAACGGCGCCGTGCCGGTAGAAGAAAGACAAAACATCGTCGATGCTTTTGAAGCGGCGCCGGCGGGTTCGGTGCTGGCGGCGCAGATCCAGTCGGGCGGTACGGGACTGAATATCCAGTCGGCCAGTGTGGTCGTGCTCTGCGAGCCGCAGTATAAGCCGTCGACGGAGAATCAGGCGATCGGGCGTGCGCACCGGATGGGGCAGACGCGCGACGTGATGGTGCACCGGCTTCTGTGTCCGGATACGGTGGATGAGCGGATGCTCGAGCTGGTCGAGGCGAAGCAGGCGGAGTTCGATACGTTTGCGGATGAGTCGTCGGCGGCGGAGCGGGATGCGGATCTGGAGCGGTCCGGTGTGGATGTGAACCAGGGCGTGGTCGTGGGGGCCGCGGCCGGGGAGAATGTGGCAGCCGGTGTTGCGGCCGCGGATGCTGTGGCTGGGGCTGTTTCGGGGTCGACTGCGGCTTCTGCGGGAGATGCTGCCGCTGTGGCGGATGGCGGTGCGGCCGGAAGTGCGGCTGTCGTGAATGGAGCTGCGGGCGCGGATGGCGCCGGCGCGGCGGCAAACGTTGCGGCAGGCGGTGCGTCGAGCCTCAATAGCAGCGATAAAGTGGAATTGGATACGGCCAGTCTCAATAAGATCTTCGCGGATGAGAAGGCGAGGATCCTGGCCAAGCGCGAGCGCGAGGCGCAACTGAATGCGGCGCCTGTTCAGGCAAGTGCAGCACCGGAGCAACCAGTGTCAGCGATGCAGCCGACTCCGACGGCGCCGGTACAGCCCGTGCCAGTTGAAGCCGAACCACAGACTTCGCAGGCTCCGCAAGCGCAGCCGGCAGCGCAGATTCAGGCGCAGGAAGTTCCGGCGCCAGCGATTCAGACCGCTCCGGCACAGGAACAGCCAACGAGAACAGTGCTTTTCTGTAGGTATTGCGGGCAGAAGGTTCCGGTGGATTCGGTATTCTGCAACCACTGCGGGCGCGACCTCAGATAGAGGGACGCCAAGCAGGTCTTAGATCGGTGCGCTCTCAAGGTGGCCGCGCGGCCTCGAGGCAGAAGGCCGGAACGAGAAACGAAAGGAGCCGAGGACAAGTGCTTTTCGGGAAGATCGGGAAAAAAGGACAGGGCGGTGAGGCGCTGAAGTGGGATCCGGCGCGCGAGGAGCCGGTGGTGAAGAAGAGCATCTGCACCGGCGAGGCGACCGTGGGATTTGTCGACCGCGCGACGGGGAGGTACCGCGACGTGCGGAAGGTGACGACGCCTGCGGAGATTGCGTTGTTTGCCGAGGAGACGGGCGTGGAACCCGGGAAGATCCGGACAATCTATTAAGGGAATATGCGGAAAATGAAGAAACCTCTTGAATCCTAAGGCGGGGAAACTCAAGAGGTTTCGTGTTTTTTTAGAAAACTCTTGAATTTCGTGGCGGAAATACTCAAGAGGTTTCGTGTTTTTTAAGAAAACCTCTTGAATCCCATGGCGGAAATACTCAAGAGGTTTCGTGTTTTTTAAGAAAACCTCTTGAATCCCATGGCGGAAATACTCAAGAGGTTTCGTGTTTTTTAAGAAAACCTCTTGAATCCCATGGCGGAAATACCCAAGAGGTTAAGTGCTTTTCGAGTAAACCTCTTGAAAAGCACTGTGATATCAGTCAAGAGGTTTCACGCTTTTCTAATAAACCTCTTGAATTACTTCTCGATTGCGATCAGTGGGATCTCGAGTTCTTCCTGCGTCAGGCCGGCGTGGCCGCCTGGCATGAGGGCGGCTTCTTTGTGCGTGTTGAAGATCGAGACTTCGGCGGTGGCAATGGCCAGGAAGTCGCCGAGCATGTCGCGGAACAGCGGATGCTCCGTGGCGCTTCCGGCTTCCCCGGCAGGACCGAAGAGCCCGCGGGCGATGACCTCATCCTTCGGAACCAGCCAGAATTTATCGCCGAAAGTCTTCTCCCACAGCGCAGGAAAAGCATTTCTGCACTCGTCTTTCACGAACAGATTCAGCGCGCGCGGCTCGATGGAAGGCATGCGCACCAGGCACTCCATGATCTCCGGATAGTCGAGGATACACAGGTTGGTGCTGTCCATATGCCCATGGTCGGCCGTGATGAGAAGGAGCGTATCCGAAAGCCCGTCCACCAGGGCCTCGACCTGCTTCTCAATGTCCGTGATCACAGCGTGCGTGGCCTCACTTGCCGTGCCAGTCCGGTGCATCGTGCCGTCCGGCTCGTTCCAGTACGCGTAAATGTATTTCTTGCCCGGGAGCCGAGAGAGCTCCGTCACGCGGGCGAGGATCTTCGGCAGCGTCTTTGGATTCGGCGCCGCGTAAGGCGATGCGAAATGCGCTTGTCCTCCGACTTCCGTGATCTTTTCGTAGAGCCCCTTGTACGGGATATACGTGTACGGCACGTTGAAATCCGCGGCAGGCCGTGGCGTCTCCACATCCGGGATGCCGTTTTCGTCGAGGACGCGCTCCGGCACGTAGCTGAACGGCGCGCCCTTTTCCTGCAGCTGATTGGTATTCTGGTACACGGTCACGTTCTTCCCGAGCTGCGGGAAGAAGCAGTCCCACCCGAGCCAGGCGGTCTCGCAGGGATACTGCCCCGCGATGAGCGATGTGGTCGCCGCCACGGTCGTCGGCGGGAACACCGAACTGTAACGCCCCAGAAGATGCGAGCGGAAAAGCCCGTCCGGCGCGAGGTGTTTCTCGAGAATGGACGTGCCCATCGCGTCCAGAAGAAGGACGATCACGTTCGTGTGGTTTCTGGAAAGAAGCTCGTCGGCGAGCGGCAACGTCGGCGCCGTATTGCTCACGCCGAAGTGCTTGAGCACGGAATTGGCCAGGTTGACGAGGCAACCGTCGTAGTTCGGAAGCGGTGGGATCTTCTGCATGGGCGTCCTCCTTAATTGCTGTGTGAGAAGCACTTGTCCCTTTTCGGGCGCGAGGTGCTTCTCCATATTTCTGCGTGAGAAGCACTTGTCCCAGGGGCTTCGTGCACGCGCGTGTCGACTTTGTTTTCGCTCATTATAGCATAGGCGCCGGTGGCGCGGATTCAACCGCTGGTTTCATGTCGGGAAAAAAGGAACGGCTCCTTATGCTGCGTCTCGAGGCGGACCTCGGACCTGCCCCTTATTCCGCGGAACGAACCGGGTCCCCGGACCTGCCCCCTTATTCCGCGCCTCGAAGTGGGGCGCTGGACCTGCCCCCTTATTCCGCGACAGAAAGCGAAAAAGGGCCGCGTAAGTTTCTGCATCTCCCGTCTATTCTCCCTTGCGCCGGGCGGGGGAGCGCGGTAGAATAAAGGCACATCTCAAAAGGAGGATGTTTACTACCCAGTTATTCATATTCGTTATTCATAATGTTTGCGGATAAAACGCCGTGAATTTCAATGATCTATTTAGAAAAGTGGCCATGGGTGGGGGTTTCTATGCCCTTCTCATGACACTGAAAGATCTTGAAATTGCGGCTTTTTTGTTGTCCGAAACAAAAGCCGGCCTGGACCTTGACAATTGGTCTTCAGACTCTCCCCCGGGGGGCCGTCCGGCGAAGTGCCGCTACGACCTGCGGATCACCGCAGCGAGCGCACCAAGGATCCCCGGGAGAAGTTATTGGAGGCGACCCGAAAGAAAGTAAGGGGCGCGAAAGCCCCTGAAAGAAAAAAAGGCCCGCGCAAGCGCCCTGTTAGAAAAGCAGCGCCCGCACGAAAGCGGGCCGTGAGAAAGTAAGGGCCGCAGAAGCGGACCGCAAGTAAAGTTACAGGCTCTTTTTGTAAAGGTGGTACAGCCACCGGAAAGTGAGACACAATATGAATAACAGTAGAACGAGTATTAAGGACGAATTGATTAAGGTAATGGCGAGCATCGAGATCACTTCCTACGATCATGCAGTCGAATGTGAAGACGAAAATAACTCGATAGGAGAGATCGCATATAAGCGTTTCATCTATCTGCTCGAAGCCATGAAGAAAGAGGATTTCGTGGGATTTCAGTGGACGACGCGGAGAAGTCGTATCCCGCTCCTTCATGTATTCAGCAGCAGTACGGAAATGAAGCACGACACTGTACGCTGGGCGTTCCCGGCGAACGAAGTCCAATTCAAAAAGAAGACAGAAGAGAAGACAGCGCTTTTCGAGGAGGGGCGTCGCGTATACTTTCTGGAACCCGTGAGAATGAAAGATGACGAAGGGGACGAGAATGAAAGTGCAGCCCGAAGAAGAGAGGATCACAAGCTGAAGAAGGAGATCCGACCCTACGTGAATACGTTGGAATTACTCCTGGCGCTGCGGGCCGAGCAGGCGATCCTGCGCGCCGTTTTCTTCCCGCGGGGAGAGAAGACACCGGGGGCTCTGATCCTGGTCAGCACACCGAAGAGCATGTCCATCCGGCTGAGAAGTGTCCTGACGATCTATTTCGCGAATACGAATGTGAAGACGATCAGAGATCTTAAGATGAATACGGCAGAGGAGAAGGAAGAAGCACTGATCGACGGCTTCGATCTTTATTATAGCATCCCCCGTATTCTTGACAGTTCGATGGTAATGCCGAAGCCGAAGGAGGAAAGGGCCGAGAAGTTCGCAGACATGCCGCTTCACGATCTCAACTTCTCCGTACGAACGTATAATAGCCTGATGCGGGGCAATGTAAGAACTCTCGGCGATCTCGTGGCGCTGACCGATGAAGAGCTTCTGAAGATCCGGAATCTGGGAAGGCTGGGTGTCTGCGAGGTCAGAGAGAAAATCGATGAGCTCGAAAGCCGCGGGATGCTTCCGCTACCGAAGGTGAAGACGAAGGAAGTGAAGAAGAAAGATGAACCGGAAAAGGATCCGCTCTCGTCTCTCGACCGTCTGATCGGCCTTTCTGAGGTAAAAGCGCAGGCCAGGAGGATCGCCGCTTTTGCGAAGATGCAGCAGGACATGAAGGAACGGAACATGGAAGTATCTCCGGTCGCGATGAATATGCTTTTTACCGGCAATCCCGGCACGGCGAAAACCACTGTCGCACGTATCATGGCGGAGATCTTTTACGAGCTGGGGCTTCTTTCCTCCCCGAAAATCGTTGAGGTAGGACGAGCGGATCTGGTAGGTGAGTACGTCGGGCATACGGCCCTGAAAGTAAAAGATGTTTTCAGAAGGGCAAGAGGAACAGTGCTTTTCATAGATGAAGCGTATTCCCTGGTGGATGATTATAAGAACTCGTACGGCGATGAGGCGATCAGCACGATCGTCCAGGAGATGGAGAACCGGCGGGAGGAAACGATCGTGATCTTCGCCGGCTACCCGGACGAGATGAGAAAATTCATGAACAGGAATCCGGGGCTTCGCTCGAGAGTGCCTTTCCATCTGTCGTTCGGCGATTACAGCGCGGAAGAACTGGGAAGCATCACGGAACTCGAGGCGGAGAAAAGGGGATTCGCGATCTCGGAAACGGCGCATGCGAAGGTCATCGAGATCTGCGGGAAGGCAGCCGGTATCGGCGAGTACGGGAACGGGCGGTTCTGCCGAAACCTCGTGGAGAATGCGATCATGAATTTCGCGTCGCGGGTGTACGGAACGGACGGGAAGCCGGAGAAAGTCCGCTTCGAGCTGGTCGCAGATGATATCACGATGCCGAAGAGCGATGTGGGCGAGAAGAAGGAACCGCGTCGGATCGGCTTCCTCCCGGCCTGACTCGCGCGCGCCCGGCCAGCTCGCCCCATCCGCGCCGCCGCGCGCAGGATTCCGGCGTCACTTCGTGTCTATGCTATAATGACATGACATTGTTCATTCCGCGCTCAGGCCACCAGGGGTACGGCGCGGCGACGCATAGGACATCGAGAGACACGTATATGGGAACGTTCATCAGGATCATACGAACATATAGGAAAACATCTCTGTTCTTCGGTCTTTTGCTTCTTGGCGGGATCGTTAACGCTATCTCGCACTTCGAGACTCCGCTCATCAACGGCACCCTATTCTGCATCCATGCAGCGATCGTCTCGTTCCTGATCGTTTTCTGGATCGACTCCGTACGCGAAAGACTTCTCCCGACAAGGGCACGGATGTATATCGTCCTTTCCGGACTCGTCATGCTCGGATATCACCTGCTGCGCATTTTCCGTTACCGTGTCTGCAAGAACGATCTTCCCATGTACAGATTCACCGCATACCTCTATTTCATTCCCCGCGTCCTGATCCCGGCACTCCTTCTGTCTACCGCGCTGTATCTGAGTTTCGAGGATACGAAGATCGGAAAACGGAGCGTGCGGATCACACTTCTGGTATCGGGTATGCTCTCCCTGTTCGTACTCACGAACGATCTGCATCTTCTGGTATACCGGCCGGCAGGAGACTTCTCCGAATTCATTATAGAAACAGGTAAATACTGGTGGGCGGGCGGTTTCTTCGCCGTGTTTGGCTCGATGCTCCTGATGCTGGTCTCAAGCTTCTGTCTCTTCTTCCGTTCAACGAAGAAGAAAGGAAGATCCGTCGTCCTGAGCCTGGTCGGAAGTATCGCGCTCTGGCTCTTCGTCACGCTCTTTCAGGTCTTCGTACTGGACCGCTTCCATCTTCCGAAAATGTTTAATATACCGGAGATCGACATATACAGTTTTATCCTCGTATTCGAGTGCTGTATCCGCAGCCGGCTCATACCGTATAACGAGAAATACGATGCTTTCTTCCGGGAGATGAAGACCCCCGTCATGATCACCGATCCGGACTTACATGTCGTGCACCGGTCTTCGTCGCCGATCGACGTTCCGGAGGAGGTCCTCCTTTCAGCCCTGGAATCCCCCGTCTATCTTGACGAAGACACTCGGTTGAATTGCACGAAGATCCGCGCCGGGTACACATTCTGGACCGAAGACGAGCACGATCTTCACGAGGAGCGCAAGCGCCTGGACTCGGCCAATGCACTTCTTAGTGAGGAGAACGATCTGATCGCGGTGGAGAATAAGCTCCGTGAGCAGAAGGCCCGGCTGGATGCGCAGAATCAGGTTTATGCCCGTATCGCCGCCGCCATTTTCCCGAAGCAGAAAAGGATCGAAGAACTCCTCTTGAACACCACCCCCGACGACAGTGCTTTTGCCACGGAATTGGGAAAAGTCTGCGTGCTGAATGCGTACTCGAAGAGGAAGACGAACCTGCTTCTTCTTTCGGAGAAGTCGCTCCCCCGGTCCAACCGCGAACTGTTCCTCGCCCTGTCGGAAACCGCGCGTTTCCTCAAGTGCTGCGGCGTCGAGGCGGCCGCCATCGGGCAGGAGTATTCGGAGATCCCGCTTCGCGACGTCCACGCGCTCTACGACACGTTCGAGACCGTGATCGAGGCGTATTTCCCGGTGGCGAAGACCATGACCTTCTCCCTCAAGCCCGACGGTATCCGTATCGCCATGGAGACGAACGGCGCCCCGGATCTTCCCGAGACGAAACTTCCCGAGACGAACGCTGCCCAGGCCCTTCCCGAGACGAATTCTGCGCCGGAGCTTCCCGAGACGAATTCCGTGCCGAGGCTCCCCGAGACGAAACTTCCCGTCCGGTGCGAAGAGAGCGACGGCGTCCTGTTCTTCACCATCCGAAGAAGCGGGGGAGGTGAGCCCGGATGAATGCACTTCAGACGATCATCTATTCCGGCCTGTGGTACGTCCTCTGCGCCGTCTCGCTCCTTTTCGTCGTAGGCACCGAGGCGATCCTGTACCGCGCCATCGCCGAGAAACGCAAGCGGAAGCCGATCCTGGCCGGATCTGTAAATGCAGCGCTCGCTTTCGTACTTTTTCTGATCCTGATGGACTGCGCCATGACGAGGATCACGTCGTCTTCCGAGAAATACCTGCAGATCGAGCTTTTCCTGTTCGACCTGCCGTGGCTGTTCTACGCGGGCCTGGAAGTTCTGATCGGCGCGCTGCTTCTGATCGGCAGCCGGGACAATATGGTGTATACGAATTCGAGCCTGACATCCGAGACGATCCGGCAGGCGGTGGATCTGCTGCCGGAGGGGATCGTGATCTGCAGCCGCGACGGGACGGTGCGCCTTTCTAATCTGAAGATGAATGATCTGGCAAAAGCACTGTCGGGTGATCTTCTTGTGGATGGGCGTCGTTTGTGGTCGATCGTCGCGGAAACGGGAAAAGAGCAGGGCGGTAAGTATCTGGTGCGCCTTCCGTCGAAGGAAGTGTGGCTCTTCGAGAAAGAGAATTTCACGGCCGATGAGCAGGTCTATACGCAAATCACGGCGGCGGATGTGACGGAGCGGTATCGGATCATTGACGAGCTTGCGGATAAGAATGAGCACCTTCTGGATATCCGCCGCCGTATGAAGGCGGTCACGGATCTGTCCGGGGATATGTTCGTTGCCCAGGAGGAGGCGGATGCGCGTGCGGCGCTCCACAACCAGCTGGGTCAGGTGCTCCTGATGGGCCGCCACTATATCCGCCATCCGGATGTGACGGATCCGAAGGTGGTCTACGCGGCCACGAGGCAGATGAACCTGTTCCTGCTGGGCGAGTCCGAGGAGCCGTATCAGGGTGAGGAAGATCCGGTCACCACCGCCATCGCCATGGCCAACAGCATCGGCGTCCGCGTGGTGTTCGAAACCTCCGGTGCCACGCGTCCCGAGTCCGCGCCCGCGCAGCCCGCATCCGCATCCGCGCATTCTGAAGCATCGCCCGCGCAGCCCGCATCCGCCACCGCCACCGCATCCGCGCATTCTGAAGCATCGCCCGCGCAGCTGCCGAATCCGATCAAGGAACTCCTCGCCCAGGCCATCACCGAGTGCGCAGCCAACACCGTCAAACACGCTGAGGGCGATACTATCACCGTTTCAATCACGGCCCCCGCGCCCACCGGTTCCGCGCGTCACGATTCTACGCGTCACGATTCTGCGCGTCACGATTCCACGAAGCCGGATTCCGCGCCCGCCTCCGGCCACCCGTCGGAAACGGCCATCTGCATCACCAACAACGGCAAGCCCCCGCAGGGCGAGATCGTCGTGAGCGGCGGCCTTCTTTCCCTGCGCCGCCGCGTCGTCGAAGCCGGCGGCACCATGCACCTCGAGAGCGCCCCCGCCTTCGTGCTGACCCTGCATTTCCCGAAGTGAAAACACAGCGGCTCGTTTCTCCCGTGCCCCGCCCTTGTGGGCTTTCCGTGCCGCTGACCATTCCATCCGGCCATTCCCGCACACACCGACACATTAGAACTCGTTTTGTTGCGATTTAATGTGTCGCCGCTTGCCGACTGAAGCTCAAAAGACACATTGAACTAGGCCGCAAGTGCATTTTAATGTGTAAATTCCATGCTGGAAACCCGGTTCACCAGTGCTTTTTACACATTATTCGGAGGATCGTTGCGATTTAATGTGTTTTGCCCCCTGAAAACAGTGCTTTTTACACATTAAACGTGGGTGGGGCAGCACTTTAATGTGTTGGGCGTCTCGGGACGTGGTGGATCTACACATTAAACCGGAGGAGATGCTCACTTTAATGTGTCGCCCGTCTCTCGCCCTTGTGCCGCCCGTCGTTCGCCCTTGTTCCGCCCGCTCGTCCGCGCGCCTCATCCGCCCGTCGACAGACTAAATCTTCAAAATCCGGAGTTTGGTATGTCGTTTTTTTCTGCTTTTTGCGAAGATGACTTACTAAACCTTTCCAATCAAGAATTTAGTCTGCTATTTGGCCTGATTTTCAAGGGCGGCAACCAACTAAATCTCGATTTCTGACGATTTGGTATGTCGAAAAGCACTATTCCCAGTGCTTTTCGAGAAGAAATAGCAGACCAAACTTCCGATTTCAGAGATTTGGTATGCTGGAAGCGCCTTCGCGGGCAAAACCCGACATACCAAACTTGCAAAATCGAGACTTTGGTAGGTCGCGACCCCTACAGCCCATTCTGCCTCTCCCGCTCCAGGTATTCCATCCACCGCGGCACTCCTGGCCCCTCTTGGGAAGTGGAGAATCTGGTTAATCGCGCCGCCGCGGCACTCCTGGCCCCCTCTTGGGAAGGCGAGCATCTGGTAGGTCGTCCTGCCCCATCGCCCCCCCCTGACACACCCCTCCCGCGAAAATGGTACAAAAAGGTGATACTCAATTCTTCTTTAGTTTTGTAAGATATTCTTGTGAAATATTGAATCCCAAAACCAGAAAAACCCGGAAACGGAGAGAGGCAACAGGCATGGAGCAGGAATCTTCTAAAGTCAGAGTGGTGGTCGTGGATGACCAGAATATCTCGCGCGGATTCTTCGAGATGTATGTGCGGGCGGCCGCGAAATACGAGCTCGCCGCAGGACTTCGGACAGCCAGGGAATCTGTGGAATACGTCGGCGGGCACAAGGTCGACCTGCTGATCATGGACGTCATGATGCAGGACGGGATCGACGGCCTGACCGCGGCGGAGATCATCAAGAAGAAGCACCCGGAGATCCGCATCATCCTCACGACGTCCACATCGGAGACGAACTGGGAGGAGAAGGCCCGATCCGCCGGCATCGAGAGCTTCTGGTACAAGGAATACGACGAGCACGGGCTTCTCGAGATCATGGACAGAACGATGGCGGGCGAATCCGTCTACCCGGCCGACGAACCGAAGGTCCCTTTTGGAAAAGCGACGCGCGCCGATCTGACAGATCGCGAACTGGAAATACTGCGGGAACTGACGGCCAGCATGACGAATGAAGAGATCGCCGAGAAACTGATGATCTCCGTGAACACCGTCAAGCGGCATATCCAGAACATTATGGAGAAAACAGGATTCGGAAGCAGACTGGAACTTGCGGCGAACGCGAAACTCCTGGGACTGGTGGTCAGCGATAAAGAGCGTTTGAACGATGAGTAGTGCCCCACCGGAATCTGCAACAGAAATGAAATCGTTCTCGTCTATTTATACGAGGAACAAGAAAGTAAACAAAAAGTGAAAGAAAAAAGAAGTTTCTTGTAACCTACACACTTCTTTAGAAAGAAAAGGAAAAAGAACTGAACCGGGGATGTCTTCGAGAGCGGAAGACATCCCCGGTCATTTCTTTGCCGTGCAGGTTCCGTTATGCTAAAATACTTTTCATAAAGCTGTGTGATGCAGTTTTTCTGAGGAGGACACACATGAAGAAATATGTAGCACTTCTGGCAGCCATTGCGATCGTTTTCTCATCTTCGGCCTGCGGGAAGAAGAAAGATAAGACAGAAGAAACCACGGCACCTTCGGATACCGTATCCGCGAGTACCGAGAGCCAAAGCAATGGCCCTCTTACTTTTCAAGCGGGAAAAGTGGTGTTCCTGGACCCTTCCGGATCTGGGATCTTAAAAGGTGTGAAAATCTCCGGGAACCGTGCAGGCGATGAGATCAACAAGAAGGATCCGGCACTGGATGGTGTACGCTGCATCTTCGAGCTCAATGAGTGGGTCGATTTCTATCCGGATACGGATAAGACAGCGGGCATCGAAGTCTGGGTATTCGCGCATAAAGGGAATGCGAATGTATATAAAGATGCGGAATTCTCGATGAACATGGACGGATACATCATCAACCTTTCGCTCATGAAGGATGAGGATCCCGACCTTCCGTGGGGAAGCATCTGCCTGAATCCCGACTCGGTGGAACCGGGCGTATACGATTTCGTATTCGTATATAACGGCAGTGCTTTTGCCGGCATGGCCGTGAGATTCTACGCAGAGAAAGAACTCGAACCGAAGTCGGACGCGGAACTTGAGAACCTGATGAAGGGATTCTGATCCGGGAGGGGCTCATGAAGAAAACCGCTTCATTGCTGTTGTGCCTGGCAGTCTTAGGATTGGGCTGTGTTTCCTGTAAGAAAGACGATCCGTCTGAAAGCGTGAAGAAGAAAGCAGAAACGACTGTAAGTGGTGATCCGTCTTCGGACGCGAAGCCCTCTTCCGTGTCGGATACGACGGACGCGACGACAACGGAAACGACGGCGGATACCGATGAGGATCTTCCTTCCGGGCAGATCAGGATCAACGAAGAAAACTTCCCGGACAGTGGCTTTCGAACGTATGTAAGAGATTGCTGTGACAAGAGCGGGGATGGCATTCTGGACGAAGACGAGATCCGGAATGTCGAGGAAATGACTCTGAACTACAACGATAATTCGGGAGAGATGGCTTCCATTAAAGGAATCGAGTATTTCACCTCGCTGAAATCTCTGGATTATTTCGGTCCCGGCCCCCGGAAGGATGCGCTTCTGGACCTGGATCTCAGCCACAACACCGAACTTACGAAACTGGATATCAGCGGCGGGGGATTTACGGAACTGGATCTCAGTCACAACCCGAATCTTGTGGAAGCGTGGATCACGTTAAGCCCGATCTCGGAGCTGGATGTGAGTGGATGTCCGAATCTGGAGACGCTCTCGTGCCGGGACACGAATATACGAAGTCTCGATCTATCCCATAACCCGAAGCTGGTCATGCTTGACTGTACTTTCGGCGAGTATGCTCCGGATATTTTAACCCCTTCGTTAGAAGCACTGGACCTGAGCACCTGTCCGAATCTTCAGTATCTGCTCGTGGGGAGATGTCCGCTCGAGGCGCTGGATCTGAGCGCTTGCCCGGAACTTCTGAGAGTGGATGCGGACAACTGTCCGATCGGAAATCTCGACCTTTCCCGGAATACGAAACTCCAGTATCTGGATTGCTCGGGCTGCGGGCTTTCTTCACTGGATGTAAGTATGTGTCCGGATATGGTTGAGATGCGGTGTAGTGACAATCAGCTGACGGAACTGGATCTGTCGGAAAATTCCAAGCTGGAGAAAATCTATTGCAGCGGGAATCAACTGACGAAACTGGATGTGACGAATAACCAAGCCATACTATGGATCGAATGCGCGAACAATCTTCTTACGGAGATCCTCGTTCCGGCGGAGAGCGGGTCCGAATACGGGTACGGTTTCGACTGCTCTTCCAATCAGCTTGAAAGCCTGGACATTTCGGGTAAGCGGATCTGTGAACTGCGCTGCAATGGAAACCCGCTCACGTCGCTTTCGCTGGGGGAGAATGAGAACCTTCGTAGACTGGATGTGCGGGTCACTTCTCTTACTTCTGTCGATGTGCGTAAATGCCCGGGTCTGGTGGAGGCGATGCGGGATGGATCCCCGAGGGAAGTCACCGTCAATGACGAGACCTTCTACAGCGCTGTAACCGATTGGTGCGCGATCTATTACTATGAGGGCACCGAGATCGTGTGGCAGTAAGGGAAGAGATATTCCATGGAATGGTCCATGTAGAAACGTTTTCTCTGGACCACTACATAAATGAAGGGCGCCTCATTTCATATCATGAGACGCCCCTCTGTTTTTCTGCCTAATAAGCACTATTTCTTTTGCAAAAGCACTGTCGCCTTTACTTGATATCAATGTCGAGCGGTTTATCGATCTCGTCCGACACGTATTTACCGTTCTTTTTCCTCTGCCTGACGCACTCGGTCAGGAGATATTCGATCTGTCCGTTGACGGAACGGAAGTCGTCCTCGGCCCATGCGGCGATCGCGTCATAGAGCTGCGCGGAGAGCCGGAGCGGGACCTGCTTCTTCTCAGCCATCAGTAGAGGCTCCCGGAGTTCACGATCGGCTGGGCATCTTTATTGCCGCACAGTACGACCAGAAGATTGGAAACCATTGCCGCCTTACGCTCCTCGTCCAGTTCGACTGTGTTCTTCTCGGACAATCTTTCCAGTGCCATCTCGACCATGCCGACTGCACCATCCACGATCAGTTTTCTGGCATCAACGACTGCCGCTGCCTGCTGACGCTGGAGCATCGCTGCGGCGATCTCCGGTGCATAGGCCAGGTAGGTGATACGCGCATCCACGATCTCCAGGCCCGCATCGGTGACTTTGCTCTGGATCTCTTCCTTGATGCGTCTTGCGACGACCTCGGTGGAACCTCTGAGGGAACCGTCATCGGCCTCACCGTCACCGGTGGTATCCACGTTATCTGTTACATCGTAAGGATAGATCTTGACCACGTTTCTTACCGCGGTGTCGCACTGCAGGGACAGATACTCCTTAAAGTTGTCGACATTAAATACTGCCTTCGCGGTGTCGGAGACTTTCCACATAACGGCGACCGCAACCTCGACCGGATTACCCAGAACGTCGTTGACTTTCTGCTTGCTGTTGGAAAGAGTCATGACCTTAAGGGAGATCTTTCTGGAGAGCATGTCCGCAGAGGCTGTGGCGGTGGCACCGGCTGTGCCTGCCGCAGCGGCGATCACGGCGCCCTTCGAAGTGACGTCGCCGCTCTGTCCGAGCTTGGTGCCGGCCGCCGGGTTAAATGCGGTGCAGAAGGGATTGACGAAGAAGAATCCGTCGCCCTTGAGTGTGCCGACGTATTTACCGAAGAGGGTGAGCACCAGTGCTTCGTTCGGCTTCAGGACCTTAAGTCCGCAGAGCGGGAACCAGCCGATGCAGAGGAAAACGATGCTCACGATGAACATCCACATGGGGTCCGGGTTATCCTCGACGGCGTTGATCGCACTATAGATAATGCCTGCGATCGATGCACATGTAAGCAGGATGTACAGGAAAAGCACGAGTCCGCCGATCTTGCGTCCTCTAAGAACTTTCTCAGTGATGTTTGTGTCTTTCATAAGATTCACCTTAACCTTTCGAATTTGTGATACTGGTGTGATATCAAAATGATATCGTCATGAGTTATGCTATCACCTGCCGGGATCTTTGTCAACATTTTTCGGTGAATGTAATGGATGAAGCCGTCACGACCGTGGCGTGCCGTGCAGGAAGAGCCGTCGTCAGGCCGTGAAGAAACGAAGGAGCCGCTCCTGGTAGTCGGGTGCGGTGTCGAAGGCCGCGTGTCCGCATCCGTCGTACATGTGAAGCTCGCACGACGCAGCATGGACCAGTCCTGCGGCCAGTTCCCGTGAACTCTCCGGCGGGATCACCCGGTCGTCCTCCGAGCCGATGACCAGCACCGGGCAGGTGATTTCGGCGAGGCGGTCCCGGACGTCGAATCCTTCCGTGCCGCCGGCGATCGTGATGAACCTTCGGAGGTCTTCCTTCGTGACGAAGTTTCCGAGTCCCCGCAGTACTTCTTTATTCTTCTCAAAAAGCACTTCTGGGTAGAGTTTCTTTCCGAATGCGAGGTATAGTGCACCGGCGTCGCCTTCTTCTGCGAGGCGGACCCATTCGGTGAGGGAACCGAAGCCCGAGGCCTTCTTTCCGGAGGGAGACGACTCGAAAAGACCGCTTCTTTCCGAAGCGTCTGTTTCTTTCTCTTCCGGAAGCACCGTGGCCGCGCTCGTGGAGCCGAGAGCGAGTCTTCCGACGAGATCCGGGTTTTCGATCGTTAAGACGAGGGCGATCATGCCGCCCTGGGAAGCGCCGAACAGGCAGACGTCGGAAAGCCCGAGGACACGCATCGCATCCGCGGTGTCGCGGGCCATGTCGTAGACCGAATACGTCTCAGGAAGATCCTTCCTTCTGTCGAATAGATACGTGGTAAAAGCACTGTTCCAGGCGGCGTATTGTTTCGCGATACTTTCGCGGGAACCCATCACGCTGGTCACACTTAAACCGGGAAGGATGACGGCGGTCCTGCTTCCTTGACCGAACCGGAAATATTCCATCTCGAATGCGGAAGTTTCTACTGTCTCGATTGGTATTTGCATGACGGATCCCTCGATTCTCTGATTCTGTATTCTCGGACGATTCGGATTACCGAAACCCGAATGAATGTGATACTATTTTAGCATAGTTCAGTATGTGGGTTCCGAAGGCGGATCCGGCGCTTGGCAAGAAATGAAGTGCGGCCGTAAGCGCGTGCAGGAAATGAAGGGGATCCGGAAGTACGAGCTTCGCAGGAAGGAGAAAGCGCGATATGGAACAGTTATCTGATCCGAAGAAACTACGCCCGTGGATGGGGTTCCTCGTACAGGCCGGGTTTCTAGTGCTTTTCCTGACGGCAGGAGCATGGATGCAGAGAAACTACGGCATCCCGGGTCTGATCGCATCCGAGCTGATGTTCCTGCTTGTCGCGGTCCTCTACTGCCTTCTTCGCCGTATCAAACTCAGCGAGATGTTCCCCGTGAAGAAAATCACGGCCGCGGAATTCTTCGGCGTCGTGATCCTGGCGGCGGCGGGATTCCTCTTCAGTATGGTGGGCGTCGGGGTCTCGCTCTCGATCCTTCCGAAGTCCGTCCGGAGCGAAGTGACGGGGCTTTCGGATTTTTTGTACGGAAAGATGAATTATATCGAGATGGTGCTCGTCGTGGCGCTTCTTCCGGCGGTCTGCGAAGAGGCGATGGAGCGCGGCTGCGTCCTGTCGCATTTCCGCCCCATTAAGAAAGACTGGCTCATTATCCTCATCATGGGCGTGTTCTTCGGTATCATGCACATGTCGCCGCTGCGGTTCCTGAGTACGGCCATCGCCGGCGCCCTGATGTCCTATCTTCTGGTGAAGAAAAACAACATTCTCCTACCGATGCTGATGCATTTTCTGAATAACTTCGCCTCGGTGACGCTGAGCTATCTCGGCAATCAGTTCCTCAATACCGAGGGGGCTTCGGAACAGATCATGGAGGTCAATGGCCTGACCACGCTCGGTGCCTATCTGGTGATCGGATTTGCCGCGCCGGTCCTTCTGGTCGTCGCCATGATGCTCATCGACCGGGAACACCATAAGGCATACCGCTTCGCCATCGCCGGCGGGATCTCCGCCATGATGTTCTTCTTCGGGTGCGCCATCATGACATTCTCGGTCATGCTCTGAAGACCCCGGTAAACGGGTGACCGCGGGTACAGGTTGCGGTTCAGGTAAGGTTGCGATTCCGATTTCCGATTCCAAGTTACGATTTCAAATCGCGATTTCGGCTTGCGATTCCAAGTTTTGGTTACGGGTTCTCCCGCTCATCTCTGATGTTGGTGATATGTGCTCCAGCATATCCTTCAATGAGAGCAGAAGGATCATATTCTTTCAAGAGTTGTTCTACAAGAGTCCATGTGCTGTCATAACCATAAAGGTTTGCATGACCGCTTGTAAGTCTACCATCAGTTGTGTAAACAGTCATTCCAGGCTTAGTAAGGAGAACATTCTCGTGGTACTCGCCATTAGCGTCGTAATATCTGACATAAACTTCAAAATCAGCTGTTGCGTAGTAAGTCATCGGCTTGGTCGGAATCTCCTCCGGGTCCTTCTCAAATCTAGCGATAAATACAGTATGGTCCGTAACTGTAAAAGAGTATGTATCCTTTGAGATACTTCCTTCAACATCTCCTACATAAGTCAACCATTCTACGAAGTGATAACCTGCGTTAGCAGTAGCTTTGATAGTAAACTGTGTGCCTGCTTCGTAACTGCCATATATACTTGTTGCTGTACCCCATTCAGGAGCCTGAGACGCAACATAAACATCGTACTTCTGCGGTTCAGGCGTGGTCTCCGAAGTCTTTGGTTCGGGCGTGGTCTCGACCGGCGGTGGGTTCGGTGTGGTTTGTGAAGATTCCGGCGTTACCGGATCCGGGGTGGCCGGTTCCGAGGATGTTTCCTTCGATGCCTCGGTAGAGGTCTGTTCGGAAGAGGGTTCTTTTGCCGGCGCGGAAGACGTTTCCTCTGTGGGTTCCGTTGATTGTTTCTCTGTGGAATCCGCTGAAGTTTCTTTAGATGTTGTCTGCTTAACGGTCGTTTCTGTAATCGTCGTTTCAGTCGACGTCGTGGTCTCAGAAAGGGACGTTCCTTCCTGAGAAGAAGTCCCTGAAGCAGTTGTGCCACCAGTTGTTCCTTCCGGTGCCGTAGTCGTACCGGCAGTGTTTCCGGAAGTCTCTGCTACGGCCGGTTCCGTATCAGCAGGAACAGAAACAGAGGTCACATCTGCGGTCTCCGTCGTCAGATCAGGCGTCGTCGCCTTGCCGCTGCAGCCGGTAAGAATCCAAGTCGTAATGATGGCCATCGCCATTACCTTATAAAACCTCGTTGTCATGATCTGCTCCTGTGTTGTCGCTATGCTTCCCGGTGTATGTGGTGAAGGTGTCCGGCTGAAGCATAGAAGTGTTCCGGAAACCCATTCTGACTTTATGGTACTACGTTGGTTCCGGCACTTCAACAACAGGCAAAATAAGTACACACAGTTTTTACAAATCCCAAGAAAACCTCCCACTATTGCTCCCGGGAACAGTGCTTTTCTGATATAATTATCTCAAGTAATTTTGGGAATTCAGGGAGGCAGAAATATGGACGGATGGAATCAGAACCAGGGCGGAAACAACATGCAGGGAGCAGGGATGCCACAGGGTATGCCGCAGGGGACGCCGATCACTCCCGGTAAGACGATCACAGTGAAGATCAAGACAGAAGTGGGCGTGGATTTCGCTTCGATGATGGGTACGAAGACCTGTGTGCCGAATGGTGTCATTAACGTCGTCGTCGGGGAAGGTTCGCCGTTTACTACCGAGCAGGAAGTCATGGGGAAGATCTATCAGACCGTGATCCCGGAGGCGAAGGCCTTCATGCAGCGGGTCAAGGACGAAGATCCGGCGAAAGTGAGTACGCTCGGTATCACGGCCGTGATGATGCGGGATAAGGAACTTGCCCCGATCGTTTTCTCGAAGCTGGAGGCAATGGGCCTTCAGGTGCGGACGGATATTTCGAGGATCACGCTTCGCGAGAGTGAGTCGTCTAAGGCGGCAAGCCAGCAGGCGGAGGCGGCGCAGAGAAGTGCTGCGGAAGCAAGTATGGCGCGCCAGCTCGGAGGAGCCGGGCAGTACGAGAAGCCTTATGTCATTTTTGAACGGGCACTGGCGCCGGTTGCTCCGGTTCCGGCTACGAAGGTCGATCGGATCACCGCGGCTTTCTCTTCGGCGGCGGGAACGGCGAAACTGGCCATGCGTGATGCAAATACGAAGATGACCTGCAACATCGACATGAGCGGTACGTTTACGGCCGATATGTCGAAGTTTGAGCCGGATTATTATGCGAATAAGCTGTCCATGATGGCGGAAATGGTCGTGATGAATATCAACATGCAGCTGATGGATCTGCGTGATGTGAATGTTCTCGATCTTGGAAGTAAGGTTGAGGAGCTCGCGCAGAAGGTATCTCAGGCGCTTCGTGATTCCGGTGAGAATGTGCTCGAGGTCACGATCGGACGGATCACGATGGACGGAAAAGAGAAGATGAGGCTGGATCATACGGCGCAGAAGGCGGAGATGGTGCGAGATCCCCAGAAACTCCAGGAGCAGATGATGGCCGCGATGGAGGCGGCGCGTCAGCAGCAGCTCGCCACCTGGAAGGCGCAGGGACTGACCCCGCTTCAGGGTGCGGCCATCGAGGCGGAGAAGGCCAAGAAAATGTTCGGTCCGAAGTATCCGGACGGCTCCGATGTCAATGCAGTGAATTTCCTGAAGAACAGCGGCTATCCGAAGGAACTTTGGGAGGGTGTTGATGCCGGCGCCGCGGCAGCTCCGGCGGCACCTCAGGCGGCTCCGCAGGCTCAGGCACCACAGAGTGTTCCGGCACAGGCTCCTCAGGCGGCCCCGCGCCCGAAGTTCTGCATGAACTGTGGAAAACCCCTTCCCCCGACAGGCGCATTCTGTCAGGAGTGCGGCACGAGGATCTGAGGCGGCGATCGGGATACCAATCTGAAAACCAGTCAAAGAACCTGAAGGTAGTGATGCTTTCAGGTTCTTTTCTATTCCCTGAGAACGCAAGCACCGGGAACAGTGCTTTTGCATAAGTATTCACGGAAATGAATGAGATTTAGCCGGCCCGAGGCGTGTCCGGACGGGTCCGACACATTAAATGCCCGGAAATGCCGGTTTAATGTGTTTTTTGGGCATGGTTTCAAGGGGGCTGACACATTAAAACTTCTGAATCGTTCATTTAATGTGTGAAAAGCACTATACACTGGGCCTCCGAGGCGTGTTTTTACACATTAAAAGCACTCGAAACTTCAGTTTAATGTGTTTAGTAAGTCGGCGGGGCTGGTGGAGGAGATCCGTGCGCTGGCGGTGCAGCCGATCCTGATCATCACGGACGGGGCGATCGAGAATACGCTCCGGGTCAAGCGGGACCATGCTTTTCTCATACCGAAAGGGAAACGCCTGCCGTTCCGCCCACGCGGGAAAGTGTTCTATTACGATTGACGCGATTCCACGCGGACCTCGGGAAAAGTGTTCGATCGTGATGGAGACGACGCCACACGGCGGGGTAAGTTTGGTATAATAAATAAAAGCCGGCGCGGGTCTTCCGGAAACATTCCGCTTCGCGCGGAAATACAGGTGCCCATGATGAGCGGCACAGTTAGGAGTCTTCAGACAATGAGCATGACGAAAGCGGACCAGTATCTGGTTTCGGATATTAAGAATATTCTCGAGAACGGCTATAAGGATATCGATCCGCGGCCGAAGTATGAGGACGGGACGCCGGCGCACACCATCAGCGTCAATCACGTGACGCGTAAGTACGACTTAAGCCGTGGCGAGTTCCCGATCTGCACGCTTCGGAAGCAGGCCTGGAAAACGGGCATCCGCGAGATCTTCACGATTTATCAGAACCCGACAAATGTACTGTCGGAGATGGAGAAAATGGGTGTGACGTGGTGGACGCCGTGGGATATTGGCGACGGCACGATCGGCCAGCGCTACGGCGCGACGGTGAAGCGCTACGATCTCGTGAATAAGCTGATCGAGAATATCGAGAAGGATCCGTATGGGAGAAGGAAGATCATGTCGCTGTGGCAGGAGACGGACCTTCGCGAGACGCCCGGCCTCGCGCCCTGCGCTTTTCTCACCATATGGAATGTGCGCGGGAAGTACCTCGATATGTGCATGATCCAGAGATCCGGCGATATGCTGACGGCGTCCGGTGCGGGCGGGATCAACGAGATCCAGTATGCGGCGCTCCTCATCATGATCGCCCGTGCGACCGGCTACGAGGCGGGCGTGTTTACGCATTTCGTGGCCAATGAGCAGATCTACGACCGGCATATCGAGAATGCGCATGAGCTGCTGCGCCGCGCGGAGGTGGCCGCTGCTTCTTCGGAAAAAGCACTGTCGCCGGCTTCTTCGGTGGAGGTTTCGAGTGCTTCTTCGGCAGATAAGGCTTCGGCTTCGGATGCGGCAGATGCTTCGGCTTCGGATGCGCTCCCGATGCTGATACTTCATAAAGACAGCAAATGCGCGATTTCGGACATCAGGGTGGAAGACTTCGAGATGACGAATTACACGCCTATGGAACCGCAGCTCCGATTCGAACTGGGGATCTGAGAAAATGTGCGACATTATAGAAATGACATTATGAGGAGGAGATAAGATGAGAAGACTGTACGCCAAGTTCATCGTTTTTCATTTCTTTTTCTGTGTCATTTTCAAGTTCGGATGGGCGCTTATTCTCGCGCTTCTTTTCCTCCTGCTTGCTGCCGCTGAACCGTTCTTCCTGACGCTGAGCCTCGCATTTACTCTCTTTGCAGTCATCGCGTCACTGATCAATGCGGTAAAACTGGTCTACTACATGAACAGGAAAAGAGACGATCGCTCGCAGGTGGTCAAGGATATAGAAGCGGACCCGAAGTCATATTACGATGTGGATAATCCCAACTGTATCCGTGGCCGCACGTGGGTCATGAAGTTTCAGGAGAGATTAAATGACGAAAGTACGGTCGAGGAAGTCGTGAAAGCTTTTGAAGACCTCTGCGAGGACATGAAGACCGACGGTATCCTGACTGGACGGGTGACGGCGGGGCTTTCCGAGGAAGAACTCCTCGAAAGGGATCTTCTGATGTTTGAGTGCGGGACGTTCCGCAGTATCGACGACGATTTCACGATCGCGCTGACGCGCCAGTATCCCGACGGGGATGGGGAGTTCTTCCAGTTCCGGGTAGAGATGTATTTCGAGCCGAATAAGGAAAACTTCAAGATTTTCGAGCATATGAACAGCGACAAAGTGCGCGGTGATTTCTTCGACTATATCCGCGGCTCGAAGTCCTATAAATACGCGATGAAACATGCCTGCCGGAAGGTGCAGATCTATCTGACGCAGACGTGATGGGCGCGGGACGCGCTTCTCGATAAGAAACGAAGGCGTTTGCCGAAGGATGATGATAAGGCGAAAGCCGAAGGAGGACACTATGGAAGAGATGATGTTTAAGCGTAATGAGCTTCTGGCGAAGAAAGTGATCGAGGGCCTTCGGTCCCGAAATATGGAGGGCTTCTACGCCGGGAGTAAGGAGGATGCGCTGGCAAAAGCACTGGAGATCATTCCGGAGGGTGCTTCGGTTTCGATGGGCGGGTCGATGAGTGTGCATGCGATCGGCCTGTCGCAGGCACTGAAGAATGGCAACTACCATTTCATCGACCGTGATGCCTATGCAGATAAGCGCGAGGCAATGCTGCTGGCCTACGATGCGGATTTCTTCCTGTCGAGCTGTAATGCGATGACCGAGGACGGAGTGATGGTGAATATCGACGGTAACGCCAACCGCGTGTCGGCCATTGCACAGGGCCCGAAACACGTGCTTTTTATCGTGGGGATGAATAAGATCTGCGATGATATCGATGGCGCGATGAAGCGGGCGCGGAATATCGCGGCGCCGGTAAATGCCCAGCGTTTCGGGCTGAATACGCCTTGCACCAAGACCGGCAGCTGTTTTAACTGCAAGTCGCCGGATACCATCTGCTGCCAGTTCCTGATCACGCGTTTCTCGCGCCACCCGGGCCGCATCTCCGTGATCCTGGTAAACGAGGAACTCGGGTATTGATCCGCCGCGCGCCTCGAAACTGATGTCCCATATTGGCTTCGCATTTCGATTCTGCATATGGGTTTCGCATTTCGATTCTGCGAGTGATGGCACATGATGATTGCGCATCTTGCTTCTGCGTGTGATAGCACATGATGATTGCGCATCTTGATTCCACGCAGGTCCATTCGCGACAGTGCTTTTCCGAAATCCATGTAATGGTCCAAGTCTCTACATAGACCACTACAGGATTTTTCATGCCACTTCTCCCCAAGCACTTGTCATGGGGGCAAATCCTTGTTTTTCCCGGCCCGAGTCTGCACATCGCTTTTGTTGTCAGATCTGGTCAGAAGATGGACAGATGGCGGAGGGAGAATTAGACCACCATCAGACCCAGTCAGAAGCTGGACAGATGGCGGGGGGGCAAATTAGACCACCATCTGTCCCGGTCTGATTTGCGTCTGTTCAGTCCCCTCAAACAGACACGAAACAGGGTGAGTCTGCGAACTGTCTGTTCAGACCCCTCGAACAGACGCAAAACAGGGTGAGTCTGCGAACTGTCTGTTCAGCCCCCTCGAACAGACGCAAAACAGGGTGAGTCTGCGGACTGTCTGTTCAGCCCCCTCGAACAGACACGAAACAGACAGGACTCCATGATTCCTCGCAAAAAGCACTGGAAACTAGAAGGTGTTGACAACCGCTAGAAAAAGGAATAATATAAACATGTTTATATAAACTCGTTTATAGAATCTGCACAAACACCCGGTTACGTACCTCTTGCTTTCTCAAGGATACGCACCTGGGAATAGAAAGGAAATGAAAAGATGATCCTTATTGTGAATACTACTTCGGATACGGCGCTTACGGACGCGATCCGGCAGACCCTCGCCGCCCCGGGAACCGCCCCAGAAACCGCCCTTGTAACCGCCCCTGGAACCGTCCCCGCCGCCCGCGCAGAGTTCGAGATCGTCGAGGCGGCGGACATGAAGATCTCCCACTGCATCGGGTGCAATTTCTGCTGGCTGAAGACGCCGGGCATCTGCTCGATTAAAGACGACTACGAAGAGATCCTCAAGAAGATGATCCACGCCGACCAGATCTGGGTGATCTCGGGCACCGCGCTCGGGTTTCTCGACCACAAAGGCAAGAACATCTTCGACCGCATCATGCCGCTGGTCACGATGTACCTGAAATTCAAAGGCGACCAGATGCGTCATGTCATGCGCTACAGAAGAAACGCCGACATCGGGCTGATCTACGCGGGCGAGGCGGACCGCACGTACCTGATGCGTTGGAACGAGCGCGCGGCCCTGAACATCGGGACGAAGTCGCTGGGCGTGTTCCCCGCAGAGAACTGGAAGGAGGCGGTTGCATGCATGCACTGATTATTAACGGAAGTCCGCGCGCGAAGAAGTTCAGCAACACGGACAAGATTCTTCTGAGGATCACGGCCGGCATGGCCGAGCACGGCGCGACCTTCGAGCAGTACGAGATTTCGAACCGCGCACAGTGGCCCACGATCCGCGAGCGCTTCTACCAATGCGACCATATCCTGATCGCGCTGCCGCTTTTTGTCGAGTGTATCCCGGGCCTTCTGATGGAGTTCCTTGAGACCCTCGATGCCGAGCGAAAAGCACTTGTCCCGAGCCTTTCTGCCGGAGAATCGGAGTCCGTGGGTGGCAAGAAGCCTCTGCTTTCGTTCCTGCTACAGAGCGGATTTGCCGAGGGCGTACAGCTCCGCTGCGGCGAAGCGTACCTTCAGATGCTGGCCGGAAACCTGGGCTGCGAGTATGGCGGCACACTTGTGAAAGGCGACAATTTTAGTATAAGATTATTCGAAGGGGAGCAGCGCGACAAGATCACCGCGCCGTACCAGGAAATGGGCAGGATCTACGGCCGCGACGGCGCTTTTACCGACGAAGCGTGCAAGAAATTCACCGGCCCGGAGATTTTCCCGCTCCCGGTCAGGATTCTCGTAGGGCTTGTGTTTAAGACGTTCGCGAAGAAGATGTTTCAGAAGAAGGCGCAGGAGTGGGGCTGCACGCGCCCACTCGACGACAGACCCTATCTGCAGTAGGTGGCGCGCCACAGGAAGGCGCAGCGCGCGGGCATAACAGCCGCGCCGCAGACGGAACGAAACGGTTACATGAGAAAACGAATCGCGGCGCGCGATTTAGAACAGGACGGAAATATGGGACGGAAAGCGAAAATCACGAAGGAAATGGTGCTTCAGGCAGCATACGAAATTCTCGATGAAGAGGGGATCGCTGCGGTCGGGATCAAGCCGATCGCCGCGAGGCTCGGCTGCTCGACCCAGCCCGTTTCCTGGCTTTTCGGCTCCATGACCGAACTTCGAAAAGCACTTTTCCTCTATAGCTGCGAGCGCTTGTACGGTGGCCTGGACGAGAAGATGCAGGGAAGATCCGGCCTCGATGCATTTTTCATCTCCGGCGTCTGGTATATCTCGAACGCCTGCGACCACCCGAATGTGTTCCGCTTCACCAACGTGGATGATCCGATGATCACCATCGGTGAGAACCCACTCGGCGACAAAAGCATTTTTGCCGAGCAGATGGATGAGCTGGCGGTGGAGATGCTGGCGAAGGAGTTTAAGATCAGTAAGAAGAAGATCAGCGCGGCCGTCCAGAACACGGTCATCTACACCCACGGCCTGGCGTGCATGATGATGTGGGACAACTATCGTCTGCCGAAGGAGAAGGCCTGCCGCATGCTCTTTGACGTGGGTGTAACAATGTTAAAAGACATCGGCGTCGAGAGCAGAAAGACCTGGAAAGACTTCGCCGCCCTGCTCTGATCCGCTCCGCGCGATCGCACGTAGAGTCCGCCCCGGCGCCTTCCCTTGGACGCGCGCGATCGCACGTAGAGTCCGCCCCGGCGCCTTCCCGTGGACGCGTGATCGCCGCACGAAGCCCCCCGCACGCCCCACCCATATGATATAATTATCGCAGGTTTGTGTTTGGGAGGAGCAGCGCATGGAAGAGAATTTCGTACCGAACAGAAAACTACCGTTCCCGAGAAGTTTCAAGGAGATCTTCAAGGAGAACCGCGCGTTTATCAGCAAGGATACATTCGATCCGGAAACGATCCGAAAACAGCTGACCCCGGCGGAAGACCTGGTCGTACATAAGCTGGGCGAGATCTCCTGCCCGACAGGAAAGATCGTCGTGGGCGATCCGCTCTCCTTTCTGACGCAAGATTTCACACCGCAACGATCCCCGGTGCTGGAGCGGTCGATCGCACCCGGGAAGTATCCGCTTCTTCTCAGTATCTTCAAGGGCAGGACCTACGCGATGAGGTACTGTCTGGCGAAGCTTCAGATCCTTGAGAAGGAGGCGGTCCGCTATGAACCGGCCCGCCCTGAAAATGCGAAGTTCGCCGGATGTCCGGTCGATGCCGGGACGCTTACTGTCATAGACGAGAAGACCCTCGGCGAGTATCAGGCTTTCGTGAAGAAATGGGATGCAGAGCATCCGGGTGGAAATATCTATGACGGGTATTTCCAGGCGCTCTATGCGGAGAGTGCGAAGAAGTATCCTGACCTTCAGCGCGAAAACGGCGATTTCATCGAGTGGACGATTCCGGAAACATCGTCGACGATGTATTTCTTTACGTCCGGTTTCGGTGACGGTTTCTACACGCCGTTCTGGGGGTTCGACCAGGACGGGGACGTGTGCGAACTGATCATTCCGCTGGCCGACGCCGAAGATCTCCGGAAGGCCGATGAGGATTTTGCCCGGATGGAGAAATATCTGCCCGAGGCGGATCTGTGCCTCGTATCGAAGATGGTTTTCCAGAAGCAGGTGGTCGGGTATCTCCGTAGAAATCCCCCGCAACACGGCCCGAGAGACAGTGGATGGACCATGTATGAAGGCACGGAGAATGACGAATTTATCCGGCAGGAGGGAACCGCCGCTGTGGTGGATCTGCGCACGATGTGCCGGATCAGTCCGCAGCTTCTTTCGATCCTTGATGCGCCCTACGGGACAGCCTGGGTCCGAAACGAAACCGGCGACTACGAGCAGCTCCACGACGAACCGGATGAGGAGCCGAATAACGCCGCCGCCCCGAACGACGAACAGAATCGCGCCGCCGGGCAAGGTGAGGAGGCGGCGCGCGCCACCGCCGGTGACCCGAGTGCGGCAGACATGAACGCCGCCGCGCCGGAGGCCGGTTCTTCTGCGCCGGAATCGGAAGAAACCGTCCCGCTCGACGTAGAAAGCGCGGATTATGTTCCCCCGATCCCCGATGACGATCCGATCTATCAGGATCTGGATCGGTGGCATGACAATGACGAGTACGAGAAGATCCTTGCCAAGGTCGAAGAGATCCCGTTTCAGCGGCGCAGCAACAAGCTCTGGTTTAGAAAGATCAGTGCCCTCAATAATCTCAAGCGTTTCGACGATGCGAGAAGAGAGATCGATCTTCTTTCCAAACGTTGCAAGACCCCACAGGATCAGGGGAAGATCTTCTATATGCTGGGGTACATTTACGACAATACGGACTGCGAGTTTAAGGCGATCGAATGCTTCCGCCACGCGCTGGAGCTCGATCCGTCACGTGAGGATACGGATGAACTGGTGGAAGACAGCCTGGGTTATGCGAAGAAAGACATGGCCCGCGCGAAAGAAGCCATCGGTGCATTCTTCGATTCTATGAAGGAAGAACTTTCCGCCGAGTCGAATCTGGAGGTGATCGGCAAGCCTGCGATCTACACATATTTCGCGGTGGTCAGTTCATCCTTCATGGGCCCGCCTTTCGGGATCCATCTTCGTCCCGGTGATGCCTATGCGACCTGTGATGAGAGCGCGAAGAGCAGGATCCGATCGACGCTGAAGGAGCGTTCGAATCTTACGGATCTTCACAGTCTTCAGGAGTATTTCGGCAGCCACAGAAATACGCAGAAGATCGAGGATGCACTGAGGTATATGCGGGGCGAGATCGATATCTCTCCCGAAGACCTAAATGCCAGAGGCCGAACGCTGCTCGAGGCAACCGTGCTTTTGCTGGAGAATATGAAGGAATACGTTCCGGCCTCGCACGTCGAGGCGTGGGAATACTGCGACATGCTGGGCCTGGCGCGGCTGATGTATGCGGCGGATATGCTCACCCGCGACGAACTTGACGACACCTACCGGTTCGTCTTCGACGAGTGCACGAAGATGTTCTCGTCCTGGGAAGAGTACACACGCTCCGTGGTGATCGGCGCCTTCTACCACATGATGATCAACGAGTCGACGTTCAACATCCGCTCGTCGCAGAAGTTCGCCATTACCGCCGGAGGACTCTGCAAACACACTTTCCTGAACGTGGCATGGCCGGGCGATAAGAGCTGAAGCACAATTCACGAGAATGGAGAGAAAGATATGGAAACCATAGCTGCATTTGGAGATTCGGTTCTGAAGGGCGTCATCTACGAGGATGAGCACTACAAGATCGCGGACAGTTCTTTTCAGAAGATATGTGAGGAATCCTTCGGGATCCTCATCGAGAATAAGGCGCGCTTCGGCAGTACGATCACGAAAGGCGAGAGTGTCTTCGAGAAGAATCTCGACGTGATCCGCCGCTCGTCGGGGCGGTATGTGGTGCTGGAATTCGGCGGGAATGACTGCGACTTCAACTGGAAGGAAGTATCCGAGGATCCGGAGGCCGAGCACCTGCCGATGAGTACGATCGAGAACTTCACGCAGACGTATTCGTACATCATCGAGGAGATCAAGGACATGGGCAAGACGCCGGTCCTGCTGTCGCTGCCGCCTATTGATTCGGCGCGGTATTTCCGCCAGATCAGTAAGGGCTTAAACGCCGAGAATATCTTGAAATGGATGCGCAACGACAAGCAGTACATCACGAACTGGCACGAGCGCTATAACATCGAGATATTTAAGCTCGCGATACGAAACGAGGTGCCGGTGATCGACATCACGTCTATTTTCCTGGAGAAAAAGAACTATACCTACTACCTTTGTGAGGACGGGATCCATCCGAACGTGAAGGGGCACAAGCTCATCGCGGAGGCGATCAAGGACCACGTCCGGAGAAGAAACATCTCGTTCGGAAAAGACGAAGAGTGAGCCTTCGCGGCGCATCTTGCGAAAAAAGAAGGCGCGCCGGGAAGCGGACGCGCCTTAATTGTGATCGTTGATTCAGTTTGGAAATGGCGCGGCGCGACGGCTGTTAGTGCGACGGCTCGGCGATGTACTTCTTGTACTCGCGGCTGATGATGTTCCAGTCGAGCTCGAATCTCGCCATATGCTTCTGGAAGGCGGCACGCGCGGCGGCCGGATCCTTCTTCTTGATCGCCTCGAAGATCGCTCTGTGATCCGACACGATCTTCAGGTCTTTTACCGAATGGAGACTCAGGCTTCTGACGCGGTCGAAGTGCATACTCATGAGGCTGACCATATAGTGGCACTGCATCTTGTTGCAGATGCGGTAGATGATCTCATGGAATTCGTTATCCAGAGTCAGGAGCTTCATCGGGTCCTTCACCAGATAGAATTCCTGCAGTTCGAGGTTGTCCTCGAGAAGCCGCAAGTCTTCTTCTTTCGCCAGTTCGCAGGCATCCTCCACCAGCGCCGTCTCGACCGTAATTCTAAGGAAACGCGCTTCGCGGATCAGTTCCGAGTCGATCATGGACACCAGGCAGCCCTTCTGCGGGAGAATATCGACGATCTTCGATTTCGACAGTTCCAGAAGTGCCTCGTGCACCGGTGTTCTCGACAGGCCGAGCATCGTGGCGATCTCCTGTTCGCCGATCATGCTGCCGGGTTCGATATCCAGGCTGATGATGTTCTCGCTGATCGTGCGAAAAGCATATTCTCTGTTCGATTCACTGGGTTTTTTCGGTGTGATGACCATGGCCGCTACTCCTTCGGATAAATAACAAATAACATATACCTGTTTAACTATACAATACTTCCTACTAGCATACAAGTAACTTGCATACAAGTTCCTCAGACAAATTTCTGCAGCGTCCTCTTCACGGCTCCGGGTCCTGTCAGCATCTCGGAGAGCATGAATTCGATCTTCGGTGCCAGCCCGCATGCCACCAGGTCAGAAGCGAAGAGCGTCTTGTTCGAAAGAAGCCCGGCAAGCTGCCCGTCCACGCTGTCCGGGTTACCGAACTGCACGTTCTTGAGCTGTTCCTGAAGGGAGGTAAGAAGCGGGTCGGAGCTGAGCGGCATCGGGTTGCCTTTGTCGTCCACGCCGATGAGATACCGAAGCCATCCGGCGATCGTCAGCGGGATGTAGTTCAGAGATGTCACGTCGAGTGCAGGATCCGCGATGTAGGACTTAATGGTCTCGCCGAAGCGGATCGGCATCTTCAGGCTTGTATCGGTAGCGATACGCTGCGGTGCATCCGGTATATACGGATTCGGCAGTCTTTCCACGATGACCTCGCGGATGAATTCCTTCGGATCGAGAATCTTCGGATCGGTCACGACAGGGAGTCCCTCTTCGTAGCCCATCTTCGTGATCAGGGATACCAGAAGCGGATTCTTCATCTCGTCGGAGATGCGTGTGTATCCGAGAAGACATCCGTACACAGCAAGACAGGTGTGCAGCGGATTCAGACAGGTGGTGACCTTCATTCTCTCGGCTTTGTTTACGGTCTCACGGTCGGTCATGTAGACGCCGGCTTTCTCGAAGGGCGGGCGGCCGTTCGGGAACATGTCTTCCATGACCAGATACTGCGGGACTTCCGCGTTGACGAACGGGGCGATAAATGTACCACTCGAGGTGGTGATCGGTGCCATATCCGAGATGCCCATCTTCTCGATCATTTCCTGGACCGAGGCATCCGGACGCGGGGTGATCTTATCGATCATGCTCCAGGGGAAACCGACGCGGCTTTCATCGCTGATATAGGAAAGGAAATCTTTCGTGACGTATCCGCGGTCTTCCCACGCTGTGGCGATCTCCAGAATGCTGCTACGAAGCTTCTCACCGTTATGGCTGCAGTTATCCATCGAGGCCAGTGCCAGTGGGGCGGCGCCGTTCTGGAAACGCGCCCACAGTAGTGCACAGACGATGCTCATGGCATGTCTCGCGCTGGCAGGGCCTTCCTTAATATCCTGCGTCACGACGGGAAGAAGTTCGCCCGCCATATTCCGGAGGGCATAGCCCTTCTCTGTGATCGTGAAGCTCATGAGCTGAAGGGAAGGGGCGCACGCGATCTGCTGAAGTCTTTCCATCTGCGCGGCGTCTGTCGGATCGGCCTTGACCGCTTCGGTGACACTGCCGATGATCTCGTAGCCGACGTTTCCGTCCGGCTTGAGGTCGACCATCAGGGTAAGGTTATCGTGTGGCCGGTAGATCCGGTCGATGATCTCATAGTCGAAGGTATCCGCAGCGATCACGCCCTCTTCGACGAGGCCCTGGTTAAGAAGGTCCTGCTGCAGGCGCGCGATAAATCCGCGGAAGATATTGCCGGCTCCGAAATGAAGCCAGGTAGGGGAAGAGGCGGTTTTATCCGCCACTGCTTTCAGGTCGAACTTGGGAAGAGCGATCTTGTTACTTTCCCAGAATTGCTTGTCCGGAAGACTTGATCCGGTGAGAGATATCGATGGCATAGCGCATGATCTCCTTTATTTCGAAGATTTTTCGACAGCCTCCCACAGCCCCTGAATATAGGCGGCACCAAGCGCGCGGTCGTATAGACCATAGCCCGGACGGGACACTTCGTCCCAGATCCTTCTGCCGTGGTCCGGACGGATATACCCGTCGAAACCGTTGTCGTGCAGTGCTTTTACGATGGCATACATATCCAGATCTCCTTCGGAGGACAGATGTGCGCTCTCGTGGAAGTCGCGCTCGCTGGTGTGCTTCACATTACGAAGATGTACGAAAGGCACGCGTCCCGTGGAGGCGAATTCCTTCGCCATGGCCGGAATATCGTTCTCCGGGTTGGCGCCGAGGCTTCCCGTACACAGAGTAAGGCCGTTTCTTTTGCTGTCATTGAGCGAGAGAAATGTGCGGATCGATTCTGCATTTCCGACTACCTTCGGAAGCCCGAACAGAGGCCACGGCGGATCGTCCGGATGGACGCCGAAATCCAGGTCGTATTCCTCGGCATAGGGCATCACGGCAGCAAGGAAATAAGAGATGTTCTTGAAATACTCCTCGGCGGAAACATTCTGGTAGAACTCGATATCCTTCGCCATGGCAGGGAAGCGCTCCGGCTCCCAGCCCGGAAGTGTCAGATCGTTCGATCCGTCCATCATGGAATGGATCATCTTCGAAAGTGTCAGTTCTTTAGCGAAAGCATGCTCGTAGCCCATCGCGAAACTGCCGTCAGCAAGAGGTGTTTCGAGGTTGCTTCGGAACCAGTCCATGACCGGCATGAAATTATAACAGATGCATTTCACGCCTGCTTCGCTGAGATTCTTCATAGTGGTGATGTAATTGGAGATATACTCGTCCCGGGAAGGAAGTCCCTTCTTGATATCTTCGTGGATATTCACGCTCTCGATGACTTCCATCTCAAGCCCGGCCTCGTGTACCTGGTCGCGGAGAGCGAATATCGTCTCCTTCGGCCACACTTCGCCGGCAGGAATATCCGAGAACATCGTCGCCACGCCGGACACGCCCGGGATCTGACGAATCTGGGATAAAGTTACGGTATCATCTCCGTTTGGCCACCAACGGAAAACCATCTTCATAGTCTACTTCCTCGTTTCCGCATCAATTCACAAGCCTGCAACTAGAATACTAGCAAACTAGCATAAAGTCAAGTGATTTAGAGAAATCATTTTCGGCTGTTTTCGTATTGTGTCCGCACTATGCAAGCGGTGCGATGACTTCCGAGGCAGACGCGTCTGCCTCACCCACGTGATCCGTTCCGGTGCGGGGGGCCGAGTGTGCCCGAACCGCGCCCGCACGACGCTCGCACAAATAGGACGCACCGGCTAACTCCCTAATCGATGCATCCGACAAAGCTTGCATATTTCACATACTTATCTAAATCTATACTTCACCGTCCGCACTTTCAACGGAATTATTCTACGAAAAAACCCGATAATTTCTACTTTTCTTTCCCTCCGGCGCTCCGCACCTTCCGCCATTTCCGCGCGCGCCACTTTCTCATGTCCACTTTCCACCAATTGCCCCCTTTCCCAAGTGCACTTTTCACGCGCCGCTCCTACACCGGACCGCCCCCCCTTCTCGGCGGACACATTAAACTTCCGAAATTGTCGGTTCAATGTGTTATCTTGACGTCCTCACGTGGGGCGGACACATTAATCTTCCGAAATTGTCGGTTCAATGTGTCAATTCAGCCCTGCAAACAGGTGCGCAACACATTAAATCATCAGAACTGTTCGTTTAATGTGTTTTTTCATGCTCGAAAAGCACTTGGACCGATGTTTTTACACATTAAACCCGGGGATCGTGGAAGTTTAATGTGTCTTTTCGGTCAGCAGAGCCAGTGCGGTACTGATTAAACATGAGAAATCCTCATTTTAATGTGTCGGGGTGCTGATTGGTATGTCATATCGGCCATAGAGCCGTTTCTGACGACAGACTAAAATGCTGAAATCGAGGATTTAGTTGGTCAGGCAGGCGTCAGGATTCGGAATCTTCATCCTTGACATCTTCGGAAGCCTCATCGGCCTCGGCCTCGTAGTCATCTTCCGCTTCGGAGGAATCGTCTGCATCGGAATCGTCCTCCTCAGACTCCTCGCCCTGCGACTCTTCGCCCTCGCCCTCGGCCTCGCCGTTTGCGGCGGCCTCCTCGCGCTTCTTCTTCAGATGCAGCGCATAGCCGAAATCGCGCTCGACCAGCCGCCAGCACAGATAGCAGCACAGATACGGCGCGAAGAGAAGGGACGGGAAGAAGAAAATCATCAGCGCGATGGACGCGATCACCAGGACCCACATGAGGATCGTGTGACCCAGGTACATCGTCGAGAATGTAAAACTATGGAAAAGGATGTTCCTGACAGAATTCTTGAAGCGCGCCAGATACGGGAAGACGTACATGGCCGTGAAGAAAAACGGCAGCACCAGAAGGATGGCGACCAGCCAGTACCAGCTCGGAAGCGTAACGCCATTCCACCCGTTCAGCGAGAAGTAAATGTTGAAGACCGTCACGGCGAGATACAGAAGCAGGATCACGGTCAGCGCGATGCCCTGGAAGAAATTCTGCTTGAACGAACGCCAGAAATCAGCAAGCGGTGTCTCCGATTGATCCGCGTGGCGTTTGTTGATCGCGTAATACAGCGCACTCGTCGACGCGCCCATCGTCACCAGCGGAATGCTGAAGATCAGCCAGAAAAAACTCAGAAGGAAGACGTCGCCCAGCTTGTCACCCAGCGCGTAAAGGCGGCTATTCGTAAAACGTTCAAATGAAGATTGGTCCATCGGTCATTCCTCCTTCTGTCACAATATATTAGACGGAAGCACGAGAAAAAACAAGTGAAAACAAAAAAACTTAAATACTAGTATGCACAGTATGGAAAAGCACTGTTCTTTGTGTTACTCTATCCTTATAGTAGCGGACGATCGCCTCCGCCGGCGCCGATTCAGACGAGTGGCAGAAGGAAACAGGGGAGGCGGCACGGACGATTGGAACAATCAGGAAACAGTGAATTTGAGGTATATATGTTAGAACTTGCAGGCATTTTTTCAAACGGAATGATCCTTCAGAGAGGGAAGCCGTGCCGGATCTTCGGCCACGACGACGCGGCGAAAGAAGTGACGGTGGAACTACTGGGCAAGACCTACCAGGCCGAAGTCGAGAACAGTGCTTTTGCCGTAGAGATCGAAGCACAGGAAGCATCAACGGATATAACGATCGTAATTCAGGGAAGTGAGACGGTGGAGCTTACGGACGTATGCTTCGGCGATGTGTTCTTCCTCACGGGGCAGTCGAATATGGAGCTTCCGGTGTCAAGAACGCTCGACCTGTCGAAGGACGAGGTCGATGCCTCGAATTATCCGTACATCCGCCAGTTCCGCGTGACACCGCAGTACCGCCTCGCGGAAGATCAGACCGCGAAGATCCTGCCGCTTAAGTGGACGCGGGCCGTGCCGGGCGAGATCGGCGAGATGAGCGCAGCGGGATTCTACTGCAGCAAGCGGATCTATGATGCGGAGCAGGTGCCGATCGGGCTGGTGCTCGGGGCGCAGGGTGGATCGACGATCGAGTCCTGGATGCCGAGAGACGTGCTCAATGAATTCGGCGATTTCGACGGAAAAATAGCGCCTTTCCTTCCGGATGGGGCCGTGCAGGCGTACCTTCAGGAGCGGGAGGAGCACATCACGGCGTGGCGTCGGGCGCTGGAGTCTGAGGACGATACGGATCTGGTGGCGCATACGCCGGAGCAGATCCCGGAGGATGCCGAGCCATATACCGTGCCCTCCATTCTTTATGGTAGAACCACGCCGGCCGGTGCGGACGGGGAGTTGGCCGCAGCACAGAACGCCGGCCCTGTAGCAGATGATTCAGGCGCGCAGAATGCCGGCGCAGACGGGGCGTGCAGACCCTGGCGCGGGGTGGTGTGGTTCTATAAGGAATTCGAGCTTCAGAATGAGCCGGATCCCGACGCATTTCTATATGTAGGTAATCTGATCGATGCGGATGTCACATATGTGAACGGCGTGCAGGTCGGCCGGATCGAGTACCGTTATCCGCCGAGAAAATACCCCTTCGACGGGTCGATCCTGAGGAAGGGCAGGAATGTCATCACCGTGCGGCTGCTCATCGAGGGCGGTGCCGGAGGCTTCGTGGGAAGCCATCCTTACTATATCCGTAGTGGCGCCGAGAATATCTCCCTCGAGGGGACGTGGCTTCGGAAGTGGGGGAAAGAAGCTCCGCTTCCGCAGAAGTCGTTCCTGATGGGACAGACGATCCCGACGTCTCTTTACCGCTCGACGGTCTTCCCGCTCCGTCAGTTCGCATTCCGCGGGATCTGGTGGTACCAGGGCGAATCGAATACAGATGATCCGGCCCGGTATAACGAGAAGTTCTCCCGCATGATCGAATCGTGGAGAGATCTGCTTCAGCAGGATCTTCCTGTGATCGCGGTGGAGATGCCGGACTACCAGGATCCTCTTTCCGGACAGATGCCGGAGGGCTGGCCGGCCGTACAGGACTTCCAGCGCCAGGCGGAAGTGGAAGTGCCCGACTGCGCGGTCGTCTACGCGCGGGATCTGTTCACGCCGCTGGAGCTCCACCCGCAGAGGAAGAGCGAGCTCGGCGCCCGCATGGCTGAAAAGGCACTGGTACTTTTCTACAAGTAACATGGTCGAGAAAGCACTGGAGCTTTTCTATAAGTAACATGGTCGAGAAGGCACGAGTGCTTTTCTATAAGTAATTAGATACGTGCGCACGTGTATAAGAAGCAGCGCACCCTGGGCAGGATGCACAGATGAGTGCCCGGGAAATAACAAATTTCTTTGCGATGGGGCCGGACGAAGGACCCCGACAGAATCGATGATCAACACGCCCGATGGAACGAAGTGCCGTTCTGTCGGGCGTTTCCGTATGTGCAAAGTACCGAAGCGCGTTTGTGCATGTTCGCTAAAAGAAACTCGAAAAAGCGTAAGTCTCCTGTTGACAGATTACTAGTATGGTGGTATTCTGTGGGCGTAGACAACTAGCATACAAGTGTGGAAGTGAAAGAGCAAATTAAAAACGAGCACATGGCACTCGGTTCGTACCAAGCCTCCTGATTACCCTGTGTACCATGTGCCGCTCTTCCCACTGGACACTGAACTAGAAGTAGACATGACGATTATTTGAGAGCAGAGGGGAATGTATGAGCAGTAATCAACTGAGTTCGGAGTGGAAACCTTCGAAAAAGTCATTTAACATGAGGCGTCATCTCGGACTGTACTGGCAGATCTATCTGATGCTTCTGGTTCCGGTAGCGTATTACATCGTTTTCAGATATGTACCGATGATCGGTAATATCATCGCGTTCCGCAGATACAGAGCCGGTGGTAATATCTTCGGTTCCGAGTGGAGCGGCTTCAAGTATTTCAAGCAGTTCACGAGAGATAAGACCTTCTGGAGAGCCTTCAAGAATACACTTACCCTGAATATTACGTATCTTGTATTCCGCTTCCCGTTGACTCTGATCTTCGCTCTTCTCATTAATGAGATCAGAAATCTCCACTGGAAGAAATTCGTACAGACCGTATCCTATCTCCCGCACTTCATCTCGATGGTTATCGTGTGCGGTATCATCAAGGAACTGACAGCGACCTCCGGTCCGATCAACAACCTGATCGAGTTCCTCGGCGGTTCGAAGATCCAGTTCCTGGCCGTTGCGAAATACTTCAGCGCGATCTTCACGATCTCCGGATTGTGGCAGGGTCTCGGATGGGGCACCATCCTCTATCTGGCAGCGATGGCGAACATCAACCCGAACCTTTACGAAGCTGCAGCGGTAGACGGTGCCGGACACTTCCAGCGTGTATGGCACATCACGATCCCGAGCATCCTTCCTACGATCACGACACTTCTTATCCTCGATATCGGCGGTCTCGTCGGATCGGGCGGAGCTTTCGAGAAGGTATTCCTTCTTTATAATCCGATGATCTATTCTTCGGCAGACATCGTCTCCACGTATGTATACCGAATGGGTATCGGATCCGGTAACTACAGTTATGCGACGGCCGTCGGTCTTTTCGAAGGCTTGATCAACCTGGTGCTCCTGTCGATCGCGAACTTCGCATCGCGGAAGCTCACAGACAGCAGCTTGTTCTAAGGGAGGGATGAAAAGATGATTAAAATGAGTATTCCGTCCTTTAAGAAAAAGAGCAGCAGTAGCTCGAATTCGGCCCGTACGATCGGTGTCCGCGAGAATACAGGATATAAGGTATTCCTCGTATTTAATACGATCCTGATGGCGATCGTCGCCGTCGCGACACTGTATCCGTTCCTGTATCTGGTGGCACAGTCCTTCTCTTCGGAGAAAGCGATCATGGCCGGTCAGGTGAAGCTCTTCCCGAAGGACTTCAATATCAGCACATATAAGTACGTGCTCTCGACGGGCGACTTCCTTAATTACTACAAGAACACGATCATCTACGCCTTCACCGGTACGATCCTGTCCCTGGTATTCTCTTCCTTCCTGGCTTACCCGCTCAGTAAGAAAGAACTGAAGCTTACGAAGTACCTGACGCCGTTCATCATCTTCACGATGTACTTCGGCGGCGGACTGATCCCGAACTATGTACTCGTTGTACGACTCGGACTGAAGAACACGATCGGCGCCTTCATCCTGCCGATGATGATCAGCACCTACTACGTACTCCTGATGAAGTCCTTCTTCGCAGGTACGCCGAAGGATCTCGAAGAAGCCGGTGAGCTCGACGGACTTTCGAAGTTCGGTGTATTTACCCGGGTCGTGCTCCCGCTGTCGAAGCCGATCGTCGCGACGATGACTCTCTTCTACGCGGTTATGTACTGGAACAACTGGTATCAGGCTTTCCTGTACTTGAGAAAAGAGAAGTGGCCGGTGGCTTACTACCTGCAGACGATCATCCGTGGTTCCGGTGCGAATGACCAGGATGCCCAGAAGGTCGCGATGAACATCCGTTCCTGCAGTATGGTGCTTACCGTACTCCCGATCATCCTGGTGTACCCGTTCGTACAGAGATACTACGTACAGGGCATGATGCTCGGTGGCGTAAAAGAATAATACTCCGGCCGAAGCACTGGTGCCGGGCAGGCCGTGCGGGAGGAAAACCTTTCGCACATGCGGAGAGATTGCTCCGCGAAATGAAATCGTATGTTACCTCTTTGGGACGATAAGAGTAGAGGACCGTTTCGAGGAGGGGCAGAAATAAACATCCACTATATGAGGAGGAAATTTATGAAAACGAAGAAAATTTTGAGCGTCGCTCTCGTTGGCTCGATGATCTTCTCAGTTGCTGCTTGTTCTTCTAAGAAAGACGAGACATCAGCTACTTCCGCTACAACCGTTCCGGATAAGATCGAGACGACAACAACAGAAGCTGAGGCGGAGAACAAGCTCGGTTACGAGTATGGTCTGGGCAAGACTTTCCACTCTGATGAGAAAGTAACCTACACCATGTTCTTCAGTGATGCATCCTGGTATGCTATGCAGGATACATGGAAGACAGAGGGTGTCTTCAAGAAGATCGAGGATCTGACGAATGTACATCTCGACATCATCTCCTACGACTCCAATGACTACATGAGCAATGTAACACTGGATATCAACGCAGGTGAGTCCGCATACATCATCCCGAAGATCTACGATGACAGTGCTTTTGTAGACGGCGGAGCTGTCGTAGCCATCTCTGACTATGTTGACAAGATGCCGTACTTCACAGATTTCTACAATAAGTATGATCTGGCACCGGACGTTCGTACAATCACCAGAAGCAATGGTAAGTACTACAAGCTCCCTGGTATGAAGGAGCAGAATGCGCTGAACTATACTTTCGTTATCCGTCAGGATATCTTTAAGGCTGCAGGCGTTGACGTTGAGAAGCTCGAAGCTAACTGGACATGGGAAGATCTCCTTGAGACTCTGAAGACCGTTAAGGCTTACATGGTTTCCCAGGGCATGTGCAAAGAAGAAGATTACATCTGGTCCGACCTGTGGTGCGGCGGTGGTTCTGCCCAGGGTAACGGCGGTAACCTCCTGAACGTTGTTGGTACTACTTATGATGTTAATGCCGGTTGGGGCATGGGCCAGGGCCTGCGCTTCGATTTCGACAAAGACGAGTGGTATTTCAGCCCGGCTACAGATGCTTACAAGCAGTACCTCACCATGATGAACAAGTTCGTCAAGGAAGGTATCCTCGATCCTGATACATTCACACAGGAAGATGACGTTGCTACAACGAAGTTCTATAACGGTGAGACTGTTATCCAGAGCGTAAACCAGAGCCAGATGGGTGCTACATATTCCAAGTGCCTCGAGACAATGGGTGAAGGCAACTTCGAACTGTACTACACCATCCCGCCGAGGTCCGTTCTCCACAACTATTCCACAGCCGGCAGCAACCGTCTTGAGAATGGTGTTATGATCGCTCAGAGAGCACTCGATGAGCTCGGTGAGGAAGATTTCGTTAAGATGCTGCGTTTCGTTGACTGGCTGTTCTATTCCGAGGAAGCTTACACACTTTGCAAGTGGGGCCCGGCTGGCGAGTTCTACGAAGTAAAGGATGGCAAGAAGGTTCTTAAGGATGGTTACTGCTGTGGCGGTCTGGGCTTCCCGAACAATCCGGAAGGCACTCTTACAGATATCCGTCTCCAGTGGGGTTATGCCGGTGGTAACTTCTGGTATGGTCACTCTGTTGCAGAAATGACAGATAACTACACAGACGAACTGAATCACTATGTATATTCTGATATCGAGAACCGTGAGATCCCGAAGCTCGCTCCTGGCGTTGCTCCGACAGAAGATCAGAATGAGCAGATCAACCTGATCGCTACACCTCTTATCTCTGCTGTTAACGAGTGGTCTCTGCAGTTCATCATCGGTCAGAAGAACATCGATACAGATTGGGAAGCTTATCTCGAGACCATTAAGTCCAATGACTACGAGGGTCTGGTAAAGCTCTACAACGAAGTGTACAAGGCTAGCAAGTAATATTTAATTATCTTGTGGGTGTTTAGTGCCAAGGGGGCTGCCCGTCGATATGTGGAAAATCATTTCACAGAAAGGTGGGCAGCCCTTTTCGCGCGCTTGTGATTGCGATAAAATGACAGGCGGATGGAAGCGGCGAGAGCCGGCGAAAAACGAACGAGACGCTGGGTGCGGAGCCGGGCAACATCGGGCGGAGAGCCGGCGAAAATGAATGCAGAAGGGAATAAGAAAATGAGTCTTTCTGATGTGAATATTATGGAAAAAATGGCTGCGGCGGGTATCGTGCCGGTCGTAGTAATAGAGAATGCGGAGGACGCGGTGCCGACAGCGCAGGCGCTTCTTGCCGGAGGGATCACTTTCATGGAGATCACGTTCCGTACGGCGTGTGCGGCGGAGGCAATCCACCTGGTGTCGGAGAATGTTCCGGATATGCTCGTGGGTGCGGGAACGGTACTCTCGGTCAAGCAGGCGGAGGAGGCTGTCGCGGCCGGTGCGGACTTCATCGTGTCACCGGGATTCGATGAGGCGACGGTGGTATGGTGCCAGGAGAGAGGAATCCCGGTCTGCCCGGGCTGCGTGACACCGACGGAGATCATGGGTGCGATCCGGCTGGGACTTAAGGTCATTAAGTTTTTCCCGGCGAATGTGTATGGCGGGATGTCCGCGATCAAGGGACTGGCTGCGGTATTCGGCGGGGTGAAGTTTCTGCCGACCGGCGGCGTCAATGCAGGCAACCTGGGTGAGTTTGCCTCGGAGCCGTGTATCTTCGCGATCGGCGGTTCCTGGGTGTGCACGAAGAAGGATATCCGTGAGCACAATTTCGAGCGTATCACGGAGCTGAGCCGCGAGGCGGTCGGAATCATTGCTGCAGCGAGAAAGTAATCGCGGCGGCGAGAGAGTAATCACTGCGGCGAGAGAGTAATCGCTGCGGATCATGAAAGCGAATAATAATGTCGGCGCAGAGGCGCCGGTAATCAGACATATTGGAGGAGATCAGATGAAAAAGGTACTGACTTTCGGTGAGATTATGCTTCGGCTGAAGACGCCCGGGAATGAGCGGTTCTTCCAAAGCCCCATGTTCGAGGCGACGTTCGGCGGCGGCGAGGCAAATGTGGCGGTGTCGCTGGCGAACTTCAAGATGCCGGCCGAGTATCTGACGGTACTTCCGGAGAATGATATCGGCGAGGCCTGCCTGGCGGAGCTTCGGAGATTCGGAGTGGGGACGGATAAGATCCTTCGCGCGCCGGGACGGATGGGGATCTACTACCTCGAGACCGGTGCGAACCAGCGTCCGAGTAAGGTGGTCTACGACCGGGCCGGGTCGACGATGGCCGAAGCAAAAAGCGGCGACATCGATTGGAACAGTGCTTTTGAAGGAGTAGACTGGCTCCATATCACGGGCATTACGCCGGCGATCAGCCGGAGTGCGGCGGACCTGTCGATCGAGGCGGTAAAGGAGGCGAAATCGCGTGGCATCACGGTGTCCTGCGACCTTAATTACAGGAAGAACCTCTGGAAGTACGGGGTCGCGGCGCAGGAAATCATGTGCGAGATCGTGAAGTACACGGATGTCGTCATCGCGAACGAGGAGGACTGCCAGAAGTCGCTGGGCCTGTCCATCGATGTGGCGGTCGAGTCGGGCGCGCTTGATACGGCGAAGTATGAGAGGCTGACGGGCCTTCTGATGGAGACGTACCCGAATGTGTCGAAGGTGGCGGTCACGCTGCGGGAGAGCCATAGTGCGGACCACAACGGCTGGGCGGCGTGCATCAACAACGGTTCGGTTTTCTATGTCAGTAGAAAGTACGAGATCCGCGATATCGTGGACCGTGTCGGCGGCGGCGATTCGTTCGGCGCGGGGCTTATCTACGGGCTTAGGACGTTCGAGACGGATGAGGAGGCGCTGGAGTTCGCGGTGGCGGCGAGCTGCCTGAAGCACTCGATCCCGGGCGATTTCAACCGGGTGAGCGTGAAGGAAGTCGAGACGCTGATGCGCGGTGACGGCTCCGGGCGCGTGCAGCGGTGAGCCGCCGGGTGTGCGCGGGGACGATGTAGAGCGGGATCTCGCGCGGACGTGTGGCTGCGAGGGGCATTCATGCGGGCGCGCGCGGGATGTGATGTGGCGCGTCCGCTGCATGCAATGTGGCGCGCGGGGAGCGCGAAAGTTCGTCGGACTTTCTGCGCCGGACTTGAATCATCGGCCTAAATGTTGTTTAATGGAAGCGTCCTTTTCGAAGGGCGCTTTTCTGATTGTTATGATATGAAATGTCTTGTCGCGGATACGCGGCTTCATGGCTACGGAGCAGGTGCAGGGTAAGGGCATCCTGTGGAGGCATGCATTGTGAAATGGCTTCCTGATCTTGAAAGTAGCTTCTCAACACATTGAATTGAGTTTTTCGGCGTTTTAATGTGTTCGCTTCAAACGATGATGGCGTGTTTGACACATTAAACTAAAGAGAGTGATCGATTTAATGAGTATTTTCCTATCAAAAAGCACTAGGAAACAGTGCTTTTTACACATTAAAAGTGTGAAAGAAATGATCTAATGTGTTTTGGCTACAAAAAAACGCCTGATTTACACATTAAACTAACTCTTTCGAATGATTCAATGTGTTGGGCATCCAGAACGTGATTGGAAGGACACATTAAACGTGAAGTTTGGGCGGTTTAATGTGTCAAAACTCCAATGCATAAAACGCGGGGCCGACGGGTGTGGAGTATGACATCCGCAGGTCAGAGATTCCGAGAAAGAGAGGCATACAAGATGAAAGAATCAATTCGAGCACTTATGGAAAGACGTGAGTATTTGAAGACGGTGATGAGAAAGGCGGAGAATTCGCTGAAGAATCTGCCGGAGGGCAAGCTGCGGGTGGCGGTCCGGAACGGGAATCCGCAGTTTTTCCATACGAAGGAACACCATGACTCGCAGGGTGTTTACATCCCAGCGAAGAATGCCAAGATGAAGATGGATTTGGCACAGAAAGGATATCTGGGAATGCTGGTCGCGGAGTGCGAGCAGGAGCTTCTGGCGATCGAGCGGGCGCTTCTGATCCTGCGGAAGGGGGATCCGGAGGGGGTATATTCGAATCTGCATCCGGCGCGGCGGGCGCTGGTAAAACCGCTCATGCTCACGGACGATGAGTTCGTCCGGCGGTGGGAGGCGTACGAGTATGAGGAGTGCGATTACCACCCGGAGGAGAAGAAATTCTCGACCAAGAAGGGGGATATCGTCAGGTCGAAGTCGGAGGCGATGATCGCGGATATGTACTACGATCTCGGCATCCCGTACAAGTACGAGTTTCCGCTGAATATGAAGGACGGGACGACGTATTATGTGGATTTCGCGTGCCTGCGGATCCGGGACCGTACGGTGCTCTACCACGAACATTTAGGGAAGATGGATGATCCCGGGTACGTCCGGCGGAACATGAAGAAGATCGACGCATACACGAAGAACGGGATTTTCGACGGCAAAAATCTCATCCTGACGATGGAGTCCGAGGTTTATCCGGTCAACATGAAGGTGCTCCGGAAAAACACGATCGACATTTTCGGCGTGTTGAGGTGATTCGGGTAGCTAGGGAAGGGGAGCGGCCGTGGAGTCAGCCACCCACCCGCGAGACCCCCGACCCCGCGCCCAATATCAAGGAAGTGATTGCCAATGGAACCTGCTCGCAGATATAATGAAATCAACAGTATTGAGACGGGAGGGGATCGTGATGAAGAGAAATGCACTTCGGGCGGCGGCGCTGGCGCTGAGCCTGTGTATGTTAAGCGGATGCAGCTCTGCCGAGGAGACGACCAAGAAGAAAAAGGCGAAGAAGACCTCGGAACAGGAAGATACGGAAATAGAAGATACTTCAGATGAGGATCCGTCTTCCGGGAAAACTTCTGATCAGTCGGAAACGACAGCAGAATCCTCGCCGGCCGAGACGGCAGAGAGCACAATCGAAACGACGGTTCCGCCGGAGACCACCACTCCGCCGGAAACTTCGGCATCAGAAACAAGTACATCGGATCCGTCGGCGCAGGGATCGGATACAGAATCCACGTCGACTGCTGCCACGGACACTTCGGCGACGGATGCCACCAGTGCGGCACCCTCTTCGGAAGACACCTCCGCCAACGCGGAGATCAAATCAGGATGGCTGGTCGACGACAGTTATTTTCAAGCATCGCAGACCACAGATGGAAAAGCATCATTCGGCGGCAGTTCTTTGTGTCCCGGATTCGTAGGGATCTATCAGCGGTTCAGCACGCAGGAGTATCAGGAGAAATTCGAGTTCGTCGACACGATGACACTGGATGAATATGAAGAGTCCGAGATGCTCATAGAAGAGTACGACGAAGGAGCGGTGGACGGATACATATCGATCTTTTTGGAGGCGAAAGATCCGAACTCGCAGATCCAGACGATCGGAATCATGATATTCGAAGAGATGGCGTATGACGCGCCCACGCAGACGTATGTGATATTCGAACTGCGCGACGGCGTCACGGAAGAAGATGTGTTCAAGCGCGAATTCCAGGAGATGATCTATCCCTATGTGGAGACGATCTATGGAAAAGAAGTTGCCGATATCATGGTCTATTCTTCAGAGGAGTCGCTCGGCTATATGCGCCGGATCGTGGAGGTGGACGGGTATGGGCGCGCACCGGATTACAGGGTGAAGCGCCTGGTCAATCATGTTTATGTCGAGTTCAACCTGATGGAGTCTACTTCGAAGCGCATGGCATACGAAACAGGCTGGGACGATTATACGCCGCCAACGTGAGCGGCTTAATCGGCCAGCAGGCGGAATTCCATAATGACCGGGTCGTGATCGGAGTACGCGTACTGCAGATCAATGGACTCGTAGTAGACCACTTCGATGTTGTCGGAAACGATGAAGCCGTCGGCCAGCACGGTGAACGTGGTGTCCGGATTATAGGCTTCGTCCGCATTCCGGCAAGAGTCGTGCTCGATGTTGATCACCGGCGGCCACTTTCCCTCCACCGCCATTTTCTCATGCTCCTGCATGGACTTCTCAAATCCTGCCTTCTCTTCCTCTGTCGGCGCCCGGTCATAGATCCAGATCTTCGACATGGGTAAACCGAATCCGAAGGAGAAGTTCGAAGGGAGCGCTTCCCTCGGGAAAGGCTGTGCCCAGCCGGGAACATTCTCGCTGCTTGCATTTCCGTAGCGCAGGTTGTGGTTGAAGTCGCCCCCGCAGATGACGTAGTTGCCTTTCGCGTATTCCGCCTGCATGTCCTCGAAAAGCATCGATAACTGAGCCTCGCGGACGGCGTCGGTGGAGTAGGCCGAAAGATGGACATTAAAGATGACCAGTTCTCGGGACGCGGTGTTGCCTGAAGAGCCGGTGGAAGCATCCGACGAGCCGTCGCCCGAAGTATCATCCGGAATCGCAAGTAATGCGTCGGGATCCACGTCCCCCAGCGGGATGCGGGAGATGGAGTAGCAGCGGTCGTAGTCCACGATCTTCGTGACCGAATCGGCGACCGGCAGACTCCTCCGAAGTGCAGACACGATAAACGCCTTCGAAAGCGTCAGAATACCGGATTTGTTGGCACCGTGGGGCTCCAGAAGCGGCCAGAAAAGAAACGGCGAATCGAAATTCTCCGCAAAAACATGCTGATAATAGTCCATGGCACACATGTATTCCACTTCGTCCACGTGGTACGTGCGCGTGCCGTCTGTGTCGACCTCCTGAAGCACTACGAAATCCGGGTCATAACCCCGAATCATTTTCGCGATGGAAATGAGGTTTTCCTTGAGGCAATCTTTGCTTCTGGCCCAGGAGTATTTGCCACCGTCCATGAAGAAACTGTAGTCCGGCGTGTACGCGCCGAAGCCGATGTTGTACGTCATGATGGTGTAGGTCCGATCGCCGGGCTCGACCGTGATCCGCTCGGGTGCGCCCCGGTCCATCGCCAGATACGCGCCCGGATTCGGCTGCGGCGTCAGTGCGACGTTGTCGGGGATGCGGTGGTAGCTGGCGAAAACGTAGATAAGATAGCCGGCGACGATCAGAAGGAGGGCGCCGAGCGTGCACAGCACGATGCGAAGTGCCAGGCGTTTCTTCGTGAGTTTCTCCTTCGACTTTTTCGCAGGCGCTTCCGGCGTTGCTTCATTCGAGTCGAATCTTTCCTCTTTATCGTCACTCATGATTCCATCTCCTTTCCGCATGTACGGAGAACGACCTTCGCCAAAGCGGCGGCGAGGGCCCGGTGCGAGTCGGCCGACAGGTGCAGGGAGTCGACTTCCGAGGGCTCAACGTATTCGGCTGCATCGAAGAAGATGCAGCCTTTCTCGTCCGCGGTTTTCTTATAATTCTGCGCGAAAAGCACTGATTCCTGGATCGATCGTGGTGCGAATGCGCTTGCGAAGACCGAGTGGGTCATGCCTTTCCCGATGTGGGGCGGGGACACGAGGATGATCTTCGGGACGAATCCCTGCTTCTCCTTCGTGAACGACTGGATCGTGTCGACCAGGATGCCGACGTCGCGTGCGATGTCGGCGGCAGTCTTATGGAAGACCTCCTTCAGATCGTTGGTGCCGAGCATGAGAATGACCATGTCCACGGGACGATGGGAATTGAGACAAGGCTTAAGATAGTCCAGTCCGTTTTTCCAGCCCTCGACAGGGTCGTCGGTGACCGTCGTTCTGCCGTTACAGCCTTCTTCTATGACGGTGAAGGAATGGCTTTTGTCGAGGACGGTGGCATCAGACGAAGCCGGGCAGGTAGCGCTGGCAGAAGATGCCTGATCCTCTTCTTCATGTGTATCGAGAAGCATCTGAAGATGGCCCGGCCAGCGGATCTCGCGCGGGTAGCGCATGCCGGTTTCCGGGATGTAGCCAAATGTGTTCGAATCCCCATAACAAAGAATCGTTGCCATAGAAGGTCTCCTGTATTTCCTAAGTATCCAGTCCTCGCCGCGCGGTTGCAGCAGCCTTGACTGGGTCTTTCCGTCGCGCGCGGCAGTGGGCTTCGGTTCGTCCACTTCCTTGCTGCGCGCGCATCCGAAAGACTACTTCCATTATATCAGACGAGATACATGGTAAAATAGTTGCATATGATGTGCGGCGATATGGAACCGGGCGGCCACGACAAAACCGCGAAGCCGCAAAGACTACGTGCGGCCACGACGAAAAATGCGCGACAGCGCTTTTGCAGAGGAAGGCCGAGAGGAAGGACGAGAGGAAGAACGATATGATTGAAACGATCAGGGAAGAACTGTTCCGCATGCAGGATCGGGAATACCGGGATTTCCAGATGAAATTGATCCCGACGAGAGAGGCGGACTCGGCGATCGGCGTGCGGACGCCGGCTCTGCGGGCCTATGCGAAGAAGCTGGTGAAGGACGAGGGCGTCGAGGCGCTCGGGGAGTTTCTCCAAGACCTGCCGCACAAATATTTCGACGAGGACCAGCTCCATGCATTTATCCTCTCGGAGATGAAGGATTACGAGGCCTGTATCGGCGAGGTGGAGCGGTTCCTGCCGTTCGTCGATAACTGGGCGACGTGCGACCAGATGTCGCCGAAGATCTTTAAGAAGAACCGGGCGGCGTTGCTCGGGCACATCAAGAAATGGATCCGCACGAAAAAACCGTACACAGTGCGTTTTGCGATCGGCATGCTGATGGAGCATTTTCTGGACGGGGATTTCGATCCGAAGTATCTACAGATGGTGGCGCAGGTGCGTTCGGAGGAGTACTACGTCAACATGATGATTGCCTGGTATTTCGCAACGGCGCTGGCGAAGCAGTATGAGGCGACGATCCCGATTCTGGAGGCGGGCGCGAAGGCGTCCGGCGCCACGCCGAATAGAAAGGGCGCGAAGGCGTCCGCTACGCCGGATAGTAAGAGCGCCAAGGCTTCAGGCCCATCGAAGGCGGCCGGCGAAACAGCGGTCCTATCGCCCTGGGTCCAGAACAAGACGATCCAGAAAGCCTGCGAGAGCTACCGCGTGAGCGACGAGCAGAAAAAGTATCTGCGGGCATTGAAGATCCCACGTTCGGAGTGTTAAGAAAGATCTCCCATGTATATCGACGGCCGGATGATCGTTCGGAGCGTTACGAAAGATAGTCCAGCACGTCCAGCTGACGCATGACCTGCGGAAATTCCGGCAGCACCGGGCAGGGGATGTGCGGCTCGAAAGCAAGATTTCTAAACCACGACGCCTGAAGTGGTTTCATACCGATGTCGCGCGCGGCGAAGAGTTCTCTTGACCCGCCGTCGCCGACATAGAGGCACTCGTCCGGCGTCGCGCCGAGTTCAAGCATGATCGACTGATACATCGACGGATCCGGCTTCAGGACGCCTTCCTCATAAGAGATGCGCGTCGCGTCAAAAAGCGGGAAAAGCTTCGAGCTGCGGATGAGGTCCCTCTCGTCGGAAAAAGTATTCGTGATGAGTCCGACCTTGATGCCGCGGCGGCGGAGTTCTAGAAGCAGCTGCACAGACTCGTCCGGTATCTGGTCAAATGTTTCCTGAAGCGCGGCGAGGCGTTTGCTGACGATCGTATTCAGAAGTTCATCCGAGTACACGCCGAGTTTCCTGAGCGTCTCGCCGATGCCTTCTTCGATGGTCATTTTCCCGGTGGTTCTGTCCTTCTCGTTCTCGTGCCACACCTTCCGGTAGAGGACAGGATCGACGCCGGCATCGGAGGCCGCATCCTCGCCGAAATACGTATGCTCCGTAAACAGCGTGACCAGGGTCTCAAACATGTCGAAGATAACAGCTTTTACCATTTCAGTACCTCACTCGAACTGCGCTTCCGCCTTTTCCGCGGTCAGCTTTCTTTTCTCAAGCGTCTTATCCAGAAGCGCTTGTGCCGTTTTCGGGAACTGCTCGTAGACGACTTTCGTACCTTCTTCCGTGATGCCGCCCGGTGTGGCGACGCGGGCGACGACGTCTTCGAAGGACATGTCCTTCTTCAGCATGAGTTCGCCGGTGGCGATCATGGTCTGAAGGACCATGCGCACGACCTGTTCATGCGGGATCTCTGTATGTTCTTCCGCGGATCTTACGAGTACATCGAATATCGAGGCGATGAAGCCCGGCATGCAGCTGACGAGCTCCGAGCCCATACCCAGTTCTGCTTCGGGAAGTTCGATCACATTTCCCATGCAGGTGAGAAGCCGCTTGAGGTTTCCTTTATCCTCGGTGGTGACATGCTCGTTATAGGCGATCAGGGTCTGCGAACGGTCGACCTCGGCCGTCACGCTCGGAATGACTTTCGCGAGGCGGCGCGCGGACGTTTCGTCCGATCGGGCGCTTGCACGGACCGAATCTGCGCCTTCGCCGGCATCGGGGGCGTCCGATCCGCCAGCTTCGCTGGCGCGCGCGCCGCCCTCGCCGCCCGCCAGGCACTTCTCGAGATTTTCAAATGAGACGCTTCCATTCAGGGAAACGATCAGTGCATCTTCTTTAAGCGCGTCGCGGATCTCTTCCAGCACGCCTTTCAGATCAAAGGGCCGAAGGCACAGGAACACGATATCCGACGAGGCGGCAAGTTCCGCATTGCTTGATACGACCGTGGCCCACTTCTTCGCGTCGCGAAGCTTCTCCGGGGACCTGTTGGCCAGAAGAAGCGAGTCCTTATCGACAAGACCGGAGGCGGCAAACTTCTCCGCCATCATCCTGCCCATACTTCCGAAGCCGATAATTCCGACATTCATGAATCTACCTCCTTGTTTCTCCAACCACGCTTTAATGATAGCAAACATTGGCGGAGCGGGGATATATACGAGAAGTATACAAACTGACGAAAAACTTCCGGGATAGTGCTTTTCGAAAAATATTTATCGAGAAACGATAATAATAACTTGTAAAACAATAAATGACGTGCTACTATTAGGGCAGGTAGGGAAGGGAGGACGGCTCCATGACAAGAGAAGATCGAGATGCGCTTCCGGATACGAACAGGAAAACTCTGATGAAGATCCAGAGACTCCAGAAAGAGTTCCATCAGAATGCAAAAGAACTGGACCGTCCTTATTCGCCACGGCGGAAGATGAAGAAAGGGGAGCGTTTCGGCTTCAATTGGTATCCGATCATCGGGATTCTGGTCTGCATTCCGATTCTCGTTTTGGCGCTTTATTTCTATATTTTCTACTTCGCCATGAGATGGAATCGTGAGCCCGGGGCCGGTCTGTATGAAGGGCTCAGCATTGCAATGGTATTCTTGTCGATTGTGGTTTTTATCGCTCTTCAGATCATCGGAAGCCGGCGGAACAATGTGGAAGTGGAGCGGTTTAATGCAAGCATCGACCGGGAGATCCAAGACAGGGGGAAGAAAGTGCGCGAGCTGAAGGAGAGAAACGCCGAGATCGCCAGGGAGATAGAAGAACTTCAGAAGGAGATACAAGAGGAGAGTTAAGACTCTATTTGTGTCATGGCCGCCGATTACGTGTGATAAGCTACATGATATATCCGAATTTTCCCATTTGAGGTAAAATATTTACGTGACTTATACACCAAGTGTATAAAAGTGCGCATATATCCATTATTTAGGAGGCTAATATGGGAAGTATTGAGAGAGCATGCAAATTTCTGAAAGACGCGCAGACATATTACCTGGCGACCGTTGAGGGCGACCAGCCGAGAGTCCGTCCGTTCGGCACGGCGAACATTTTCGAAGGGAAACTGTATATCCAGACCGGCAAGGTGAAGCCCGTCTCCAAGCAGCTTCACATCAATCCGAAGGCTGAGATCTGCGCATTCATGAACGGCGAGTGGCTCCGCATCGCCTGCGAGCTGATCGAGGACGACCGCCGCGAGGCCAGAGCTTCGATGCTCGATGCATATCCGAATCTCCGCGGGATGTACAGCGAAGACGACGGCAACACCGAGGTTTTCTATCTGAAGAACGCGACCGCGACCTACTCTTCCTTTACAAAAGCGCCGGAGGTCGAGACTTTCTGATCTCCGGGTGAGCGGCTCGGGCGCCCCGCCCCGGGGCATGACAGATAGAAGAACAGGACAGAAATATCATGTGGTTTGAAGAATCCGTTTTTTACCAGATCTACCCCCTGGGTTTTGTTGGTGCACCCTTCGAGAACGCACCGGCGCAGTATGCTGAACAGGGGGTAGAATCTCCGTTTTCGAAAAGCACCGGCAGGAAAAAACCTGCGTGTAACACTGTTACAAATGCTGAGATATCCGCTTCTGCGCCGATCCGTAAGGTGATCGGCTGGATCCCGCATCTGGAGAAACTCGGCGTCAATGCCGTGTACTTCTCGCCGGTTTTCGAGTCGGATACGCACGGGTATAACACCCGGGACTACGGTCTCATCGACCGCCGCCTCGGCACGAATGAAGATTTCCGGGATGTCGTGGCCGCCCTTCACGAAGCCGGCATCCGCGTCGTCCTCGACGGCGTTTTTAACCATGTCGGACGAGGATTCTGGGCTTTCCGCGACGTGCAGGAGAAGAAGTGGGACTCACCCTATAAGGATTGGTTCCACATCTCTTTCGACGGGAACTCGAATTATAACGACGGGTTCTGGTACGAAGGCTGGGAAGGCTGCTTCGACCTGGTGAAGCTCAACCTCCGAAACTCTGCAGTCGTTGACCACATCTTCGACAAGATCCGCTACTGGGTCGACTATTTCGACATTGACGGACTCCGCCTCGACGTGGCGTACTGCCTGGACCGCGACTTCCTCAAGCGTCTCCGAAGCTTTACGGACTCCCTGAAGCCGGAGTTCCTGCTCCTGGGCGAACTTCTCCACGGCGACTACAAGATGTGGGTGAACGGCGAGATGTGCCACTCCTGCACGAACTATGCCTGCTATAAGGGCCTCTTCAGTAGCTTCAACAGCATGAATATGTTCGAGGTGATCCACACCTTGACCCAGCAGTTCGGACCCGAGAACTGGAGCTGGTTCCGCGGGATGCATCTCATGAGTTTCGTGGATAACCACGATGTGACGCGTATCGCCTCGAACCTTAATAACCCTGCGCACCTGCCCCTGATCTACACGCTGGCTTTCGGTATGCCCGGATTCCCGTGCGTGTACTACGGCTCCGAGTGGGGAGAAAAAGCGAGAAAAGAAGACGGCGATCCGGCGCTGCGGCCGTGTTTCGACGAACCGAAGTGGACAGAACTCACCGAGCACATCTCCCATCTCGCCGAGATCAAGAGAAACAGCCCCGCCCTGTGCTACGGTGCTTTTCGATCGGTGGTACTGACGAATCACCAGTGCATCTTCGAGCGGAAGTGGGAAGGCGACGGATCGTCGTCCGGAAAAGACGGAGAAAACGGCGAGGCCCTTCCGACACCGGACTGCCGCGCCGGGAAAAACTACGAGCGCGTGCTCGTCGCCATCAACGCAGCAGACTACGAATACACAGCGCATTTTGACGCAGGATGCGGACAGGCAGTCGACCTTCTGACCGGAAATCTCCACGACTTCGGAGGCGGCTCGATCCTCCCGCCCTATTCCTGCGCCATCTGGAAAATGGAGAATTGACAATGAGCGACTACAACTACGCGAAAATCAGCCGCATCCGGCTCACTGTATCTTCTTCCGGCATGATGATGGGAAGTAACCATAGCCTTGCAACGGAGGTGGCCTGGGAGCAGGACGGAAGAGCCTTTCTTACCAAGACGGAGATCAAAGGCTACCTGCGCGAGGTATCGACCTGGAATCTGACGCCGGAGCAGTCAGAGAAGATCCGCCTGACCGCGGAGAGGATCGATATGGCTTCCTGGGGGGAGCTGAAGTATGAGGAGGATCCGCGCTTCCGCTGCACGGACTATTCGTCGTCCGCCGGAGGGAGCATCATCCTCGATTACCGTGAACTCGGTGGCAAGCCTTACGAGATCAAGAATTTCGACCAGCGCGCGGTGTCTTCTGCCGGAAGATCTGAGGATCTGAAGACCATGGAAGACCTTCTTGCGGAGCTCGCCGATCCTTCCACGTGCGCAAGTGTCGAGAGATCCGAATCGACGCGGCCGGAGGTGCCTGCTATGAACGGATTTATGGGGATGGGTATGATGATGACCCCCGGTGCGATGGACCCGACAGCGCTTCAGACGCCCGCCACGGCTCCGATGGCACCGCAGACGCCCGGTACTCCAGCAGTGCCCGCGAACGCAGGTGATGCGAATCCGCCGCAGCCTCAGTCCGGCGCTGCCGATGACGGCGGCTGGACCTGCAAGTGCGGCGCCCGAAATAAAGGAAAGTTCTGCTGCGAGTGTGGCATGCGCCGTCCCGAATAATAGTAATCCGACGGCAAAAGCACTATAATGGTTTCATATTCTATGAAATGAGGTGGCACATATGAGTAATCCGAATCCGTATTCCGGAACACAGACCGAGAAGAACCTGGAGGCTGCTTTTGCAGGTGAATCCCAGGCAAGAAACAAGTATACCTACTTCGCATCCGTCGCGAAGAAAGAAGGCTACGAACAGATGTCAGCGCTTTTTCTGAAGACGGCGGAGAACGAGAAAGAACACGCGAAGATGTGGTTTAAGGAACTCAAGGGCATCGGCGACACGAAGGCGAACCTTGAGGCGGCCGCCGACGGTGAGAACTACGAGTGGACCGACATGTACGAGGGCTTCGCCAAGACGGCTGAGGAAGAGGGCTTCCCGGAGCTGGCGAAGAAGTTCCGTCTCGTAGCGGCGATCGAGAAGCATCACGAAGAGCGTTACCGTGCGCTTCTGAAGAACATCGAGACCGCACAGGTCTTCGAGAAGAGCGAAGTGAAGGTTTGGGAGTGCAGAAACTGCGGTCATATCGTAGTCGGCACCCAGGCGCCGGACGTCTGCCCGGCCTGCAACCACCCGCAGTCCTACTTCGAGATCAGCGCCGAGAACTACTGAGTTGGAGCCGGGGAACCGGGTCTAAACCTGTGATTGCGACCGATTACGTGTGGATTCTCTAATATGAGATTCCACACGTTTTTTTTAGGCGGGGAATCCGGGATCGCGTGTGGATTTTCAAAAATTTAGATTCCACACGTAATGTGACCGGTGAGCCATAACGAACCCCGCTGCCTCGTATATGTGACAGCCCCCTAAATGTTCTTTCCCCTGTTGCGACTGTATCGCTGTAGCGATATAATGAAACAAAAAAAGGAGTGGATGCGATATGATCGTATATCATGGCTCTAATCGCATAATTGAAACCCCTTTTTTCAAGGGTGGGAAGAGAACAAATGACTACGGTTATGGGTTCTATACTACTGAGAGTGTAGAACTTGCTAAAGAATGGGCATGTGGTGACAACCGTGATGGATTTGCAAACAAATATGAATTGGATCTGGAGAACCTGAAGATACTGAATCTTAATTCGCCGGAATTCAATATCCTGAATTGGCTGGCCATTCTTACCAAGTACCGCACATACTGGCAGAAAGGAAGCATTTCGGAAGAAGCGAAGAACTATCTGCAGAAGAACTTTTTTGTTGATCCTTCGCCTTACGACATCATCATAGGCTACCGGGCGGATGACTCATACTTTGCATTTGCGCAGGACTTCGTGGCAGGTACGATTTCTCTACGCAAGCTTTCGGAGGCGATGCATCTTGGGAAACTGGGCGAGCAGATTGTTCTAAAAAGCAAGAAATCGTTTGATTACATCCGCTTCTTGGACGCAGAGAAAGCTGAAGCGGAAATATACTATGAGCGAAGGATGGAGCGGGATAGAGAGGCCAGACGAGCATACCGCAGTACTAGGCAGTCTTCTGCAGAACTCAACGAAATCTTTATGCTGGATATTATGAGAGAGGGAATGAAAAATGGCGACCCACGCTTACGACAGTGATTACTTAGTGGGAGCACAGAGAGTGCTCGGTGATGCAGTCGATTTTGCCGTGATGACTCTGGAATTGGAACCCGATGTATTCGGAACGGCATTTGCAGTATCAGATGTGTCGAAACAGTTTGCGCGTGGCAATCCGCGTTATGTCGCCGGAATGAATGGATGCGAACTAGCCCGCATGGCGTTAGTGGCAACCAATACTTCATTTGTCGATACAGATGACGTCATGTATATCGATAAGAGCCCAGAGTATTGGAGCGGGTGGGCATTGGCATATTATCAATGGTTCAGCGGATACTCCTTTATCCAGATCTTCGATGTTGCACCACTATCCCGTATCATCGAGATGTATCCGACCTATCACGAGATGGATATCATGAAGTTTGTCGAGAGGATGCATTTGCTCATGCACGCTGCTTATCCGCTTACCCGGCTTCGAACACGAAGGGAAAGATGTGGTTTTTCTCAAATGGATCTGGCCATAGATTCCGGAGTTTCCGTTCGCCAGATCCAGTTGTTTGAACAGCGGCAGCGGGACATTAACAAGACTGCGGCAGAAACACTGCTGAGGTTAAGTCGTTCTCTGCATTGTGAAATGGAAGACCTCATGGAGACGAAGGAAAAAACTGCTCCATGAGGCCGGTCCCCCATCGTTTGATTTAGAAACGAGGAGCCTACCTATATCCATTTTACACGTAAAGTGAAGGCGAGCCCTAACTCCCCCCTATTTCGTATACTTCTCGATCAGCCCCTGCATCACAGAAGGATCGTCACAGGAATATGTATAATCACACAGATCCGTGTAGCCCTTGATATCGATACGGTTGTATCCGTATGCATCTTCCACATACGTTCCGCTATCGACCAGTGCCATGATGTCGTGGTAGAGCGCTTCGAAAGTATCCCCGTCCAGGTTTCCTTCGGCGACGGTATCGAAATCCTTGGTATAGATGCAGTAGGCCCAGTTTTCTTCCACACCTTCGAAAGTGACCATGCCACCATCTGCGGTATGGATCCAGATCTCCTCGACGTCCCAGATCGGATCGTACTCGGCGAAGGTATAGTTCACGCCGTCCCAGTATTCCTTCTGGATCAGATCGCCGGCCGCCCAGTCGTCGAAGTTTACATCTGCCCAGGAACCCTCGACCACATAGACCTTACAGATCTTGCTGCTGAATTCCTCGCACTCGCTGATCGACTGATACATCTCCCAGTTTGCGTCATAGAACGCCTTCGAATACTTCGCGAAGCAGGGATTGTCACGTTCCGGATCGTTGTAGCGGATGCTGAAGTTGGCGGGCACGTAGAGTGTCTCCAGGAAGGTCTGGTTATTCACCGGAGAATCAACATAGTAATTCGCGATGTTATGCATGAAGTAATAGGTCACCTGTCCGTTCGGCAGCACGAGGTTATGAAGCTTCGTAAAGCTGCTCATCTTACGGCTGTTTCCGAAAGGCGCCGTGCCATCCTGGAAATAGTTGCCCTCTTCCATCAGGTTCGCATTCGGTGGCATGACGAAGGAGTGAAGCTGCGTGAACTGGTCGAAGGCAAAGTCTTTGATCATGGTGATCTTTTCGGGGGCTTCGAAGCGGACTTCCGTTACCCATGGTCTTTCTCCAAAAGCACTTGCCCCGATGGTTTCGCATCTGGACGGGATAACGATTACCCCCGTATTCTTGACGGCTTCGTCGACCGGATCGTTGATGCCGATGATCTCGTTTCCATCCCACTTATAGAACGACTCCCAGTCGTAGTCATCGATATTGATCGTTGGCGGCTCGGTCGCGTCCGTATTATCGTAATCATCGTAACCGTTACCGGGTCCGTAATCTCCGTACCCGTCACTTCCGGAGCCGTTATTCCCGGATCCGTTGTTTCCGGAGATGCCGTCTTCGGAATCAAAATCTTCGTCGACATTTTCGATGGCGTTATTCTTCTTCCGATCCTTCTTCGCTCCCTTCGAATCCTCATCCTTGTTCTTGAGAAGGATAGCGCCCGTGATCGCTGCAGCGACTACAGCAAGGCCAATACAACCGATAATTAATTTCTTCATAACAGTACCTGTCCCTTTCTTGATCGTTTCTGAAACGATGCTGTTTCCTGCTCCCGTAGAAGCGGCCTCTTTCGATGCGGACAGTGCGGAAAGTGAAGCGGACATGGGCCTAAGCGGCACCTGTTCAGCTTCTTTCGTAAATAGTCTGGTTAAGAATGGCAACGGCATAGCGAACAGCTTGGTGTTGTTTTCTTCTTCATATTTCTCTACCTCCTTCTTGATCTTCTTCCTGGCGAAGTTCAGACGCCACAGAACCGTGCCCTGCGGGATCCCCATCGCATACGCGATCTCTTTCGTGCTCATCTCATCGAAGTAGAACAATATGATCGTTCTTCTCACATCTTCCGACAGAGAGTTGTTGATGATATCCATGACCACCTTGCGCATCGCGTCCGACTCCACGATCGAATCCGGGAGAAAATCCTCGGGAACGGATTCGATATTGTCGAAGAACTCCTCCTCCACATTGTCCGTCCTCGACTGCTTGAGCCGGTTCAGACACTTGTTGGCGCAGACCTTCTTCAGCCACGGGACGACTTTCGCCTTATCCAGAATCGTGTCATAGGATTCCAGAAGCGTCACGAAAGTATCCTGCACGATGTCTTCCGCCTCGGCCTCGTTCTTCAGAAGTGAGAGGGCCGTCCAGTACACCGCACGATAGGATTCCGTATAGATTCTTTCAAATTCTTGGGTCGTCATTTACCTGCCTCCTTATCCGCATCTGCTCTATAGACAATTAAGCGGAGTGAATTATTGGCTGTTTTTGAAAAAATTATTTCTTCGATTTAAGAGCCTGGGATTCTTTTTTTGTCATACCGCAGCAACAGGTGCCGGTGTACACCTGATTGAGCTTCCCACATTTTCCGCAGGTCCAAGCATTCCTATTATTCTTACTCCGTTCCTCATCAGTAAGGCGCACGCCTCCGGGAGTGATGAGCGGCTGGGAATTGTCATCCTGCAGCAACAGATTCACTACGGGGATGATGATAATAAACCGAAGAAAGTAGAAAAGCAGAAAAAAGATGGAGAAGGTAACGTTTGTGGATTCCTGGACAGGGGGCTGCCCATAAACCTGAAGGGGATAGATATGCTCGCATATGTTTCCGCCCCATGTGAGGTAGGCCATTCTTTCCCCGCCGCCGGGCAGGGAAATGAGCTTGAGGGTCTTGCCGAAAACGAGCTCGGTCACGAGAATCCCTGCGGAGATAATAAGAGAGACAATGAATATCACCCAGGCCTTGTTGTCTATAAGAAACCATTTTATTCTCTCTCTTCTCATAAGCCTTCGCTTTCTCATCCCCCGGTTTTCCGATTTCAGAACGGACTCCATTCTGCTTCCTCGCGAAAAGCACTTGTCAAGTTTTCGTCTTCTTACAGAATACCAACTCATGCCTCTCTCGTCAAAATTCCCGAAGAAAGCCCCTCCCGTCAATCATCCTGAAGAAAAGCCCACCCGTCAAAATGACACCTTTGTCATATTCGTTGAAATGGATCTGCGGTAATCAGTATAATGAAAAATAGTTGGGGACCCGGATGGATGTATTCGTTAGGGGGACCCGGCCGGATGTGAAAGAAGTATAGGGGGATCACCGCTGATGAGAGATTTCAAGAGATTTCTTTCCGCTTCGCTTGCAGTTCTTCTGCTGACGGCGACATGTATGACCGTTTCTTCCTGTAAGAAAAAAGAGTCGAATCAGAGAAAGGTTCTGGAAACGGATCCGTGGTATACCGCCAGGAGAGTGGAACTGGATCCGGGGTTCACTTCTGATAAATATTCCTACGTATACCCGGAAGGACCGTGGCTTCTTCATGACAGATATGTGATGAGGTATAGTGTCGATGAGAGAGCGACAGAAGAAAGAAAATTCACTATAAACTACAATGTCATGTGTATCTTCGACCTGGAGGGGAAGCTTCTTAGTACGGTCAATCTCAGTGAGATCATGGCCCAATACAGATCCGACTACGTACCTGACGACTTCCTTGCATTCGGTGAGGGAAAGGACAGCATCCGTTTCTATTTCGAAACGCTTGTGACGGAAGAAGAGTGGAATACAGAAAACGGAGATCCCAATCAGGGAAGTACCATGGTTACCCGCACAAAAGTCTTCTGCTGTGAGCTCGATCCGGATACCGGAGAAGAACTCGCCCCGGCGTATGCGATGAACATCAAGCCGGCGGACAGCGACAGTTTCTGGATCCGCAGCGTGAATGTGATCGAAGGCTATGAAGTCAGCAATGTCATTTCTCATGAAGAGGACAAGGATAAAAACATCCTGGTGATCTCTAAAGATGGTGAAGCACTCTATGACGTAGATTTCGATAAAGCATTCGGCCCCGGTGCTTTTCTCGCCGTGCGCAATACCTATGGCTGCGGACAGGGGAAAGCCATCGTGGAATGCGTGGGAAAAGGTCAGAGCCAGCTGATCGCCGAAGTGGATCTTGCTTCCGGGCAGGCGAGAGGAATCACGGATGCAAAACCGCTGAGCCCGAACCAGAAATTCTCCTCTACCGACAAAGGGATCGGTTACCTCACGAAGGCGACCGGTATCTATGAATACGATGTAACAGGCAGAAATGAGACGTGTATTCTCGATTTCGACAACTGCGATGTCAACCGTTTTGAGAGCCAGAGTGCAACGGTGCTCTCTGTCGAAGAGGACAAAGTGGTGATCGGTTCGATCCCTCCGTTCATGGGATATGAGATTCCGGCTCCGGCCGTCGTCTATACCCTGGAGAAAGCAGCGACGAATCCGAATGCGGGAAAGACCATCCTTAAGGTCGCAAGCCTCAGCGATTCCGTCTCCTATTTCGAAGCAGAGGCCATGAAGACATTTAATGAGCAGAATCCGGAGTACCATGTGCAGCTGGTACTCTATGACCAGAATGAGCATCAGACGGCCGGAGACCTGACAGGAGATATCGATACGACAGACCGCCAGATGTATAGTGCCCTTTCGATGGTCAGCGGAAGCCTTGCGATGGATATCCGTTCCGGAAACGGGCCGGATGTGATCCTGGGTGCCGCACAATCAATCGATGTGCTGGACGGTCAGTACCTGGAGGATCTGACACCCTATCTGGAAGGAAAGACATACGATGCTTCGGCTTATTATTCGCGCATCATCGAAGCGTCGAAGCTGGGCGGAAAAGCGTACTATATTCCGACGGCTTTCACGATCGCGGGTATCGTCACGGATGGATCCAGATTCGCGCCCGATCAGGTCGGATTTACTTATGAACAGTATGCTTCCACCGTAGCAAATGAGTTTCAGGGTGTCGATCTGGTAACCGGATTCATCAGCCGCATGCATTTTCTGAATCTCTGTTTCGAGAGAAACTACGATCAGTGGGTGAAGGATAAGAAAATGAACCTCGACATGGAAGCATTCCGCGAGATGGCAGCGTTCTTCAAGGAACGGATTCCGGAGGGTGTTTCCGTCCCGCCGGAAGACCAGTGGGACACGAAAGATCCCACGATGGATGAGGAGACCATTTATGAGACCGTATTCATCGAGGATATCCGTTCCCTCCGCGAGCTTGCGCGGATCAATTACTTCGGGAAGAATCTCAAGATCCTGGGACTCCCGTCTGAAAACGGCACGGGACCATCCGCGAACATCACGAATTCGTTCTCGATCACAGCCGGATCTTCGGTGAAAGAGGGGGCGTACGCTTTTCTCGATATTCTTCTGAGTGAGAGTATCCAGAAAACGGCGGAGGAGACGTTCCCGATCAACCGGGCGGCGACCTCGTATCGGGTAGAGAGATTACGTCAGGTCAACCAGGTCTCCTATGACTGGTTCCAGGAGCCCGGACAGTTGAGCTCGGATGCGATCTACCGTTGCGCCTCGGTTTATGTGCCGGATACGAAACTGGAGGAGATCCTTCTTCAGACGTTCGAAAGCGTCGATACCGTCCTTATGCCGGATAACGCGGTCATGATGATCGTGGACGAAGAACTGCCGGCATACATCCTGGGACAGAAAGACCTCGACACCGTCATCGCCACAATCAACAACCGCGCCCAGAACGTGTTTAATGAGAGGTAGCTGCTCTCGCGTCGTACCCCCGAATCCATGAAACACGCACCAGGGATTTCTTAGCATGCGCGAAAAGAACTGTTGCCAAGATAGCAGCATAGTTATTATCTAGTTACAAATGTCAATGTGTGAGACTAAGAAATATTAGTCATGGATACGATTTTCCGATAATATGTAACCTTTGTAAAGAATAAGTGAATAAAGTTTGTTACAAATAGACGTGATAAAATCCGTTGAATATAATTGAGATAGATTTTGGACAAGGGGTAGGTATCGTCTATGACAACTATTAAGATTGTAAGTAATCCATATAGCAGAAATCTTTCATACTTTATATATTCAGAAGAACATGATACTTGGGACAGTATCACTCAAGAAAGCATCAATAGTAGGCTAAGAGAGAATGATGAGGAGAAGATATTTCTTCCTTTTAAAGTAAAGGAAATAGTGGACACCATTATTTCTGAATACTATGTGGGAACAGATCCCATAGAATTGATATTCGAGGGCACTACTGATGAGTATGGTGAATTGCTTGATGTATGTTTCGAGGAAGAGATAAAGGACAAGGTGCATTTAACAAGGTCGCCGCGTGTAATAGAAACAGCCAGAGATATTATCGATCACGCAAAAGCCATCTTCACGACTGTGCACCCGATTATTCAAAACATCGTGAAGGATGATACCGAAATCTTGAAAGGTCTATCAAAAGTGTCAGATGCCCTGTCTGACATCATTCCTATCTGTATTTTTGGTAATTACAGTGCCGGTAAATCTACGTTCATTAATTCGTTGATTGGGTACGAGATTCTTCCAAGTGGTGGAGATCCTGTCACTTCCAAGATATATGAGATTAAGCGTTCTCCACAACCGGACCGTGCAAGAGTAAGTTTCTACTATCTTGGCAACGAATATGAGTTGCTATTTGATTCCACAGAATGCCGCGTCTTAAAAGGCGATAAGAACGTCGATTTACTGCAAGAAGCGTTTGCCCGAATTGATGAACAAGAAGACTTTGATATGTTCCGAATGGTATATGAAACAGTTGAGTTAATCAATTCGTATGAGCGAAGAGACAAGTCCGTTACTGTAATTGGTAGTGTTATCAAGATTGAAGTGCCTTTTAGTAAGAATGGGCTGATCGGACAGTCGCAGAATCAATATGTAATTTTCGACACACCTGGATCTAATTCGAACACGAACATGGATCATGAAAAGGTCCTCTCAAAATCCTTGGAAGGATTTTCAAATGGTATTCCGATTTGGGTAACTGCTTATGATTCGATTGATAGTGTAGATAATGCAAAACTTTGTGAGAAATTATATAAGATTGACGCTTTAGATAAACGGTTTACTATGATTGTAATAAATAAAGCAGACTCTGTAGAATTGCCCAAGAATGGCTTGGGTAAGCAGGATATTATGATCATGATGGAGTATGAAGCCGTCGAAAAAATGTATTCAAGCGGAATCTACTTTGTGTCATCCATAATGGGATTAGGATCCAAGAATATTGATGGTATAATTAGCGATTTTCTGCTCGAAGTATATGATGAAAAAGAGCGAAAGTTTTCAGATCCAAGCGCAAGAGCATACAAAAAACTGTATGAATACAATATCATGCCAGAGCAGATGAAGGAAAAAGCAGTCCAGCTTTCAGTGGAGTGCGATAATCGGATTTATGCGAATAGCGGTCTGTATTGCATCGAAATGGAGATGGAACAGTTTGCAAGTAAACATTCTGCGTATAACAAATGCCAAATGGTATACATATTCTTGAAGAGCATTATTTCTGAAACTGATAAAAGAATTAATGACAAGACATTCCTGCTTGAGCAAAGGAAGAAAAAACTAGAACAAGAATTGGACGCCAAGACGTTTGAACTTGTTGATTCAATACAAGTGGCTAGTTCGACTTCAACACGTCAGTTTGATAGAGATTCCAAGACTTATATCAAGCAATACGTCAAAGAAAAACTTAGTTATGAACGTACTTCAGAGGAGTTGGGCAGTGAAGATCAAATGATAGCTGAGCAAAAAGAGCAAGATGTGAACTTTGCTTCTTTTGAACGTGATTATGCAAAGGCAAAGGATAGTCGAAAAAAGAACCTGTTGGAGAATAGCCAGAATCTTCTCAAGGGTAACATTGTCCAGTCAATTAAAACACTGGCAACTGAGTGGGCCAGCGATTCGAAATCAGTTCAGCAGAAGAAAGAGTCTATGGATTCAACGAGACAATTGGTAGATAAAGATACTACTGATCGGATGCTGAAAAATGTTGTAGAAGAGTTTAAGAAGAACATGATGGATGCCCAAGATAAATTGTATTCGGTGTGTCTCGGGTATTGGCAGCATAATGCGGTTATGTATCGCGAAGAGATGACTCGAATCATTATGGGAACTGATGCACTTAGTGAGAAGCAGCGAGTGCAACTGTCAACGATAATTGTCGATTATCCGCCATTTGCTTTTGATGATGAAGCCGATAAGGTGTTTATCAAAGCGAAGTTCTTGAGAGGAAATGTGCTTGGCATCAAGATTGGAGCATCTGAACGTTTGAATATCGGAAGGCTTACTTCCAGTTACAATTCAAAGATTAAGAGCAATATAAACGAAATGTCTGAGTTGATAAACAGTAGTTGTTTCTCTGGTTTCAAAGATTGGCAACAAAGACTTCAAGCCCTCATAGAGAGAAATATTACAACATTTAATCCAGAACTTCATTTGCTGTCTGAACTCATTCAAGATGAGGAACAACGCATATCACAGCTTCAGATGGATCAGCAAACAATTGCGAATTCGCTCAAGACAATAGAAGGAATGATGTCTTGGAAAGAACTTGAGTAGGAGGTTCTAGCTTATGGGAGTCAAGAATCTGGTAAAAAGAGTCGGCGATCGTGCTGGGAATCGTGTTGCAAAGCTTGCCGAGTTGAGTTCTGAACAAGTAGAAAGAGTACAACTTCAGAGAGAACAGTACTTACTTGAAGAACCGGATCCGACAGATGTCAATGCGGTTGAACGAACTGAACGCATGATGGCGGCATCCAGTATTGAGATTTTTAATGCATATCTTCCACAAATAAAAGAATTGTATCTTCCGGTTGAGAAAGATGCAGAGTATGGTATGGCGTTTGATCCGGCTCATAATATCCGATACTTTAATATCACAAAATGGGTCACGGATACAAAAGAGAACAGTCTGGAAAAACTTGTAAATGTTTATGCGGTACTTTCTAATGAAGACTGTAATATCGCATTAGTTTTCAATCGAAAGAGAGAGAGAACGGATGTTTACTTGGCTGTCGTAAATCTAAAAAACGCGAATAATAACGTTGATTCGGAGATATACAAAAGTAGATTGATTGAAGCAATCAGAGGTAATTTTCCTGGTGCCGAGTGGACCAATGAAGGTATTGGTATTTTGCCATGTATGGATAATGACAGAGTGTATTCGGTCGCTACTGCATCCAATATTCCTACCGAAAAATCTGAAAAGTTTATTAGCCAGACGATTGAGAAACTTCTTGACGGTATTATTCCGGAAACAAAGAAAACAGAATACACTATCGTTCTGCTTGCAACACCTATAAAGGACGTTGAGCAACGCAAACTGAAACTGGGCGAGTTTTACTCGGGACTTGTTCCGTATTCATCATGGCAGACGGATTATCATTTTATGGATAATCAGATGTTCGGATCTTCGGCCACCGTCGGGGTTAATGTTGGAGCAAGTGCAGGAATCCAGGGTGGACGAAACAGTGCGATTACTGACTCGAATGGAACCACAGACAGTACATCACAGACGGATACCCAGTCACAGAGTGATACAACGACTGAGGGTACATCTGTGGCTCAATCTGAAAGCGCTTCACACGCAGAAGGCACAAGCACAACGACTACGAATACTGACAGCTCAAGTTGGTCAGAGGGGACTAGTACTACAACTACAGAAGGAACATCACAGACGTTAACAGAGACGGAGGGAATTAATGGAAGTATTTCTGTGTCCGCTAGTGAAAGTGTTACTGCAGGGGTGGACCTGGGAATAGAGGCTAAAGGTACAACAACTGTTGGAGTTACTGGCACACTGGGTGCATTTAGTAGCAGTTCAGAAGCTATAGGCACTTCAAAAAGCATAGCGGAGGGAACAACAAGTACTATTGGCGGCGCAAAAAGTATAGCAAAAGCACTTGGAAAGACTGCAACAGACACCCTCACTAAAGGAATTACTAATACTCTATCCCAAAGTGTTGGAAAAACAACTGGAACAGCAGTCGCCAACACATTGGGAAAAGCAGTTACCAAGGCAATGGCAGCTACATCGGGGATTTCTAAGAGTACGAGCTTAGGCGCAAATTTCGGTGCGAGTTTTGCAAGATCATCCACGGTGACTGCTATGGTAGGTAAGACTGAAGGTATTACACAGTCTTTCTCAAACTATAATATCGAACACGCTCTAGAGCTTCTTAAATCACAGATGAAACGCCTCGAACAGAGCACAGCACTTGGAATGTGGGATTTTGCTGCATATGTTTTAAGTGAAGACCAAAACATTGCAAATAACGTTGCCCATTCCTATCTTGCATTGACACTTGGTGAAGAATCGTATATGTCAAAATCCGCGATAAATTTGTGGAGAGGAAATGTGGATGGAGAGAAAGACTCTGCCAGAGTGATAAGTTCGTACGTCCGAGAATTGAGGCATCCGGTATTTGCACTCAATCCTACAATTATTGCTGCAGATGCAGAATTTAATGAATATCCTTCAATTGTAACAGCCACAACAAGTCTGTCGGGTAAAGAACTCGCGTATTCACTGAACTTTCCACGAAAATCAGTAGCTGGCTTACCTGTTATTGAAAGTGCTGAATTCGGCCGTAACGTTGTTTCATACGATGATACGGTGTCAGGTGAATCTATCTACTTGGGAAGAATATTCCATATGGGCCATGAAGAGCAGCAACGTGTTGACCTTAAACTTGAGTCGATAAAGTCACATACATTTGTAACAGGAAGTACTGGTTCAGGAAAGAGCAATACGATATATCAATTGATTTCTGATGCCAGAGAAAAAGGTGTTTCTTTTCTTGTCATAGAACCTGCCAAAGGAGAATACAAAAATGTCTTTGGAAGAGATAGTGATGTAAGTGTGTTTAGTACAAACCCGAAGGTTTCTCCGCTCCTTCGAATAAACCCATTCAGTTTCCCAAAGCAAATTCACATCCTAGAACACTTGGATAGATTAGTTGAGATATTTAACGTGTGTTGGCCAATGTATGCTGCTATGCCAGCTGTTCTCAAAAGTGCAGTTGAGAAAGCGTATGTTGATTGTGGATGGAATCTGATGACTTCCAATAATGAATATGATGACAAGATCTATCCGGATTTTTCAGATGTAGCTAGGAATATCAGATCTATTATTGACAGTAGTGAATATGATAACGAAAATAAGGGTGCATACAAGGGATCGTTATTAACAAGGCTGAATTCACTAACAACAGGAATAAACGGATTGGTATTCTCAGCGGATGAGTTATCTTGTGATGAACTCTTTGACAAAAATGTCATTATTGATCTGAGTCGTGTTGGTTCTACTGAAACGAAATCACTGATAATGGGCATGCTTGTATTAAAGCTTCAGGAATATAGGATGTCTAGTGAGATCCCGATGAATGCGCTAACTCGACATATCACTGTCCTGGAAGAGGCGCATAACCTTCTCAGACGCACTCCCATTGAACAATCTACAGAAGGCTCAAATCTCCTTGGTAAGAGTGTGGAAATGCTTGCCAATGCGATAGCAGAGATGCGTACGTATGGTGAGGGATTTATTATTGTGGATCAGGCTCCTGGATTGATGGACATGTCTGTTATAAGAAATACCAATACAAAAATCATAATGAGATTGCCCGATCAAGGGGACAGAGATTTAGTCGGAAAGGCGGCAAATTTGTCTGATGATCAGATAAAAGAATTAGCAAAACTTCCGTGCGGTGTCGCTGCAATCTATCAGAATGAATGGGTACAACCTATCCTGTGTAAGGTTAAGAAGTATGATGTTGACTGTGATGGGTACTGCTTTGATGCTCGGTCAAATGATCAGCTTATACGTCATAACGATGATATTTCCGACTCGTTATTGAGATGCTTGATGGATAAAGAATTATTCAGAATTGGTGATAAGGAAGATCTTCGTGAATTGAAGAATCTGTTGATTAGATCAAGACTAAGTTCTCTAGTTAAAGTTGATTTTGTTCGGTATTTGGAATGTGAAAAGAGTGAAGGATTAGAATCGCTTAGAACTCTGATTTATGACTTCCTCGATGCAAGTAAAGCAATAAAATCAGCAGAAGAATTTGATGATATTCATGAGTGGGTGGATGCTGTTGTTGATAGACTTAATCCAACTGTGAAAGGATATTCAAAGAAACAAGTGGATCTAACGATCATGCTTATTCTTCAAGAACAAATGATGCGAAATGCTTCTTACAAAAACATTATAAATAGCTATTTGGAAGTTTATAGAAATGGAGGTGGTGTATTTTGAGTGGCGGTGAGTTTTTAAGTGTTGAAGAAAAAGAGGTTAAAAAGTCTTCTGTTGAGAACTATACGAAGATTAGGCCTGAGAAAGAGATGTCAACAAAGGATATTAATGATGCTGTCAAAGATGAATTTGATAAATCAGCTAAAGTTGTTGACGCCAATGAGACCGATGGGAATAATGATTTGGGGAAATTGACGGATGAAGAAATAATAAGGATAAAAAACGAAACTGGTTGGCCAGATGAGATAATAAAATATATAGATAACATGGACCAGTATGAAATATATAAAAAAGCTGATCTGCATGCAGTAATGATCGATGGAAGATTATGCTTAGTTAAGGACATAGATATGGATTACGTGGATCCTAAAACGGGAAAGACCAACAGGGAACTAATGAACGACGGCCGTTCGCCGATAGATTCTAAAACGGGTGAAAGGATAGAATTGCATCACATGGGGCAAAAGTATGATGCGCCTTTTGCTGAATTAAACGAAAAATCTGAACATGGTGATGGTAACGACAAAACATTACATCCCAATTCAGCAGAGAGCTGGCGCAACGAGCCCTCTCTTAAATCGAGGTATGATAATGTTGACAGACCCCAACATTGGAAAGCAAGGGCAAAGGAGGGGCTTAAAGGATGAAATTGAAAAGTTTTCTTGAGAATCACGAAGTTGAATATACTAGGAATGTGGTTAAACCTGAAGAGGTGTCAGTTATTGAGAAAGAGATGGGTGTGTCATTGGGACATGAGCTATCTGAATACATATTGAAGTATGGGTACTTGGCTTATAAACATCTTGAGTATTATGGTATAAACTCAGTGCAAATGCTTGAGTCTGATATGGTCAGACAAACAAAATATATTCATACTTACTTCCCGAAAACAATAAACTATATAGCGTTTTCGAACAGCGGAGATGGGTATTATATTTTAGTCTCTTCACAAGATGATGTTTACGAGTATTCGTGTGAGATGAATGTAGTGTATGATTTGGGTATGAAACTGTTCGATTATATCCTTGAAAGTTTTCAAGAAATTGATAAATGACTCTATATACCATGGTTAGTGGTGAATGGTATTGCGATAATTTTGTTGTTGTTCTTCTCTCCGCTAACCGAATGGATCCGGGATGGGTGTCTGTCCCGGATCTTTTTTGTGGTTTTGATGGGGGAAGAGTGATATTCTTAATCTGTTAGAAAACGTTCGTGGGACAAGTGCTTTTCGCCAAGAGAAAGGGGCGGGTCGGACGGACGATTCGGGAATGTGTGATTTTGGAGGGACCGTTATGGTGAAGGTATATTGCTATAGTCGTTGTTCGACGTGTAAGAAGGCGTTGAAGTGGCTGGAGGAAAATGATGTGGAGCACGAGGTGATCGACATCAAGGAGAAGAATCCCAACGAGAAGACACTTCGTAAATATCACAAGATCAGCGGACTCCCGCTCAAGCGCTTCTTCAATACGAGTGGGATCCAGTACAGGGAACTCGAACTCTCGAAGAGATTGCCGGACATGAGTGAGGACGAGCAGTTTAAGCTGCTGGCGTCTGACGGAATGCTCGTGAAGCGACCGCTGCTCGTCGGGAAAGATTTCGTGCTTACGGGATTTAAAGAAGAGGAGTGGAAACAGAAACTGAAATAAGCCGGGGCGATCCGCTTATTCAGTTGCTGAAGAAGGTATAACATGTTCGGCAGTTTGGCAAACAGATTGAAATTATTCGGTACATGCATCATCATTGCTTCCATCGTGGCTTCGTGCGCTAGCACGACGACAACGGAAAGCGAATCATCGGGTACGCATCCCAGCCCGGCGACGGACACATCTGTCAGTGAAACCACAAGTACGACAACGGAAGAAACATCCGAAACTTCCTATGAGGTTGTTACGGAACAGCATGAGAATCCACTTGCTGAGTACTTCGTTGAAAACCCGGACAAGGGTCCTTTTCAAGCATATGAGACGTTGGTGCTTAATGAATTGGATATCGGTATAGAATGGGGATTTGACAATGTGTTCTCGATTCAGGCGCTTCAGGATTTCGTATATGAAGCAACCGGAGTCCGGGACGATACTATCACGCTATCTGACGTGAACTATTTCCAGAATACGGGGTATATAGCGCAAAATTACGCCTCCTTTACTTTCTCTGATATGGACGAGATGCACATCATTGAAACAGCAAGAGCAGTGTTAGCATCGGAAGGGCTGAGATTCGGCATAGATGAGATACCGGCTTCCTTCTTCGAGAAGCGTTTCCCGCGGTTCCTCT
>Ga0310691_10000222_pt1 | contig 116375 bp, 89 predicted proteins | sample 176DNAGHGlowgp2_FD_203887 | JGI IMG/M metagenome (GOLD analysis project Ga0310691, IMG submission 203887) | Sheep rumen microbial communities from Palmerston North, Manawatu-Wanganui, New Zealand - 1766 DNA GHGlow gp2 (v2) (version 2) | ecosystem: Host-associated > Mammals > Digestive system >... | reverse complement strand
AACCGAAGAATTCAAGCAGGTTTTTCATAGCCCTTTGTCCGCGAGAGAGCACATCCTGAGTAATGGCACTACCGAGAACCTGAACAAATTCCTGCTGGTTTTTGGTGGAAAAGATATCTACATAGATGCAGGTAGCATCTTTTTCTATCTCTTTTAGTTTGTGAAATGCGTTTTTTATGAGTCCGGTCTTACCGATTCTTCGCGGTGAAATCAGCATGGTGTTACGCCCATTTTGCAGATTTCCAATCAATTCTTCCGTTTCTACAATACGGTCACAGAAATAGTCTGGACTCACATACCCCTGATAAACAAAGGGGTTTCTTAACTGGGTGTTGGTTTTCTTTGCCATGTTAGTATTCTTTTTAACGTAGTGGTTGAGACGGATTTCCCGTCACGGAATTTCCGTCACGCAAATTCCGCGATGCAAAGATACAAACTATATTTGTAGTTTCCAAACTTTTTCTCGATTATTTGTAAGCAATATAACCTCGTGGAATCTATTCATCTCTCAGCGCATGGGTGATTCTCATTAGGTCCCCAGCCATAGAGGTAGGCTTCTGTGCCGGAGCGTTTCGGACGACGGATGCATTCTGGCGAGTGTTCATCGACACTGATGACATACTTCTCAAAGTAATGATCGTTGGCTTGCAGGTAGGCAGGATCGTCCCACTGGCCTGTGGCTTCGGCCCGGCTGATTGCTTCCTGGTCTTCAACAGACAAATATTTGATGAGCCCTCTGTAATTCTGTTATGCATGGCGCAAAGATAGGCATTTTTCTGTTAACTTCCAAATTCTGGGGCGAATATTTATAAAGATATAACTAAGGGTGAGGCGCACACATTGTACTTCATTCTTATTTTCTCTGTATCTCGGCGCGTTGCGATTCCGTATCCTTCTTATCGTGCTGGATGCGGCGCACCTTCTTACCGCCAAAGGAGTAGGTGGCGGTCAGGCCGATATAGTGGGCATGATGATTAGTGTGGCTGTACTGAATCATCTGTTTGAGTGATGTTATTAATGATGCCTGCCCGTTATAATTAGTTTCATCGGTGATATATTGATGGAAGGGGTCATTGACTACCAGAGAGAGTCTCAGACGATCGTCCATTAGAGAATAGCGCAGGGCGAAATAGGAATAACCATAACTATCGGTCTTGGTCATGCCGGTATAGTCAGCAAACCAATGCTGGTAGCGGGCATGACAAGAAGGGGGGGAAATAGTACTGTCGTAGCAAAATTTACGACTGTCAATAGAAAAATTAGTACTGTCGTAACGATGCAATAGTCGTGTCACAGCAAAAAGAACGTTTTTTCGTGCATGCGCATACGGTAATGGTCTAACCACTTTTTATCCCGCTCATCCCGCCTATCCTGCACCTAAGTAAAAAATTGCGTGTGGGATAGGCGGGATGAGCGGGTTGTTTTTGGCATATAATAACTACCTGTTTTTGTACCTTTGCTTTGACTTGTTAATTTGTCTGAGTTGGCGTGGAAATGGCACAAAAGAATCATCCCTCTGCAACTTATTTTGAAGTTGCCATATTTTGGTTTTGAATCTTCGTGCAGAAGAAAAATCGAACAAAATTTGGAAGTTACGAATAATCTTTTTACCTTTGCAACCGAATATTCATCCTAATATCAATATGGAAACAACAAAAAGAAAGAGAACCCGCGAAGAGGTTCGCGCAGCCTTCAAGGAGGCCCTGCGCAGAAAACAAGAATGGATAGAAGAGAGTAATGCTTTTCTTGAGCGTATTCATCAACAAAGGCTGGCCGAGCAAATCTAACGAAAGCCACCAGCCTCTAAATCTAAAAACACTATGAACAAACTCAATTTGAAAAACATTAATCTCAAAGCACCTTATACGGTTCTTGAGCGAGAAGACAAGCAGCACGAGTTCTATTTCTGGAGCGACTTCGGAATTGTTTATGACATCAGTTTCGTACCTAATGATTCTATCATTCCGAGCGGAGCCATCGAGGTTGGCATAAACAATCATTTGGCGGAGACTGGTGACGGGAAGCAGCAGTTCCGCAACCGACTTTTTGTTATCTGGTTTAACAACTACGAGAATCGCCACAACTACGTATTAAAGACTGCGGAGGGAAAGATGGAAGGTCAGGATAACTTTATGGCACTTATTGTTCAAGCAAACAACCCTCGCCTTGCCCAGGCTTTAGAAGAGTTTGAGGAAACGGCTACCATTCTGTTTGATCCTCCAATAAAACGGCACCTAGGTCTGCGAAACAGATTGGGAATCCTTTTTAAATATATGTTAAGACGGTAAGTTTTAAATTGAAGAAGTAACACGGTGACAGGCACGATGTTACATGACCCAATATCAAATACAAAGAGACGGTTCTTCGTGTCGGCTGACACATAGAAGAACCGTCCCTCTGTGATACAGGTCAAACAACTTTGCCATCTCGTCCGAGTCATCGTACTTAAACGTCGTACTCTGGATGATGGGCAACTCTATCGGTTCTCCGTTCTTGGCCTTATAGCCAGCCTGTACGCACAGCGTACCTTGTCTCAGTTTCTTGTCCATTTTGCTTGTCGGTTTATTATTTTGCCTGTAAAGGTACAAATAAAAAGTGAATTATGGAAAGAGAAGAAAGTTTATTTCTTATTTATACGAGGATTGCGGTGCCCTTACTTCATTATCAATCGGCAACAGCGTGACATCGATTGGCAGTGGGGCTTTTAGAGGCTGTACTATGTTGACTGGAATCTACAATTACGCTACTACCCCGCAAGATATTACATCATATGAATTCAGCAATTTTTCCGCAACGCTGCATGTAGTGCCAGGTTATGGCGATGTCTATAGAGCCGCATATGCCTGGAAGGATTTCCAAACAATCGTGGATGATGCCACAGATGGTGAACCAATAGAAAAGCCGAAACTATCACTCTCGGCCAGTCCATCCGGCGGCGATGTGGCTGCGGGAACAAAAGTGTACCTAACGACTAAAGCGGATGATTCTGCGGTGTCTGGAGCAAACATCTACTATACATTGAACGGCACTACGCCATCTAAGTATAGTACTGTCTACACTTCTTCCGGCATCACCATCAATTCTTCATGTACATTAAAAGCTATCGCATACAAAAATGGTTATGAGGATAGTGATGTGCTGACGACTGCATACAATACAGTGACAATTACAGGAATTACCATCAACGAGACGAATTTCCCTGATGCGAACTTCCGTAAGTATCTGTTGGAACAGGACTATGGCTCAGACGGTGTGCTGACAGAAACAGAAATTGCAGAAATAACATATATGGATGTGTCTGAGGCTGGCATTGAAAACCTTAAAGGCATAGGATATTTCAAGGGGTTGGAATATCTGTCCTGTACCGGCAACAAGCTTACTTCGCTCGACGTGTCGGGATGTAGTAATCTGCGAATGCTTTACTGTTCTCTCAATAAACTCACATCGCTCAATGTATCGGGATGTTCAATGTTGAATTGGCTATACTGCAACGACAACCAGCTTACATCACTTGATATGTCTGGATGTCCAGAACTTTACGGGTTGTATGTATCTCAAAACAAGATTAAAGGTGCAGCGATGGATGCATTTATTAAGAGTCTTCCAGCGATAAGCTACGGTTTTATGGCTGTTATCGTCGGCGATAACGAAGGCAATGTGATGACCGTCGCTCAGGTTGCAGCAGCAAAGGCTAAAGGCTGGACGCCGTATTATTCTGATGGGGAATTGGATGATTGGGGCGGTTATTCTTGGCAGGAATACGCCGGCAGTGACGATGGTAATACTCCCCGAGGTACATTAGCCAATCCGTTCACACCCGCTGAGGCCAATGCCTATGGTAAATCTCTCGCCGCTAACGAGCAGTCGGAGGCCGATTATTATATCAGTGGTGTCGTGTCTAATATAAAGGAACAGTTCGGAACCCAATATGGCAATGCGACATTCTACATATCTGCCGACGGATCGGATACAGATCAGTTTTACATTTATCGGGCAAACTATCTGGGTAACACTATGTATGCCGGGCAAGAACTAAATATCCGTGTCGGTGATGAGGTAATAGTTTGTGGTAAGATAACAAATTTCAAAGGAACTCTACCTGAGACAGTTGAGGGCAAGGCTTACGTAGTTTCTATCAATGGTGCTTATGGTGGTCAAGGCCAGCTTGGCGATGCCAACGGTGACGGCACGGTGGACGTGGCCGACGTGGTGGCTATCGTGAACTATATCCTGAACAAGCCAGGAGAGAACTTCAACGAGAAGATGGCCGATGTGAACGGCGACGGCAAGATAGATGCACGGGACGTTGTTGACATGGTCAGTATAATCAAGAAGTAAGGCTTGTCTAAAAATATTATTATTGTGCCATTAATGTTTGTTCTAAATATATTGACAAAGCGGCGGCTGACGTTGGCGATTTGCACAGCAAACGGTCAGACGGTCGCAAATACGCGAGTTATGGACGTTTTTGTAAAAGGTTGGTTTATTGGCAGTTACGTATTTGCCTGAATGAGGGGTCATCTTTGGGTCGTTCAGATAGTCTCTTTCAACCATTGGAAAGGCACTTTCGAGTCGTTCGAACGTCATCTTAGGGGGGAAAGGTGATATTCGGACGACCGTAAAGTGCCTTTGGAACGACTCCAAAGTGCCATTGGAACGACTGTAAAGTACCGCCTCTACAAATCGTAAGCCTTTTTATCATCAAAACCCCACAAAAAAGATCTCTCAGCCGCTCTATTTCGTGCAAACTGAGAGATGCTTTTTCAGGCATATAATCTTTACATTTTGTGTGTGTGTTTAAGAAGGGCGTGCTTATTTACGAATTAGCCACATAGCGAAGAATCTGTCATAGACTTCATACACACCAAATGTCGAGGTGACGAAATTCTTTTCTAAAAGCCCTTTGATGGCAGATTGTACGCTGCTTGTAGATGAGAGGTGGTAACGACGAACAAAATCTGTTGAGGTGATATTCTGTGCTTTTCCCGCCTTGCTGATGGCTACTAATAGTTCTTTTTGCTTCAATGGCAATTGAAACAGCATGGATTGATAGGTGAATTCATTGGCTTGGAGAATGCTGTCAATAACCCCGTCAATCATATCAGTGCTGCATGTGGAACCGGGCAACGTGATGGAATATAGCCCATTCAGTACTCTCTGCATATACCAAGTGATACCCTCAAAACGCTGGTAGATATTGCCGACAACCTCTGGCTGCAACTGACGTCCTGATTCCTCAAACAATCCCACAGCAAAATCAGTATATTTGTCGAGTGGTATAGGATTTAAGTTCATCATCGAGGTACTTTGATAGAAAGGATGTGATGGATCAAGAAAGATTTCCCCCATCATCGTACGCTGAGAACCAGAGAATATAAAGTTTGCATTCCTGCAATGTTGTATATAAGTACGCAGCAACTCTTCTACCTTCTCCTGACGATATTGGGCAATGGTTTGGAATTCGTCTATTGCCACGATACATGGCTTATCTGCCTCGTTAATGTAGCGGAAAATCTCGTCAAGCGTCGTCTGTGGTTGGCGGATATCACCAATCTCGACGTTCCATGAAGGGTTACCCATCGGATCGAAAGAAATGCCTGAACGCAAAGATGAGAGAAACCCTGTAAACCGTTGCATCACCTTAGTTCCAAAAGGTCTTAAGGAAGAGAGCATAGATGTGCCCATCGCCATTACCATCTCTTCGAGACTCTTTGTGGCGTAGATGTCTATTAGGAAGGTATAGTATTTCTTCTGGATCTGTCGCTGATGGAATAGGTTTTCCACCAGCCCCGTCTTACCAATTCGCCGAGGGGCTATCAGGGCTACGTTGTTACCATTTTCTAATAGTTGCTGTAACTCACGGGTCTCCTGCTTTCTGTCGCAGAAATACTTCTCCGACTCGTAGCCATATAAGATAAAAGGATTATTCACCATAACACGATTCTTTTTGTTGTGGTGCAAAGATAATTATTATACTTTAATTATTATACTATAATAATCATATTATAATAATCTTTAACAATTACTTGTACGATGCTTTCTTTCGTACCACTCGCGGAGTACCGAATAAAGACCGTCCCTTTTTAGAGACGGCCTTTCTCGTCGTTACCGGCACCAGTGCCTTTATATTTCGAACTGCTGGCGTTGAAGTTGTAAGTCAGCGTGAGGCCTACTGCCTGTGTATAGGTATAGACATCCTGAGCCGTATGGCCGATAGCATAGTAAGTGGTCACGTCGTTTTTAGCCGTACGGAAGATGTCGTTGGCAAAAAGCGTCGCGTTCAGTCTTCCCTTCAAGAATGCTTTCTGTAGTCGTGCGTTCACCATGAAACTACTGCTGCGATACATGAATCCCCAGTGGTTGCTGCCTGTATAACTGGCTTGTACCAGCGCTTTCGCGGTGGGATCGATGACGAACCAACTCTGTAGGCGGGCGGAGAACTCTGGCTTGTTCAGTTTTTTGGGCGCACCGTATTTCTCAGCGTCAAACATCTGCTGATAGTAGTGCAGTGTGAAGGAGGGTTGCCAGAAGCCCAGTTTTGGCGAGGCGACGAGGGTGGCATAGACACGATCCTGATGGTCGAAGTTGTCTGGTTGGAAGATGGCGATATCCTTCTCCTCGTCATACACATTACCAACGTGAGTAAAGAAATCGTTCTCGCGGGTAAAACCTGTTACGAATGTTAGCCACGAATAGGTCAGGTTCAGGTCGATACTCTGCCTTACCGAGGGGCGCAACAACGGGTTGCCGCCTTCGAGAAGTATCCTGCTATCGTACACGATCATTGAAGTCAGCATCTGATAGGGTGGACGGGTGATGCGCTTGCTATAACTCAGTTGGGCGCCCCAAACTTCCCCATCGGCGTCATGCCTGGATTGCAGTTTCAGGGCGAGGAAATAGATAACATCAAGGGTCGTCCGCTGTTTATCTATACCGACGGACTGAATGAGGCAGAGAACCGTGAGTATGTGCAGTTCGGCGATGATCATCTGCTCGACATCCTGCGCAATACTCACTTCGACACCGCCCGTCAGGTGGTGGAGACCCTTGCCGCCGAGGTGGAACGCCATCGTGATGGTGCAGATCCCAATGATGACCTGACGATGATGTGCCTACGTATCAACTAATGTTTGTGTCTTTTTCCTTGCCGTGCACACTTTTTACTTTCATCCCCAGTTTGTTAGGTAAGATGACATTTAGTGTAACACCTACAAGGGCAGCAAGTGCCAGACCGGAGAAATGGATGGGGCCAATGCTCACATTATCGTCGGCACCATATTTTACGCCGATGGCGATGACCAAGATAGAGGCTGCCACAAAGACGTTACGCGAAGAGTTCAGGTCGACGCTGTCCTCCACCAGATTGCGCACACCGACGGCAGAGATCATACCGTAGAGGATCAGACTCACACCACCGATGGTGGCTTGGGGCATCAAGCCGATGAGACAGGCGAACTTGGGACAGAAAGAAAGCAGAATAGCGAAGATGGCTGCCAGACGGATGACGGCAGGATCGAAGACCTTCGTGAGGTTCAGCACACCGGTATTCTCACCGTATGTAGTGTTGGCCGGCGCACCGAAGAGTGATGCTAATGCCGTAGCCAGTCCGTCGCCCATCAGCGTGCGGTGCAGTCCGGGCTCCTTCAGAAAGTCCTTTCCTACAGTGGAGGAGATGGCACACATATCGCCGATGTGCTCCATGATGGTGGCAATGGCTATCGGTAGGATGGCGATGATGGTGGAGATGAGGAAAGCGCTGTCTATGTCGTCGAAGACTGCCAACACCGTCTGTTCACGACTGAAAGGCAGTCCAATCCATGCGGCCTCGTCCAATGCCGAGAAATCCACTTCGCCCAATATAGCGGCCAGTGTATAACTAACCAGCACGCCCAACAGGATGGGGATGATCCGGATGATGCCCTTACCCCACACACTGGCAGTGATAACAGTCACTATAGCCACAATAGCCAGCAGACCGTTTGTGGTGCTGTTCTGTATTGCATTGCCAGAGAGCACCAGACCGATAGCAATAATCATAGGTCCAGTCACCAGCGGTGGGAAGAACCGCAGGATCTTTTCCAAGCCAAACGACTTGATGAGACCTGCCATCACGAAATAGCATAGTCCGGCACAGAAGACACCAATACAGGCATAGTCAAGGGCAAGTGTCTCGGACATGCCTTGCTCAACGCCCAAGGATTTCACAGACAGATAGCCTCCCAAGAAGGCGAACGAGGAACCTAGGAAGGCAGGCACCCGCAACTTGCTCACGAAGTGGAATACCAGTGTGCCGATGCCCGCAAACAGCAGGGTCGACGATACGGAGAGACCTGTCAGTATGGGTACCAGTACAGTGGCACCGAACATGGCGAATAAATGTTGGACGCCTAAGATAATGTACTTGGGTATGCCCAGTTGTCTGGCATCGGTGATGCCTTCTTTCTCTGTGATGTTCATAATCCGGTCAGTATTTATTAGCGTTTGTCATCAAAGGTGAAGTAGAAGTCTTCGAGGGTACAGAGGGACTTTTCCTTCGTGTCAGACTTGAAGAGGAAGAAGATGGCGTGCTTGCCCGTTATTCCCGATATGCCAGGCAGGGGAATTGCCAGTTCTATAGGGGTTCCTGGTGTCATGTCAGCCTTCACGTCAACCTTACCCAGCGTTAAGCCTCGCTGTGATGCCCAGGGGCGGTCGGCCATCACCTCGATAGTGCCGTCGATACCTTCAGGAATGATGGTCAGTAGCAGTTGCACGTTCTTCTTTCCCAGTAGTTTCTCGAAGTTGAAGTACTTATAGCCCACGATGGAGCCGTCGGTATTGTTGACCACGTAGTTAGTGTTGTAGCGCAGGTCATAAGGTGCATCGTACTTCTTCATCGAAGCCAGGGCCTCTTGTTTGGTCATGCCATCTTCTCCACCATAACAGGCTTCCACGTACGAACCGTAGAATGTGTTGTTGGGCCATTCATGGGTGGCAGGCTTCGGGCCGGTGTACCAGCAGGCGATACCGGCGGAGTGACGCTCTAAGGGGTCGAGGCCGTTGAGGGCAAAGCCCTCGGAGTTGTATTCGCCCTCAGAAATCTCCACCTTGCCGCCAGGACCTTTCTCTACCTTCACGTCGATGGGAGCCACCATGGCCTGACGGGCATATTCGTCGGTACCCGTCTGACGGTGATAGAACACGTACCATCGGCCGTGGATCTCACAGATTGAGCCGTGTGCGTTGCCGTCGGGTGTGGCCGAGGCGATCACGTTACCCTGCTCGTCCTTCTCACGTCCTCTGCCGTCGATGATGGTACCGCCGTAGGTCCAGGGGCCTAAGGGATTGTCGCTGTAGCAGTAGGCGAGGGTATAGTTGCTAGTTGGCAGACCGAACTCGCCGTCTTCGGTGAATCGGCTGTAGATGAAGACATATTTGTCCTTGATCTTACGTATGGATGAGGCTTCAAAGAACCTGAACTGTCCAGGCTGGTTGCGGCCAGAGATCATGTCCTCCACAATCTTGGTGCCCGGCTTGACGGTAGCCATCGTCTCAGGGTCGAACTCTGCGGCGTAGGAGCGTTCAAAGCCCCAGTAGCCATAGACGCGTCCGTCATCATCGACGAATACGGCGGGGTCGAACTGCAGTACACCGTCCACGGTGTTGGGATCATCCTTGCTCCAGTTGCATACCTTGAAGGGGCCGTCGGGACGGTCGCTCTTGGCAATCAGTCCGTTGCGGAAGCCCGTCTGGTCGTTGGGGAAGAGGTAATATGTCTTTTTGCCATCGGCTTCCGTCACCATTGTCACGTCAGGGGCATAGAGCACATCGGCGGTACTGGCAGAGTCGAAGGGCTCGCCATCGCGGTTCTTATCCACCACGAGGATCACACCGTCGTAGCGCCATTGAGTCAGGTCTTCTAAGGGCGCCGACCACACCACCTGATCGCGCCCGCAGTAGGCTGACACTAGGTCGTCGTGCGAACCATAAATATAAACGCGTTGTTTCCCGGGATTGTCGGGGTCTTCAAACACATACGGTTCACCATCGGGGATGTGCTCCCAAAGGGGCAAGTAGGGGTTGCCGGGAGTGGTGAGTGGCGTACTGGTGGTTGACTGTTGGGGATTGGACTGGCACGAGAGAGCCAGCAGTGTGCAGCAGGCCGCTGCAACGATCACGGTAAGGGTTTTCATTTTCATTTCGCTGTTGATTTTATTGTTATTGGGTGCAAAGGTAATAAAAAATCCGTGAAAGTCATTGCGCTTTCGCAGATTTTTTATTACCTTTGCAGGCAACTATAACGCAAACTTCAAAACGACAACAGAATTATGGACAACAAGCACCTGACTCTTAACGCCAATCTTATTGTGGCGGCTTTGCAGAAACCGTCGGCAGAGTTTACCAAAGCCGACATCATCGACTACATCGTCAAGAATGACATCCGCATGGTGAACTTTATGTATCCTGGCGGCGACGGAAAGTTGAAGACGCTGAACTTTGTCATCAACGATCTGGATTATCTGGAGACCATCCTTACCTGTGGTGAGCGTGTTGATGGCAGTAGTCTATTCTCCTTCATCCAGGCCGGTAGTAGCGACCTCTATGTACTGCCCCGTTTCCGTACAGCCTTTGTCGATCCCTTTGCCGAGATCCCCACGGTGTCGCTCCTCTGCTCCTACTTCGACAAGGACGGTAACCCGTTGGAGTCTTCTCCTGAGTTCACCCTCCACAAGGCTGCTGAGGCTTTCCGTGAAGTGACGGGGATGGAATATCAGGCGATGGGCGAGTTGGAGTATTATGTCATCAGCGACGATGAGGAGGTGTTCCCGGCTCAGGACCAGCGCGGCTACCACGAGTCGGCGCCTTACGCCAAGGCCAACGAGTTCCGCACCCAGTGCATGCAATATATCGCCCAGGCCGGCGGACAGATTAAATACGGTCATTCAGAGGTGGGCAACTTCACCATCGATGGCAAGAACTACGAGCAGAACGAGATCGAGTTCCTGCCCGTACCTGTGGAGCAGGCTGCCGACCAGTTGATGCTTGCCAAGTGGATTATCCGCAACCTCGGCTACCAGATGGGCTATGATGTGACCTTCGCCCCGAAGATCACCACTGGCAAGGCCGGCTCCGGATTGCATATCCACATGCGGATGGTGAAGGACGGCAAGAACCAGATGCTGGCCAACGGCGTGCTCTCTGAGGCTGCCCGTAAGATGATTGCCGGTATGATGGATCTTGCACCTGCCATCACAGCCTTCGGCAATAAGAATCCGACATCGTACTTCCGTCTCGTACCCCATCAGGAGGCACCGACGAATGTCTGTTGGGGCGACAGGAACCGCAGTGTCCTAGTTCGCGTTCCCCTCGGTTGGGCGGCAGATGTGGATATGAGTCACAAGGCCAATCCCTTGGAGACAGAAACCAGATACGACACCAGTATCAAGCAGACGGTGGAGATGCGTTCGCCAGATGGCAGTGCCGACCTGTATCAGTTGTTGGCTGGACTCTGTGTGGCTTGTCGTCACGGCTTTGAGATGGACAATGCCCTCGAACTGGCAGCCCAGACATACGTCAACGTGAATATTCACGCTGCCGAGAATGCAGACCGTCTGGCTACGCTGGCACAGTTGCCCGACTCCTGTGTCGCCTCTGCTGCCTGTCTCGAAAAACAGCGCAAGGTCTTCGAGGAGCACAACGTCTTCTCACCCGCTATGATCGACGGCATCATAGCCCAACTCCGTGCCTTTGATGATACGACCCTCCGACAGACCATCGAGGGCTATCCCGAAGAAATCCAGAAACTTGTCACCCAGTATTTCCATTGTGGATAATTTTTAATGAAACAGAAGTATTTAGTCTTAGTGCTCTTAGGACTGGTTATGGTCTCTGGAGCAACAAGTTTCGGGAGTTATCAGGCCACGGAGCGGTTGGTTGAGGATGACATGAGCCAAGCCTTGGCATCGGCACTCGCAGAACAACAGAACGATGTAATCAGTGCAGATACCATCCGAGTGTTTAACAGTCATCTGCAACTGGAACAGTTGCGGGGTCATGCAGTATTGGCAGTGGATACCAGACAGAAAGGCTTCCGCTGTGAGGCAAGATGTTCTGCGGCAACTATCTTTCTGATGTCAGACCAACGGCCAGCCTCCATATTATGGATGCTCACTTTGCTATGGGTAGGATTCTGCCTCTATAGCCATCGACGGCAAGTGCCATTGTTGGCTGGCATGTACCAATACGGTGGATTGAATTATGCGGAATCAGAGGGGCGTTTCTATGATGCTGAGGGCAGGCAGATTAAACTAACACCCATGCAGCAGCAGTTGATGGAGATGTTCTTCCGTTCGTCCTCACACTCGCTGACGAAGACAGAGATTTGCGATGCCCTCTGGCCGAAGAAGCCTGATGCCAGCGAAACGCTCTATACCCTCATCCGTCGTGTCAAACCTATCATCGAGGCACATTCCAACCTCAGAATCGAAGTCGATAGGGGGAAAGCCTATGAACTGAGGATTAGATAGTTAGTCTGATGTCAGACAATTGTCAGACAAATGTCAGACAATAATTTTGCCTGATTAGGAATCTCTTCATACCTTTGCAGTAAAAATTAGCAAGTATGAAGAGATTTCTGTTTTTATCAATGTTGGTTTTCATTATTATCATGATATGGGTATCCGTTCATGAGAAGGAGGACGATATGCCCTTACCGCAGAAGTTGGAGCGGGCGATGCGGCTCACGCGGATGATGGAATATAAGGATTGCGACTATGGCTATAGTGTCCGCTATCCGTCGTTCTTCGAGCCCGACGACTCACTGATGGATGGGGGTTGTTGTCGGTTCAGTTTCTGGCAGGACAGCACTGAGATCGTGCAGACGGCATTCGTGGAACATAATTCAGACAGCCTGACACTGGAGCAGTCGATGGCAAAATATGCTTCAGAACTTCATGCTACCCAACAACAGAAGGGCGATGACTTCTTCATCCTTTCAGGTCATATTCTTACTGATGACGGACAAATCACGAGCCGTCGCTATCATGCCAAGTTCGTCATGCACCGCAAAGTCTGGTTTGTGCAGACATTAGCCTATCCCGAGGACTGTGAGCAGGCCGTCCAACGGCTTATCCGTGAGATTGATAACTGGAAGGTATGGTAAGTGAGTTTGTTTTACGGCAAAAATACGAAAAAACCACGAAAGCGCATCGACTTTCGTGGAATTTTAGTATCTTTGCAGCCAGATATGGAAGAAGCAAACAAGATACCACAGGAGTGGAATAAATTCTATCTGAAGGATGTGTCGTTTGTCAATATCATGACGCGGCGCATCTTCAATGTGCTTATCGTGGCGAATCCCTACGATGCCTTTATGCTGGAGGACGATGGGCGCATCGACGAGAAGATTTTCGACGAGTATATGGAATTGGGTATGCGTTATCCGCCTACCTTCACGCAGGTGTCTACCACAGAAGAGGCTAATGAGGTGTTGAAGACGACGGATATCGACCTGGTGATCTGTATGCCAGGTAATGCCGACAACGATGCCTTCACTGTGGCCCGTGAGATCAAGGCGGCGCATCCGAATATCCCCTGCGTGGTGCTGACACCGTTCTCGCACGGTATCACCAAGCGCATCGAGAATGAGGATATGTCGGTGTTCGACTATGTCTTCTGCTGGCTCGGCAATACCAATCTTATCATGTCGATCATCAAGTTGTTGGAAGACAAGATGAACATCGAGCACGACATCCGTGAGGCAGGGGTACAGATGATTCTGCTCGTGGAGGATAACATCCGGTTCTACTCCTCCGTGCTCCCTAACCTATATAATTATATATTGGCGCAGTCGAAGCGTTTCTCTACCGAGGCACTTAACCCCCACGCGGCAGCCCAGCGTAAGCGAGGTCGCCCCAAGGTGGTGCTTGCCACCAACTACGAGGAGGCGATGGAGATTTATGAGAAGTATCATGAGAACACTCTCGGTGTCATCTCCGATACCCGTTTCCCGATGCATAGTGTTCGCGGACGACTCTCGCACGTGGAGGATGGCGACCCCGAGGCCGGACTGAAACTGCTCCGTGAGATCCGTAAGCGCGACGAATATGTACCCTTGATCCTCGACTCGAAGGAGACTCTCAACCGTGCCAAGGCCGAGGCAGAGGGTTTTCATTTCATCGACAAGAACTCCACGAAGATGAATGTCGATCTGCACCACCTGATGGAAGACCACATGGGCTTTGGCGATTTTATTTTCCGTGACCCGAAGACGAAGGAGGAGATCTTCCGTGTGTCGTCGCTGAAGGAGTTGCAGGACAATATCTTTAAGATCCCTAACGACTCGATGCTCTACCATGTGTCGCGCAACCACATGAGTCGTTGGCTCTGTGCCCGAGCCATCTTCCCCGTATCGGCCTTCCTGAAGCATGTCACCTGGCATAAGTTGCAGGATGTGGATGCCCACCGTCAGATCATCTTCGATGCCATCGTGCAGTACCGAAGGATGAAGAACATCGGTGTGGTGGCAGTGTTCGACCGTCTGAAGTTCGACCATTATTCCCATTTTGCCCGTATTGGTGAGGGCTCCTTGGGAGGTAAGGGTAGGGGACTCGCCTTCCTCGACCGTATCATCAAGCGTCACCCCGAACTGAACCAGTTTGAGGGGGCTGAGGTATCAATCCCTAAGACGGTGGTACTCTGTACAGACTTCTTCGATGAGTTCATGGAGAAGAACAACCTCTATCCGATAGCCCTCAGCGATGCCCCCGACGAGGAAATCCTGAAACACTTTCTCAGGGCTCAGTTGCCTGACTCGCTGATAGCCGACTTCTTCACCTTCTTCGATGCGGTGAAGTCGCCGATAGCCGTGCGCTCGTCGTCGCTTCTTGAGGACAGTCATTACCAACCATTTGCTGGCATCTACTCCACCTATATGATTCCTTATCTCGATGATAAGTACGAGATGCTGCGCATGCTGGCCTGCGCCATCAAGGGTGTCTATGCCTCCGTCTATTACAAGGACTCGAAGGCGTATATGTTGGCGACGCAGAACGTAATCGATCAGGAGAAGATGGCTGTGATTCTACAGGAGGTGGTGGGCAAGCGCTACGGTGACCTCTACTATCCCAACTTCTCTGGTGTGCTCCGTTCGCTGAACTACTATCCCATCGGCGACGAGAAGGCGGAGGAAGGTATAGCCTCCCTGGCCCTCGGACTGGGTAAGTATATCGTGGATGGCGGACAGACACTCCGTGTGTCGCCCTATCACCCCACGCAGGTGCTCCAGACCTCGGAGATGGAGACGGCCCTGTCGGAGACACAGACGCGTTTCTATGCCTTGGACATGTCACATACTGGTGCCGACTTCAAGGTGGATGACGGCTTCAATATCAAGAACCTCCGTGTGAAACAGGCCGATGCCGACGGTTCCCTGAACTATATTGCCTCCACCTATGACCCCGTAGACCAACTCATCCGTGATGGACTCTATGAGGGTGGGCGTAAGATTATCTCCTTCTGCGGGGTGCTCCAACAGGGCATCTTCCCCTTGCCTGAACTGCTTCAGATGGTGCAGAAATACGGCTCTGAGGAGATGCGCCGACCTGTGGAGATCGAACTGGCTGGTAACCTGAATGCCGACAAGACTGGTACCCTCTACCTACTCCAGATCCGTCCCATCGTCGATTCCAAGCAGGTGCTGGACGAGGACTTGCAGAAGATTCCCGACGCCGACTGCTTGTTGCGCTCGCACAACTCCCTGGGTCATGGTATCTCCGAAGATGTCGTCGATGTGGTGTATGTCAAGGCAGGTGAGGACTTCACCGCTGCCAACAACCCCACCATCGCCTCACATATCGAGCAAATCAATCAGAAGTTCCTCGACGGCAAGTATGTCTCTGAGGATGGCACCGTCGGCTCCAACTATGTCTTGGTGGGGCCAGGGCGCTGGGGCTCCAGCGACTACTGGCTGGGCATCCCTGTGAAGTGGCCTCATATCTCTGCTGCCCGCGTCATCGTGGAGACGGGTTTGAAGAACTATCACGTCGATCCCTCGCAAGGTACGCACTTCTTCCAGAACCTCACCAGTTTTGGTGTCGGCTACTTCACTATCAACACCTATACGGGTGACGGCATTTTCCAGAAGGACATCCTCGACGCGATGCCTGCCGTTGAAGAAACCGAATACGTGCGCCACGTCCGCTTTGAGAAGCCCCTTAAGATAATGATGGACGGCAAGAAGCAGACAGGCGTCGTTCTCCTGTAACTCGCATTGCCTGTAACGCGTGGCGTACGCCCGTTATCACACATATCGACTGAATATGATGTTAAGTGGGGTGAACAACTACTTAAAGAGTTTAACGGAAGCGCATAACTACAAAGAATAGTTGTGCGCTTCAGTTTTTTTAGTTATCTTTGCCGCCAGATACTGAAAACGTCATTGATGTTAAACGAGCAAACAGCAACAAAATGAAGAAACTAACGAATAAAGAAAGGGAAGTGATGGAACTGTTCTGGCAGCATGGCCCCATGTTCGTCAGGGAACTGCTCGAACATTACGAGGAACCGCGTCCGCACTTCAACACGCTATCCACCATCGTCCGCCGTCTGGAGCATGAGGGGTATATTGGCCATAAGCAGTATGGCTCTACCTATCAATACCATGCCCTGATAACGGAACAGGACTATGCGAAGGGGAATATTTTCCGGCTTGTGGATGACTACATCGAGGACTCCTACAAGGGTCTGGTGTCAACCTTCCTGAAGGAAGAGAAACTCTCCGTCGATGAACTGCGTGAATTGATTTCCCAAGTCGAAGCATACGAAAAGGAAAAGCAATGATGACCCTGTTCCTCACCTACGAACTGAAAGTGGCTGTGCTGATAGCCGTCTTCTATATCTTCTGGCGCTTATTGGTTGCCAATGAGACCTGGCATCGGTTGAACCGTATCGTGCTACTCTCTACTGCTCTCGCCTCGTTTGTATTGCCCCTCTGCGTAATCACCATTCACCAGACGGTGGAAGTGATGCCCCCTGTGGCAGATACGCTCCCGTTGCCGACAGACGAGACGGCTATGCCTATAGAGTCAGCCCCAATAGTGGCAAACACTGAAACAGAACGTCCATTTAATTGGCTGCTGCCACTAACCATTATATATATAATAGGTGTCTTGGTGGTGCTGTCGAAGATATTGCTGTCGCTATGGAGACTGTACAGGATGAGAGTCGAGAGCGAAGTTTATCCTTTGTCGGATGGCTATCTGATGGCTGTTTGCGAGAAGGTCGGCACGCCTTTCAGTTGGTGGAACACGGTATTTATGAATCACAATGACTATGAGAAGGGCGTTCCTGCTCTTCTGACACATGAACTGGGACACCTCCGGCTGCATCACTCTGCCGACGTGCTCCTGGTGGAACTGCTCACTGCCCTGCAATGGTTTAACCCCGCAATGTGGATGCTTCGTGCCGACCTGCGCACCATCCACGAATATGAGGCTGACCAGCAGGTGATCTCTCACGGATTCAATGACATTCAGTATCTACAACTTTTAATCCGTAAGGCTGCTGGTCAGAGCGGTTACTCTCTGGCCAACGGTATCTCTAACAGTGCCCTCAAAAAAAGAGTAACAATGATGATGAAACCCAAATCAAACCAAAGACAATGGATCCGTTATGCATATCTGCTTCCCATCGTAGCCGTCTCGCTGGCAATGTCGGCAAGAATCCAAAAGGATGAGGTGGTCAATATTGGCTCCTCAGAAGTGACAGATGATGTGGTAGAATCACTCGCTGATGATAATCGCCTTATTCTACTCATAGATGATTTGGATGACTTGAAGAAAGTCGTTGCTGAGAATGGTAAAACAAGAAAAATAAAAGCAAATCTTGACTTTAATGATCATTTCACCCAAAAGGACATGGATGGCAAGACGATTATTGTCCATCTGCCCAAGGGTGCTGTATACGAGAATGACGGTGGCTCTAAGAAGATTGATACAGATCTTGACTATGCATTCCCTAAGAACGGTTTTGAATGGCAACTAAACGGAGTGCCATTTGATGAGAACAATGTTCCTATCCTCCACTTCAAAGCGCTTATAAAGGTTGAGAACCACTGGAATGGCAAGAAGAATGTTGCTAATCTCATCACGAGCAATGAATCTGCCATTATTCTCACTCAGAAAGACGGCCGTGAATGTATTGGTGTAAAAGTCCCTGTGGGGGCTTTTTACACCTGGCTAGTTAGTGGTCAACTGGCAGAAAGAGGAGTTGTGAAAGAAGATAAGTGGCTGAACGTGAGAAACTATTTCCCCCTGCAGGAAGACCTTGTAACACTCGATAGTAAAGAGATAGATAAAAACAATGTGCCCTATGTGCCGCTAAGCAGTATAAAGGAAGTGAAACTTATACAGGGCGAAAGGCCGCGGCGCATAGAACTCTATACTCATCATGTAACAGAATTCAACAGAGATGCAGACTTTGATTACCCTACAGAGTATAAAGAGAAAGTCAAGGCATGGATGTTCTTCAAGGCCGAAGATGCTGCCACAGGACGACAAATGCGTGGTGTAGAGGTGACTGTTGTAGAAACGGGACAGAAGGCAAAGACCAACGAAGAAGGGTGGTGCGAGTTAAAAGTCCCTCTGGGCACTACTGTCAAAGCATCCTATCCGGGATATGAAAGCGATACCTATCAGATCAACCACATTAATGGCAATGAAGTACAAGGCAGGACTTTCTGGATGAGCAAACCTGGTGATAAGATATACAGAAATGTCTCCAAACAAGCAGAGTTCATCGGTGATAAAGAGCGATGGATTGCCAAGAATATTCGATTGCGGAAAACTGCTGCTGGCGGAAAAGGCGTTTCAGGTCGAGTAACCGTCTGGTTGGTGGTCAATGAAGATGGCTCAGTCAGTGGCGTCAGACTTATGCAAGGTTTCAACGATTGGTTGAATAATGAGGCCATCCGATTAGTGAGTTCTATGCCTCGTTGGAAACCAGCCCTCATAGATGGCAAACCAGTTAAGAGTCTCACCCTTACGAGCGTCTCATTTGAGAATGTTCAGGATAAAGTTTTGATAGGTACATACATTCGCGATGAGAAGTCAATGAAATACCTGAATGATGTAGATGTCTCGATAATGAGTTTGGATAGTGTGGTGTTGGCAAAACCAATGCTGCAAGAGGTATATGTCGGTTCTCAGATGTATCGCTATGTTTGGGATGTGCCCCGCCGTGATCAGTACATCATTAAAGTTTCCAAACAAGGCTACAATACAGAATACAGGAATGTTTCTATCAAAGACAATGAGTCGCAGAATATTGCTGATGATATAATTCTCCGTCCAAAATCGTAATCTATTTGCAATAACTCAGATGCAAACTATTTGCAAACTCCGATAGTGATGAATTATTGGATTTTTTTGTACCTTTGCGCCCAATGAAGAAAATAATACTCATTTGGGGGTGTATAATGACTGTGACGATGATAGTCGGTTGTCAGAACTACGGCAACAAACACTATTATCATGAACTGGAGAAGATAGACCATCGTCAGAACCGTGAACTGGCCAGACATGAGATTATGGCTTTGAAGAACGAAGTGGCTTCTTATCCTGACTACATTAGAATGTATCATCAGTTGCTCGTTGCAGAACTGAACGAAGAGGTGATGCCTTACAGGAATATGGAAGTGGCGAGAGCACTCATTGACTACTACGAAAACAACAATGATCGTGATAAATTGATTCGCAGTTATATCATCGCCGGACATATATTTGCCAACAACAATGATGGTCCCAAGGCGCTTTCATATTATTATAAGGCCGAAGAACTGCTGGATGGTTATAACAATGCAGAACTGCTGAACCGTCTTTATGCCAAGATGGCTTATCTGTTTCTTCACCATAATATGCCAGAACAGGCCAGAGTCTATGCCACTCGTTCACAGAACTATAGTTATCACAAGAAGGATACACTTGGTATGATTAAGGCATTGCGGTGTATCAGTGAGACCTATAAACAGGTGCCAGGAAATGAACTGACTAATCTTGAAGAAGCCTATCAACTGGCCAAGCAATCCAGACGATACGACCAGCAGAAAGAACTGATGATAGACATTGCAAGTTGCTGCAGTCATAATGAGCATTATCATTTGGCACTGAATTATCTTCGTCCTCTGATGAATATAAAAGATCATCGTGCGGATGCACTGTTGGGTAAGGCCTATTATCATATAGGCAAGGAAGACTCCGCATTCTTCTTTGCGCAGCGGGCTTTGGAGAAAGGCAACTCCATCAGCAAGCGCGATGCCCATGAAGTGCTTGCTTATTTGGCTATCCGGCAAGGTCAGCGTGATAGCGCAGAAGAGCACTTTTCAAAATACAAGGAACTGAATGATGCCCTGAATAGAATCCAGAACAGCGAGGCTATCGCACAGATGGATGCCTTCTATCATAATCAGAAGCAGGCTGAAGAAAATGCCAGATTAAGGTTTGACAATAGCCACAAGCAGAACATGATTGTTATCGTGATAGCCTGTCTCATAGTACTGATCATCCTCTTTGGCACATACGTTCAGCGCCATCGACGCAAGCAGGAATTGATGGCATTACGCATCCAGCAGTTGGAAGAGTTCAAGCAGGCTTACGAAAAGACAGATGAGAGCGAACGCAACCAGACGGAACAAAGCATACGCCAGACAGTCATATATCAGCACCTGGTCATGATGCAAGAGCCAGAACATCCTATTGATACCGACTGGCAAGCATTGGCCGATGCCATTAATCAGGTTTACCCTCAGTTTACGCCTCGTCTGCTAAGCCTTTGCAGGATGACAACCCACGAATATCATGTTTGTCTTTTGTTGAAAGCTGGTTTTGAACCTATCCGCATTGCCACTCTTACCCTTCGTAGTAAGGCTGCCGTCTCTACCGTCCGCAGCCGTCTTTATGAGAAAGCCTTCGGCAAGAAAGGTAGTGCCAAAGACTGGGACGAGGTCATCCGAACACTCTAAAAAAGCAAACTATTTGCAAACTCCGATAGTGTCGGGCTATCGGAGTTTTTTCATACCTTTGCACTCTGAACAATAAATCTCTCTTTATGTATAAACTACAAACAATGTTCGTCCTCGCCTTGCTGACAGTTCTGCTGCCAGCGACGGGGACTTCCTGCTCACCGTTGACACAAAGGAAAACGCAACAGAAGGCTTCTGATCATGCATTACTGTCAGTAACTTATGAGACGATTCGCCAGATGACAGAGGAAGACACGAGGAAAACAAAAGATCTGATGCGTCTCGACATCGGCAGCCATGCCTCGCAGTTTCGTAGCGTCATCATCGAGTGGGTGCTGGATAAAGGTTTGGTCTATGGCAGTCCTACCAGTCTCAACCATCCTTTTACGGGTTACAAGTGGCAGCATGAGCAGGTGGTGAAAAATCTACCAAAGGCAGGTTACCTCTATTTTACTCACGACCGTATATCTACACGCGACAAGATAGAGGGGCTGTTTGACTGGAAATTATGTAAAGGCGAGAAAACCATCTGTGGCTATCCTTGTAAAAAGGCAACGGCAACTTTTCGAGGACGGACATGGACAGCATGGTATGCACCATCATTACCTTATAGTGATGGACCTTGGAAACTGGGCGGACTGCCAGGTGTCATCCTCGAAGCCGCTGAAGCGGAAGGTAAGATTACCTTTCGTTGTAAGAAAGTGGAGCGGGATACAGGCTATGGTATAGTGTTGGTCAAGCATAATAGCACACCTATGCTTCGCATGGAATCTGATGTGCTTGACGTTTATAGCCCACAACGAGCAGCAGAATTGCTGATGTTGGAACAATGGGACCAGATCGCATTTTCTGATGTAATGATGAATGCACATGGAATCGAAGGCAACAAAACAAATTATGTTGTAAAGGATGGCAAGAGAATAAGCATTCCATCTAATCAGACGGCAGTCCTTTACGAGTTTTTTTCAGACATTGACATGAAAGAACAGTATCCACCAACTATCGTAAAATAGTAAGACAAAGAAATATGAAACGATTGAAGACAATATTTTTAGGACTGATACTCACGATGAGCGTTAATGCCCAGGACGGACGGTTTGCTATTACGCTGAGGGTTGACTCGGCCATTGCCAGCGAACCACAGAAGGTCTATCTTTATTCGCAGATCGAAAAGCAGATGCACTTACACGACTCACTGAACATCGACTCTGTGCATCGTGTAGGTACCATGCATGGATCTGTACCATACGAGTATGCCGTTCACCTGATGTTCGCCCGCAGAGGACCAGGCGTGGTGCCAGTAGTAGTGAAGAATGGTGACAGCATCACTGTACATGTAGGTGATGAAGACGACGGCTTTCGTCTGCGCTATCCAAGAAATACAGAAGGGTCGCCAGCCATGCATGAATACGTGAACTACTACTTGACGCAGGATAGCCTTGACCATCAACGTACGAAGGTTTGGTTGCAGATGCAACTGGTAGGATTGCCTGAGACAAAGAAAGATTCGCTCAAAACGCACTATGACGTACTTGTCCGCGAAATAGAGCACAGTAAGGAACTTTTCGCCATGAATGCCAGATATCCCTATGCCGCTATGGGTGTAGGAGGCAGCATCTACAGCAACTACAAGTGGAGTCCGACGACTCATACTTATAAAGAAGAGGTCGTAGATTCCATCATGAACTCACTTATTCAGCGTTTCCCTGACTATCCGCCTATCCGTGCCCTCGTTAATGACAGCACCCTCGGAGATTATATGTCGGCAGAAAGTTTCGCAACTAATACATTACTCTGGAAACGCTATAGTAGCCGCTTCTATGATAGCGAATTAGACACTATAGTCCGTCCGCTAAAGGTGGGCGATTACTTCAACATCCTCGGCCTGAATGAATACCGCGGACAATACGTCTATGTTGATTTTTGGGCCTCATGGTGTCAGCCCTGCCTGATGCAGATGCCCAACATCAAACAGGCTGCCCAGATGTTTTCTAAAGATTTGATGGTTCACCTGATTTCTATCGACAAATCAGGTAAAGAGTGGTGGAGTGCCGTGAAGGAACATGACTTACGAAATCACTTGGAAGGCGAACAACCCTATCAGATTCACAATAGACGAGCCTACGATGAGAAGGGAAAAATGAATGCAGATGTCCGCTCTCTCGGCATCAAGACCATCCCTCACAACTATCTCATTGACCGCTCAGGACGCATCATTGCCAAGAATATCTCTGGTGCCATGCTCATCGATAAAATGCAACAACTATTAGAAAAGGAGAAACAACAATGAGAATAACGACTCTTTTATTTTTTTACCTTATTATTTTTTTACCTTTATCCGCCCAGACGGATAGTCTGCGTACAGAGGCTTATTATTGGGCTGGGCGAGGCTATTTTAATAAAAGTCTGGAGATGCTACGACAATTACCTGATGACAGTTTGGACATCAGCGATATGCGTTTGCGCTATGATAACTTTGCCAATCTGGGAAATCTCGATTCACTTTTCTTTTGGGGAAACCAGATTCTGAAGCGTGACCCCTATAATATCTCGCTTATCCTTGATTACACGCCTCGCCTGAATAAAGGCAAAGTTTCAGACCTTGGAGGAAGGGTGACCTATTCGGAAAAGGTCATTGATATCTGCCAGAAATACCGTGAACGTGATTCTACTCATATCCTTGTGAATCGTCAGTTGGCTGAGGCTTATTATAACATAGGTAATTATGACCTCGCCTTACCCGCGCTCAAACAACTGGAGGCAGTGGGCGATACCTGTTTTGGTACACTCTACACCCTTGGCCTGACCTATCAGCGCATGGGTGACAACAGTATGGCATACGATTACCTCTCACGAGCAACAGCGATTAACGACGATGCGAATCCTTATTGTCTTTTTACGCTTGGTATTGTATGTAACCGCATTGGCTTTGGGGCTGAGGCCCTGAGTTATCTCGATATGGCAAAGGAAAAGATGATGCCTGACCGTCAGACACTCTTCCGTCTGCACAAGGAACTGGCAGAGGCTTTCCGTATGAAGGGTGAGCATGACTTCCGGTTGGAAGAACTTCAGGAGTGCATGAGTCTGGCTGGGGAGAAGGACGTGAATGAACTGACCTACGAAATGGGTCAATGCTACTTTGCGTTGAAAAAGCGAGACAAGGCTAAGGAATGTCTTAGGAAATACCTTGATGCTACACAGAATAAAGAATACAACGATAATATTAAGTACAAGCGTCAGTCAGCCGAGCAGACATTACGTATGATGATGTGGTAATATCCCTTACAAGTAAAGACTTTCACCCTCGTTACCCAGTTTCTGGGTTTTCCAAGGGCTTGGTTAGATTATTCATTATTGTTTAATTATAAAATGTATATTTGCGACAGGTGATATCCTCAGCATGCTTTTTCTTCTTTTTTGTGCGAAGAACTAAAAAAAGTGGTTAAAAGAGTACAAATGTCAGGCAAATGTCAGATAGATATCGTAGAGATTACAAGAGAAACAAATAATTTTGCAGTCGAAGATGTTGCTGTCGCAATGACAGTTTTTAGATTCTTTAACGCATAAACCTGTAATGATTTGCAATTACCCTTGTCTATAAACTAGAATGAGCGAGATCATCAGCATAGATGGACGAACGCAAAGCGAACGTCAGCGCATCGGGCGAATCCTCGATGGCCAGCACGAAGAGTATGCCAGGTTTGTTAACACCTATTCACAATACGTACTCGATTTTACGTTGCGGATGATGCCAAATGCTGAAGATGCCAAAGAGGTGGCACAGGATGCATTCGTGAAGGCCTTCCGTTCGTTGGCATCGTTCGGATTCCAATCGTCGTTCTGTACGTGGCTCTGCCGCATTGCCTATCACGAGTCAATAAACCGCTTGAGGCGCAGGCAGATGCACTATGTAGATATCGTTGACATACCAGCCATTGAAGATGACGAACTGTCAACAGATAATGAAGAACGTATTGCATTGATAGAAGAGGCCATTGACAACCTGCCACCTGATGAGAGCCTGCTGCTTCACCTCTTCTATTACGAGGACCGCCCATTACGGGAAATCGCCTATATCATGGATGTCGAGACAAACACACTGGCCACCCGACTCCATCGCATCAGAAAGAAACTCTTACAGATGATTAAACAGAAAGAAAATGAATGAAATGAAGGACAAAGGCTTACGTGAGGCCCTGAAACAAAAGGAAGCACGACGGATAAGAATCGAAGTGCCTGCCGACTTCTGCGACAGCATCATGCAGGAAATAGGAGTCGGGAGTCAGGAGGTTGCCCCCCTAAAGGATCGTCCCGTACGCTGGCGTTGGATGGCTGCCGCCGCCTCTATTTTATTAATAATAGGTATAGGGGCGATGGTTTGGCTGAAGGAAACAGGAGTTGGGAGTCAGGAAACAGGAGTCGGGAGTGAAGCCAATATCTATGTTGCGCAGAATGTAGAGACTTCACCAAGGTCTGAGAATCCCAGATCTCCTTCAACAGTGGAGCCTGCTCCAAAGCAAAAACCTACAGAGAAAACCTCAGCGGAACCACCAACCAAAAGAATTGTGCAAGATCAGAATACGTCTAAGTCTGAATCAGATGATCCCATTGTCCCTCCTGTAAAGGCTCAGAGTAGTCCTACGGATAAGAATCTGCTTTATGCTGCCTCCAAGACCACGGATGATGCTCTTTATCAGGATCCTGCCCGTGTGGATGAATTCATTGCGAAGTTGGCTGACTATAATCATGTCAAGTCTGTGTCTTTGGATTGTTCCCCTGGCAGCGATGACAATCCTGTGATTTGCAAGGCCTATGTCTTTGAGGACAAGGAGGATGTTGACCTCTTCGGACGTCTGCTGAATGTGGCCTGCTGCTACGATAGCAAGACATCAGGTTATATGCTGAAGATCTCTCACCAACAGTTGTTCTTCACCCTGAAGGATCAGCGCAAAGGTCAGAAATACCTCTGGATGGCCGAGCGCATCAATGGTGGGCGTATCCTGCTGACAAGCACCCGTTCGTCTGTCGATATCGTGCCATCATCGGCATGCTACCAGGAATATCGTAATAAACTGACACAACCATTAAGTATTAACACTAAAACATTAGATATATGAAACGAATCATAACTATTACCTTCTTGGCGTTTATTTGTTTCGCCATCCATGCTCAGTCGATGACAGGAACCTGGCGTATGGAGCCAAAGCCAGGTGAAGAGATCGTGCTGGCAAAAAACTTGGGAAATTTCATGCCTCGTCCTGATGCTGTAGTCGATGAAATAACAAAGAAATCAACCGCAGCCTGGCGGGTCGCCAACTTCGACTGGATCAAAGAACACTGCGGAGTGATAGAACCGCCTGTAGTGCAAGACTATCTGAAGATATTCCCTGAGGTCAGTGAGATGCCACTCGATGAACAACCTTATATGCCGATGAGTTGGAAGTTGAGTCTGGAAAACAACGAGACCGTGTTGCACTGTTACTTGCGAATGCCTGCTGACTTGCTGACGAACTTCTGGTTGGCAGGGGAGGAGACTTGTATCGTGGATATGGAGACAGGGGCTCAGTACCGAATCCGTCGTACGGAGCCTGACACCTACCGCCAGCATTTCGACGTGAAGGCGAAAAAGGGTGATGTCGTCGATCTCAGAGTTTTTTTCGCCCCCCTGCCGGAGACCACGAAGGAAGTGAGCATCTATGGATTGCCTAACTGGAATTTGATGGGATGGAAACAGAAAGTGGAGAACTCTCGGACGGGTACTTTCACGATGACATACGATCAATCCTACGACACCATTCCCCGGTTCCATAAACCACGTCTGCTGAAGGAGCACATGAGTGAGGACAAACCATACGACCTGCAGAACTGGAACACATGGAAGGTACTGACGGATGCCCATCTCATCAAGCCACAGCCTGACAACACAATGGCTTTGTGGCTCACACCAGAGGCTACATATATCGCTGTTGCCTACGAGCAGAACTGGACATCTGAGTATTGGGGATTCGAAAAGGGAACAATGCTCATCGATGAAGCGGGGCGTCAGTACAAACTCCGTGAGGTACAGGGTGTTCCCATGGGTGAGACGTTCTTCATGGAAGGCCATGCCGGTGACTATATCGCCTATCTGGAGGTGTATGAACCGCTGCCTCATGGCATCAGCACCTTCACCATGGTTGTGCCAGAGGGAGAACCTTTCAATGCCTGGGGTGCCAACTGGTCTGGCCAAGTGCTCCACAACCTCAGCGTGAAACAGTTGAGAGAGAATCAGAAACTCTTCAACTACTATCCAAGAATTATCGTGAAATAAGTAATATAAAAATGAAGACAATCATAATTATTGCATTGCTCTCCCTTTTCGGGTTGACTGGACAGGGGCAACCATTGTTGAAAACGCATGTAGAGACAGGAGATGTTGAGGGCACTCCAGAGGGAACAGACCTTGCCGTGTATAAAGCCATTCCCTATGCAGCCCCACCCGTGGGCGACTTGCGATGGAAGGCACCTCAGCCCGCCAAGCCCTGGGAGGGTGTGCTGAAGGCAGACGATGTGGCCAAGTGGCCTCCACAGCCTGAAAAAAGTTATGTGAAGTACGACATGATGAGTGAAGACTGTCTGTATCTCAGTGTGGTGACACCTGCCAGGACCGTCGATGATGCCCTGCCCGTGATGGTGTTCATTCATGGAGGCGGTTTTCAGACGGAACATTATGGTGGAGATTTGTGGCAGAGTCTGGCCCGCAGGGGTGTTGTCGCCATTTCCATTGAGTATCGTGCAGGTGCCCTGGGATTCATGGCACATGCTGATCTGAGCAAGGAATCGCCCGAAGGACACTCTGGCAACTATGGTCTCCTCGACCAGATCTTTGCCCTGCAGTGGGTTCAGCGCAACATCAAGAGTTTCGGTGGCGACCCTAAGAAGGTGACTATCTTTGGCGAGTCGGCAGGAGCCATGAGTTGCCATATCCTCTGTGCCTCGCTTCTGGCCAAGGGTTTATTCCGTGCCTGTATCAGTCAGAGCGGAGCTTTTTTGTCGCCCACGACTGTGATTAACCAGGAACTGGCTCAGATGGTAGGTCAGATGTTTATGAGCCAACTGAAGAAAAACTCTATCGCAGAGATGCGCCAGATGGATGCCAAGGAACTCACGGGTAATGGTGTGAACTTTCCTGCCTGTACGCCTATCATCGATGGTTATGTGATTCCAGAACCTATCTACGACCTCTACCAGAAAGGCAACTACAACGATGTGCCCGTGCTAATTATGTATAACAGCGATGAGGGTGCTGTCGATTTCGATAAGGTGAGTGCCGAGGACTACGATCGTCAGTTCAGCCAGTTGCCTGGCCAATGGGCTGACAGTGCGAAGGCTGTCTATCCTGGCACTACCGACGAGGAACGACTGTTTAGCATGCGCGACTTCGTTCGCGATGTGGGTTTTGGCTGGCCTGCCTATGCTTGGGCAACCCTGCAAAAACAGACAGGCAAAAGCCCTGTCTATATGGCCTATCTGGCTCAGAAGTCAGATACCACTGTCTATGCAAAGGGCAATCGTCGCGGTGCTGCCCATTGTGACGATATGATGTATCTGAAAGGCGCTTTCGACGATCAGGCTGCGAAATATCCGCAAGAGAAAAAGGTGGGCGACTTAATGCAGCAGTACTGGGTGAACTTCGCCAAGACGATGAATCCAAACGGATGGAGCAGCGAGAGCCATCAAGTTAGCTTGGATGGCCAAGTCGTGACAGACAAAGGCGAAGCCAATTCTGACAGATTACCAAACTGGCCTGTTTTCGAGGAAAGCAAACCTTCCGTGATGCAGTTCAACAATGGCGCTTCCCTCATTAATACACCCAATCAGGAGCGCATCAAAGTTATCGACGGATTCATGAAATACGTCCAATCCCTCAGAACCACAACAAACAAATAGAGTTAAAAAGTATGGAAGAGATAAAGATCAATGTATCCATCAAGGTATGGATCTACATTTTTTTGGCTATGGCAGCATTTTGGGCAATTCTTATGGGACTTAGCAGAGTCATTGGTGGCCCAGAGGCTATAGGGGCTAACAAGTACCACATGATAACGATGTTCATCTGCATGGCTACAATCATCTTAGGCCCAGCATACATCAAAAGCAAGACTAAACTTGTTGTCACAGATGTTCAGTTGAGAGTAAACGCTCCAGAGCCATGGGTCGTGCAGTTGTCAGGAGTCGAGTCATTCTACGTCGATAAATTCAAAGGCCGCAAGTTTATTGGCATACGCTATAAGGATGGCATGTGGGAAACTCATAAAGAAAATATAGCCGAAGGACGCAAACAGCGTTTCAAGGCATCCCTTCAGGGTTATCCTTATGAGGTCTATGTAGGCGGTCTCACCATGAAGCCCCAAGAAATCTGCGATTTACTAAACTCTCGCATCAACAAATAATAAAAAATGAAGAAACTCTTTTTATCCGTGTTGCTTGCCCTTGTTGCTATGATAGGAAAGGCACAGGAAAATGAATCTATCGCTGACACCTACTGGCGTAATGAAGCAACGGGCGACTGGGTCATAGGCTTTACTCCTAAGCATGTGATATATAATAATAAGGTGTGGGATATTGCTAATCAGACAGAAAAGGAGGAGGCCTATACGTTGACACTCCATAATGGTACCGTCATCAAGGTTGGCAAACTCAATAACGGTTTACGCCTGATAGCCATCGGTAGCGAGAAACCTGTTATTTGCAGCCCTATTACTACACCCTTTTTACCTGACTATCCTACAAAGGATCTGCGAAAGGGTTTTGTCGATAACAACTATCAGATGGGCGATAGTGCCACCCTGATTGGTTGGATGAAGGATATGCCCAGACAAGGTTGGAAATATGGCAGCGAATTTGGCGTTGGCTACGAAAATCTCTTTGCCAGACAACAAGTAAGTAGTTATGCAAAGATGGACTCGCTGGGGCGCTTCTGCCTCAAGATTCCTCTGATAAACTCTTCGCAGGTGTTTATCGACTGGGATCGTAGCAGGCTCAGCAGCGTGATGGAACCGGGAAAGACTTACTTTCTGCTTTGTGACTTCAAGACTGGGCAGAGGCTTTTCATGGGTGATGATGTCAGAGTGCAGAATGAACTCTTAGCCTATCCCCATCAATTTGCCAACGACCGCATCGAAGACGTGGGGTATGGCAAGGCGGATGCCATGCAGTTTAAGGCGCAGACAGATAGTCTCCGCTCGGCACGGATGGCCGAACTGCAAGAGCGTATCTATCAGCATCCCAATCTCTCGCAACGTTATATCGATTATCTGACGGGTTACTATCTGACAGGCCAAGGCGAGTCGATGATGCAAGCCCGTTTCCACATGCCGGGTAGAGAGTTGCCAAAGGAATACATGGACTATGTAGGCCGAGAACTATGGCAGAATGCGGTGAAGCCATATACCCTTTATCGTGACTTCTCTACGTTTATGCGCGACTATATAGACCAGTTGGATGAGAAACGCCAAATAAATCTGGGAGATCAGACAGTAAGAGCAGTGAGACGTCTGGAGCAGCAAGGTGTTATCAAACTGACACCAGAGGAGTCCAAACTGCTGGATGATTATAGTCCCTTGGCGAAAGAGATGGATCGTAAACTGAGTTTTGCCAAGAGTCATGAGGAGAGTCACCAATTGATAGAAGCATTTGAGAAAAATGACACTGTTGCCAAGACCTACAAGTTGTTTGAGCGTTTGGGCGAACCTCTTGAAAGAGAACAGGCTGCCCAGAATATCCGTTCAAACCTCGCAACGATTGATTCTGTCGGCTGTGACCGTAATCTGCGCGATATTTATTTGGCCTGCTACCTTTGGAGATTTATTGATGCAACCCGCAATCCGCTTCCCTCATTAATGATGGAATGTGCAGAGCAGGAAATCAAACTGCCTTTGGCTCTTAAAACGGTAAAGTCATTAAACGACAAATATGCAGCCCTACAGAGTCAAGACTTGGCTGGTGCTGCCAGTCTGCGCCCTTCAACAGATGTGGAGAATATGAGTGATGGTGAGGCCATCTTACGCAAGATCATCAAGCCATACAAGGGCCGTATTGTTTATCTTGACATCTGGGGAACATGGTGTGGGCCTTGTAAGACAGCGTTGCAGGAGTCGTACAAACTGAAAGAGGCACTAAAAGAATACGATATCGTCTATCTTTATCTGGCCAACCGCAGTAGCGAAGAATCGTGGAAAAACGTCATTAAGGAGTACAACCTAACGGGAGAGAACTGTGTACATTATAATCTGCCCGAAGACCAGCAGAGTGCCATTGAACACTATCTCAATGTGAATGCATTCCCTACCTATAAACTGATAGACAAAGAGGGTAATATCCATAATCTCGATTGGCGCCATGCTGACGATATGGACAGTTTTATTGAAACCATTGATAAAATGAACAAGTAAGTTACTATGAAGGAAACTATTATTTCAACATTGCTGATTCTCGTCGCCATGAATATGTCGGCCCAGACAAAGGCCGACTCGCTTCGTGCCGACAGTATCTTCAAATCACTGGAACTACAGGGTGTGGAGATCGTCAAACAGAAGTCACTTGTGAAGTCGGACATCGACAAGATCACCTACGACATTGAGAACGACCCCGATTCGAAGTCGAACACCGTGATAGAGATGTTGCGTAAGGTGCCGATGGTAACGGTGGATGGTGAGGACAACATCCAGGTGAACGGCTCCAGTTCGTTTAAGGTGTATGTGAACAACAAACCCAACCAGATGATGTCAAACAATCCGAAGGAGGTGCTGAAGAGCATGCCTGCCAGTAGCATCAAGAAAATAGAGGTCATCACCAACCCTGGCCCGAAGTATGATGCCGAAGGGGTAGGGGGTATCCTGAACATTATCACCCACGGACAACGTATCGAAGGCTATACTGCCACCTTCAGCGGGAATGTCAGCAACCGTGGTGCTGGCGGCAGTACCTATGCCACTGTCAAAAGCGGTAAACTGATGATGAGCGGACGCTATAGTTACAACTACAACAACTCTCCCCGCAGTTATTCTGGAAGCAGTCGGAAGACTATCGGCAAGATTACTGATTCGTCGTCGGACCTTGAAAGCGAAAGTTCATCCAAAGGACACGGATACTCACAGTTTGGTTCCTTCGAGGCCAGTTATGAGATTGACACCCTCCGTCTGCTCACAGCCTCATTCGACCTTTATGGTGGTGGTAACAAGAGCAACGGTGGCGGGACAACCATTGCCACCTCGCCCCTGACACAGATGCCGCTTTACAGATATACCACCAACAGCCATTCCAAGAGCAACTATAGTTTTATTGACGGAGGTATCGACTATCAGCGCAGTTTCTCCGTTCCAGAACGTCTGCTGACTCTGTCGTATAAGATTGAGAATGAGCCCGACAAGAGCGAATCCACTATCGACTACGGAGATTTGCAGGCCGCTGAAGGCTGGGAGAATTTCCTCCAGCGCCTGAAGAACCAGTATAACGACGGCAGCGAGCATTCGATGGAGCATACTTTCCAGGTTGACTATACCACCCCATTCGCCAAGATCCACACTTTGGAGACAGGCTTGAAGTATATCCTCCGCGACAACTCGTCGGAGAATGACCGTTATGAGGAAGATGTCTTCGATCAGGATCACTCGTCGCACTATAAGCATCGCAACGATATCTTCGCCGCCTATCTGGGGTATGGCCTGAAACTGGATAAACTGTCAGGACGCTTGGGGCTGCGCTACGAACACACCTTGCAGGATGTGGAATATAAACTGGGACGTGGTGATGACTTCACGAAGCACTTCAACGATTTTGTGCCCTCTGCCAGCATCGGCTATAAACTGACGCAGATGTCGAACCTGCGACTGGGTTACGATATGCGCATCTATCGTCCGGGCATCTGGTATCTTAATCCCTACCTCGACGACTCCACGCCCACCAATATCTATCAGGGTAACTCCCATCTTGAGAGTGAGAAGAGTCATTCGTTCAACCTCAGTTACAGCAATTTTACGCCGAAGTTCAATATCAACCTTGCCCTGCGCTATGGTTTCACCAACAACAGCATCGAGAACGTGGTGAGGATGATGCCCGACACGCAGATCCCAGGTCTGAAGAACCCGACGGGAAAGGATGTACTCTACACCACCTACGAGAACATCGGGCGCAGTCAGGGCATCAACCTGAATACATACATCAACTGGAATGCCACTAAGAACACCCGTGTCTATGTCAACGGACGTCTCTCCTATACCGACATGGACAATGGCGGCACCCTCTCCAATCACGGATGGAGCCTTTTTGCCTATGGCGGTGCACAGCAGACGCTTCCCAAGGACTGGCGACTGACCCTTAACTTCTATGGTATAACGCCAAACGTCAACCTGCAAGGCCGTGGCAGCAGTTATAGCAGTTACAGCATGAGCATTCAGAAGTCGTGGTTGAAAAACCGCCTTAACGTGACGCTCTCTGCCTCGAACTTCCTGAAGAAATACAAGCAATATAATTATACGACGGAGGATACCTTCTTCCATGCAGACAGTTGGTCGAAGAACGTCAACCAGTCCTTCTCCCTCAGTATCAGTTACCGCATCGGAGAACTCAAGGCCAGCGTCAGGAAGGCCGAACGCACCATCAGCAATGATGATGTGAAGGGTGGCGGCAACAGCGGTGAAGGCGGCGGAAGTTCGGAATAATAAGAACTGCCCTGAATCTGGTATGCCTCGTTGGAACTATGCATTGCCTTCCTTTAAGTATGGCAACGTCTTGTCTGAAGTATCCCTCCACTATTTCAATAGTTGCCACTCGCCCTTTACTTTCGAATGTTCAGGGTCGATATATCTGAGTTTCTTCAGATCGTTGATGGCACGTAAAATGGTACTCTCGCTGACACCAAGATTATCCTGTAGCCACGAATATTTGGCCTTGCGATTCAGTTTGATGGCGTTGTACACATCTTCCACGATCTTTGACGGGAACTCTGGAATCTTCAATTTTGGATGTTTTCCTTCATCATTTTCCGTCATATTTGACGGTTTTTGTGACGGTTTTTGTGACGGTTTTTGACCATTTCCAGTCATGAATCCATTCGCAATCGCCTCTGATGTAGCCCGTTCACCTCGCGGAGATTTGTATTCCGTCACCATTACTGCCGTTTGGTAACTGAAATCATATAGAGCCTCGCCATTTTCATTGGCCTTCAAGTCCTTTTGTACCCTCAGCACACCGCGACTGTGACGGTTCACAAATCCCAGCACCTTCATGGCTTCTGCCACTACGATATTACGATAGTCGTTTACTTTAGGGAAGTTCTGCTCATTGGCACGCCCATACAATCCGCCATGATTCATTATCTCGATACGGTCATCGTATTGGTAGAACTGTATCGGCCCATTACTGCTGTAGTCACGATGACATATGGCGTTCATCAGCAGTTCACGAGTGGCCCAATAGGGATAATCCACAAACGGATCTTCACGCGTTGAACTGACTGGTATTGGACGGCGGTTGGCTATCGTAGTTTCTACGAATGTATCCAACTCCTGAAGCGTCGAACACAGGTTCGCCTTAAACTCATGCTCCGTCATAATCTCGCCCGCGCGGTCTTTTCCCGCAAAGCGTACATATTGGATGTACGCCCCCGGGACAAAACGACGCAGATTCTTGGCAAAAAACAGCATGCCCGCATTAGTGGGGCAGTCGTATTTTGTGTCAAAGAATCCGAACGACAATAGTTGATCCTTAATTGTCCGTCCCTCCTTGCGGTCTTCCTCGATTTCATCATCGGTCAAAGCCTTGGGCAAATAGTAATGCTTGAACTTCTGCAAATCCAGGTCATCAATCGTAGCGCTCAGACATGGTGATGAATCGAAAGACGTCACATTAGCCCTACGCTTTTCCAGTAATATACGTTCATCTTCCTCGTTAGCCACGCCTTTGCGGGGCCCGATACGAATCCAGATACGTCCCTTGTATTTCACGGGAGGGAAGATAGACGGCTCCACCCTTACCATCACGATGTCACCCTCTAGCAACGGTACCTTCTCTACTGTCATCGACGGCTGTGGCTGGATGTTTCCATCCGTGCGGATAGCCGCCACATTCTTCAGCAGTTCGTCCGTCACATTTATGTCTTTCACCTCGCCATCGTCATCCACACCCAGAAACAGATATCCTGGTAGCCGATGGTCAGGCAGATCGTTGGCAAACGCACAAATCGCCTGTCCAAACTTATCCGTGTTCGTGATTGAGATGGTTCGCTCCACCCGGTCGCTTTCCAAGTCGTTGAGCAATGCTCGTATTTCGTCTATTGTTATCATATATTTATAATGTTTTTATTCCGTCCTTATTTCGCGAGACCTTCATTGTTTACTTCCGTTATTCCATCTTACATCAGTTGTCAGTCACCTATCCCTGTAGTATCTATATAACCCTCCTGATCATAACACCGATGATATTTGTTAATGGAGTCGATAACAGCCTGAATCTTTTCATCGTCACATTTCAAATTCCTGAATTGTGACAACTGGGTATTATACCGTTCTTGTGAACCAATTTGCAGACGTTTCTCTAAATCCGATGGTATAAGAAATGACGAGCGATCAACAAGAAACTGTTGGAATTCCGTTAAGAATATATTGATGCCACCCAAGTCGAAATCACCGAAATGTACATAGCGATTAGTAATTCCTTGAAGCCATTTGCGTAGATCTTTCGATTGCGGATAGCGAGAGACAAATAGCAGGGGTATGTCCCCCAGCACAGATTCAAACATTTTTCTTTGATGGCGAATCATACGGAAATTTTCCATATTTTCGATGCCCACCACAATGACATCCTCAGGAATGGTAAATTGCTGCCAATTATCAATGAATACGAAACTTCCTTCAGGCGGATTGATCACAAAGTCATTCCCAGAAAGTGAGCATGTAATTGGCTCGTAACTATTAACAGGAAATCCTGGACATGAGCGAACCATTACAAGTTTGGAATTACCTGTTTCTGCTGCCTGTTCCGAACGAGTCTCATAAGAATCCTGATCTTTATCACCAACTGTTCGCAACTCTTCATAGTGTGCTTGCAGATAGTTCTTCAATGCAACAATATCAATAGCCCTGAATGTTCTTCGACTACCATGCGTCTGCACTGTCAGCAATCCTTCTGCCAGCAGTGTCTCTGCAAAGTCTCTTCGCAGTATGCTGGCAGCAACCGATTCACCATCCATGAGCAGATGCAACGTATTTTTCAATGTCTTTGAAATCTTCATAATGCATTTATTGTCATCAAGCGCTTGATATGCGTCTGTGATTTGCCGTCCTTTGTCAGTAGATAGTTGTATTTGTATAGGTCAGCATTATAACCCATTGGAGAACTATTAATCAGATATATGTTACGTACATTAGCAAATTGCAGGATGCCGCTCACATTGCTTGGGTGCAGTTTGCCAATTTCGTCCATCATACAGTGGATGATAAATTCACCATTCTTCCGAGAAGCCCTAGTTTTGAATACATTAATGAGCATGATATTCACCATAGCCTTCACCAAAATATCAGTACCATCGGATCCTACATTGTTAATGCGTTCTACCCAACCTGTATTATTGTCGTTTTCCTGGATGCGGAATTGTAGACGGAAAGTATCGCTTAGCGTCAGTTCTGTACGAGCTGGTTCTTTCTGCAACTGCTTCATAAACCTCTTCAGATAATCTACCACCTTCTCATTTACCCTGTCACGGTCGTCACCCGAGAAGAGGTTCCTTTCGCCTATGGTCAGCGCATGCTCCTCCGTAAAGTCACGGATCTGGCGCAGCAGGAGCATCATTCGGTCTGACGATTCTTCAGCCCGAAGTTCAATACTACGGATAACCCCAGCAAAGTTACGCTCTTGGAAGTCACGATTCACCTCACTGATGATGCTGCGAATCTCTGCGGAATGATTCATCAGCAAACCAACTTCGCGAGACACACTACGCAGAATGGTGTTATAGTGATCGCTGACACGGGCACGATACATCTCTATTTTGTCGTTCTCAATAAAATCCTGTAGGTTGAGGGCAAATGCCAGATAGTCCTCGTCGTATTGCGGAGTTATAAAGTGGAAAGTGTTGTTGGCACCAAAGTGAGAATTGAATGAGTTGGTGGCACGTTTTAGTTCCTCCATCTTCTGGCGCTTTTTATTGACAGAACCTCGCATTTGCACAACCAATTCTGTCAATGCCGATGTTGAGGGCAAAGTCACATCATCGTGTAGGAAAGCCTCCGGCAGTATGTTCTCCACTTGACATAGTTGTTCATACTGGGTCAAGCCATCCTTCATGGCTTTGACCGTAGACAGCTTGGAAGTGAGTAGTTCCGATTTCTCTGTTCGCTCTGCTTCATATCGTTTGCACTTGTCTTCATACAGCTGACGGGTGGTCTTGTCCTTCGTTTCCAATTGTCGCTTCTCTTCGCGGAATTCAGGCTCATGCGAGAAGAGTTCTTCTTCGTCCTTTCGGTATTCGATGACAAAGTGTCGTTGCTGGTCAATCTTGTCGAGCACAGCCTGTACCCACTCGCAATCTTTCCGGCAGAGGTCAAGTGCATTCGTATCAGCACCCTTGCCTTTCAGCTCATCACGTTCCTGTCGCTTCAACATCTGCATGCGTTCATCAATGTCTTTTTTCTTAGTTTCTCTTTCATCCGCCTGTTTTTGTCTAAAAGTGTCGAATTGTTTCTGAAGTTCACGTATTGCTGCGTTATAGTCACTATCAGCAGCCTTTATGTCCTTCTCTCGCTTGATGCGCTGTTGCGTACGGGTGTTTTTCTCTCCATCCAACACCAGCAAAGTTTCGTTATAGACCTTTGTCCGCTTTTCACGTTCTACAGCCACCATTTCCTTTTCTTTCTGTTCTGTCTGGCGTAAACGTGTTTCTGCATCTTTGATCTTTGTTGGTATCTGCTCCAACTGGACTTTCAGAATAGTTTCTTGTTGTCCTAATTCTGCAATTTTGCCTTTATAACTCTTGCGCAATCCTTCCTGTTCATTTTCTAATTGGATTTGAAGGTCTGACATTTCTTTCTTTTTGGCTGCAACCGCTTCTTGCTGCAGTTTTTGCAGGCTGCGGTATTCGTCTGGAGTGCGATGGTGCAGCGGTATTGCCTCCAGATTGATGCTTACCCCAAAGAGTTGGCTGTCGTCAGTTAGTTGGGGCGACAGACCTTGTGCGTAGAGCACCTGCTGCTCGTCCACCACCTTGCCAATGTTGTCTTCCCATCCTGGTTTGTTCTGGCTAAGCCACTCATAGAACGAACCTTTCCAACGAGCAAGTATCCCTTCCGTTTCGGAGAGTTCTGTTTGCAACTGTTTTAGCTGACTTTGAGACTCTTCCTGTTTGTGGTCATAGTCGCGCTTTATCTCATTGCTCTTCATCTCCCATTCCTGTCGAAGGGACTTCAAACTATTTGATGTGATGGTCAATTGGCTTTTTAGTTGATGTTCCTGAGACTTGAGATTTTGAATTCCCATCTCATAATCACCTGCATCTTTTGCCATCGGATGCCAATATTGTAACTCCGACAACCGCTTATCTGCCAAGTTATGATTCCCCTGCAAAACATTAAGACGTTCATCCGATGCTGCCAGCCACTCTCCGTATGCATCCTCCACAGACTTTTTACGTAGGTCACGCGCCTTCACGCTCTTGTCACGTTCTGTCTGTATACCGTCGCGATAGCGTTGAAGTTCTTCCTTTTGGGTCAGTCCGAACTTACTCCACTCGTCATCAAGTGCAGCATATAATGCACGGTATTTATCTGTCACATCTTTGTATTGCTCTTCCAATGCGCGAAGCAATTTTTCTTTCTGTGTCTTCTCGTTAACGTATTTCTGTTCCTGTGCATTCAGTTCAATAATGTCCTTGATACCGATTTCTTCGTAGTGCTTACGTTTTTTACGAATATCATCCAATCGCTGTTCGCGCTTGCTGATTTCTTTAGTCAAGCGGTCATGTTCTTTCTCATACTCCTGTTGTGTGGCATCAATCCTCTCTTTGAGTTTTCCCAGTTTCCCTTGTATTTCCCGAATCTCTTCTTCCACCAATGGCAATTGCTCACGAGTATATGTGACCACATGGTTCAACTGATGCCAGGTCTGCGTCATCTCATAGTCGAGGGCTATCAGCAGGCGGTAGTTATCCACCACCTTTGCCGCTTTGTTACGTACCGGTATCTCGCCACTACTATCTTTCCTATACCAACAATCTATCTCGTCGAACTCCCGCTCGAAGTCAGCCACCAAATGACGATAATCTGATAAGCGGATACTATCCTCCACTTCTGTCATCGACTGTATGATAGTGTTCTTCACAAAGTCAGCATCCAACTTACTGTTCAGGAATACATTCTGTATGCTTCGTGGTATATTCTGATATTTCGAACTCTCCACAATTGCATACTTGTCATAGCGATGGCTACGGTCGTGTGTATTGCCGAAAATGATATTGCGATAATGCTCGTATGTTTCTATCTTTGCACTGATGTCATTGCTTCCTATTTGTTCACGAATACGGATCCAATCGCTTTCCACACGCCCACTATCATCTACAAACCATGATTTCTGATAAGGCGCATCAATAAAGCGGAATACAACTTTTCCCTGACTGCGATAGGTAAGAATAGAGTAAGCACTTTGTTCTGTCTTTACTTCATATACTATATAGGAGTTACTAAATCGGAAATAGAAATCTTCAAACGACTTCTGCCCCTGTTGGATACCTAGACGCATCTTATCAGCATTGTAGAAGAATAGCAATGCTCTCAATATCGTACTCTTGCCTACACCCTGAGTACCAGCAAAATGAACGTTACCGTCCAGCATCACCTCTGCGTATGGAATGTTCGCTGAATTCAAGAATATGATTTTGTTCAGATGTCTCATCGCTCTGGTATCTCCTCTTCGTTATAAATAGTTATCAGGTTCACCATTTCCTCAGCATATCGGAAAGCGGCAGTTACTTTGTAGGTACCATCCTCTTCGTTAATCAGTTCTGCAAATCCCATAGTTGTCAGTTCGCTGATGAGTTTTTCCACAATATCCTGATTGGTGTTCTGTTTACGAAATAACTTGCGAGCCTTGTCACGCAATTCTACGTCAAGGTTAATTCGCTCCAGAATATGGGTGCTTCGGAACTGGAATCCCGTAGAGAACGTGATATCATAAGTTTTTAGGAAGTCCAATATGTCCACCCACTGGGCAAAACTCTGTAACTTTTGCTCTATGGTCTGCCTGGCCTCTTGGGTGCGGGCAAAATAGTAGTAGCCGTCGCCCGACTCCAATCGTAAGCCTAACTCAGAGAAATATGCCTCATAATCTGCATAATTCTCCTCTATATCGTCATAAAGGTGCTTCACTTCCTGATCTGTGCTATCAACAGAAAGGAAACCGCCCTTGCTCATCCTTTCAAAGATTTGTTGTGTATTAGCTCGCATATATCAGTGCATATTCTATGTTTTCAAATGTCTCGTAATTGTCAGTAATGCGCAGTTCATCGCTGTGCTGTGTTGCCATCTGGCAATAGAGGATAATATGGTCATTGAGGGTTCTTGGCAGATGATAGTTATAGTTTTTGATAAACGAAAACAAATGTTGTCCCTGCGCTTTGAAAGCATTCCACAACTCTGTGGTATTAACGCTATTCACTTCCTCGGTGTTATCATTCAAGAACTCTTGGTCCAATGGATCTGCTTCAGTTCTTGCAAGCCAACGCACATCATTCTTTCCTGCTATCTTTCTTATCAAGTCGTATGCCTCTTCATCACTTCGAAGCATATCAACTGATAGAAAGATGCGATTGTAAGGACGTTTCTCCATCCACAATGGATTGACATCATTTAATGTACGTACAATATTTGTATCTTCACGCCAAATAAGTTGGTCTTTCAAGTATTTCAACCGACGTATCTTTTTCATTAGTTGACTCTGCAACTCAATTTGGTTGATATACTCAATAATCTGATGTTCTATCTCAAGTAGATTGTGGTCGGCCTCCGTAAAGTCATTGCGCACATCCATCGTCGTGCGCTGCATCTCTGGGTCGGTAGCCATCTTGAAGAATACGATCTCTCCATCGATCATTTTTTCGCACTCTGAAATCAACTGCTTGATACCCTTTCGCTTCTCATCCAGATTCTCAAGTCGCGTCTTTTTGATTTTGTAGTTTGGTTCCTGCTTGTAGGCAATATCTACATTACGCTTCAGGTCTATTACATTCTTTAGAGTTCTCAACCCAATACGTCGTAACATTTTACGCACATTACCTTGGTATTGAGTCTTGCGATGTTCATTAGTTTCTTCAAGATAATATCCAATGTTCTCTTTCAAGGCATTGATATGCTCCCTCACACTGGCCACACTTATTTCCTCATTCATGTCGAGAACTTCCTCAAAGAACTGCACATAAACATCCTCCATCTCTAGAAAGTCGCCATTCTCATGAATCACCCCATGCTCTATCAGATACTGAACACGTTCACGTTTGTAGTCAACAATCTCAAGGGCAAAGTCTGTCCGATAAGACAATGATTTGCGTCGCTCAAACATGTCGCGGAACAAAAACTTCTCCCTATCAAGCATCTTGACAAGTTCTTCTATCGTCCTGAAGTGTGAAAGAATCTCCATTGGCAATTAAAATTTCAAATGTTCATACAACTCCAGCCTCAGCACCTCGCCATTCTCGAACTCGAACTGGAACTTCCTGCGGTTGAACCTCGGATTGTTCTTATGGATAATCCGGTGGTAGTTCGGACTGATGATAATTGGTCTCTCCTTGTTGAAAGTTCATCATATCCAGTTGTTTTTTCTGTCGCAAAGATACAGATTATCTTGCAAAATCATGCTTATTCAACTGAATTTTTTGCAAAAACACAAGTAAATCAACAAAATATACCCCATTCGGGCACCATATTGACAAAAGTATATAGCATCGATTCTTCCTGATAATACAAAATGACTTACAATTCTCTTTCATGGGTGGCTGTAGCCAACGTCCGTTCTTCAAGGAAGATTTTGACGCTTCTAATGATAGTTTGAGTATCGAAATAACTATAGAACCGTTCGTATAATCCAACTGTTTACGAACTGCCCTGAATCAGGTATGCCTCGTTGGAACTTTGCATTTCTTTGCCTGACATTTCGGGGAAGTCATCCCCCACCGTGCAGAAATCAGCCCTGAATCCAGTTCATACTTATGCACAGGGGGGTAAATGTTGCCTGAGATTCAGGGCATATTTCTGCCCGGGGTGTATAAACGTGCCCCAGATTCAGGACATACTTCTGCCCGGGGTGTATAAACGTGTCCCAGATTCAGGACATACTTCTGCCCGGGGTGCATAAACGTGTCCCAGATTCAGGACATACTTCTGCCCGGGGTGCATAAACGTGCCTGAGATTCAGGGCATATTTCTGCCCGGGGTGCATAAACGTGCCTGAGATTCAGGGCATATTTCTGCACGGTGGGGGATGACTTGCCCGAAATTTTAGGCATAAAAAACAAAATTTTTCTTTCTGACTTAATATTTGGCTTGTTCTTACGTATTATATATGTATGACACAGTCAGAATTCGAACATATTGCCCAACAGTTAAGGTCGCATGTGCTGAAAGTAGCACTGGACTTCTTCGGATCGCAGGATGATGCCGAGGATGTGGCCCAGGACGCGATGGTTCAACTATGGCGCTACTGTGAACAGATAGACAGCGGACGCAATATCTCAGGACTGGCCGTGCGTGTGGCGAAGAACTGCTGTGTCAATCTCTATCGAAAGCGACAGGCTGCCCGGCAGCGAAGTTATACTGATATCGGCCCTCGGGTTCTGCGTCGTCCAGACACGTCAGACTCTCCGCAGGAACTCTTGGAGGCCGAGGACACACGACGGATGATGACCGAGGTGGTGGCACTGTTGAAGCCACGAGAACGCCAACTCTTTGAGATGCGGCAGACGGAAGGTCTCTCTACGGAACAGATATCTGAACAGACGGGTATTCCCAAAGCCTCGGTAACAGTGATGGTCTCGGCAGCGAGAAAGAAAGTATTGACAGAACTAACAAGGAGGATGAAACAATGACGAACAAAGACATACAGCAACTGATCGACAAGTATCTTGCAGGCGAGACTTCGCCAGCGGAAGAGCAAAGATTGGCTCTCGCTCTATCCCTGCATCAGGATCTGCCTGAGGAGTGGGAGAGCGTCCGTCTGATGCTGGGTGAACTGACTCTTGGTGAGGCGGAATACGATGCCATCATGGCGCAGCGCAACACAAAACCGTCTGCCCTTCTGATCGCCCTGCGTATCATCTCGTCTGTCGCCGCCATCTATCTGATAGGACTGTTCTTCTATCTACAACAGGAGCCTGTAGCCAAGGTGGAGACTGCATATAATAATAAGGTGGAGCAAAGACAGCCTGCGCCACAACCCGAATACTGCACAGAAGGTACACCTCGGGAAATCCTGATGTGCTATATGGAAAGGCGAAAGGCTCAGCCTCATATTTATCAACAATTGAAACAGATGACTTATGAAAACCAATAGATTCCTGGTCATCGTGGCAGCCGCAGCACTGCTGATGACTTCATGTAGCAATAAAGACGATCGTATGCTCACCATCATCAACAAAGATGGCACTTGCAGTCGTGAGATGACATTTCACCCAGACCAAGAGGACGTGATGGCGCCACTCAGTGAGACCATCAACGTCAATGGTATGATTTTCAGTTCTGGTTGGGAGCGCAGTTGGTCAGTCGTAGGCGACTCTGTCCGTCACGCTTGTCCAATGACACAGCAGCAATGGGACAGTCTGAAGAGTGTATTCCCTGACCAGAGTGTCATCGATAATATTCTGATGCACACCAAGCAGGAATACCCATTAATCAGCGAGATGTGCGACTCACTGAATCGTGTGGCCCAAGAGTTGTTTAAGGATACAGCATCGCTCGAAAAGCAGTTCAAGTGGTTCTATACCGACTATGTCTACAAGGAAACGCTTTCCATTGCTGTTGTTGACAAGGCTTTCTCCATTCCTCTCGACCGTTTTGTCAGTGCTGATACTGCATCGTATTGGTTTACAGGCCAGCCCAACCTTGCTGCTGATCTTACAGGCGCTGAACAGAAAGAGTTGCTCGACGGGATTGAAGGGAAAATCAGCCAGTGGTTCATTGCCTGTACAATGGCACATGTCTGTGAAATCATTGCCAACGAGCGCTATGACGAGGTGAAGAACCCACCTGTCAGCAAAGAGCAGTTTATCGCCTTAAAGGATTCCATCGTCATGTCGCCCGCTATGGGCAGATTAAACTTATTTGACGAGCCCGCGCAAGCCAGCAAAATTCTTGAGGAATACTTCCACTCAGATGCCTACACGCCATTATTCAGTGACAGCAAGATATGGGATAACCGTCTCGATGAAAAGTATAAATACTACAGTTTTCTTGTAATGATGAAACCTACGCTGGACTATGTCATGCCTGGCAAGGTGATCGATGCTGGTGCAGGAGTGATTGATGGCGACGTGATTCACTACAAATTCTCAGGCGAGCAACTGATTCCGCATCCTTACGTTGTTACCATCACCTCGCGAGTCACCAATGTCTGGGCATTCATCTTGACGATTCTCGTCATCCTCCTCGCCATAGGCAGTTTCTTCTCGAAACGCTTCGTACGTCAATAAAGGTAGGTAGGGCGCATTGCATCATCCTCTGAACTTTAATCCCCGAAACATTTGGCTGTTTCGGGGATTTTTCGTATCTTTGCCCCATCAAAACCTATACGATATGAATCTCAACCTCACATCTACCATCAAGATGCCTGACCACGCACTGCGGCGGCAGGTCATCGAACTCTGCCAGAAGGTAGGGAAACCACTATTGAAACTCTCCAAGAAAGACTATATGGACAATGGCCTCGGACACCTCATTGAGCAATTCGACGGACAGGCGGGACTCGTGAATATCGAGGTGTTCAACGAGTTGCAGCACACCATCACGGGATGGCCTGGCGGCAAACCGAATGCCGACGACTCTACCCGTCCGGAACGGGCCTTGCCCTATCCCAAGCGGGTCATCGTATTCTCTCCGCATCCCGACGATGATGTCATCTCGATGGGGGGCACCATCCGCCGACTGATCCAGCAGGGGCACGATGTGCATATCGCCTATGAGACCAGTGGCAATATCGCCGTTGCCGATGAGGAGGTGCGCCTCTATATGCACTTCATCAACGGCTTCAACCAACTCTTTGGCAACGGCTCCGACGAGGTGATCAAGATCCGCTATCGCGAGATAATGAACTACATCAAGCAGAAGGAGGAGGGCGACCTTGACAACCAGACCATCCTCACCGTGAAGGGATTGATCCGTCGTGGTGAGGCGCGAAATGCCTGTGGCTACAACGGTATCCACAAGGATCATATCCATTTCCTCGACCTGCCTTTCTACGAGAGTGGAAAGATAGAGAAGTTGCCCGTGTCGGAGCGGGATGTCCGCATCGTGCAGGAACTCATCGCCGAGGTCCAGCCGCATCAGATCTACGTGGCTGCCGACCTGGCCGATCCTCACGGCACGCACCGCAAGTGTACAGATGTGGTGCTGGCTGCGATTGAGGAGGAGAAACAGGCGGGGGCTGAGTGGCTTGATGACTGTCGTGTGTGGATGTACCGCGGTGCCTGGGCAGAGTGGGATGTGGCCGATATCGAGATGTGCGTGCCGATGTCGCCTGAGGAACTCACGGAGAAACGTAACGCCATCCTGCGCCATCAGAGTCAGATGGAGGGCGCACCGTTTATGGGCAACGACGAACGCCTGTTCTGGCAGCGTGCCCAAGACCGTAACCGTGCCACGGCGAAGCACTACGACGAACTGGGTCTCGCCTGCTACGAGGCGATGGAGGCGTTTGTGGAATATAAATTATAAACAAGGAGTATGATTAATAAACATGGATTATAAAGATTATAAGGAATGGCTGCGCAACGTAGCCGAACAATCCATAAAATCCATATAATCCGTGTAAAAAGAGAAAAGATATGAAGCAGAAATCTCTGATAGGTATATTATTTATAATTTGCTGTTTATCTGTGAGCCCGGCAAGGGCACAGTACGACGTGTTGCCTCTGCCGCAGAGCATTGAGATTCAAAAGGGCGAGCCGTTTACGCTTTGGGGTGGCTTGGTGCAGATTGTGGCACCAGAGAATTTACAAGGCGAGGCCGAGTTTCTGCAGGCCTACCTCAAGGATATCTCAAGCGAGACGCTGCCCATCGCCCAGAAACGTGAGAAGGGAATGAGTTACATCGAACTTTCCGTATCCCCGAAGGTCACTGCCCCCGAGGGCTACGTACTCACTATCAATAAGAAAGGTATCACCATTGCAGGTGGAAGTGCTGCTGGTGTTTTCTATGGTGTCCAGACGCTCCGAAAGGCCGTTGTTAACGCACGACAGTTACAACACGTCACGGAACTCACGAATCAGCCTTCCGCTTCCTCTGCGACGCCTCCCTTCACTCTTTTCTATCCCGTCGTGATCACCGATGCACCACGCTTCTCTTGGCGTGGCATGCACCTCGACTGCTCGCGTCACTTCTGGTCAGTGGATTTCGTCAAGAAGTTCATCGACCTGTTGGCGCTCCACAATATGAATGTCTTCCATTGGCACCTCACCGACGATCAGGGCTGGCGCATCGAGATCAAGAAGTGGCCCCGTCTCACTACCATCGGCTCGCAGCGCAGTGGCACCATCATTGGTACCAATTCCGACCTCGACGACGGCATCCCCTACGGCGGTTATTACACCCAGGCTGAACTCCGCGAGGTCGTCGCCTACGCCGCAGCAAGACATATCACCATCGTGCCCGAGATCGATATGCCCGGTCACATGCTCGCAGCCCTCGCCGCCTATCCCGAACTGGGTTGTACGGGCGGTCCCTATCAGGTGGGTCACTACTGGGGCGTGTATAAGGATGTGCTCTGCGTGGGCAATCCCCGCGTCTATGAGTTTGTACAGGATGTGCTCACGGAGGTGATGGATATCTTCCCCTCCGAGGTTATTCATATCGGTGGTGACGAGACTCCTTCCGAGAAATGGCAGCATTGCAAGAAATGTGATGAAATCTATGTCAAAAAGACCCTTGAAGGACGTGTAGCTGGCCAAGTTGAAGGAGGCTCTGGTGGTCCGCGGACGATGCCCGAGTATCCTTATGAGGAAATGGTACGGTCAGTGTTGCAACCTTACTTTACTAACAAGGTCTTCAATATCTTGGCTTCCAAAGGCCGTCGCGCCTTGGGCTGGGATGAAATTCTCGACGGAGCGCCACAGGATGCGATGATCATGTCGTGGCGTGGAACGGCTCCCGGAGCCAAGGCCGCTGAGGCTGGTCACGATGTGGTGATGGCGCCTACCTCGCATTGCTACTTCGACTACCAACAGGTGGAGGACACCCAGTTTGAACCCAGTCGTTGCGGCGGTTTTATTCCCATTGAACGGGTCTATAGCCTCGATCCCGCTCCCGACAGCCTCTCCGTTGAGGCCCGCCGTCATATCCTCGGCACGCAGGCCAACCTCTGGGCGGAGTATATGACCAACGAGCAGATGGTGGAGTATCAGGCGCTGCCCCGTATGTCGGCCCTTGCCGAAGTGCAGTGGACGCAGCCCGAGCACAAGGATTATCAGACCTTCCTCCTGCGCCTCACCCGTTTCACCTCCCTTTTCGAACACTATCATTATACATATGCCAAGCATCTCTGGCCCGACCGCCAGATTCCCAACCGCTGGCAGTTCTGAATCTACGACTCTGTTTTGCGAAGTTTGATTCGGACGAGATTACGGCTCGTCCCTGGTGAGATTACGGCTCGCTGCCCACGAGATTACGGCTCGTGTTTATGCGGTGAGTTTGTTTTTTCCCGCTTATCTTCCCAATATTTTTACCATTAATTATCAGTTTTTCGGTCAAAATGTCATTCCTTTCCAAAATATTTCTTATCTTTGCAGCAAGTATCTGCCAATCGTCGTAAACGACGCAGGCTAAGGCTTGGTCTCTGAGCGCAGGGTGGCGGTGCGATTTTCGAGGGTATAAACAATTGAAGCGTACGCTTTTTATTCAAAACGTCTCTTAAGCTTGGCCGCGAAATAGACAATAGGAAGTAAAAAAGTGGATGCTCACGCAATAGGCGTGGGCGTTTATCTTATCTCCTATTGATGGCACCGGCCAAGCGCCTGAGACGTTGGATAAGTATAAACTGTCCACGTTCTTTTTATGCGCTTGGCTGGTGTCTCACGTTTCTGAACGAATCCCGTTCGCTTTCTTCAATTACTAATTTCTATGGCAAAGAAACTGCAACTTGGCTATAGGGAGATAGAGCAACGGCTGGCCGATTCGTTCGCAGGTGGAGTGAACCCTGCTGAGGTGGGTTACAAACTACTCTACTCCTTTGGCAAAAGCGAGCGCGACATTGAGCGTTACAAAGAAGGTAAAGGTGTACTCAAGACCTTTGACGGACTACTTATCAAAGGCTTATTCTGTTATCGGGCTTCATCGACGATGCAGCTGACGAACGTATTGGAACGGCTGAAGCAAGACCAGCAGATATTGAAGGCAGCTCCAAAGATTATCGCTGTAAGTGATGGTAAGTCGATACTGGCCTACGACTTGCGCGAGAAAGATACTTACGAGAACCAACTGGAGCGACTACCATCTGACTTTGCTTTCTTCTATCCGCTGATGGATGTGGAGCGTGTTCACTATGTAGAGGAAAGTCCTGCTGACATCAAGGCGGCTGAGAAATTGGCCAAGTTGCATGATGAGTTGCGTAGTTATAACGAGTTCCGTAGTAATGACGATCTGCACGACTTGAATATCTTTATCAGCCGTTTGCTGTTCTGCTTCTTTGCTGAGGATACGGGCATCTTTGAGGAAAATCTTTTTACCAGCAGCATCCAGCGATACACCAAAGAAGATGGTTCTGACTTGACAGACTATCTCGCACATACCTTTAATATTATGGATGTGTCGCTGCGTAGTAGTGAGACGCTGAGTATCATCAAGCAGTTTCCTTACGTGAATGGTGGTCTGTTCTCCAAACATATTCAGATACCCAAGATGGGTGCAAAGGCACGCAGGATTATCATCGAGTGTGGCGAATTGGACTGGAAGGACATCAACCCCGACATCTTCGGAAGTATGATTCAGGCTGTGGTTAATCCCGAGGAGCGTGCCAATCAGGGTATGCACTATACCTCGGTGCCAAATATTATGAAGGTCATCAATCCGCTATTCTTGGATGAGTTGCGAGGGGAGTATAACAAACTGAACGAGTTCTACGAGCAGAAGCTTCAGATGAAGAACATCGGAGCATTATCTGTAAAGCAATTCTATGAGGATTTGAAGCCTGTCATCAAGAAAGGTAACGCCCTGTTGAAGCGCATGAGCCGGATGAAGTTCTTTGACCCTGCTTGTGGTAGCGGAAACTTCTTGATTATCACATACAAGTGTCTGCGCTTCCTCGAAATGGACATCCTCGCTTTGCAACGCAAATGCACGCCAGAGGGTGAAATCCTGTTTGTCGATAACAGCGTTATTTCGCTGAGCCAGTTTTATGGTATTGAGTTGCTCGACTTCCCTCACGAGGTGGCTATGCTGTCACTTTGGCTGGCAGAGCATCAGATGAATACTAAACTCAATGAAAACTTTGGAGTTAATACCAAAGCATTGCCATTGAAGAACATCACTCAGATTGTTTGCGGCAATGCCTGTCGTATCGATTGGAATACGGTATGCCCGCATACCCCAGAGGAAGAAGTGTTTATCTTTGGTAATCCGCCGTATTTGGGGAGTAGTATGCAAAATGATGAGCAAAAAGCAGATTTGGAACATGTCTGTGGAAAGTTCCAAAACTACAAAAATTTGGATTATATCGCCAACTGGTTCTATCTTGGCACTCTATACATTAAAGGCTGTAAAGCTAAATGTGCATTCGTAAGTACAAACTCTATTTGTCAGGGTGATTCTGTTGCGCTACTTTGGCCTAACGTTTTTGATAAAGGGGTAGAAATCAATTTTGCATACCAATCGTTTAAATGGACAAACAATGCAAAATATAATGCAACGGTTATGGTAGTTATCATTGGTCTGTCATGTATATCCAAAGAAGAGAAACTCCTATATAATTCCAATGGTCAATGTACAAAATGCGGTCATATTAATGCCTATCTTCTAGATGGGCCCAACATAATTATAAACAGAATTGGCAGTTCAATTTCTAACCTGCCGGAAATGGTGTTCGGCAATAAACCAACAGATGGAGGATTCTTGATATTAGATCAACGAGAGAGGGATTCCATTCTGAATGAGTATCCACAGGCAGAAAGAATCATTAAAAAATATCATGGGGCTGATAGTTTCTTGTACGGAGATATAAGATATTGCTTATGGATAACGGAAAAAGATGTTAGTTTAGCTTATTCTATTCCACCCATAAAAACGAGGTTAGATAAAGTAAGAGATTTCAGATTAAAGAGTAAAGCGGAAAGCACAGTTCTATATGCAGATAGGCCATATCTCTTTAAACAAAGAGCACATAAAGAAACTGATGCAATCATTGTTCCAGGAACTTCTTCTGAAAGAAGACGATATATTCCTATGGGCATTGTATCTAAAGATGTAATATTGTCTAATTCAACTCAAGTAGTATATAATGCAAATACATTCATTTTTGGATTATTGAGTACAAGAATTCATGTTTTATGGGTTGCTACAATTGGGGGAAAACTAGAAACGCGTTATCGCTATACCAATTTATGTTACAACTCTTTCCCCTTCCCCAAAATCTCTGCTGAGAAGAAGCAGGAAATAGAATCTGCTGCAGAGGAAGTTCTGATAACTCGTGAGTATTACCCCGAGAAGACTTTGGCAGAGCTCTACGACCCAGACAAGATGCCGCAGGATTTGCGTGAGGCTCATGCCAAACTAGATGACATAGTGGAGAGCTGTTATCCTGGCTATCCTTTCGCCTCAGACGAAGCCCGCCTGGAATGTCTGTTTAAGCTCTACGAAAAGATGACTGCGAAAAAATAGCAGAAATATTTGGAAGTTACAGATAAAGTCCGTATCTTTGCAGTGAAATTGTAAAGGAGTGAATTATGAAACTGACAAAAGAAGAAGCATTAAAGCGTTTTAAAAACGCATTGAATCGCAAAAAGGCTTGGGAAGAAAAGTTCGAAGCGAAATATGCTGATGTAACAAATCTGTACACAACAGCATAGGGGGGGATGAACGATCTTTCCTTAGACTATATTAACACGAAGTCGCCATATCTGGTCAAGCGAGCAGATGATGGCGATTATGTGTTTCAGACAGCCAAGGGTGTCATCTATGGTATTGGTTTTATTGAGAACGACCCTCTTGGCGGATGCGAAACTTATCAGTTGTCCATCAGTAATCAGAATAAACTCCATGCTTCATACGACCCAGATGTCAAGAACACTACACTCATTATTGTCGATGCGTTCTTCCGTGAGAACTTAGACGGCTTGCTTTATATGTGTGATACCAGTGATAGCCGTGAGGCTGCACGCAACCGACTGTTCTTACGTTGGTTTGAGGAATCTGCAGAACCAGATCGTTTTACCATTAAGACTGCAAGCGCAGTAATAGAAGGTCAGGGAATTTATGCCGCAATTATTGTGGAAAACAGAAACCCATTGGCAAAAGCCATCGTTGACGATTTTGAGCTGACAGCACAAATGTTGACAGAAGATAAATAACCACAGCGCAACTATCAATAACTAAGAATTCGAAACGTCTCTTAAGCTTGGCCGCAGACAGATACACGTAGAGAATATCTTTTGATGAATGGCGCTGAAAGAAGATATTCTTATGGAACAATTTAGCAACAGTATTGTTGATATAAGCTATCAACAGACGGGGGCGGCTACGGCCGTGAACCCTTTAGGAATGCGCGAGATGCAGGCTTTGGCCTACGAGGCTCGCGACAAGCGCTTTTTGCTGATCAAGGCACCGCCAGCCTCAGGCAAGAGCCGTGCGCTGATGTTTATTGCCTTGGATAAATTGGTGAATCAAGGCATCAAGAAAGTAATAGTAGCTGTGCCAGAAAAGAGCATAGGCCGCTCTTTTAAAAACACCAATCTGATGAATGGCGGATTCTTTGCCAATTGGGAGGTGCCGCCGTATTTCAATCTGACGGATGTAAAGAATGAGCAAGATAAGAAAGGACGATTCAAGGAGTTCTTTTTGAATAGCAAAGCTAAGGTGTTGGTTTGTGCTCATGCCACTTTGCGTAACGCAACCAAGGAACTAAGTGATGACACTTTTAACGATACGCTATTGGCGATCGATGAGTTTCACCATACCAGTGCAGATGCCAACTCAAATTTGGGTGATGTGGTTCGCAGGGTGATGTATCACTCTACCGGTCATATCATCGCCATGACAGGTAGCTATTTCCGTGGTGATGGCATACCCGTTTTGAGACCTGAGGATGAAGCCAAGTTCTTCCCGATTACATATAATTACTATCAGCAGTTGAATGGCTATAAGTATCTGAAGAATCTTATTTTGGGTTATCACTTCTATCATGGCTCGTATCTGGATCATATCGGTGAGGTGCTTGATACACACAAGAAAACCATCATCCATATTCCCAGCGTCAACCAAAGAGCTGCTACAGGATTGGGCAAATATCAGGAAACGGCAGATATTATGAAGGTGATAGGCACGCTGGATCATAAGGATTATAACACAGGTATCTATTACCTAAAGGCTGCTGACGGACGGGTGCTGAAAGTGGCCGACCTGGTTGAAGATGAGCAGAAAGAGCGAAATATGGTGCAAGCATATCTGCAAAACGTTCAGCATCGTGACGATGTTGATATTATCATTGCTTTGGGTACAGCCAAAGAGGGTTTCGACTGGCAATGGTGCGAGATGTGTCTGACCGTTGGCGTGCGTGGTTCGCTGACTGAGGTCATCCAGATAATTGGCCGATGCACACGAGATTGCGAGGGTAAGGAAACGGCTCGCTTTGTGAATATGATAGCCATGCCTGAAGCCGAACAGGCGGAGGTGAAGGTGGCAGTCAATGACTTCCTCAAAGCTATTACAGCCTCGTTGCTGATGGAGCAAGTGATGGCTCCAAGCTGGAAGTTCAAGACAATTAAAGAAGACGATGAACCCAATGAAGATGTAGCACATACCATTGTGGTAGAAGGATTGAAACCGCTATCAAGTGCTAAGACAAAGACTATCGTAGAAAGTCAGCTCGACGACTTGAAGGCTGCCATCCTGCAAGATGATATGGTAGTGAAAGCACTCAGTGGCTCAACCACAGCAGAGACTATCACCCAGCACTTGATACCTAAGGTGATAAGAGAACGCTATCCTGACTTGAACGAGGGTGAGGTGGAAGAGGTGCGCCAGCGTGTGCTGCTCGATACGATTATTAAGGGCAATGACATCGTAGATGAAAAGGGTAATCCCATCTCTACGATTACTGATGATGACGATAAACCCAGCGAGGGTAACAGACTGATTAAGATTGCCAATCGATTTATCAATATCGACAAGTTGAGTATCAATCTGATAGACACCATCAATCCCTTCCAGCGTGCATACGAGGTCATTTCAAAATCAGTAGATGCCAAGACACTGAAAGTGATTCAGGACACCATCGCTGAGCAAAAGTATGATATGACCTTGGAACAGGCCATCACACTCTTTAAGGGCCCTCTGAAAGAGTATGTAGCGGCGCATGACGGGAAGGTGCCTTCTGTGGATGATCCAGACCCCAAAGTGAGGGAACTGGCTGTAGCATATCAGAAAATCAAGAATGAGAAAATCCGTCATATGATGGGTTTGGATTATGAAGGATAGCGTATGGATTGGCCCAAAGAATTAATAGATTTGTTCGATGATCCTCTGTTGGACGGTGTACGCCCTAAGGCAACAGCACCCACAGCTAATGACAGAATGCTACAGAAGTTGGCAGAGGTGAACGATTGGATAGATAAGAACGGCAGGGCACCACGATCAGATGGCGACCTGAAAGAGAAAATGATGTATGCAGCGATGACTAAGCTGCGTGAAAAGGGATTTAGAGTATGGATATAGATAAGGAACTTGAAGCGATATTCGACGACCCGCTGCTGAAAGTGAACTATGAGGAGGCAAAGCTTTTCGATATCCCTCAGGATATGCGAAGGGTGATAGCCAAGAAGAAACCCGATTATGTGGCTCAGCATAAACTGTGCGAGAACTTCTATGATTACAAGACTCTGTTCGCCAAGGTTCATTTGGAGTTGAAAGAGGGCAAACGTTCTTTGGTGAAGATCAATAAAACTGCAACTCTCACTGCGGGCAGATTCTACTTTGTAGGTGGACAGATGCTGTTGCTGGAAAAGATTGGCGAACTGAAAAAGAGTAGTAATTTCCTGCCGGATGCCAGAACACGCTGTATCTATGAGAACGGGACAGAATCTGATATCCTTTTGCAGACCCTTCGTAAAAGTGTGGTAGGTGATGGCTATGCCATTTCTGAACTTCAGGAGGAGTCTGATAGTAAGTTCTTCAACAATACAGATATAGCAGAAGTTGATAAGGTGACAGGCTATATCTATGTGCTGTCATCACTCTCTGACGATCCTGCTGTCAAAGCTGAGAAGAACCTCTATAAGATAGGCTTTACCACCCAAAGTGTGGAGCAACGTATCGCCAATGCAGAAAACGACCCCACTTACCTGATGGCACCAGTTAAAATCGTGGCTACATACAAGGTTGTGAACATGAACTCGCAGATGCTTGAGGATCTAATCCATCAACTACTGATGTCTGTGCAGTTTCAGGTCTTTGTCTACGATGAGCATGGAATAGAGCATCAGCCACAAGAGTGGTTTGTTGTGCCATTGACTGTGGTGGATGTCATCATTCAGAAAATCATGGATGGCACGATTGTGGGATATACCTATAATCCGCAGTTGGAATGTCTGGAGAAACGTGTGGTCAAAGCCAAGTCTACCTTCAATACCACAGGAATGAAGGTGCTGACGCTCAATATTAAGAAGATTTATTTCGATGAGATTATGAGTGGGGCGAAAAAGACAGAGTATAGAGAACTGAAACAAACTACACTCAATAAATACACCTATCTCGATGAGACAGATGGTAAACGTTATCTGCGCCGTTATGATGCATTACGTCTGTTTGTAGGCTATAACAAAGACAGGGAAAGTGCCTTGGTTCAGGTAACGGACACTACCTATAATGAGGGCATTGTGGAGTATCATCTGGGGTTGATACTGGAAAAGATAGTATAATTAGATTCTACCCATATTTTATGCGAGTGATCTCCACGAGTGGTGATGCCTGAATCGGCATCGGCCACTATTTGCTTGAGGTCGTATGAAGCGGCCGCTTTGGACTGCCCGGTTGCCACAGCATAGTCAGTAAGCGTCCTAAACTGACTTTTCCCCGTCACACGGTGACAGGCACCCTATGCTCAAATATCCTCTGATGTGATAAAAAATCTAGAAAGATGCAATAATTCTCCATTTGATGTGTATATATAAGTAGAAGGCATCAAAACGGACGAAGACAAAGTCAAATGGAACAAGAGACCGTAACTCTGATTAACGACCTGAGGGAGCATAGGCCAGCAGCCTGTCAACGGCTGTTTACGGAGTATGGGCCGATGGTGTTCCGTATGGTGCAGCGCATCGTGACGCGCCGCGAGGATGCCGAGGAGGTCTATCAGGATGTGTTCTTCAAGGCGCTGCGCGGCATAGAGGGCTACGATTCCCGTCAGGCGACGCTTGCCACATGGCTGGGTCGCATTGCCTATCACGAGTCGCTCAACTTTGTCAGAGGCAAAAAGCCCACCTTATTATATATAGAGGACAGCGACCAAGGTCCTGACATATTGGAGGCTCCCGACGATGCACCTCAGGACGATGAGACCATCCGACAGTTGGAACAGGCGCTGGCGATGCTCCCGCCCCATGAGCAGGCCATCGTGAGCATGTTCTACTACGACAATATGAGCCTCGCCGACATCGCTTTTGTCACAGGCTCCATCCCCTCTACCGTCGGCTCCCAGTTGAGCCGTATCCGCAAGAAACTCTATCGAATCATCAAAACGCTCTGAATTATGAACGAACTCAAAAGCGATAACAACCTGCGCCAAGCCGTCAATCGACGTGAACAACAGTTGCCGCCGATGCCTGCCGACCTGAACGAGCGGCTGATGCAGCGTATCGCGGAATCTGAGCCGGCTCGATCTGAGACCAAGCCTCGCCGATTGTGGCTCTATGCCGCCATAGCCGTCGCTGCCAGCATCGCCCTGCTCATCGTCTTCAACTTCGGAAAGGAGCAGACTCCGCAGGAGCCCCTCGTGGTCCAGACCGAAGAGCAGCCGACGGTCTCTGAACCAGTCGAAGTGCCTGAACCCGTTGCTGAGGTATCGCAGAAAGACGGACAGCCCGAGGTGTCACCCTCGCCCCAGCCTGTGAAGAAGCATGAGAAAACAGTCAGAAAACTCGTAGAACTGATACCCACATCAGAAGCCAGTTCCGCACTCACTGCGAAAACGGAGTCTGCTCCTGAACCGGAGACGCCTTCGTCAGCCGATTACTCCACCGAACAAGACCCTCTTGTGGCGATGGCAGCGCAGGTAGAGGACATCCGACAGCGCGGCCAGCGCCTTCAACAGGAAATAACAGCCCTCATGAACAACTAAAAAGCATATCATCATGAACAGACGTTATACACTTATAATCTTGGTCGCTTGGGCGACGATGGCTTTCGCTCAGCAGTCCAATCCGCGTCTCAGCCAATTGGATGGCTACCTTCAGAAACAGAGGGATAATGTGATTGCAGACTCCATACGCCATATTTTCGCCAGCGTAAGCAAAGATGCATCCGACAGCTATCGCTATGAATATCACAAGGGCGACGCGGATACCATCAAGTACGAATTGGCTTTTCGCTCAAACGACAATAATGGCCATCGAGGCCCCATCCGAGAGATGGCCCGATTCTATAGCAATGGCACCCAAGCCGAATATCATCATGGGTGTAGGGACTCCAAAGCCCCATCAAACAGCGGCATGAAGACTATTGATGTCGCTGATTTGATGGTAACGAGATCAACGGCATCGACGGCGACAGGGCAACCTCATCAGCGCCTCAGACAGTTGGAAGACTATCTGCAGGAGCAGGGCCTGATAAAGATGGTCGATCGCAAACCGAGCGTCAGTAAAACGAAGAAAAGGCACAACAAGGGCGGGCTGCTCACAACACCCCCCAAACAGGCTGTCATTGACTCCATCCGTACCGCCTTCACCGATCTGAGCAAGGAGGCGATGGAGAGTCATCAGTACGAAAAACATGCCTACGGTACCGATACCATTGAGTATGCCCTGGTGTTCAGCGACACAGAAGCCGTCAACTTCACCTATAAGAAGAACGCCGCCAACCAGGCCAGAGGCCTCTACACGCATACGTATGAGAGAGAGGAAGTGAAGACATCCGACGCCATCGCTGCCAAAAAGTGGCGTATCGACATCCGTTCGATGAACACTATGCGTTACGGATCGAGAATGGTGACGCCCGACTTCTATCTGGAATTGCGAGGCGACACGCTGCACAGTTATCTGCCCTATCTGGGTCAGGCCCGCGTTTCACCTATGCTCTCACCCTCGATTGGCCTGAACTTCGAGAAACCTGTGTTGAGTTATAAGGAGAGCCAGCCGAAGTCGAAGAAGTACACGCAGATTGACATCGATGTCAGGACGCAGGAGGACAACTACCACTATGTGATTCAACTCTATGACTCTGGCGAGGCCTATATCCGTGTGCGCTCGCTGAACCGCGACCCCATCAGTTTCGATGGCACAATGACAGCGTCTCAATAAAATCGACAACCCTATGAAGAAAAGTTTTACCATCATTGTGCTGGCTCTCATCGCCAGCATGGCTATAGCACAGACGGGTGTCACCTTTGAAGTTGACAAAGACCTGCCTGCCCCAAAGACGAAACTCCAGAAATACAACGATAAGGAGATTGCCAAAATGATTGTCAACATCTCAGGCGTACCCCAGGAACTTCACCGTGTGAAGAAGACGAGTTTCGAAGGCGAGCGCCTGTGCTACCTGGGCGACGACAACTTCTTCAAGTGTATGGTGCAGGCCTATGCCGACCATCGCCCTCTGGTGTTGTCGCCTGATATGGTGTGGCTCATCATCAGCCAGGGGTTCTCCCGCTATGTGAATGCGCATACTGAGGAAATGCGCAATCTGTTGGTGTTTCATGAGGGGAAGATGGAACTCGTGACCATCTCCAATAATAATATTCTCTTGCCTAATGGCGACTGGAAACTTCTGCTGAACGACTTCTCTGCCTGTATTGCCAAGAATACCAAGGGCGAGTTGGCCGACCTGATGACTGCCAATTTCTCCACCACGGGCATTACCGAACGCATCGCCTCGCAGGTCTCTCTGATGGATGTCGTCAAGAAGTATTTCATCTATACCAGAATCTCAGCCACCTGTGGCATCCCCTCCATCACGCTTAAAGGCTCACCCGAGGACTGGCAGAAAGTGCTTGATAAGGTGTGCAGCCTGAAGAAATACAATCTGGAAAAATGGGCTTCCGATCTTGAGGACATCCTGAAGGAGTTTGTCAAAGCCTCCAAGGGGAATCACAACACCTCATTCTGGCAGAGTATCGTCAAGAAGAGACGTATCGACCAGATAATGGCCGGTAATGGGTGTCTTATCGATCCGAAGAAGATTACCTATCTGGATGGCTGGTTCCTGAAGTTCTTCCCCAATGCGCTGGGTGAAACTCCCGACAGTGTGGTGTGGAACCATGATATGCCTCAGGAGATGGTGCGCGTGAGTTTCCGCCAAGTACTCACCGACCCCGATAGCGGCATGCCGCTCGATACCATCCCCATGCAGTTGTGGGCAGGTTTCGTGGGCGTCGAGGAAGACGCCAAGACGCATGCCCTCTCGCCCAAGATAGGTTGGCTGGCCCGCATTGCCGATGAGGAATCGGATGAAGTCGCTCGTCTGAAGGAAGAAGACAAACATATGGAACTTTATATCCACATAGGTAAAGACCAGGAAGTGCCCCATGCACTCTCTAAGATGGATCACATCCGTTCGCTGCGTCTCGAATTCGGGAACAATCCCGTCGTCATCCCCGAATGGCTGGACAAGATCCAGATAGACAAACTCCGCATTATGGGTCAATTCACCGAAGAGGAAGAAACGCAGTTGCGCCAGCGGTTCCCCAAAGCTGAGATCCAACGATTTGAGGACATTTTCAAAAGGTCAAAGTTGGTGCTAATAAAAGAATCGAAGGAAACGGAACCTGTGAAGGCTGGCGATAAAATCAGTGGCCTGGTGGGGGACGTGGATGGTCCGTTGATGGGTGCTACCGTCTGCGAGATTGATGCAAATGGGCGTATCTTTGAGTCAACCATCACCGATATAAATGGTGCCTTTTCCATGAAGGTAAAAAATCCCAAAGACCACATCCGTTTCAGTTATGTGGGAATGAGAACCGTCACTGTCCCCATCGCCGCGAAGAAATACGAGATTATAATGGAACCAGTAGAAAACAGAAACCAATACAGATATATACCTGCCGATGGCAAAAAACAGACTGGCCTGCCTATTCCGGTAAGAGAGGTGGACAACGCCACAAAGCCTATCGATATGTCGGAATTTGAATTCGAAGGATTGGTATTTGTAGCAGACTCCCTCGTCGGTCATGCACCGCCTCGCGACTTCCCGTTCGCAGAGGTTAATGATGAAGGGGTGACGAATGAGAACAACCCACGTGTTCAGGTCAGTCTGACGGACGAGGAACAGGCTTTGGTGACATCTGTTAATAATATTGGTTTCAATATGTTCCGCAAAGTCGGTGCAAAGGAGAGCATCCTTCTGTCACCCTTGGGCATGACCTATGCCCTCGGACTGATCAACAACGGGGCTGCCGGCAAGACGAGGGCTCAAATCAAGAAGGTGTTGGGCTCCGAGGATAAGGAAGACAAAGTCAATGAATTCTGTCGCAAGATGCTCACGGAGGCGCCCCGACTCGACAGGCTGACCAACATGGAAATCACGAACGAGTTCTTCTCGCCCAAGAGTTCCAAGCCCAAGCCAGATTTCATGAAGGTGGCCAAGGATCTTTATGACACGCAGTTCCATGAGTCGGAGTCAGACCTGTTGAATTTTACCCTGGTGAACACAATCTACTTCAAGGGTATTTGGGCGGATAAGTTCCGTAAAGCCGAAACCAAAGACGAGGTGTTCAAAGGTGAGGACGGCAAGGAGATGATAGTGCCGATGATGAACCAGAGAAACATGTTCTTCTATACCGAGAACGACTTCTGTCAGACGCTCTGCCTGCCTTATAGCAATGGTGCCTATCAGATGATTGTTCTGTTGCCGAAAGAGGGTAAGACCGTCTGTGAGGTGGCTCAGTCGCTGACGGCAGACAGTTGGGAGAAAATGTATGATCAGATGAAAAGCGTCCGTGTCGATGTGAAGTTGCCGCGCTTTGAGTCGGAGTCAGAGGTGAATCTCACTGGTATGATGTCGGCACTCATGCCCAATGCTTTCAGTATGAAGAAAGCGGATTTCTCCAATCTCTTCGATATAGAATCCTACATCGGCAAGATCAAGCAGAAAGGCCACATCAAGGTCGACGAGACAGGCACCGAGGCAACTGTCACCGAAGCTTTGCAAGGACGTATTATGGGACTGGATCTGGTGCAGCCTGACATGGTCCACTTCCACGCCACACATCCGTTCCTCTATTTCATTAGGGAGTGGTCGACAGGCGCCATCTTCTTCATCGGACAGTACATGGGGGCATAGTGCGCGTCATTATACCAGAAACTGGGGGTAAAGAAAAATGAGGGTATGCCAATCGGCATACCCTCATTAAGGCTTACTCGTCAGGTTCCTCTAGGTTAGGTCGAAAATAGTAATATATAAAACCCTGACTTAACCCTGACTTAACCCTGAGGTAGTCCTGAGGTAGTCCTGTGTCGCTTCTACCGTTCATTGATGCCGCATAGATAATCAAAAATTTTCAAACTGCCGTTATTTTTTTGTCTGATTTCTTGGTAGTCTCATAATTTTTTTTTATCTTTGCGCCATCATATTGATGGAACAGACGAATCCTTATATCAAGCAGTTTCCCGAATTGTTCAAAGGGAAGAAAGTAATGTATGTCCACGGCTTCGGGTCGTCTGGACAGAGCGGGACGGTGACTCGTATCCGCGAGGTTCTGCCCAACGCCACGGTGATAGCCCCCGACCTGCCCGTCCGTCCGGAGGAGGCGATGGCACTGTTGTGTGAGACCTGTAGCAGGGAAAAACCCGACCTGATCATCGGCACGTCGATGGGCGGCATGTATGCCGAGATGCTCTACGGCTATGACCGCATCTTAGTGAACCCGGCCTTGCAGATGGGCGACACGATGAAGGATCACGGGATGATCGGGGCGCAGCACTTCCAGAACCCGCGACAGGACGGCGTGCAGGACTTCATCGTGACGAAGGCGCTGGTGAAGGAATACAAGGAGATGACGGAGCACTGTTTCGAAGGTGTCAGCGACGAGGAGCGGGGACGTGTGTGGGGACTCTTCGGCGACGAGGATACGACGGTAAATACCTACGACCTTTTCCGCAGCAATTATCCGAAAGCCATTCGCTTCCACGGGGAGCATCGCATGAACGATAAATCCTTCATGCACTCCGTGGTGCCTGTCATCCGTTGGATCGACGACAGACAGGAGGGACGTGAGCGCCCCATCGTCTATATTGGCGTGGAAACACTTTCCGATATCTACGAGGCACCGAGGAGTTCGATGCAGAAGACGGTCAGGAAACTGATAGAGAACTATCAGGTGTTCTTCGTGGCAGCGGCTCCGCCCGATGCCGCCTATTATGCCGACGTGAACCTATGGCTCTATGACTATGTCAACGTTCCGGCGTGGAATCATACCGTATTTACGGTGCGTCGTGACCTGCTCTATGGCGACTATTTCATTGGCATGGAAGAGGAGTGGTCGGGGATGGCGACACACCTGCAGTTTGGCAGTGATACCTTCAAGACCTGGGATGACATTGCGACGTTTTTTGAGCGTCTGGGTGGACAATAAGGAACTAATATAGTAATTAACAATATGTCTAACTCTTTAAAAAACAAATGACAATGAAAAAGTATTTTGCTGAAATGGTGGGCACTATGGTGCTTGTGTTGATGGGCTGCGGTGTGGCCGTGAGTCTGGGTTGTGATCCTGTAAACAACATTCCCGCTGTGGTTGGTACGGCTTTTGCCTTCGGACTGGCAGTGGTGGCAATGGCTTATACCATCGGTGGTATCAGCGGCTGTCATATCAATCCCGCCATCACACTGGGTTGCTTCCTCAGCGGTCGTATGAGCAGTAAGGATTGTGGTATGTATATGCTCTTCCAGGTGATTGGCGCTTTCATTGGCTCACTGTTGTTATACATCCTCACCGAGAATGTTCCGGGTCTCGATGGTACTGGTGCCAATGATTTGCAGGCCAATGTGAGTATGCTGGGCGGACTCCTGGCAGAGATTATATTCACCTGTGTGTTTGTGCTCGTGGTATTAGGTGCTACCGCCAAGACTAACGGGGCTACTAATAATTTCGCAGGCCTCGCCATCGGACTGTCGCTTATCCTGGTTCATCTGGTCTGCATCCGTTACACTGGTACATCGGTTAACCCTGCCCGTTCCATCGCTCCCGCTATCTTCGAGGGCGGCACAGCACTGACTAACCTTTGGATATTCATCATCGGTCCGTTTGTGGGCGGTGCACTGGCTGCTGGTATCTGGAAAGTCATCGATACGGAAAAGTAGTAGTAGGAAAACAAAAAAATCCCCGAAAGTTGATTGGCTTTCGGGGATTTTTTAGTAACTTTGCAGCGCAAAAAGATATCATCGAAATAGGAATAATGAAGAAAATTTTTTTATTGACAGGAATGATGCTGGCTGTGGGCACAGCCTTCGCACAGAAACAGTGGTCGTTGCAGGACTGCATCGATTATGCATTGGCCAATAACATCACCCTGAAAAAGTCCCAACTCCAAAAGGAAAGTGCAACGGAGGATCTGAAAGGTGCCAAGGCGGCACTGCTGCCCTCAGTGAGTGCCTCGACCAACCAGAGTCTGGGCTACCAGCCGTGGAAGGACACGGGCCTGATGACCGTGACTAACGGCGTGGTGAACTCGAATATCAAGAAGACTTCGTACAACGGCAATTATTCTGTGAACGGACAGTGGACTGTCTGGAACGGAGGCCGAAATACCAAGACGGTAACGCTCGACCAACTGGCAGAGCAACAGGCTGACCTGCAAATGCAGGAAACGGCAAACAGTATTCAGGAACGCATTGCCCAGATATTCTCCCAGATACTCTATTTGGATGAGAATGTGAAGGTGAGCGAGCAGATGTTGGAAACCAGTAAGAAGAATGAGGAACGCGGTCAGGAAATGCTGAACGTAGGTAAGATGTCGAAGGCTGATGTGGCCCAACTCACCTCACAGCGCGCCAACGACGAATACAGCATTGTGGAGGCGCAGAGTCAACTGTTGAACTACAAACTCCAATTGAAGCAACTCTTGGAGATTACCGATGAACAAGACTTCGATGTGAAGATTCCTGAGATTAGCGAGGCCCAGATACTCTCGGAGATTCCAGCCTTGCAGGCCGTCTATGAGCAGGCACTTTTGAGTCGTCCGGAGTTGGAGCGCTCGCGTTTGGCTATCAAGAGCAGCGGCGTGAGTCTCGATATCGCCAAAGCCGGCTGGATGCCCAGCGTGAGCCTGACGGGCGGTGTGACCACCTCGACTAACTCGTTGAGTGACAATGGGTGGGGCTCGCAGATGAAGACCAACGTGAACACCAACGTGGGTGTGGGTGTGAGTGTGCCCATCTACGATGCCCGTTCGACGAAGACTGCCGTGAACAAGGCGAAGATACAGCAGTTGCAGGCACAACTCGACTTACAGGATCAGCAGAAGACACTCTACAGTGATATCCAGCAGTACTGGCTCAACGCTACGACGAACCAGATGAAGTACAAGGCATCGATGAGCAGCGTAGAGAGTGCGCAAATGAGTTACGACCTGTTGTCGGAACAGTTCCGTCTGGGACTAAAGAACATCGTAGAACTGTTGGCGGGAAAGGACAACCTGTTACAGGCACAACAGAACCAGTTGCAATCGAAGTACCAGACCATCTACAACAAGCAGATGCTGGATTTTTACAAGACCGGAGAAATCAAGTAAAGGTGAAAAGATAAAACAGTTATAATAAGATATGAAGAAGATTGGACAGAAAGGATGGATTGCCATCGCCGTGATCGTCGTGGTCATCATCGCATTATGGAAATGCTCTGGCGGTAAGAAGGAAGAAAAGGTGACGTTTGAGACAGCCAAGGTGGAGAAAGGGAATATCCAGACCTCCATCACTGCCACAGGTACCATCGAACCCGTAACCAGTGTTACCGTGGGTACACAGGTGTCAGGTATCGTGAGTCGTCTCTATGTGGACTACAACTCTGTGGTGAAGCGCGGACAGGTGATAGCCGAACTGGATCGTACAAACCTGATTAGTGAGTTGAATGCCCAGAAGGCCAGTCTGGCCTCGGCACAGAGTTCACTGAACTACCAGCAGAGTAATTATGAGCGCTATAAGACCCTCTTCGACAAAGGACTGGTGAGTGCCGACGAATATGAGAGTGCCCGTCTACAGTATGAGCAGGCCAAGCAGCAGGTGGCACAGTCACGTGAGAGTGTGCAGCGTGCCCAGACGAACCTCGGCTACGCCACCATTACCTCACCCATCGACGGTGTGGTATTGTCGAAAGCCGTAGAAGAAGGTCAGACGGTGGCAGCCTCATTCAATACCCCAGAACTCTTCACCATCGCCCAGGATCTGACGAATATGCGTGTGATTGCTGACATCGACGAGGCTGATATTGGCGGTGTGAAAGAAGGTCAGCGTGTGACGTTCACTGTCGACGCCTTCCCCGAAGATACCTTTGAGGGCTCCGTGACGCAAGTGCGCCAGCAGGCTACCACTGAGAGTAATGTGGTGACTTATGAGGTGGTGATTAGTGCGCCCAATGTGGACTTGAAACTGAAGCCAGGACTGACGGCTAATGTCACTATCTTCACTTTGGAGAAAAACGACGTGCTCACCGTGCCAGCCAAGGCGCTGCGCTTCCAACCCAACGAGGCTCTCCTGAAGGAAGGCCAGACCATCGAGGACTGCGAGGGCATGCGTAAGGTATGGACCTTGGAGAACAATGTATTCAAGGCTCATAAAGTGGAAACAGGCACAACCAATGGCGTGATGACGGAGATTACTGGTGGCATCGCCGAGGGTACGGAGGTGCTGACAGAATTCAATATCTCTGGCGGTGAGATGGCTATGCCACAGGGTGCACAGGGAGGAAATCCCTTTATGCCACGTCCGAGGGGCACCGCCAACAGAGGCGGTCAGGCAGGTCAGGGAGGACAGAATGCTAACGGTGGCGCACAAGCCCCAAGAAGAGCACAATAAGGTATGGCTGAAGACAATAGAAAAGTAGTCATCGAACTGCAGAATGTGAAGCGTTACTTCCAGGTGGGTTCAGAGACAGTGAAGGCTCTGCGCGGTGTCTCGTTCAAGATTTACGAGGGCGAGTTCGTTACCATCCAGGGTACCTCCGGCTCGGGAAAGTCAACGCTACTGAACCAGTTGGGCTGTCTTGACACTCCCACGAGTGGAGAGTACTTCCTCGATGGCATCAGCGTGCGTACGATGTCGAAGACCAAACGTGCCCGTCTGCGCAACCGGAAGATTGGCTTCGTGTTTCAGAGTTATAATTTGTTACCGAAGACAACAGCCTTGGAGAATGTGGAGTTGCCGCTGATGTATAATTCTGAAATATCCGCTACCGAGCGTCGGGAGAGAGCCATCAAGGCCTTGGAGGCTGTAGGGCTGGGTGACCGTATGTATCATAAGTCGAACCAGATGTCAGGTGGACAGATGCAGCGCGTCGCTATCGCCCGTGCCTTGGTGAATGACCCCGCCGTGCTTTTGGCTGACGAAGCCACAGGTAACCTCGACACCCGTACCTCATTCGAGATGCTTGTGCTCTTCCAGGAACTCTATAAGCAGGGCAACACAATCATCTTCGTGACCCACAACCCAGAGATTGCGGAATATGCCAGCAGGAATATCAACCTGCGCGACGGTAAGATCCGTGAGGATACCATCAATACGAATATCAAGTCGGCTGCCGAGGCTTTGGCCTTGCTGCCGGCACCAAATGACGATTAATAATGAATATACTCAATTTAATAAAGGTAAGCCTGAAGGCGGTGGCGAACAATAAAATGCGTTCGTTCCTCTCTATGTTGGGTATCATCATCGGTGTGGCAGCCGTCATCATTATGATGGCTATTGGACAGGGATCGAAAGAGAGTATCCGCACAGAACTATCCACGATGGGTACCAACCTGTTGACTATCCGTCCCGGTGCTGATATGCGTGGCGGTGTGCGTCAGGATCCCTCCTCTATGCAGACCTTGAAGATGGCCGACTATGAGCGTATCGTGCAGGAGAAGAAATTCGTGACGAAGGTGTCGCCGGAGGTCACTGCCTCAGGACAGGCCATCTATGGTAACAACAATACCAATGCCTCGATGTATGGTGAGTCGATTGACTACCTTGAAATCCGTCAATGGATCATCGAAGAGGGTGAGTGCTTTACCGAGGAGGATATCAAAAAGGCCTCCAAGGTGTGTGTGATCGGTGCGACTGTTGTCAAGGAACTTTTTGGCGAGCATACCGACCCGATCGGCAAGACCATCCGTTTTAAGTCGATTCCCATGCGTGTGGTGGGTGTGCTGAAATCGAAAGGCTACAACTCGTGGGGTATGGATCAGGACAATGTAATCATCTCCCCCTATACTACGGTGATGAAGCGTATTGCCGCTCAGACTTATTTTTCGAGCATTGTTTGTTCTGCCGTAACGGAAGAACTTTCCGATGCGGCTATTGAGGAGTTGACGCAGATTTTGCGCGACAACCACAAACTGAAGGAGGATGCAGATGATGACTTCACCATCCGCTCGCAGGCGGAGATGATGGAGACGATGTCGAGTACGATGGACACGGTGACCGTGATCCTCGTGGTGGCTGCCGCCTTCTCGCTGTTGGTGGCCGGTATCGGTATTATGAATATTATGCTGGTGAGTGTGACGGAGCGCACCAAGGAGATCGGCCTGCGTATGGCCGTCGGTGCCACGGGCCCTGTCATCTCGTTGCAGTTCCTCATTGAATCGGTATTGATATCAGTGACGGGAGGACTGATAGGTGTCCTTGTAGGTGTGGCGGTGAGTTCGTTCATTTCGTCGTTCGGCATGCCGTCGAGCGTGCCGGCATGGAGCATCTATGTGTCGTTCCTCGTCTGTGTGTTCATCGGTGTGCTCTTCGGCTATATTCCGGCTCAGAAGGCTGCCAATATGGATCCTATTGAAGCCATCAGACACGAGTAATGAATAAAAAATTGTACATATTCCTTCACGTGGGTATCTGGGCATTTATGTTCCTGTCGCCCTTGACTTATCTGCGAGGGAATGGTATGTCTGCGCTCCACTATCTGATGACATGTGTGTCGCCGTTCCTGATGATGGTGGTGTTCTATGTCAACTACCTGTGGCTGACACCCAAGTGCTTCGTCATCGGCAAGCGCCGTTACTATCTGCTCTTCAACACGATTATGATTGTGACTTTTGGTGTCATCCTTCACCCATGGGTGAATTTTACCAATGACTTGTTCAGTACTTATCTACCCCGCTATAAGGAAACTTCCATCGACAAGTTCTTCTTCACCTTGCGTGATATCGTCAGTCTGGCCATGTCTGCGGCGGTGGCAACGGCCATCGTGCTTGCCTCCCGTTGGCAGCGTAATGAAGATGCTCGCTTGGAGGCGGAGGCAGCCCGTTCGGAGTCGGAGTTGAGGAACCTCCGTTCGCAGATCAATCCCCACTTCCTGCTCAATACCCTCAACAACATCTATGCGTTGACGGCTTTCGACCAGAAGCGTGCCCAGGATGCAATTAAGCAACTTTCAGAGATGTTGCGCCATATGCTCTATGACAACCAGTTTAATCAGGTACCCCTACAAGATGAACTGAACTTCCTTGACAGTTATGTGAACCTGATGAAGATCCGACTACCGCAGAATGTAGAAGTGACGTTCACCAAGGACTTGCAGGTTCCCGATTTGAAGATCAGACCCCTGATGTTTATCCCGCTGGTGGAGAATGCCTTCAAGCATGGTGTCAGTCCTACGGAACCGAGTTTTGTGAATATCTGTATCAAGACAGGGACGGAACCAGTGGAAGAGGGTAAGATGTGTGATACGATTACATGTGAGATTAAGAATTCGAACTATCCCAAGACGAATCAGGATCGAAGCGGACATGGTATAGGTCTTATGCAGACCCAACGCCGCCTCGAACTTGCATATCCCAACCGCTTTGAATGGTGGAAGGGCGTGAGAGATAATGGGAGTACATATCAATCAATTATCAAAATAAGGTTATGACAATAAAATGTGCTATTATTGATGATGAGCCATTGGCATCGGGGCTGTTAGAGAGTTATGCAATAAAGACACCCTATCTGGAACTGACAGGTATCTACAACAGTGCTCTGACTGCAATGAAGAGGCTGCGTGATTATCCTGTACAATTGCTCTTCCTTGATATTCAGATGCCGGAACTCAGCGGTATTGAGTTTGCCAAGATACTGCCTGAGGATACCCGTGTCGTATTCACAACGGCCTTCCCCCAGTATGCCATTGAGGGCTTTAAAGTCAATGCAATAGACTACTTGCTGAAACCCATATCCTATGAGGATTTTCTTCGTTCCACCAAGAAGGCTCTCAATTGGTTTGGTATCCGAACGAAGGAGGATCCTCTCTTCAGCGATCGTGTCATATTCATCAAGAGTGACTATAAACTACACCGTGTCCTTCTCGACGAAATCCTGTATATTGAGGGCGTGAAGGATTATCTATGCTTCCATTTGAAGAGTGGCGAGACAATAAACTCGCTGATGAGTATGAGAAAGGTAGAGGAGTTGCTGCCCCATCCGGAGTTCCTGCGCTGTAACCGCTCCTTTATGGTCAGGATGCCTGAGGTGCGTACCATTGACCGACTACGGATTGTGTTTGGCGATGTCTTCGTGCCTATTACGGAAAACTATCGGGAGCGTGTGATGGGTTATTTGGATAGTCATACGATAGCATAGTGCCAAAAATAGTTAAACTCTCCGTTCTCCATTCTCAATTCTCGATTATTAATTGTACCTTTGCATCCGAAAATTACAGAACGTAAATATTGAATATTTAAATTTCAAATTATTATGGTAAACTACAAGGATTTAGGTCTCGTAAATACTCGCGAGATGTTTAAGAGAGCAGTAGCCGGTGGCTATGCTATCCCCGCTTTCAACTTCAATACAATGGAGCAGATGCAGGCCATCGTGATGGCTGCTGTTGAGACAAAGTCTCCTGTTATCATGCAGGTTTCAAAGGGTGCTCGTAACTATGCCAACGCTACCATTCTGCGCTACATGGCTGAGGGTGCTGTAGCTTATGCTAAGGAGTTGGGCTGCGCTCATCCTGAGATCGTGCTGCACCTCGACCACGGTGACAGCTTCGAGCTCTGTAAGGATTGCATTGACATGGGCTTCTCTTCAGTGATGATCGATGGATCTTCACTGCCATATGAGGAGAACATCGCTTTGGCTAAGAAGGTTGTTGACTATGCTCATCAGTTTGATGTAACAGTTGAGGCTGAGCTCGGTGTGCTCGCTGGTGTTGAGGATGAGGTTGCTGCTGCAGAGTCTCATTATACCAAGCCTGAGGAGGTGATTGACTTCTCTACCCGCACAGGTTGCGATTCACTGGCTATCTCTATCGGTACCTCTCACGGTGCTCACAAGTTCACTCCAGAGCAGTGCACACTGGTGAACGGCGTGCTCGTTCCACCGCCATTGGCATTCGATATCCTGCATGAGATTGAGAAGAAACTTCCTGGTTTCCCCATCGTGCTCCACGGTTCTTCTTCAGTTCCAATGGAAGAGGTTAACACCATCAACCAGTATGGTGGTCACCTCGAGGCCGCTATCGGTATCCCCGAGGAGCAGCTGCGTGAGGCTTCAAAGAGCGCTGTCTGCAAGATCAACATCGACTCAGACTCTCGTCTGGCTATGACTGCTGCTATCCGCAAGCACCTCGCTGAGCATCCTGGAGACTTCGATCCTCGTCAGTATCTGAAGCCCGCTCGTGAGAACATGAAGAAGATGTACATCCACAAGATTGTGAATGTGCTCGGTTCTGACGGCAAACTCGCTCAGTGCTAAGTGCATTTGGTTGAAATAGATCAATCCAACCGCCGAGACATTATTACGATGTTCTCGGCGGTTTACGTTTAAGCGTACACGATTCCGGTCTTCATGAACAGCCGTTTGGACGAAAAAATGAAAACATATACAATTTTTTTTGGCAGAATGGAAAGAAATTAGTATCTTTGCAGCGTGAAACAGTTATTGACTTCATTTTCGGATATAAAAAAAGCACTTTCCGTATATGGCCTAGCATATTTTGTCTTGCTTGTGTTTGTATTCGGATTACAATATTTATATCCAAAACCAGAACTTCATCTGTTGCTGAATTCATATCATACAGGGATAGAAGATACCTTCTTTAAGTATTATTCCATGTTGGCAGAGGGACCGTTATATGCTTTTGCACTGCTTCCATTATTCTGGAGGAAAATAGGAATGACAGTGTTCTTTGCCCTGAGTGAACTGTCGGGAGGTGCAGTGTTACAGATATTGAAACACCTTTTCGATTTCGAGCGTCCTGTCAGTGTGTTCGAGCATTACCCTGACATGATGTTACCTTTAGTGCAGGGCGTGGATATGCATCACAGTAATTCTTTCCCATCTGGACACGCATCTACATTCTTCGTGTTCTTTACTTGCTGTGCTCTGATTCTGGCATACCATTATCTTATAAAAGCAAAGCAAGCCAACTATAAAACACGGTTTGTGATAAATCTGTCGATGTTGGTGATGTTGGTATTGGCTGCACTTGGAGCCTACTCACGTGTCTACCTTTCGCAACACTTCTTGTCGGATGTATGCATGGGTAGCATCATCGGCTTTGTTTCTCCGTGCCTGATCTTCTACTTTGGCAAGGCCAAGATTATGAAACTCAATAAAGAATGAGAAAGAACAAATGATGAAATTATTACGCAAACCCATTTCACTCTTTGCTTTTTCATGTATCGTCAGCATAGGGACTTTGTTGTTGTACAATGTACCATTCTTTAATTTTGTTGCTAACAATACCAATGAAAGCGTTGGTGGACGGATATTCCTTTTGGCATCATTGGTCGTTATCATGTTGGTGCTCAACTTCATGATGACCTATCTCGTGATGTTCTTAATGAGGATTGTGGGGCGTATCCTGCTTGCAATCCTTTCAATCATCAATGCTACGGCTGTTTATTTCATCTTCACCTATAACGTGATGATTGATGCAACAACCATTGAGAACGTTTTCAACACCAGATACTCTGAGGCGTCTGGGTTCTTCAGTTGGTCGCTCTGGCTATTCATGATTGTCTTTGGTGTCCTTCCTGCCTTGTGGTGCCTGTTGCAGCCGGTAGTTATCGGTAAAGCGAAAAAAATGACTGTCTATTGCGGAAGTTCTTTGGCTGTCGGCCTTGTAATAGCCTTGATGAATTTCAACCAGACGCTATGGATCAGTGAGCATGATACAGAATTAGGCGGATTGCTACAGCCTTGGTCGTATCTGATTAATACTTGTCGCATCATAAGTTTTAGTCAAGACGAACAGGCAGAGGAGATAAAACTTCCTGACGGCACAATTGCAGACAATGAGAAGGCTGTCGTAGTGCTCGTTATCGGTGAGTCGGCAAGAAAAGCCAATTTCCAACTCTACGGCTATGAGCGTGACACCAATCCGCTGCTGTCTAAGCAAGAAGGACTGATGGTGTATCAGGCCACATCATGTGCTACTTATACCACTGCCGGCAGCAAAGCCATCCTTGAACCTAAAAACAGCGATGACCTATATGAGTTGTTGCCCAACTATGCCTTCCGGACAGGTGTCGACGTGTCATGGCGTACATCTAATTGGGGAGAGCCGCCTATACATATAGATGAGTATCTTACCGACGAAGAACTCGCTGATAAGTACCCCGACGCGAATAAAAAGTATGACGGAATACTCTTTGCTGGACTCCGTGAACGGATAGAATCAAGCAAGAAAAACAAAGTGCTGATAGTTCTGCATACCAGTACGAGTCACGGGCCGAACTATGCCGACAAATATCCTAAGGAGTTCGAGGTATACAAGCCGGTGGCAAGAAATGTAGAAGAAGGACAGAAGAATGTCGGTATGCTGGTTAATGCGTATGACAATACCATACGTTACACCGATTTCCTTTTGGATAGTCTTATCAATACATTGCGCACCATGACGGATTGGCACAGTGCCATGATCTTCATATCAGACCACGGTGAATCGCTTGGCGAGAACAAGATGTTCATGCACGGCCTGCCGATGAAACTGGCACCTAAGGTTCAGTACGAAATACCATTCCTGGTATGGACTTCAGAGAATTTTAGGGAATACAAAAAAGAAGGTGAACTGCCGACAGTGCTCGAACAGCATTATATCTTCCATTCCGTGCTCAACCTGCTGTCTGTCGATTCGCCGGCATACAACAAAGACTTTGATTTATTTCGGTTGTTCGGCTTCCAGACGGTCGATGGCTCCTGAGACTGGGTTGAGCCAGAGGTGCGTGGTGTAGCGCTTGTTGAAAAGGGCTCCACTCAGGAGTTCTACATTGCCGAACTGGGCAGCAGGGAACTCATTGGTGACAATCACCCCTTCGGTATTATAGATTGAGGCCTTCATCTTGCCAGGTACGTTCACATAGATACCATCCTCCTGTTTCTGCTTTTTCTTATCCTCAGGGGCGGCTATGGGGACAGCGTGTAGGTCGGCTATCATAATATAATAAGGTACGCCCGCGAGGTCGTCATCATCGACGAGGCCCAGTTTCTTTGAGAAACGGAACAGCAGCGACTGCTTGCTTTCCTTATTGGGAACGATGGTCATCGACTTTTCAAGCGTGTCTTTTTGTGTAGTGCCGGCAAAGAGACTGGTAAGGCTGCGATCCTGCATGTCAAGTTGGTTGAGCATCAGTTGCAATTGCGCACCGTCCTTTGGCATATAGTCGGCCTGTCCGCGTGTGAGCAGGTTGCGGCTTTCACGGATTTCATAAATGTCCTGTGCCGTGAGTTCCGCCATCTTGGCGGTGCTGCCAGCGGCAAGAATCTCCTCACTCATATACTGGCGTGGGTTAACGGGCTCAGGGCATGGGGCAGGCTTGAAGGGTTGCTGTAGCACAGTGGGTTTGGGAGTGGCATTGATGGCCATCAGCACACCATCGTCAGAGAGGGCGATATTGGCTGCCACCGATTTCGGGTCGAATTTGACGGCAAAGCGCTTGTTCGTATCGGCAACGGAAGTGGCCTCCTGACGGATGCTGGTGATGCGATAAGTGACAGATGGCTCAGTGGGCACGTCTCTCAGGCGTAAGTAGCGGTCGGCATACTTGCAGAAATCTCCAGGGGTATAGGTGGTCTTCTCTATCTGCACAGTGATGCGGATGGCTGTCTTGGGAAGGAAGTAGACGGCTCCCTCGCTGGTGATGCCCGGCTGGTAAGGGACTGTCACTGTCTGGGCAGCAAGATGTGAAAAATAAAAAGTGAAAAATGCTATCAGTAACCGTTTCATATATCTTAGTCTCTTAACTTTTTGAATGCATAAGGTAGGTAATGGATGATGTCGCCGGCCATCAGACTCTCCTGTCCCAGTTCGCGGGCGGCGATGTCGCCCGCGAGACCGTGCAGGTACATGCCGATGAGGCAGGCATCCTGTCGTTTGTAACCTCTGGCCAGCAGTCCGGTGATGATACCAGTGAGCACGTCGCCACTGCCCGCCGTCGCCATACCGGCATTGCCGGTAGAGTTGAAGATGATGTGACCGTCGGGGAGACAGAGGGCAGAGTGATGACCTTTGAGAATCACATAGCCCTGAACCCGCTCGGCGAGGCTGCGGGCTTTGGAAAGCACTTCGTAACTGTCGTTACTGTGACCCTCTAGACGTTCCAGTTCCTTGGGGTGGGGAGTGAAGATGATACCTTTTGGCATCTGCTGTAGCCAGGCACGGTGGTTGGCCAGGATATTGATGGCATCGGCATCGGCTACGACAGGACACTGGGTGCCGCGTATCTGGGTGATCAGGGCAATGGCAGTCTGTTCGCTGGTTCCAAGTCCGGGGCCGATGCCCAGTGCGTCGAAGTCCTCCGTGTCGACGGCCTCAGAAAAGATGGTCTCGTCGCGGTCGAACTGAATGATGGCCTCGGGGACGCTGATTTGCAGGATGACACTGTTTTGCTTGGGGGTATGTGTGGTCACTTTTCCTGCACCGGAACGGAAACAGGCTTTGGTGGCTAGCACGGAGGCGCCCGCCATACCGTATGAGCCTGCAATGATCAGGGCGTTGCCCATATTACCCTTGTGGGCATAGGGGTTGCGCTTGAGCAGCAATGGACGGATGTCATTTTCCTCCGCAATCGCATAGTTGGCATCGATCATGCCGATACCTTCTTGGCTCAGTCGGATATCAAGAACTTTCACTTGTCCGATGAGTTGCTGGTTCTCTGAGAAGAGAAAGGACAGTTTCTTCTGTCCGAGGGTCAGCGTGAGGTCAGCACGGATGATGTTAGCACGCACGTTGGTGGAGTTGTCTTCTGTCATCAGGCCTGAGGGCACGTCGATACTGACCACCTTTGCAGGGGAGGAGTTGATGTATTTGACCAGTGAAGCAAAGCCTCCGGCAAGCGGTTTGTTGAGTCCAGAACCGAAGAGACCATCGATGACAACCATATCTTCTTCAAGACAGGGCGGGTCGAACTCCAGAGTGACTTCCACAAACGACTTTACCTTCTTGTCGACGAGACGCGCCCTGTTGGCGGCACAGTCTTCGGAGAGATGACCGGAGATGTTGAAAAGATAGGTTTGCACATCGTATCCTTGATCAAGCAGCATACGAGCCACGGCCAGTGCATCACCACCGTTGTTGCCCGGACCAGCGAAGACAACCATCGTGGTAGTCCTGCTCCATATGGAGGTGATGGCCTGGGTGATGGCCTTTGCCGCCCGCTCCATCAGATCGACGGATTTGATGGGCTCGTGGTTGATGGTATATTTGTCTAACTCACGTATCTGAGCACTCGTGAATATTTTCATAGGTGCAAAAATACGAAAAATATGCTAATGAATGGCAGAGTTTAGCAGAATTTTCGTAATTTTGCAGAAAATTTTATCATTTTGCGCTATGAGCAGTATTAAAATCAACGGCAAACGGTTCAGAGTCTCAATTCCTGAGGCAGAAATAAAAAGGCGTGTCAAAGAGTTGGCCGGACAGATCAGTAAGGATCTGGAAAGGAAGAATCCGCTGTTTCTCGGCGTCCTGAACGGTTCTTTTATTTTTGCCGCCGACCTGATGCGCGAAATGACTATCCCGTGTGAGATATCCTTCGTGAAACTCGCCTCCTATCAGGGAACCACCTCGACAGGAAAGGTCACGGAGGTCATCGGCATCAATGAAGACCTGACGGGGCGTACCGTTGTCATCGTGGAGGATATAGTGGAGAGCGGGGCAACCATGCAACGGATGATAGAGCAGTTGGGTACGAGGAATCCCGAATCGGTGCGGATATGTACGCTGTTCTTTAAGCCCGATAAGTTGAAGGAAGACCTGAACCTGGACTATGTTGCGTTCCGCATCCCCGACGACTTTATCTTGGGCTACGGTCTTGACTATGACCAGGCCGGGCGAGGACTGAGAGATGTATATACCATTATAGAAGATAAGAATATGAAGAATATCGTGATTTTTGGTGCACCGGGCTCAGGCAAGGGCACCCAGAGTGATAAAATGATTGAGAAGTATGGCCTGAACCATATCTCGACAGGTGATGTGCTACGTGCAGAGATCAAGAACGGCACGGAACTCGGTAAGACGGCCAAGGGCTATATCGACAATGGTCAGTTGATTCCCGACGACCTGATGGTGAATATCCTTGCTTCGGTCTATGATTCGTTTGGACGGGACCATAAGGGGGTGATCTTCGACGGTTTTCCCCGTACCATCCCGCAGGCCGAGGCATTGAAGCAGATGCTTGACGAGCGCGGTGACAAAGTGGCTGCGATGATTGAACTTGACGTGCCGGAGGAGGAACTGATGAATCGTCTGATCCTGCGCGGACAGCAGAGTGGACGTGCCGACGACAATGAGGAGACCATCAAGAAGCGCCTCGTGGTGTATCACTCGCAGACGCAGCCGCTTATTGAGTGGTACAAGAAAGAGGGTATCCATTATCATATTAATGGCTTAGGAGAACTTGATCGTATCTTTGCTGATATTTGCGAGGTGATAGATAGTATCTAGGCATTCCTAGGATAGCCTAGATAATCTTAGAAAGATGGAGAGCAATTTCGTAGATTATGTCAAGATCATGTGCCGCTCGGGAAAGGGCGGTAAGGGTTCGATGCACCTGAAACATGTGAAGTACAACCCCAATGGCGGACCTGACGGTGGCGACGGTGGCAAGGGCGGTAGCATCTACCTGCGCGGCAACCATAACTACTGGACGTTGCTCCACCTAAAATACGAGCGACATATCTTTGCGGAGCATGGAGGCAACGGCGGTAAGGACAAGTGTCATGGCACTGACGGTAAGGATGTGTATATTGACGTGCCCTGTGGAACGGTGGTGTATAATGCTGAGACAGGTAAGTATGTCTGCGATGTGACCTACGATGGACAGGAAGTGTTGCTGCTGAAAGGAGGGCGCGGCGGACTAGGTAATTTCCAGTTCCGTTCGGCTACGAATCAGGCACCGCGTTATGCGCAGCCTGGCGAGCCGATGCAGGAGATGACCATCATCCTCGAACTGAAACTCCTGGCTGATGTGGGTCTCGTGGGCTTCCCTAATGCAGGTAAGTCCACATTGGTGTCAGCACTTTCCAATGCCCGTCCGAAGATTGCCAACTATCCGTTTACCACGATGGAACCCTCTTTGGGTATTGTGGGGTATCGCGACAACAAGTCGTTTGTGATGGCCGATATTCCTGGCATTATTGAGGGTGCCTCAGAGGGTAAGGGCCTTGGATTGCGTTTTCTGCGACATATCGAGCGCAACTCACTACTGCTCTTCATGGTGCCGGGTGATACGGATGATATCAAACGGGAATATGAGATTTTACTCAATGAGTTGAAGCAATTTAATCCCGAGTTGCTTGGCAAGCACCGTGTGTTGGCGGTGACGAAATGTGACCTACTCGACGAGGAACTCATGGAGATGCTAAAGGATACTTTGCCAGAGGATTTGCCCGTAGTGTTTATCTCCGCTGTGACAGGGTTTGGCCTCGATGAACTGAAAGATGTGCTGTGGGAGGAACTGAATGCCGAGAGTAACAAACTGGCTGTCCTGACGGCTGAGGATACGCTGGTTCATCGTGACAAGGATATGAGTCACTTTGCAGAGGAAATGGCCGATGAGGGAGAGGACGAAGACATCGAGTATATCGACGAGGATGAAATCGAAGACCTTGAAGACTTCGAGTATGAAGAGGATCTTGAAGAAACCTGAACCCCAGTTAACATACTATGATTTGTCAGACCGTGTGACGGCTTTTAGTAGCACGCGCCATGGTGGTGTGAGTGAGGGATGTTATGGCACGTTCAATGTGAACGGCTATTGTGGAGACCATCCGGACCATATTGTCCAAAACCGAAGGGCTCTCTGCAAATTACTTCATATTAAGACAGATTGCCTCATAATGCCCCATCAGGTGCATGGTACTGGCATCACCCAGATTAGCAAGACTTATTTCCTCTTGTCGGAAGACATCCGTCGCAGTGTGACTGAGGGTGTCGATGCCCTGATCACGAATGTGCCGGGTGTTTGTATCGGGGTCTCGACGGCCGATTGTATACCTATTATTATATATGACCCGGAGCATCATGCCGCTGGGGTGGTACACAGTGGTTGGCGCGGGACGGTGGCAAACATCGCTGAAGCCGCAGTTGCTTCGATGATAAGGTCTTATCATTCAAAGCCAGAAAGTCTGCTGGCTGTGATAGGACCAGGCATCTCATGCCGTAATTTCGAGGTGGGCGACGAGGTGTATAATGCCTTTGCTTCTGCTGGTTATCCGATGGATGCCATCGCGGTGCGGGAGGAGAAGTGGCACATAAACCTGCCAAAGTGCTGTCGGCTGCAATTAGAGGCCGTAGGTATCCCATCTGAGAATATCCGAATGACGGATATCTGCACCTATGTTCAGACCGACGATTATTTCTCGGCCCGACGCTTGGGAATTGATTCTGGACGAATCTTTACGGGTGTCGTTTTGCGTTGATTTCATATAGAAAAAAGCATTTATTCTTGATAAATGTTTAGAGTTTTCACTTTAACTCTTTTTTTTGAGAAATAATTTAGATAAAATTGTATTATATCGGAAAAAAGAGTTAATTTTGCAGCGGAAAAAGAAGGGTTAGTCCCGAAAATATTAATTATTTAATAGCAGTTTTTATATTATGCAAAAAAAATTGTTTTTCTTTGTGGCCTTGTTGCTGATGCTTTCTTCGGCAGTGATGGCGCAAATCACGACTTCTAGTATGGCAGGTAAAGTGACCTTCGACGATGCTAACGGCGAAGAGGTCATCGGTGCTACAATCGTCGCTGTACACGAGCCCTCTGGTACTCGTTACACTGCAGTAACGAATGTTTCTGGTCGATTCAGCATCCAAGGTATGCGTACAGGTGGCCCTTATGAGGTGACTGTTTCTTATATCGGTTACCAGCCGAGAGTTGTCAAAGGAGTGACCCTCCAGTTGGCGGAGACTTATAATCTGTCTGTCTCGATTACAGAGGATGCTACAGAACTTGCAGAAGTGGTTGTCAGTGGTAGGGCTTCGAAGTTTGCTGCTGAGAAGACCGGTGCCTCAACTAACATCACAAGTGCTCAGATTACCAATATGCCGACTGTTTCTCGTAGTATTACGGACTTCACCCGCCTGTCTCCTTATGGCGGTAACGGCATGAGTTTTGCCGGTGCTGATGGACGTACCGCAAACTTCACGGTTGATGGTGCCAACTTTAATAACAACTTCGGCCTGTCAGCAGGCCTGCCCGGTGGTGGCAACCCGATTTCCATCGATGCCATCGAGGAAATGCAGGTGGTGGTCTCGCCGTTTGATGTCCGCCAGACAAACTTCATCGGTGGTGGTGTGAACGCTATCACGAAGTCTGGTACGAACACTTTCAAGGGTACGGCCTACATCTATCACCAGAATGAGAATATGCAGGGCGACGCCGTGGATCGCGTACAGATCAATGGTGCACGTGAGAAGAACAGTACGACGACCTATGGTTTTACCTTCGGTGGTCCGATTATCAAGGATAAACTCTTCTTCTTCGCCAATGCTGAAATGGTGAAAATCCCTAGTGTGGTGAATCGTTGGCAGGGTGCTGATGATGATAATCCTGCTGATCCTGAGAATTATATCTCCCGTACGACGAAGGCCGATTTGCAGGCTGTGTCTGACTATGTGGCCAGCAAGTATGGTTATGATACAGGTTCTTATACCAGTTTTCCAGCAGACAAGAGCAACTACAAGATTCTGGCTCGTATAGACTGGAATATCACAGATCGTCATCATCTGGCTCTGCGCTACAACTATACGAAGAACCGTAACTGGAGTTCTCCGAATGCTTCTTCGATGGACGGTGGTGCCCGTATGGCGGATGCCCGTATGTCGAAGTCTTCGATGTCGTTCGCTAACACTATGTACTCACAGGATAACATCGTGCACTCGTTTACTTTCGACCTGAATAGCCGTTTTACTGACAAACTGTCAAACCAGTTGCTGGCTACCTATTCGAAACTCGATGATATCCGTGATTCTAAGTCTTCTCCATTCCCCCATATCGATATTACGAAGGACGGCAACAACTACATGGCTCTCGGTTATGAGTTGTTCACATGGAATAATGCTGTTCATAATACCATCTGGAACATTAAGGATGATGTGACTTACTACATGGAGAACCATAAGATCACTGCCGGTGTCAGTTATGAGTATCAGATGGCAGACAACATGTATATGCGTAACGGTACAGGTTACTATCGCTTCAATGCCACTGATGCCATGTGGGAGAACGGTGTGCTGAATCCAGCACTGCTCTTCAACAGCGATCCTGAGATCGTGGCCCTCACTTACGGTTATGACGGTGAGACGGAGCCTGCTGCCCGTGTGCAGTTTAATAAACTCGGTGTCTATTTGCAGGACGACTGGAACATCATTAATAACTTTAAGTTGACCTATGGTCTGCGTGTTGATGGACTGTTCTTCAATAATAGCGACCTGATGACTAATCAAGCCATTTATGACCTTGATTACAATGGCCAGCATATTGATACTGGTAAGTGGCCTAGTTCTACGCTGACCCTTTCACCGCGTCTCGGTTTCACTTGGGACGTGTTCGGTGACAAGTCACTGAAGGTACGTGGTGGTACAGGTCTTTTCTCAGGTCGTCTACCTCTTGTGTTCTTTACCAACATGCCCACAAACTCCAACATGGTGCAGTATAAGGGTATCTGGAATGCTACGGGTAAGAATAGCGGTAAGCAGACTGATATGTCGCAGTTTGCAGGCAATATCATGACTGGTAACACTCTTCGCGATTATGTGATTGCTCACGGACTCGGTCCCCAGACGATCAAGCCTAAGGATGGTGAAGCCGGTTCTGCCATCAATGCTGTGAACCCCGACTTCAAGATGCCACAGGTTTGGAAGACCTCTATTGCTGTCGATTATCAGATTCCGACATCGTTCCCGTTCACCGCTACGCTTGAGGCTATTTTCAATAAGACCATCAACGCCGTCTGTATCTCTGACTGGAGCATCAAGGACGTAGGTGGCTTCACCCGTCTGAACGGTGCTGACAACCGCGCCCTCTATCAGGATTTCAAGTATATGTACACGAATGCTGCAGGCAAGACGGTACAGATGCCTAATGCCTTTGTACTCGACAACACCTCTAAGGGTTATGGTTGGACATTCAATGCCACCCTCAATGCACAGCCTGCCGAGTGGATTAGCCTGATGGCTGCCTATACCCATACGGTCAGCAAGGAGAAGACTGGTATGCCGGGTAGTGATGCTTCATCGGCATTCACCTATATCCCCTGTGCGCAAGGTCCAAACAACGTTGGTCTGCACAACTCGCAGTACGTGACACCTGACCGTATTGTGGCCAATGCCACTATTCACGACAAGAGCGGCAACCACTATAGCCTGATTTACGAGACTTGGCGTGGTGGTTTCAACACCTCTTACCTCGTGAGCAACGATATGAACGGTGATGGTTACCAGTATGATGTGGTTTATGTACCTACTGATCAGGAGGTGGCCAACCGTGAGTTCCGCTTCGTCAGCGATGATGACCGCGACCGCTTTATGGCTTTTGTCCACAGTGATGACTACCTGAGCGACCGTCAGGGCAAATATACTGAGGCATACAGTGTGTACTCTCCATGGGTTCATCGTGTAGATTTCAGTTACAAGCACGATTTCAATGTGAACTTCGGTAAGACTAAGCACACTCTGCAGTTGAGTCTCGATGTGAAGAATGTGCTTAACCTCTTCGATAGCAGTTGGGGTGTTTCCAAGATTGCAAACCTCGATTACAGCACTGCTCCGAGCAATAGCGTTCAGTACTCTCGCATCCTGAAATATGAGGGTGTCGATGCCGATGGCTATGCTACCTTCTCAACACCGAAGGCTATCAACGGCAACACATCGAAGTGGAATCCCTATCATTCACTTGGCCAGTGCTGGTATGCCTCAGTAGGTATCAAGTACTTCTTTAACTAATAATAATAAGGTAAGAAAGTAAAAAGGTAAAGAATATGAAACTGAGATATTTTATTCCATTATTTGCAGCAGTAATAACCCTGCTGACAGGATGTAAGACGGATGAGGATCCCATCTATCTGGATGGTCTCCGCGTATCGACCTCGTATGTGGCTCTTGATAAGAATGGTGGATCCACCACAATAAAACTGACCGCTGCGTCCGACTGGCAGTTTGAAAAGGCTATTGCTGTAGAGACCAAGGATGCTGAAGGCAAAAAGGTAACCGTCTATAAGGAGACACCCGAATGGTTGACCGTTAGCCCACTCAGTGGGGCTGCTGGACAGGATATAACCATCACCTTCTCCGCTGAAGCATACGCTGGTCGTACGGCTACGCTGAAAGTCAAGTGTGGCAGCAGCACGCAGGAGATCAATGTCATCCAGGGCCTTTCTGAGGTTTCCAACGCAACTTGTGCGCAGGTTATCGCTGGTCCTGATGCCAAGACCTACCGTGTGACAGGTACTGTGACAGGCATTGCCAATACTACCTATGGTAACTGGTACATGAACGACGGTACAGGCGAACTCTATATCTATGGTACGCTCGACAAGAGCGGTCGTGACGGACAAAACAACTCCATCGCTGCATGGGGCATCGAGGTCGGTGACGAACTGACTGTCGAGGGTCCAAAGACCACCTACAATGGTACTGTCGAGTTGGTGAACGTCACGGTTGTGAAGATCAATAAGTCGCTTATCAAGGTTGACTCTCTGACCATTGGCGGTGAGAAGGTTGATGCTGCCACACTGCCTCTGGAAGGCGGTGATGTTACGGCCCATATCAGTTGTAAGGGCGATGGTATCAACGTTGATATCCCGCAGGATGCCAAAGACTGGCTCGTCATTTCTTCCGTGACTACTAATAGTGTCACTTTCCGTGCTCTACCCAATCTCGCAGGCGACCGTAGCACGACAGTGACCTTGAAGACCTACAATGGCGGTAAGGAATATACCTCACAGTTCTCTATTGCCCAGGCTGGTGCCATCATCGACGCTACTGTGGCTGAGTTCCTTGCTGCTGAGGTGGGTGAGACCACTTATCGTATGCAGGGTATTATCACTTCTCTTTATGAGAGCGACAAGCAGGGTAAGAGTTTCTATATCAAGGACTTCTCCGGTGAGGCACTTGTCTATCGTGCTGAGGGCTTCCTCGACAGTGGTATCAAGGTGGGCGACGTGGTGACCGTTCTCGGTAAGCGTGGTGCCTATAAGGACAGCCCGCAGATGGTCAATGGCTCATGTGAGTTGCTCTATGCTGTGACACCTGTTACTATCGCTGAGTTCCTCACTATGCCCGATGACAAGAACGTCTATTATATGGTGACAGGTACGATCAGTTCGCTGTTGGATGACAAGGGTGCTGAGAACGACTATGGTAATATGTTTATTACCGACGGTACCAACGAACTCTATGTCTATGGCTGCTATCCGGGTTGGGGCGCTACGGGCGATGATCGTAAGTTCTTGGTTGCTGACAATGGCTTGGAGGTAGGTGACGAGATTACCATGATTGGTTATAAGGACACCTACAAGGGCGTTGTAGAACTCTGTAAGACCGCCTGCTTCTCCTTCAAGAAGGCAGAGTAGCAGATGAAACGACTGGCAATACTTATCATGGTCCCTGTGTTCGTGCTTGCTGCATGGGCACAGGGACCTTACGATACAGGCACCTACTATCAGGCGGCTGACGGCAAGAAGGGTGTCGAGTTGAAGACTGCCCTTTTCCAGATCATCAGCCCCCATGAGGTGCAGTCGTATACTCCTGGTGTGTGGGACGCCATCAACTCCTATGATATCCGTCCCGATGGAAAGATCTGGGATATCTATTCCGGGGTATCTAATTTTACGCCGAAGGACGATCAACATCAGGGTGAAAAGATCCAAGACGAGGGCAAGGCTTACAATCGTGAGCACGCCATGCCGAAGAGTTGGTTCAATGAGGGTTCGAATGCGACGGACTACCCGATGTATACCGACCTCCATCATCTCTTTCCCACCGATTACATCGTCAACGAGATGCGTAGTAACTATCCCTATGGTGAGGTGGATAAGAGCATGAAACCCACGAAACAGTCGGAAGGAGGCTTCTCGAAGTTCGGCATTTGTGACCCCTCCATTGGTTATACGGTTGTGAACGGGAAACCCCGTGTCTTCGAACCTAACGATGAGTACAAGGGTGATCTGGCGCGTGTCTATTTCTATATGGCCACTTGCTATGAGGCTTATAAGACCAATGCCGGTAAAGAACGCAGTCCCTTGGATTGGGACAAGAGCGATAAGACCATGCTTGACGGCACCATCTATCCTTTCTTTAAGGAGTGGGCTATCAAGATGCTTCTCCGCTGGGCTATTGAGGATCCTGTCAGTGAGAAGGAGATCAACCGCAACGCGGCTATTTTCGGCAGGCAGAAGAACCGTAATCCCTTTGTTGATTATCCTGGACTTGAACAGTACATCTGGGGTTCCAGTACCGATGTGGCTTTCAGTTACGACAATTATATCATGCCTGATATGTCGGGCGGAAACGCTCAGGGCGACGTGAACGGTGACGGGAAGATAGACATTGCTGATGTCGTTGCACTCTCAATAGCCATACTGACAGGCTCGACAGACCTGAAATACGACATTAACAATGACGAAAAGGTGAATTCAGAGGATATCATCGCCTTAGTGAATATCATCGTTGGATAACAAAAGAAGAGGATGTGTCAAAATGAAGTGAACCCCAGAAGTTGGACAGAATACTTCTGGGGTTCATTATGTATACACATCACAGTTTAGAAGAAAAGAAAAAAATCATCCGCTTGCATGAGTTAGGAGCGAGCATGTCAGAGTTGATGAAACGGTATCATGTCCGTGACCATTACCTTTATATTCTATTTGGCAGATATGAGAAATATGGCATGGATGGTCTGGAAAAGTTTAAAGAAAGACGCATTACAGATACATTAAAGCAATCCGTAATAGAAGAATATGAAAAAGATTGCTTACCTTTGTGGCGGATTTGCGTAGAGTATGATGTCAGTTTTGCCAGCGTATGCCGTTGGGTACAGCAGTACAAGCATGGCGGTTATGTGGAATTGCTGCGTCATGGTTCTCGTGGACGACCAAGGAAAGAAATGGGACGATTAAGGAAGAAAGAACCACAGACAGAATTAGAGAAGCTCCAGGCCCGTGTACACTGGCTTGAGGCGGAGAATGCCCTGCTAAAAAAAGCAAAGGCCTTAATGGAAGAAGAGGAGTCCAGGCAGCGAGGTTCTGGGCGCAGGTCATCCAGACATTAAGGCCGCAGTATGGTCTCGACTTGCTGTTGGAGATCAAAGGGATGGCCCGCTCTACATTCTACTATCATATGAAAGCCCTCGAAAGGGCAGACAGATATGAGGCGGAGAAGAAACGTATATGCGAAATATTTCATGAGAGCAAATGCCGCTACGGCTACCGCCGTATCACCATGCAGCTTCATAATGAAGGCCTCACCATCAACCACAAGACGGTGGAGAGGTTGATGAAGGAGCAAGGGCTAAAATGCCTGATACGTAAGAAACGCTACCGCTCATACAAAGGTACGATAGGCAAAATTGCCCCTAACATCCTGAACAGGGACTTCAAAGCGGACAGGCCTTATCAGAAACTTGTCACGGACGTATCACAGATTGCCATAGGTGACAAGAAGAGTTTCCTTTCACCTGTATTGGATCTGTTCAACGGTGAGGTACTAGGCTATGACATATCCGACAGGGCTGATCTCACGCAAATAAACAATATGCTGAATGAGGTTTTTGCAATTACAGACAAATTGCCAGAGGACTGGGGCACAATACTTCACTCCGACCAAGGATGGCAGTACCAGCACAAAAGTTATCAAGATGCCTTGGAGAAGCATAAAATCAAGCAAAGCATGTCACGCAAAGGCAACTGTCTGGACAACTCTGTCATGGAGAACTTCTTTGGACTCATGAAGTCGGAACTGTTGTATGCTAACGATTATAAGTCCATGGAACAATTTAAGAAGGATTTGAAAGAATATATTGATTGGTATAACAATAAAAGGATAAAAATGAAGTTAAAAGGAATGAGCCCGGTGCAATACCGAGCTCAATACCTTAGGGAATAATTAACGTGTTTAACGTCCAACTTCTCGGGGGCACTTCAAAATAGACACATCCTCTTCTTCTTCGTAGGGACACCCGGGCTCGAACCGGGGACCTCTGCAATGTGACTGCAGCGCTCTAAACCAACTGGGCTATGCCCCTAAACTTTTGTTAAGCGGATGCAAAGGTACACAAAATTATTGAAAACCGCAAGGTTTTTCGGAAAAAAGTTGTACCTTTGCAGGCAAATTTGCAAATTTAAGTATTTTTATGGCACAAGAAGATGTTTTTAAGAAAATCGTGAGCCACTGCAAGGAGTATGGTTTTGTGTTCCCCAGCAGTGAGATTTACGATGGTTTGGGCGCTGTGTATGACTATGGTCAGAACGGCGTGGAGTTGAAGAATAACATTAAGCAGTATTGGTGGAAGGCTATGACGATGCTACACGAGAATATCGTGGGTATCGACAGCGCCATCTTTATGCACCCCACAATATGGAAGGCCTCTGGACACGTGGATGCATTCAATGATCCCCTCATCGACAACCGCGACTCAAAGAAGCGCTATCGTGCCGATGTGCTCATCGAGGATCAGATTGCCAAGTACGATGAGAAGATCCAGAAGGAAGTGGAGAAGGCTCGCAAGCGTTTTGGCGATTCATTCGACGAGGCTAAGTACTTGGAGACTTCTGAGCGCGTCAAGGAAACCAAAGAGAAACGCGATAATCTGCATGCCCGCTATGCTGCTGCCATGCAGGGTCCGGATCTCGATGAACTGAAGCAGATCATCCTCGACGAGGAGATCGTCTGCCCCATCAGCGGCACCCGCAACTGGACAGATGTGCGTCAGTTCAACCTGATGTTCTCTACCGAAATGGGTGCCAGTGCCGATGCTTCGATGAAAATCTATCTGCGTCCTGAGACGGCTCAGGGTATCTTCGTGAACTATCTGAACGTGCAGAAGACGGGTCGTATGAAGATACCTTTCGGTATCGCCCAGATTGGTAAGGCTTTCCGTAACGAGATTGTGGCTCGTCAGTTCATCTTCCGTATGAGGGAGTTCGAACAGATGGAGATGCAGTTCTTCGTGCAGCCCGGCACGGAGTTGGAGTGGTTCCCGAAGTGGAAGGAGACGCGTATGAAGTGGCATCAGGCCTTAGGCTTCGGTGCAGAGAATTACCGTTTCCACGACCACGACAAGTTGGCTCACTATGCAAATGCTGCTACTGATATAGAGTTTAAGATGCCGTTCGGCTTCAAGGAGGTGGAGGGAATCCACTCTCGTACCAACTTTGACCTGAGCCAACATGAGAAATACTCTGGTAAGAGCATCAAGTATTTCGATCCTCAGACCAACGAGAGTTACACACCGTATGTCATTGAGACTTCCATCGGTGTGGATCGTATGTTCTTGAGCATCATGTGTCACGCTTTCGAGGAGGAGAAGTTGGAGAATGGCGAGACTCGCGTAGTCTTGAAATTGCCCGCAGCCTTGGCTCCTGTGAAGTGTGCTGTGATGCCGTTGGTGAAGAAGGATGGTCTGCCTGAGAAGGCTCGCGAGATCATTGACCAGTTGAAGTTCCACTTCAATTGTCAGTATGATGAGAAGGACTCTATTGGTAAGCGCTATCGTCGTCAGGACGCTATCGGTACACCGTATTGCGTCACCGTCGATCATGATACCCTCACTGACGGATGTGTCACGCTTCGTTTCCGTGATACGATGGAGCAGGAGCGTGTGGCTATCAGTGAACTCAATGGTATCATCGAGGATAAGGTCAGCATAGCATCATTATTGAAGAAACTCCAGTAAGTAATTGAACACGGATTATGGGCATTATAAGGATATAGTCTATAGAATCCTTATAATCCGTGTTGGTAAAAAGGAAAGAGAATGATGATTGTGAGTGTTCGTTGGAAGAGATGGCTTGAATATATGGGAGTGTTATTTTTCACTTTTCATTTTTCACTTTTCATTTCTTCGTGCAGCGATGACGATAGCGAGGATGTCAATGAGTTTGACAACTGGGTAGAGCAGAATGATGCCGTGCTCAGTCAGTGGGCCAGTAACAGTAGTTACCAGAAGTTCAAGTCGTATACCAAGGATCAGGTTGCAGTCGGCAAGAACAGCGACTATGTCTACGTGCGAGTCGTGGAGTCTGGCATCGGCACTGAGAAACCGCTTTTCAACGATACCATCCGCGTGGCTTATCGCCTGCGTTACATCCCTACGAAGTCATATCCCAACGGTTATCTGGTTAGTGAGACATACACGGGTGATTTCAGTTGGAAGACGATCAGTGTGTCCAACCTTGCCCTGAATAATACACTGATCGATGGTTTCAGTACTGCAGTGATGAATATGCATATCGGTGACCGTTGGATAGTCAACATTCCCTATCAGTTGGGTTATGGCAATCCTTCTGTTCGCGATGGCATCTGGGATGGAAGTAATCTGATCTACGATATCGCCCTTGTCGACTTCTGGCACCCAGGCGAAACCCGTCCCCCCTTCAAGTCCCGCAAGAAATAGAATTTTAATAGAATTGCCGTAGCAAAAATTACGACTGTCGTAGCAAAAATTACGACCGTCGTAATTTTTATTAGTACTGTCGTAACGAAAAATAGTACCGTCGTAATTTTCGTTAGTAGTCTGATGGCGAAAAATGACAAAAAACGGCTAAAAAGCACTACCTGTTATATGCCAAAATCATCCCGCCTATCCCGCTCATCCCACACCTAAAGTAAAAACCTTACGTGTGGGATGAGCGGGATAGGTGGGTTATTTTTCTCTTTCCCTATATAGCGCACGCGCGCGTGAGAAATGTTTTTTTCTCCCAAATACTTGCAAAGTTCAGATATTATTTCTATCTTTGCAACGTATAACTTTCGTATGCACCAAGAATTATGCAGAAGTACGCAGACTATATCAAACGAATTGAGATCGATTCGCTGTGGAGCGGGAAGAAGCACATCCTTTGGGAACTTAATCCAAGGGTGAATATCCTGAGTGGCATCAATGGCGTGGGTAAGTCGACCATCCTGAATAAGGTGGTGAAGGGCCTGAAGGCTGGTGGGGAATTCTCGTCGCACATGCTGAAAGGAGTACGGCTCGAAGTGGTACCGGAAGATGCGAAGTGGATACGTTTCGACGTGATCCGCTCGCTTGACTCGCCGGTGCTCGACCTCGACACAATGGCGCATGTGGATACACGCATCTCCTCGGCCCTCGACTTCCAGTTGTATCACCTGCAACGCAAATATCTGGACTATCAGGTGAACATCGGCAACCGTATCATCGAACAGTTGCAGGAAGGACATACTGACGCTGCCCAGCAGTTGTCGTTGCAGAAGAAACGTTTTCAGGACATTGTGGACGAACTCTTTGCCGAGACGGGTAAGAAGATTGTACGGACGGAGAACGAGATACGCTTCTCGCAGATTGGTGAGACGTTGGTGCCTTATCAGTTGTCGAGCGGTGAGAAGCAGATGCTTGCCATCCTGTTGACGGTACTCGTGGAGGATAATCAGCCTTACGTACTTTTCATGGACGAGCCGGAGGTGAGCCTGCATATCGAGTGGCAGAAACGGCTTATTGACCTCTGTCTGGAACTGAATCCTCATGTGCAGATTATCCTGACGACACACTCACCTGCCGTGATTATGGATGGTTGGCTGGACAGCGTGACAGAAGTCAGCGACATTACAACCTAGAACAGCCTAGGACATCCTAGGAAAACCTAGGACATCCTATGAATAACAAGACCAGGAATGACAAAGAGACTCAGGGATAATATCAACAACCGCTATTTTGAGGCTGCAAACGCGCTGACTTCGAAGAAAGCACGGCATAGGATTGTAGCCTATGTCGAGAGTTATGATGATATCTATTTCTGGCGGACGGTGCTGAGCGAGTTTGAAAATGAGAAACGGTATTTCGAGGTGATGCTGCCCTCTAAGATTAACCTGACGCGTGGCAAAAAGTCGGTGCTGATGAACTTTCTGGAAGGTGCACCGTTAGGCAAGGACATGATAGCCTGCGTGGATGCCGACTACGACTATTTGATACAGGGGCGCACGGCCCAGTCGAGAAGGGTGCTTGATAGTCCGTATGTGTTTCATACCTACGTCTATGCCATAGAGAACTTTCAGTGTTATGCCCCCTCGCTGCATAATGTCTGTGTCTCGGTGACGCTGAACGATCACCGTATCTTCGATTTCCGTGAGTACTTCCGGCAGTTTAGCGAGGCATTGTTCCCGTTGTTCGTCTGGTCGATCATGCTGTATCGTAATGGCAATTATACAAAGTTCTCCATTTCTGACTTCAATCGTATTGCCGATCCTGGCGGTCTCAGCGTGCAGAATCCGGAACCTTCGATAGCGAATGTGAAGCGTAAGGTACGTACGAAGATTAATGACTTACAGCGCCAGTTCCCTGAAGCAAAGGACGAGTATCTGGCGACAAAAGAAGACATCAAAGCACTTGGCGTGACGGCACAGACCACCTATTTATATATACAAGGTCATCATCTGTTCGACACGGTGGCCTCGCCGTTGCTGTCGAAGGTGTGCAACCTGCTTCGGCAGGAACGACAGAATGAGATTTATCATGCTTCTGCCCATAAGACGCAGAAGCGCAATGAGATGACTTGCTATGAGAACTCGTTGCAGGACATCAAGGTGATGTTGAAGAAAAATACAGGTTACATGACCTCAGAACCCTTCCGTCGTTTGCAGGATGATGTGCGGAAGTACCTGGATGCAGATGCGTGATTATTTAATTTTCTTTCCAGAAGTTACGGGTAAAGAGCACGAGCACAGTCATGATTTCCAGACGGCCCATGAGCATCAACGGGCACAATAGCCACTTAATGACATCAGGTAGGCCTGACCAAGACATCACTGGCCCGATTTGTGTACCTAATGTTGGCCCCACATTGCTAACACAACTAAGTGCAATCGTAATGGCATTAGTATTGTCAATACCTACTACAATCATGATGGTAGCAGTAACGAGTATCATTAACATCGTTAGTGTGAAGAATGCAAATAGTGCCACAAGTTTCGACTGCGGTATGCTTATTCCGTTTATCTTAACGGGAAGAACGGCATTTGGGTGCAGAATCTGTCGGAAGTTATTTCGTATTACCTTAAGCACCATCACACCTCTGATGCACTTAAAACCGCCACTTGTGCTACCAGCACATGCACCCAGATACATTACGACACCTAATATGACCCATGTAATATGTGGCCATGTACCCGCATCGTCATTAAACATACCTGTTGTAGTCATAAATGATACAACTTGGAATAGTGCACACCTGAATGACTTCTCTAAATCGTAGTCCATACGTGTAAACAACAGGTACATAATCCAAAGCGTTGCACCTACTACAATGCTTATATAGAGTTTTAATTCTGAGTTGCGGAAGATGGATTTAATTTTCCCCTTGAAGATACATATATATAATAAGGTGAAATTGATACCCGACAAGAATTGGAAGGTGATAGAAATATAGTCGATAGTAGGAGAGTGGAAGAATTCGGTACTCTCGTTGTGGATGGCAAAGCCACCAGTGGCAGTAGTCGTCATCGAGTAGTTCAGCGCGTCGTACCAGTCCATGCCAGCCACCCAAAAGGATATGCCGCAGCCAATGGTCAGGAAGAGGTAGATGCTCCAGATCCACTTGGCTGTTGTCGAGAGTCGAGGATGCATCTTTGCCTTGATAGGGCCTGTAGCCTCTGCTGCAAACACTTTCACGCTACCGCCTACTAGTGACGGCAGGATGGCGATGGTAAAAAACACGATTCCCAATCCACCTATCCATTGTGTGAGTGAGCGCCAAAAGAGAATGCCGTGGGGCAATACCTCTACATCGTCGAGGATGGAGGCTCCCGTTGTGGTGAACCCGGATATGGTCTCGAAATAGGCGTCTGTGATGTTGGTGATGCTACCATGAACCAGAAATGGGAACATACCGAAGAACGAGAAGATGACCCACACCGCCGTCACTACCACGTAGGCATCATGACGGCTGAGGCTGTTCTCTGCCTTACGTCCTGCCAACAGGAAAAGGAAAGCACTGCCGAAGGTCAGTAACATCGACAGAAGAAATGCCAGCGTGTCGTCTTCGTGGTAATAGAAGGCGATGGCTACACACCAAGCCATGAAAAAGGCCTCGATGAAAAGCAATGAGCCAATGATCTTGGATATGATGCGGAAATTTACCAAAGCACGTTCTTTTTGAAGAATTTCTCAATGTTGTTCAGTTTGGCCTCATGACAAAATACCATCACGGAGTCGCCAGCCTCTATCCGTGAGTTACCATTGACAAGCATACCAACACCGTTGCGTACCAGTCCACCGATGGTTGCTCCCTGAGGGAGTCCTAAGTCTTTCACTGGTTTCTTGGTAACCTTTGAGCCTTCTGCTGCCGTAAACTCAGCAACTTCCGCGTCAACAAGCATCAGCGAACGCAGGTTGTCCACGTCGGCCTCCAGCATCATCTGGAAGATATGACTGGCTGCAATGGTCATCTTGTTGATGATGGTACCGATATCCAGTTCTTCAGCCATCTTCACATAGTCGAGGTTCTCTACCATTGCAACGGTTTTGCGTACACCGAGTCGCTTGGCTGTCAGACAGGCCAGGATATTCGTCTCTGCATTGCCGGTAAGGGCGACGAAAGCCTGGGTGTTACGGATACCCTCTTCCTCTAAAAGTCCTAAGTCGCGTCCGTCTCCATGAATCACCATCGTATCACTATCGCCAAGTAGTTCGTTGAGTTTCTCGCAACGCTCAGGATCCTTCTCGATGATCTTCACATTCATATAGTCGGGGGCAGTGAGGGCTGCGCGGACGGAGGTTTTGTCACCTCCCATCACGATGACATTCTTGACATCGGCATAATGCTCTTTGCCCACAATCTTCCGGATATAGGGAATATACTCCTGAGTAGTCATGAAGTAGGCAAGGTCACCTACGCGCAGTTCATCGAGTCCGCCTGGGATGATGGTTTCTTCGCTACGTTTGATAGCCACGACATGATAGGGATCGTCAGGTCCACAGAGTTGGCGCAGGGGCTGGTTTAGAATCTCTGCCGTCTCACGCAGTTTGATACCTAGCAAGGTCAGGGCTCCGTCATGCACATCCCAGCGCTGGCGTACCCACGACAGTTTCAGACCATTATTGATGTCGATGGCAGCCAAAACCTCAGGATAGATGAGTGAATCAATGCCCATGTTCCTGAAAAGATCCTTGTTCTGTGGACTCAGGTATTCGTAGTTGTCAATACGTGCAACAGTCTTCTTCGCTCCCAACTGGTGCGCTATCATGCAGGCAGTCAGGTTCGTCGACTCTTCTGGTGTGACACCCACGAACAGGTCGGCATGTTGTGTGTCGGCTTCCTTCAGGGCCTTGATGCTGGTAGGTGAGGCATTGTAGGTCATCACGTCGTAATCGGTGAGTGAACTCAGCCTTTCCTCATCGTCGTCGATGAGCACACAGTCCTGATGCTCTCGCGACAGCAGTTTTGACAGGTGAGTTCCTACGGCACCTGCACCGACAATGACCACTTTCATATTTTCTTTATTGCTTTGATGATACTCTCCTTGTCCAGTCCGACAATCTTCTGTAATTCTGGTACGGAACCGTGTTCCACAAAGTCTGTATCGGGCATACCTAATCGCGTGACTTGCGGATGGTAACCGTGATCGTTCATCCATTCCAGTACCGCAGAGCCGAGACCACCTGTCTTGACTCCGTTCTCTATGGTGATGATACGTTGGAACCGTTCTGCCACCTCTTGTAGGATGTTTTCATCGATGGGCTTTAAGAAGCGCATGTCGTAGTGGGCGACGGACAAACTGGTTTTTTCAGAATCTTCGGCTAAACAGGAGATCGCCTCTGCTACATCATTGCCGATGGGGCCGATACTTAATACGGCGACATCCTTGCCATCATGCAGTTTCCTGCCAGTGCCTACCTTGATCTCTTCCAACGGACAGCGCCAGTCCTGCAACACACCACCGCCTCTTGGATAGCGGATGACAAACGGTCCCTTGTCGGGCAGTTGTGCCGTATACATCAGTCTGCGCAGTTCGTGTTCGTCCATCGGCGATGAGATGGTTAGATTAGGGATGGGGCGCAGAGCGGCCAGGTCGAAGGCACCATGATGGGTCGCCCCGTCTTCGCCGACGATGCCGGCACGATCGAAGCAAAATACCACATGCAGATTCAGCAAAGCCACATCGTGTATGATATTGTCGAAGGCTCTCTGGGCGAAGGCACTGTAAATATTACAGAACGGAATTAGACCGTCTTTCGCCATACCTCCAGAGAATGTGACGGCATGCCCTTCGGCAATGCCCACATCAAAGGTGCGCTCCGGCAGTTCCTTCATCATAATATTCATGGAACAGCCTGAGGGCATGGCGGGTGTCACACCGACAATTTTGGGGTTCTGTTTAGCCAATTCCAAGAGGGTATGCCCAAACACATCCTGGTATTTCTGGGGCTTGTTGGGGTCGTTGTCCACCAGTCGTTCACCTGTGTCAGGATTAAACTTTCCTGGGGCATGCCACGTGGTGACATCTTTTTCAGCAGGGGCATAGCCATGTCCTTTCTGGGTGTGCAGATGCAATAATTTCGGTCCTTTCATATCCTTCATCTGTCGGAGGATACGCACCAGTTCCTTCACATTATGACCATCAAAGGGACCAAAGTAGCGGATGTTCATGCCTTCGAAGATATTCTGTTGGTGAGAGATGGCACTCTTGATGGCATTCGACAGACGGATCAGTCCTTTCCGCCGGTCTTCCTCTAACATCCCTTTTCCATGCAGCCATCTTGAGGCCTTGAAGCGAAGGGCATTGTAGGTCTCGTTGGTACTGAGGTTCAGCAGATATTGTTTCATACCGCCTACCGAACGGTCGATGGACATGTTGTTGTCGTTGAGGATAATCAACAGGTCGTTAGGACTCGATGATACATTGTTCAATCCTTCGAAGGCCAGTCCGCCGCTCATGGCACCATCACCGATAACGGCTACCACGTGTCTGTTCTCCTTGCCTTCCAATTTGGCGGCTACAGCCATACCGAGTGCTGCCGATATAGAGTTCGAGGCATGCCCGCAGGCAAAAGTGTCGTATTCGCTTTCGGTAGGGGATGGGAATGGTTTGATACCTCCCAACTTACGGTTTGTGCAGAATTGTTCGCGCCGTCCAGTCAGTATCTTGTGCCCATAGGCTTGATGCCCCACATCCCACACGATGCGGTCTTCAGGGGTATTGTAAACATAGTGCAGGGCAACGGTAATCTCTGCCACACCGAGGCTTGATGCTAGATGTCCAGGATTAACCGACAGTTCTTGGACGATGTCCTGTCTTAACTCGTCACATACCTGAGGCAGTTCATCGACCTTCAACTGGCGTAGGTCTTCTGGATATTGTATTTTACTTAATAGTCTTAAATTATCTTGTTCCACAGCATAAAAAGATGTATAAACTTTGCAAAGATACAAATAATTCACAATTCACAATGCACAATTCACAATTTTTTATTAATTTTGCATGCAAAAAATAAGAAAAGACAAATAATGAGATACGGAATCATTGGAGTTGGAGCAATTGGTGGCTATTATGGAAGCAAGTTGGCTTATAGTGGACAGGATGTCCATTTTCTGTCTCACAGTGACTATCAGTATGTGAAGGAACGTGGTATGCAGGTAGATTCCTGCGACGGCTCTTTTCATCTGGATCATGTCAATGTCTACCATTCTTCTAAGGATATGCCGAAATGTGATGTGGTGATAGTAGGATTGAAAACAACCAACAATCATCTACTTCCTGAACTCTTGACTCCCCTGTTGCATGAGCGTACGGTGGTGGTGCTGATACAGAATGGCATCGGCGTAGAGGCAGATGTGCAACAGATGTTCCCGGAAGTCCGGTTGGTAGCGGGACTGGCGTTCATCTGCTCTGCCAAGACAGAGCCGGGACGCGTGAACCACCAGTGCTACGGCAGCATCAATCTGGGCAACTTCTCATGTAAGGACGAGGCACTCTTTAATGCCATCCGAAATGATTTTACGAATGCCGGTGTACAGGCGGCTCAGGTGCCCTATGAGGAGGCTCGCTGGAAGAAGGCGGTCTGGAATATGCCGTTCAATGGGATGACGGTGGCTCTGAATACCCGTACAGACCTGTTGCTGAAGAATCCTGCCACCCGTCAGTTGATCCGCGATCTGATGATGGAGGTGGTGGGTGCCTCGCGAGCCCTCGGCATTAGTGGCGTTGATGAGGCTTTTGTTGAGAAGATGATTGAGACGACGGATGCCATGACCCCTTATTCTCCTTCGATGAAACTTGACTACGACTTTCATCGTCCGATGGAGATACACTATCTCTATACCCGACCGATTGAGATTGCCCGTGCTGCGGGTTTCCATATGGCAAAGTTGGAGATGCTCGAAGCCGAACTCCGTTTCTTGCAGGGATAAGCCTCGTGGAGATCAGTCGTCTTCGACGTATTTACGGAATTTAAGTTTCGGCTTGACCTTCATTTTCTGCATTTCATTGGTATTGGTGAAGGTAAACTGTAACATCAGGTCTGTCAGGTTGCCCTTCATCGTGATATCGCCAGAAGCTAGTGCACCATCGCTCTGGATATCAGCGACGATATTTTTGAGCGTGATATTCCGATATTGCACTTTCTTGACGTCGGCCTTCACATTGCCGATGGGCAGTTTCCCCTCTTTCTCCTTACGCATCTCTTTGGTGCGTTCCTTCGAGATGTCAACGCAGAATGAGGCTGAGCAGTCAATATCACCCAGTCTCTTCAACTGAAACAGTTCGCCTAGTTTTAGTGAGCCGGTGCTGACATTGCCCGTCAGGTATTTGTTGGCTCCGTCAACTTCAAAATTGAAGTCGATGTCGCCCTTTTCTGTATTGAGCACCCCTCTGAACTTCTGTTTTTTCCATAAAATGTCGAAATCGCCGTGGTATTTGATGACGCCCAGGGCATAGAGTTGGTACATCATGTATTTCTTGACCGTAAACTGGTTAATAATCTTGTCCTTGATACCAGGTTTTGCTACCATATCGTGAACGAAGAAGTGAAGATTCAGTTTCCGTCCGTCCGTCAGGTCACGCAGGTTGCCTGTGGCATTGATAATCAGTTTGTTGTCATCGGTGTTAATATGAATGCTCCTGAAGTTCATTCCTTTGTCAGTTCCGTTTAAGGCGAGACGTAGGTTCAGTGGAATGGTGAATTTATTCAATACGGGTGCAAAAGGCTTGGAGATGTCTTTCAATATGGCACGCCCATAGATGGAATCGGCATCGTAACTGAGGGTTTTTCCTTTCTTTTTGTCAGGCAGTCTCAGTTCTGCCTTGGGGATGTCCAATCGTGTGGTAGTCTGCTGGACGACGGTATTGGTCAGATGCACCTTCTTTCCAATAATGGCTATATCGGATTTCAAGTCAGTGAGGTCGATGCCCCCTATCGTGTCTTTGACACATCCTCTTGTAAGTCGTGCCGTGATGGAGTCTTTGCCTGTGTAAAGGATGTCAGCACTCAGATCCGCTATCATATCAAAATGTCCATCATCGAAAGCACCGTGATGCGGTTTGCCCGTATTGCGGCGCGGACGGTGGTTATCGCTGCGGAGATTCAGGCCTTTGATGTCTATGCTCTTCTCCTTTCCGTCATCTGAGATATTGACCGTCAGTAGTCCACTGTCGATATTCCAGGCGGTGATACCCTTTTTCTTATATTGTTTCCAAGCCGCAATCAGGTGGTGGACAGTCACCGTGTGTATGCCATACAGATGGTGATAGACAATCTGGTTGATATCGTATGGCTCATGGTTATATTTGATGTGTACGTTATTCACGATGGCGCCATTCAAGTCAACTTTTAAGGCACTGCCCTTCTTTTTCTTTTTGTCCTGAGATTTCTTCTTGGGATGGTCTAACAGGAACTGGTAGTTGGCCGGGCCGTCTTCTGGCTTGACAATGAGCAGGTCGATGTCGTCTACCTTAACAGACCTCAGGACTATCTGTCCGTGCAACAGGGGGCGCAGTCTCAGGTTGACCCATATTCCCTTTATCTTCAACATGTCACGTTGCTCCATGTCTTTCAGGGTGACACCTTGGATACTTGCATGCTGTGCCAGCAGGTTCAGGTCTATATGCTTTATCTTGACGTCTGTGTTAAATTCCTTTGAAAGGGCTTCAGTGGCCAGCCCGATCAGTTTGTCTTCTACGTAACTGCTGTTGGCAATAGTCGATAATAGTACAACAATGGCGATGACTATTGCCATCGTCCACCCGGCAAGGCGCACCCATCGTGATTTGAAGATACCTTTTTTCATCCTTTTTGATTTTCGGGGCAAAGATACGAATAAGTGAGCGAAATTCCAAATATTTTTTGGAAATCACAAAAATAAAAGGTAAATAGTTTGGCTGTTACATAAAAACTTTATATTTTTGCAGAAGATTTTAATGACTGCTCCCTAAAAGATGAAATATGTTGCTTTGCCATTTACAGAAATACGTCGCCTTTCGTTCTATCTGGCGATGGAGGAGTATGTGGCTCGTCATCTCGATGAGCCCGACTGTTTCTTTATGTGGCAAGTGGAACCAACGGTTATCTTTGGGCGCAACCAGGTGGTTGAAAACGAGGTAAATCTCGACTACTGTCGTGAGCACGGCATCCATGTGGTTCGTCGTAAGAGTGGGGGAGGTTGTGTCTATGCCGATATGGACAATGTCATGCTTTCATTCGTGACATCAGAGGAGCATGTGGGCATTGCCTTCAACCGTTTTGTCAATATGGTGCTGCTCGTTTTTCGAAAGATGGGCATTGAGGCTACGGGTTCGAGCCATAACGACATTATGATTGGTGACCGTAAGGTGTGTGGCACGGCCTGCTATCATGTGAGCGGACGGAGCATCGTCCATTCAACGCTGCTCTACGACACCAATATGGAACACATGCTCCATGCCATCACCCCAGGGCCTGAGAAGTTGGAGAAGAAAGGTATCCAAAGCGTGCGTCAGCGCATCACCTTTTTAAAAGATCATACATCATTGGGACTCGATGAGGTGAAGACCCTGATCCGAGACACTCTCTGTGTTGGTGAGCGGACGCTCACGCCGCAAGAAGTTGAAATAATAAACTCAAACACGGATTATAATGATTATGAGGAATAATTCCATATAATCCTTGTTTATAAAAAGATATATGTATGGCAATAAAACAAGAATTGGAAAAGAAAGAGAAACGTACCTGTCTGTATGACAAGCACATCTCATTGGGTGCGACCATGGTGTCGTTCGGAGGTTTCGACATGCCCTTGCTTTATCAGTATGCCGGTATTGCTCCGGAGCACATGGCAGTCCGGGAGCATGCGGGATTATTTGATGTATCCCATATGGGTGAGGTGACAGTACGTGGCAAGGATGCCGAGCGCTACGTGAACCACATCTTTACGAATGATGTTTCGGGTATGCCCATCGGGAAGATCCTCTACGGTATGATGTGCTATGAGGATGGTGGCACCGTCGACGACTTGTTGGTGTATAAGATGGCTGAGAACGATTTCTTCCTTGTCATCAATGCTGCCAACATTGATAAGGACTGGGCTTGGATGCAGGAGCATGCCGCAGGCTTCGACATCGATTTGCAGAACCGCAGTGACTTCTATGGTCAGATTGCCGTACAAGGACCGGAGGCTGAGGACATCATGGAACGTGTGTTGGGCCTTTCTTGTAAGGAACTGACCTTTTATACCGTGAAGACTATCGGCGACGTCATCGTCTCCCGTACGGGCTACACTGGTGAGGATGGTTTTGAGATATATGGCTCGCATGATTTCATTCGTGAATGCTGGGACAAACTGATTGCCGCTGGTGTTCAGGCTTGTGGATTAGGATGCCGTGATACGTTGCGTTTTGAGGTGGGACTGCCGCTTTATGGCGATGAACTCTCGGAGGTGATTACCCCCATCATGGCAGGTCTGGGTATGTTTGTGAAACTCGACAAGGCTGAGTTTATCGGCAAGGAGGCTCTTGCCAAACAGAAAGCCGAGGGTCCTGCCAAGAAACTCGTGGGTATCGAACTCTTCGACAAGGCGATTCCCCGTCATGGCTACACCGTCCTGAATATGGAAGGCGAGCCTATTGGCGAGGTGACCACAGGCTACCACACCATCTCGACAGACAAGAGCGTGTGCATGGCCCTCGTCGACAGCCAGTATGCAAAACTCGATACCGAGGTGCAGATTCAGATCCGCAAGAAGGTCTTCCCCGGCAAGGTGGTTAAGAAACAATTTTATAACAAGAGTTATAAGAAATGAAAGAATGAAATATTAAATATAATTGATTATGGCAAAAGTAATTGAAGGACTCTACTACTCGGAGTCGCACGAATTTGTAAGAGTAGAAGGTGACTATGGTTTCGTGGGTATCACAGACTATGCCCAGAACGCATTAGGTAATGTGGTGTATGTGGATATGCCTGAGGTGGACGATGAGGTAACGGCAGGTGAGGAGTTCGGTGCCGTGGAAAGCGTGAAAGCCGCCAGTGACCTGATCTCTCCCGTTAGTGGAACCGTCGTAGAGATCAACGAGGCCCTTGAGGACCAACCGGAACTTATCAACCAAGATGCTTTCGAGAACTGGATCATCAAGGTGGAACTCTCCGACAAGGCCGACCTCGACAACCTCATGGATGCCACTGCATACGCTGAATTTTGTGATAAGTAATCAAGAATTAGAGAATTTGAGTATTTTTGTTTAGCCAAATTAATCCTTGCAGGGCAAGTAATTCTCTAATTCTCAAATTCTTGATAATAATAATAGATTATGAATTATAAGTATTTTCCACATACAGAGGAAGATTTGAAGACGATGCTGGCAAAGGTGGGGGTGAAGAGCCTTAACGAACTCTATGCCCAGATACCGGAAAGCATCCGTTTCAAGGACGATTATCAGATTCCCTTGGGGGCGAGTGAGATGGAGGTGCGCCAGGAATTTGAATTGCTGGGTTCTAAGAACAAGCAACTCACCTGTTTTGCGGGCATGGGTGTATATGATCACTACACCCCTTCCGTGATCCCTAATCTCCTGTCACGCTCCGAGTTTCTGACCTCCTATACGCCGTATCAGGCAGAGATCTCACAGGGCACGCTGCATTATATCTTCGAGTACCAAAGTATGATGGCCGAACTGACGGGTATGGACATCTCCAATGCGTCGATGTACGATGGCTCTACTGCTTGTGCTGAGGCGATGATGATGGCGGTGGCTGCTGGTAAGAAACAGAACAAGGTGCTTGTGTCAGGTTGCATGAACCCGCTCACCTTCGAGGTGTTGAAGACCTACGCTCTGCATCAGGGTATCGAACTTGACGTGTTGCCTGTCCATGATGGCTCCACCAGTCTCGACGATGTGAAGACTCGTCTGGCAGAAGGTGGTGTGGCTGGTGTCATCGTGCAGCAGCCTAATGTCTACGGCATTGTGGAAGACATCACCGGTTTTGCCGAGGCCTGTCATGAGCAGAAGGCTCTGTTTGTGATGGACAGTGTCGCCGCCGATCTTGCCGTGCTGAAAACACCGGGCGAGTGGGGTGCCGACATTGCAGTGGGTGATGGTCAGTCGTTGGGTATCCCTTTGCAGTTCGGTGGCCCATACGTGGGCTATATGTGCTGTACGGAAAAACTCATCCGTAAGATGCCGGGCCGTATCGTAGGCATGACCAAGGACAATCGTGACCAGCGTGCCTTTGTGCTCACCTTACAGGCACGCGAACAGCATATCCGCCGCCAGAAGGCAACCTCTAATATATGCTCCAACCAGAGTCTGATGGCTCTTTGGGTGACGGTCTATCTGTCACTGATGGGTAAGCAGGGCTTGAAGGAGGCAGCACAACTCTCCTATGCGGGGGCTCACTATCTCTGCGACGAACTGTTGAAGACAGGACGCTTTACGTTGGCTTTCGACAAACCCTTTTTCAATGAGTTCTATGTGAAGTACGACGGTGATGTAGACACCCTCTACCAACGCTTCATCGAAGCGGGCATCCTCGGTGGTGTCCGTCTTGAAGAGGGCATTCTCTTTGCCGTGACTGAGAAACGTACGAAGGAAGAAATTGATAACCTCGTAAAAATGGCTGCCCTATGAACAATCGATTATACGGAAACTTGATTTTCGAACTCTCTAAGGAGGGTCGTAAAGGTTATAGCCTGCCAAAGAATCAGTTTGGCGATTACGAGATACCATCCTCGATACGTCGTTCGAAGGATGCTGCACTGCCTGAGTGCGACGAACTGACAGTGGTGCGCCACTACACAAACCTTTCTAATAATAACTTCGGTGTGGATACAGGCTTCTATCCCCTTGGTTCTTGTACGATGAAGTACAATCCCAAGATTAACGAGGAGATGGCTGCCCTGCCGCAGTTCCAGAGCCTGCATCCCTTGCAGCCTGCTGAGACGGTGCTGGGTGCAAGGGCTGTGATGGCTATGCTCAACGAGACACTATGTGCGCTGACAGGACTGGCTCGCTTCACCTTCAAGCCCTACGCTGGTGCCCACGGTGAGTTGACGGGGCTGATGACCATCGACAACTATCATCGCTCACGTGGCGATATACAGCGCAAGAAGGTTATTGTACCTGATAGTGCTCATGGTACGAACCCCGCCTCTGCCGCCGTCTGTGGACTAGAGATCATTGAGGTGAAATCACAGGCTGACGGTCAGGTTGATCTCGATGATTTGAAGCGCATTGTCGCTGAACAGGGTGCAGAGATTGCTGCTATGATGATGACCAATCCCAATACTCTCGGTCTCTTTGAGACGCAAATCCCTGAGATTGCGAAATGGATTCACGACTGCGGTGGCTTGATGTACTACGACGGAGCCAACCTGAACCCGATGCTGGGTGCTTGTCGCCCTGGCGATATGGGCTTCGATGTGATGCACATCAATCTCCACAAGACCTTCTCCACGCCTCATGGCGGAGGAGGCCCCGGTGCTGGCCCTGTTGGTGTGCGTGAGGGTTTGCAGGAGTTCTTCCCTTGTGTGTCGCCCTACAATGGCAATTTCGGTGTGTTGGTACGTGCCTGTGCCTATATCATGTCGTTAGGTCGCGACCAGATTAAGATGGTTGGTCCGTTAGCCACGCTGAATGCGAACTATATTAAGGAGAGTTTGAAGGATGTCTATGAACTGCCCATCGATACGACCTGCTGTCATGAGTTCGTCTTCGATGGCTTGAAGGATAAATCGACGGGTGTCACCACGATGGATGTGGCAAAGCGCCTGTTGGATTACGGCTATCATGCCCCCACCATCTATTTCCCGCTGCTCTTCCATGAGAGTCTGATGATTGAGCCTACGGAGAACGAGTCAAAGGAGACTCTAGATGGTTTCATTGCTGTGATGCGAAAGATTGCTGAGGAGGCCAAGACTGATCCGGAACTGGTGAAGTCAGCACCTCATGACACCCCCATTGGACGTGTGGATGATGTCCTCGCTGCCAAGCATCCTATCACGACGTATCGTCAATTGTTATCAGACAAATCATAATTTCTCATTCTTGATTATGAATTGCTTTGATCTTATCGTCATCGGCGCGGGGCCCGGAGGCTACCGCGCCGCTGAATATGCTGCCAAACAAGGCTTGAAGGTCGTGATCTTCGAGGGTGGCGACGTGGGTGGAACCTGTCTCAATGTAGGCTGCATCCCCACCAAGGCCTATGTCCACTCCATGACCTTTGAGGAGGCCCGTGAACGTATGTCCCAAGTAGTTCCGCAGTTGCGGAGTGGGGTAGAAAGCATCCTCTCACATCCCAACATCACCCTCATCCGAGAGAGTGCATCGTTCGAGAATCATGAGGACGAGAATTATGGGGACTGTCCCTGTGTCCCCGTGATTCGTGCCGGTGAAGAGACCTACACCGCCCCCCACATCATCCTCGCCACAGGCTCCGAAACCAAATGGCTTCCCATTGAGGGCACCCGCACAAATCCTCGTGTCGTTGATTCCACGGGTCTCCTCAACCTCGACACCCTCCCCAAGCGTCTCTGCATCATCGGTGCCGGTGTCATCGGTATGGAGTTCGCTTCTGTATTCAACCGTTTCGGTTCCAAGGTAACTGTCATCGAGTACCTGAAAGAGTGCCTCCCTGCTCTCGATAGTGATATAGCCAAACGTCTGCGCAAGCAGATGGAGAAGGAGGGCATTACCTTCCATATGCAATGCGCCGTGAAGCAGGTAGCCGATGGGAAGGTGTCCTTCGAAAACAAAAAAGGACAGACTGAAAGTGTTGAGGCCAATGTCATACTGATGGCCACAGGTCGCAAGCCTCGTACTGAGGGTCTGAACCTCGCCGCCCTTGGCATCCCCCTTACTCCCCAGGGTGCCATCCCAGTCGATGACAACTACCGGGCGGGGGATGGAATCTATGCCATTGGCGATATCAATGGCAGACAGATGCTCGCTCATGCCGCCGAGATGCAGGCTGTCCGTGCCGTGAATCATATTCTCGGCAAGCGAGACAATATTGACTTCAGCATCATGCCAGCCGCCATCTTCACCTCTCCTGAGGCGGCCTGTGTCGGCCAGACGGAGGATCAGTTGAAAGAACTGTGTGTTGATTACGTCTGCAAGAAGTCCTTCTGGCGAGCCAATGGCAAGGCCCTCGCCATGAACGAGACCGAGGGTATGCTCAAACTCTTCGTGTCATCTCAGGATGGTCTGATCCTTGGTTGCCATGCCTATGGTGCCCATGCCGCCGACATCATCCAGGAAGTAAGTGCTCTGATGTGCAAGCACACCACCATCAGCGAACTTGCCGACATGGTGCACATCCATCCGACGCTCTCCGAGATACTGAAGAGCGCTGCAGAATAATTCTCTGCAGCGCTCTTTTATTTCTTCTTGAACATGACGTTCTCCTTGCTGATAAGGTATCGTTCGTAGAGGGGTTTCCCCAACACGTCGTCCTTCCATTCGTGATAGAAGGCGTTGGGAGCCATTCGTATCATGATGTTCTTGATGCCTGCTTTGAACATTTCTGCCTGCATGGGAGAGATCATGAATGTCGCTTGTGAGTTGAATCTGTCGGCAAAGCCGTGACCGGAATCCGATTCAATCATCTTGTTGTCGTTTCTCACCCGTCCCGTCAGTTTGAGGATAGAATCATTCATCATCGTTATCACCACATACGCATCAGGCATGATCTGGTTGGTACGGGAGTATGTCTGGAGGCTGAAAATCGCCGATTCAGACTTGGCCTCGATGTCCATATTGATGGCGGTGGTGGGGTCTTCGGTGAAGCGAACCTGTGCCTGGGCAGACAAACCACAAAGCAGCAGTGTGAGAGATAGTGTAAAAGATCTGTACTTCATATCGTTTTGCTTATTTTATCCGTTACAATCATTTTTGATGGTGCAAAGGTATAAATTATAAGATTATTATATGAAGGATTTTCCCTAAAAATTGATAGGGGAATCCCTAAAGTCTGAATCAGGCCATGATGGATCACTATAAGAAATCAATCATCGGAAACTATAGATTCTAACGGTTAAATGTTGATAAAAAATATGACAGAGTTGCTTGATGCCCAGCGACAATGGCAGCAGGCACTCACTTCACGCAATGCCGCCAATAGTGAATACCTGCAAGCCAAGACTCGCTACTTAATCCTGACCGGCCGCAGAGACGAAGTAAACAATTAGTATATTATGCTGTGGTCCTCCTTTTTCAATGTATTGACTGAGGAGTTATACTAGATGCTCGATGAGGTCAGCGCGATCACCGGGGAGCATGTCGATGACAGGAATCTCGACCATCGTGTAGCAACCGGGCTGCAGGCGCATGGAGGCACGGGCTACATTGACGAGTACCTGACCCGTCAGGGCGGGGTTGTTGATACTCATGTTGAACTCCAAGCGCTGGTTCTGCGTCTTACCGCTGACACCCTTGCGGACGAGGTTCACGCCGTGACCCATATCACGCACATCATCGACACTGGCGACCTGGAACACGTGCGTCTCGTCAGAGGCGAAGTAGGGGTCGGCCTTGATGGCGGCAGTCACCTCGTCGAGTTTGGCACCATCCTCGAGTTCCACATACACCATACGGCGATGGATACCCTCACCGAGGGGAATCGTCATGGAAAGGGCGTTCTTCACACCAGCCTTGGAACGTACGCAGACGCTGTGCCCCATCGACATACCAGGGCCGAAGTTGGTGTAGGAGAGTCCCTTCGGGGCAAGGCTCTGCATGAGGGTGCGCACGATGGAGTCGGAGCCCGGATCCCAACCGGCAGCAATGACGCTGACGGTGTCGGTCTGTTTGTTAATCTCCATCAGACGCTCACGGTAGCCACGGATATTGGTGTGAATATCAAATGAATCGACGGTATTGATGCCGAGGGGCAGGATCTGCTTGGCGTATTCCTCACAGGAACGGGTCGGTGTGGCGAGGATGGCCACATCGACATCCTTCAGGTCGCGGATGTCCTTCACCACCTCATAATCTGCCAGTTCTGCGGGTTTGTTCTCTGCACCATTGCGGCGCACGATGCCTGCCACTTCAAAGTCGGGGGCACTTTCCAATGCCTCCAATGCATACTTTCCGATGTTGCCGTAACCTACGACGGCTGCTCTGATTTTCTTCATATTGGGTAGTTTTTTTGTTGATTATTTCTCTGAATCGCTTGCAAAAGTACATCTTTTTGCCGAATTACGTTGCATTTTGCCAAAGATTTTATCTAAAAAAATACGTTTTGTGACAAAGTGTAAGGTTTTGGGGATGAAATACAATAAATTGTAAGCAAATAACGTTTATTGAGTTGTATATATACAAAAAATGTAAGTTATGATAGAATACATTAAGGGGGAGTTGACCGAACTGACCCCCGCGTTGGCAACTGTCGAGGCTGCCGGAGTCGGTTATGGGCTGAATATCTCGCTGAACACGTTCAGTGCGATACAGGGAAAAAAAGAGGTGAAACTCTATGTCTATGAGGCCATCCGTGAAGACGCGTATGTGCTCTACGGTTTCGTGAACAAGCGGGAGCGTGAGATGTTTGAACTGCTTATCACCGTGAATGGGGTGGGGGCTAATACGGCGCGGATGATGCTATCGGGCATGAGTGTGCCAGAACTCTGCAACGCCATCTCGACAGGTAATGCCCGTCTGATACAGAGTGTCAAGGGTATCGGCAAGATGACGGCCCAGCGTATCATCGTAGATCTGAGAGACAAGATTGTGGCTCTCGGTATTGCCGAGGAGATACCCGCTGGCGGACAGGTGCAGGCTCCTGTGAACAACCAGGTGAAGGATGAGGCGGTATCGGCTCTGACGATGCTGGGCTTCGCGCCGGCACCCACGCAGAAGGTGGTGCTGCAGATCCTTCAGGAACAGCCGGATGCTCCTGTGGAGACAGTGGTGAAACTGGCGCTGAAGCAGATAAAATGAGAAATGAGGAATGAGAAATGTTGATTACTATAGTGTGCTGAAACTGCGGATGAAGGCTTGCGGAGAATCTCTGAAGGCTTTCTCATTTCTTATTTCTCATTTCTCATTATTCTTCGTAATCGTATTGCTGAGTGTGGTAGCCTTTGCTGCTCCGCCTCAGGACGATAAGAAGCGGACAAGGAAAACGGAGACGAAGGCACAGCCGCGGTCGGAGGTTGTGGATGATGGCGTTATTCCCGACTCGCTGTTGCATCCACGATGGAAGATTCAGAAGACGGCTCCTATTGAGGTGGCCGACCTCGACTCCTCAGCCCTTGACCTGCGTCTGCCAGACAATATCAAGCAGACGGTAGAATACAATGACTCGCTGAATATCTACGTCATCGGCTCGAAGATTGGCGACTCCTATCTGAATGCCCCCGTGCTGATGACTCCCGAGGAGTATCGGCAGTGGAGTGAGAAACGTGCCCGTCACGACTTCTTCCGCTCCAAGGAGGAAGAGAACGTGACCAACGAGGGTAAGGATCAGTTTGACCTGATGGATATGCACTTCGACCTGGGTCCTGCGGAGAAGATATTCGGTCCGGGCGGTGTGCGTATCAAGACACAGGGAACGGCAGAGTTGAAGATGGGTGCCACGCTGAAGAATATCGAGAATCCCTCGTTGCCCATCCGTAACCGCAAGACCACCAGTTTCGACTTCGACGAGAAGATCAACCTGAGTCTGAACGGTAAAGTGGGTGACAAGGTGAACATGAATCTGAATTACAACACCGATGCCACCTTCGACTTCGACACGCAGAACCTGAAACTGAAGTTTGATGGCAAGGAAGATGAGATCATCAAATTAGTGGAAGCCGGTAACGTGACCTTCCCCTCGAACAACTCGTTGGTGAAGGGTGCTTCGAGCCTCTTCGGTATCCGTGCCGATATGCAGTTCGGTAAGTTGAAATTGCAGACAGTGCTCTCGCAGAAGAAGTCCACCACGCAGAGTGTCTCGTCGAAAGGCGGCACCCAGACCACTCCTTTTGAAATTAATGCCGACAACTACGAGGAGAACCGTCACTTCTTCCTCTCACGCTATTTCCGTGACCTCTATGACGGGGCGATGTCTACGTTGCCGAACCTGACAACGGGTATCGAGATCAACCGTGTGGAGATATGGATTACCAACAAGACCGGTACGACCTCCAACACCCGTAATATCATTGCCCTGACCGACCTTGGTGAGAATGCCCGAGTGAGCAATAGCCAGTGGGAACTGACTGGTATGGGTGTACCATCGAATGCTGCCAATACAGAATATGCGGCGATGGTGGGCACTTATGCCTCGGCCCGTGACATTGACCAGACGAGTACGGTGCTGGCAGGTATCCCCCAATTCGAGGGTGGGGTGGACTACGAGAAACTGGCGAGTGCCCGTCTGCTGACATCCTCGGAATACACCGTCAACAAGGCGTTGGGCTATATCTCCTTGAAGACAGGACTCCAAACCGATCAGGTTTTAGCAGTGGCCTTCGAGTTTACGGCAGGTGGACAGACCTATCAGGTGGGTGAGTTCGCCAGCGACAATACAGAGACGTCGAAGGCTCTCTTCGTGAAGTCGTTGAAGAACACATCGAACAATCCGAAGCAGGGCAACTGGGACTTGATGATGAAGAACGTCTACTATCTCGCCGCATCGGTGGAGAAGACCAAGTTCCGTCTCGACATCAAGTACCAGAGCGATACGGCAGGCGTCTATCTGACCTATATCCCCGATTCGAGGGTGAAGGAACGCACCTTGTTGAAGATGTTGGGCTGTGACCGCCTTGATAATAATAATAAGGTACACTCGAACGGCTACTTCGACTTCATCGAGGGCTATACCGTGAGCAACGGGCGCATCTTCCTGCCGTCGGCAGAGCCCTTCGGCGACTATCTGCGAAAGCAGTTGGTTGCCAGTGGCCTCTCCAATGCGGAGGCCGACAAATACGTGTTCGATGAACTCTATGACTCGACAAAGACCGTTGCCAAGCAGATTGCCGAGAAGGATAAGTTCATCATGATGGGACAGTTCAAGGGCCACAGTGCCAACGTCATCTCTCTGGGTGCCTATAATGTGCCGCATGGTTCGGTGGTGGTGACGGCTGGAGGCGTGACGCTCCAAGAGGGTAGCGACTATTCGGTGGACTACTCCGCTGGTGAGGTGACCATCCTGAACCAGAGCATCATCGATGCCGGCACGAATGTGAATGTCTCGTTGGAGTCGAACACAGACTACGGCATGCAGCGTAAGACGATGCTGGGTGTGAACTGGGAATATGACTTCTCGAAGAATTTCCAGATGGGCGGTACGCTGATGCACCTCTCCGAACAGGCACTCACCTCGAAGGTGGTGATGGGAGCGGAGCCCCTGCGTAACACTATCTGGGGCGTGAACGTGAACTGGAAGCAGGAGAGCCAGTGGCTCACCTCGATACTCGACAAGATACCTTTCCTGAACGTGAGCCAGCCCTCGCAGATCACCTTCACCGGCGAGGTGGCGCAGTTGATTGCGGGTACGGCAAGCGGTACACAGGACAATGCCTCGTATATCGACGACTTTGAGAACACCAAGAACCTCATCGACGTGAGCAGTCCGAAACTATGGACACTGTCGAGTGTGCCGACGATGTTTGCGGAATATGCTGACAAGACGGGCGTGTCAAGCGGTTATAACCGTGCGCGACTGGCATGGTATAATGTAGACCCCATCTTCACCCGCCGTTCCTCAACCCTTACGCCGAGTCATATCAAGAGCGACCTCGAACAACTCTCCAACCACTATGTGCGTGAAGTCTATGTGAAGGAACTCTACCCCAACCGCGACCAGAGTACCTATAACGGTGCCACTTCGACACTGCCCGTGCTGAACCTGGCCTACTATCCCGAGGAACGAGGCCCCTATAACCTGACGCGCGACCTGAACAGCGACGGTACGTTGCGCCAGCCTGAGACGAAGTGGGGCGGTATGATGCGTAAACTGGAAACCACCGATTTCGAGCAGGCGAACATTGAATATATCGAGTTCTGGATGCTCGACCCCTTTATCTATGTCCGGCAGCAGGGCAATGCCTCCGACTATGCGGGTGACCTTTATTTTAATCTCGGTGAGGTGTCTGAGGATATCCTGCGCGACGGCAAGAAATACTATGAGAGTGGTATGCCTGTCGAGGAAGGCAGTACAGGCGGCTATACCACCACCCAGTGGGGTAAGATTCCACAGCAGGCCACACAGACATACGCCTTTGCCACCTCGTCGGGTTCGAGGGCAAAGCAGGATGTAGGTCTGAACGGTCTGAACGATGCTGAGGAGCAGGAGTACGGAGACTATAAAGAGTGGCTCGATGCACTGGATGGTCTCGTCACCAACGACAGCATTCTCCAGTCGTGGCGCAACGACCCTGCCGGCGATAACTACCATTACTATCGTGGCTCGGACTATGACGCTGAGGAGCGAAGTATCCTGGATCGCTATAAACTCATCAACAATCCGCAAGGCAACTCACCTGACACCGATGAGCGTACGGAGAGTTATGACACGAGTTACAAGACGGGGCCTGATGTGGAGGATATCAACCAGGACTTTACCCTGAACGAGTATGAACGTTACTATCAGTATAGGGTACGTATCAGTCCGGATATTCTGGATGCCTATCGTAATGGGTCTGCACCTGCCGACTGCTACATCACTGATATGCGTACCAGTGGCGTGAAACTGCGCAATGGCGACACCACCAGTGTCAACTGGTTCCAGTTCCGTATCCCCCTGAGGGAATATGAGCGCAAGGTGGGAAGCATCAGCGACTTCACCAGCATCCGTTTCATGCGTATGTTTATGACCAACTTCCAGAAGCCTATCGTGTTGCGTTTCGGCTCACTCGACTTGGTGCGTGGTGAGTGGCGTATCTACAAGCAGAGTCTCTCTACAGGAGCCGAGACGGGAACGATGGCAGTGAGTGCCGTGAACATTGAGGAGAATAATGACAAGACTCCAGTGAACTATGTGCTGCCTCCGGGTATCAGTCGTGTGACAGACCCCTCACAGCCTCAGTTGGTGGAGAATAATGAGCAGGCCCTCAACATTGTGGTCAGGAATCTGAGTCACGGTGAGGTAAAGGCGGTGTATAAGAACACCTCGCTTGACTTGCGCCAGTACAAACGGTTGCAGATGTTCACTCATGCCAACCACCTTGTGCCAGATGCAACGGCTCTCCAAGACAACCAGTTGGCGGTGTTCATCCGTCTGGGTAGTGACTACAAGAGCAACTATTACGAATACGAGATACCCCTGAGGCTGACACCCGACCGCAGCGACTACAACAAATATTCCACCGCAGACCGTCGGCAGGTGTGGCCGGAGGAAAATATGCTCGACATCAACCTCGATGTCTTTACGAAGTTGAAGAAGGAACGCAACAAAGCCAAGTCACTCGGTACGGCATCCTATAACCAACTGTTCAGCGACTATGACGAGAGCCGTCCCGGCAACAAGGTGAGTGTGATGGGTAACCCCTCACTCGGTGAGGTGAAGGCGATGGTGATCGGTGTGCGTAACATCTCCGGAGAGACTAAGTCGGGTGAGGTGTGGGTCAACGAACTCCGTCTTCTGGAAACTAACAGCGAAGGCGGATGGGCGGCATCGGGTGCGATGAATGTGCAACTCTCTGACTTCGGAACGGTGAATGTCACGGGCCGGTATATGGGTGATGGCTTCGGCGGACTGGAAGAGAGTGTGATGCGGCGTAGAACTGACACTGAGACGCAGTACTCCGTGACGACCTCCTTGGAACTTGGTAAGTTCTTCCCCGAGAAGGCAAAAGTGTCGGCGCCGCTCTATTATTCCGTCACGAAAGAAGAAATACGTCCCCGCTATAACCCACTCGATACGGATATGAGACTCGATGATGCTTTAGATGCAGTGGCAGACCAGCACGAGCGGGATAGCATCGAGTCGATGGCGGTGTCGAAGACCACCAATACGAACTTCTCCCTCTCGAATGTGCGCTGGGGATTGAAGACCAAACGCCATCCGATGCCCTACGACCCAGGCAACTTCTCCTTCTCTTACAGTCACTCGCACCGCTATACCTCCGGCGAGACTACCATCTATGAAAAGGAGGACCAGTGGCGGGGCTCACTCAATTATTCCTACTCGCCTGTCTATAAGACGTGGGAGCCGTTCGGCAAACTGAAAGGCAAGTCGAAGTGGCTGAACTTCCCCAAGGCCTTCGGACTGAACTATCTACCGCAGAGCATCTCGTTTAATTCCGATATCTCTCGTGTCTACTCCGAATTGCAGGAACGCGACCTGGAGAGTCTGGAAAACCAGAAGTTGCCGCTGACCTTCTCGTCACAGTTCCTTTGGAACCGCGACTTCTCTCTGCGCTGGGACTTCACGAAGAACCTGCACTTCAACTTCCAGAGCGCCACCCATGCGGAGATCGAGGAACCGTACACACCTGTGAACAAGGATCTCTATCCCGATCATTATACCGCCTGGAAGGACTCGGTACTCCAAAGCATCCGTAACCTGGGTACGCCCCTCGACTACCAACAGCAGGCAACGGCATCGTATCAGTTGCCGCTGAATAAGATGCCAATCTTCGACTGGCTCAACAGCGACATATCCTATACCTCGAACTATTCCTGGGTACGTGGTACGAAACTGGAAGATGGTACCTCATTAGGTAATACCGTCAACAGTCGTCGTAACGTGAACATCAACGGCTCCTTCAACATGGAGACGCTTTACAATCACTTCCCCTTCCTGAAAGCCGTCAATGAGCGGTTTAAGAAGGCTATCCCCAAGAATCAGCCGAAATCGAAAACACCTAAGAGTACCAGCAGTCCTAAGGACACCAAAGATACTAAGGGCGCCAAGGATTCTAAAGATACGAGTGATGCAGGCAAACCTGATAATCCTAAGGAGACGAGTCAGGCTAAGGACTCCATCGCTGCTGCTCAGAAGTCAGCAGCCCTGGCCAAGAGAACCTACCAACGTGAGATTACTCTCAAACCTGATACTACCGTCACCGTGGCTCACAACAAGAAATCTAAGCGTCTCATCGTCACTGCCCGCACCAAGGACGGTAAGCCCTATGACATCAAATACAAGGTCATCGACGAGAATAAGATTCTCATCAAGTCGATGGATACGGTAGATATCAAACTCTCCGTTGTGGCGAAGACTCCTACCGAGAAACTATGGTGGTATAAGCCTGCCCAGAGTGCGGCCCGACTGCTGATGATGCTGCGTAGTATCAACTTCTCCTATCGCAGCCAGTATGCGATGATGCTGCCGGGCTTCCTGCCGAATATCGGTGATGTCTTCGGACAGCGTTCGTCGGGTGGGCTCTCTCCAGGTCTCGACTTCGCCTTCTGTACCATCGGTGACAGTTATCTCAACAAGGCTTATGACAACGGCTGGCTGCTCTCTAACGAAAATGTCGCCACACCTGCCACTATCAACAGCAGCAGTGACTTGCAGATACGAGCCGTCCTCGAACCACTGCGAGACTTGAAGGTTGACCTCAATGCCTCGCGTACTGATACCCGTGCCAAGAGTGTCCAGTATATGTATGCAGGTATGCCCACCACCAAGAGCGGTACCTTCAATATGACCACCATCTCGCTGAAGGGGGTATTGGAGGGAGTTGGCGATGCGAACAACGGCTATCGTTCGAAGACGTTCGAGAATTTCTGTGCCCTCCTGCCGGAGTATCGTCAGCGGGTGGCCTCGCAGTATCCGGAGGCTGGCACATCGTTTGGCGGTGCCACTGTGGGTGAGGTTAATCCTTACAGTGCCGATGTGATGATACCTGCCTTCCTTTCGGCCTACACATCCAGTGGCGGTGGGTCGCTTGACATCTTTCCGTCGTTGTTGAAGATGCTTCCTAACTGGACCTTCCGCTATGCCGGACTGGCGAAACTTACGTGGTTCAGTGCTCACTTCAAGTCATTTAATATCAACCACGCCTATAAGTCGGTATTCAGCATCGGCTCGTACGCCTCTTATAGTTCATGGCAGGAGTATATGGGTGGGCTCGGCTTCACCACCGACCAGATGACGGGTATGTTGCAACCCTCGTCGATATATAATGTCTCTACGGTGAGTATCAATGAGTCGTTCTCGCCACTGATCGGTGTCGATGCCACCTTCCAGAACGACCTGACTGCAAAGTTGGAGTATCGTACCACCCGTGTGCTGAACCTCTCGATGACGAGTGTGCAGATCAATGAACAGCGTTCGAATGATATCGTCTTGGGTCTGGCCTATAAGTTGAAAGACTTCAATCTCTTCGGCTCTGCCGGTAGCCGGAAGGTGAAGAAGGCGCAGAACAGGAAGGGTGGAACCAATAATACGAATAATGCCAGTAATACCAATGCTGCAGGCTCTGGCCGCTCTCGTGGCGTGAACCACGACCTGAACATACGCTGCGATGTGTCTTTCCGCCAGCAGGCCTCCATCACCCGCGATATTGCCACCCAAACTTCTGCAGCCTCTTCCGGCAACTCTGCCCTGAAGATCTCCATTATGGCCGACTATACTCTGAGTCGTCTGATGACGCTCTCGGCCTACTACGACCGGCAGACGAACACACCGCTCCTATCTTCTTCCAGTTATCCCACCACCACACAGGACTTCGGTATCTCTATGAAGTTCTCCCTGACCAGATAAGTCGTGTTCTCCCACATTGGCAAAAGTCGACCTAGAAAGCAGAGAGAGCCATTCTGAACTCGTATTTTTATGCCTGAGATTTCGGGCAAGCCATCCCCTGGTGGGCAAAAACCTGCCCTGAATCTCAGGCAAGGAATCCTGCCCTCGGAAAATCTTCACCCAAATCTGGGGCAAGGAATCCTGCCCTCGGAAAATCTTCACCCAAATCTGGGGCAAGGAATCCTGCCCTCGGAAAATCTTCACCCCAAACTGGGGCAAGTTTTTCAGACTCCGGAATGGCTTCCCCCCATTCTGATCCTTATGACGTCATAGCAGGGACAAGCCTTTCTTAATCTCATTCTGACAAAATTGGATGTCGCATTTTGCGATATCAAATCGATTTAATATCACAAATTGTGATCTTAAAATTACCAATTCGCCTTTTGTGCCCTTTGCCTGAACTGAGTGCCGCGAACACCACGTACCCGATAACCTACAGCCAGATCTTGCCATCCTAGGCCATCTCTTTCATCTTTGTGACGAAACTGTTGAAGTCCGTCAGCAGTTCCTCGTAGGTGCTGCTCTCAATTGAAATTACTTTCATGTCTTAATTGCTGTATTGCAAGCAGAAATCTTTGCGAAATTATACCATATCAAGAGAAAATACCACTCTTTTTTCTTAATTTATGTTCAGGCATTATTGTATACACAATATTTTTGATTATATTTGCGCACAGAACGCTCAATGTTGGGCAGGAATAACTAAAAGCAAATGGGAATTAAGAAATATAACAGGCTAAAGATTGTTTTGGCTGAGAAAGAAAAGACTGGCACATGGCTCTCAGAGCAGATGGGCCACAGCATCAGTAC